>Ga0233431_1002348_pt1 | contig 26861 bp, 32 predicted proteins | sample SI_118_April2016_FD_179867 | JGI IMG/M metagenome (GOLD analysis project Ga0233431, IMG submission 179867) | Seawater microbial communities from Saanich Inlet, British Columbia, Canada - SI_118_April2016_200_MG | ecosystem: Environmental > Aquatic > Marine > Inlet | place: Canada: British...
CAATAATAACAATTACATCTTGCACTAATAGAACTCCAAGCATAATTCGTCCATGAAGTGTATCTAGCTCTTTTTTATCTGAGAGCATTTTAATTACAACAAGTGTAGAACTGAAAGCAAGAATTAAACCTATGTAAATACTTTCCATTTGATTAAATCCAAAAAATCCCGCAACAAGATATCCTAAAAGTGTAACTGCTCCAACTTCAGCTAAACCAATAATTCCTGCACTAACTCCAACTTTTTTTAGTCTGTCTGCACTAAGTTCTAAACCTACAACAAATAGAAGAAGTGCGATTCCCAGTTCGCCAATTGTTTTAACAAACTCAACATTTTGAATTAATTTGAAACCAAATGGACCAATAATTATTCCACCAATAATATATGCAAGTATAGCTGGTTGCTTTAGATACTTAGCGATAATACCTATACTCGCCGCTATAATAATTATAATAGATAGATCTAATAATATTGCATCCATTCTAACCTATATGCTTCTGTGTATAAATAATTTTTTGTTTACTCAATTAAACTATCTATTAAAAATCTAAAACCCTAGCTACTACATGAAGGAACGTATACTAGAATTAATTAAGCAAATTGGTCCTATGCTGCCTGTTGAAATAAGTAGCAAAATCGGTGTTGATAGTTTTATGGCTAAAGCTTTTCTAATGGAACTTGTTGAAGAAGGAAAAATCAGTCAAAGTAAAGAAAAGCTTGCTGAATCGCCGATGTATTATTTGCCAGGTCAAGAGCGACAAGTTGTTATGAAAATGGAAAACATCAAGCAACAACACAGCAAAACTGCTAGAACTTATGCACCTACATCAGTTAGTGAAGATCCAGAAGTGCAAGCAAAGCGAGAAGCATTTGCTAGACGACTTGCTGAGATTGAAGCAGCAGAGCAAAAGAGAAAATCTATGCCTGCACCACAACCCCGGCCTTTAACTAAAATTGCACCAAGCAAATCAACAGATTTGCGTGGCCAAGAGAATTTAAATAATTCTCTGGATCCAAAGAACGCAAAGCGTTCTTTTGGCCACACTGAACCGAGTTCAGCTCGGAATCCTCGACCAGTTTACAAACCACAACAATTACCTCCTCCGAAATCTACACCAATTCCTAAGTCAGTTTTTACATCTCCACCACAACCTGCTTCTATGCCTGATTTTAAATCAGAACCTGACCCAGAATATAAACCAGAAGCAGAAAGGACCTTTATTGACAAAGCAATGGATTGGCTAAAAATGGAGGGATATGAAATTGTAGAAGAAATTAATGCAAAGAAAACTGAAATGGAATTGCTAGTAAAAGTTTATACTGACTTTGGCAAAGTCAATTTTTATATGAAAATCAAGCAAAAAAAGACAATTACTGAAGCAGATCTTATGGCAGTTTATGCTGGAGCAATGGAGCAAAAGTGCCCTGCGGTCCTTCTAACAAATGGTAAGCTTTCTAAATCTGCAGAGGTTTTTCTAGAAGAAAAAGGTTGGATTGTAAAGGTTAAACAGTTATAGTTACTTTTTTAAAAGCGAGTTCTGAGTTCTAATCATAGCGAGGTAGGGCAGTCTGGAGTGCCCGCCGGGCTCATAACCCGGAGGTCGTTGGTTCAAATCCATCCCTCGCTATTTCAACACTTTTGTATCAACATGTTTTTAAATCAGCTACTTTAATCTGTTAAAATGGTGATTATCTGTGGTATAGATGAAGCTGGACGCGGCCCAGTAATTGGTCCAATGGTGCTAGCAGGCATAGCAATTTCAGAAGATAAATTACCTGCACTTAAGAAATTAGGTGTGAAAGATTCTAAGCTTTTAACTCCAAAAAAGCGAGTAGAATTATATGATAAAATTATAGATTTAGTTGATGATTATTCAATAATCGAAGTTTCTGCACAAGAGATTGATCAGAAAAATGCTTTTGGCGTTAACTTAAATCAACTTGAAGCAATGAAAATTGCTCAGCTTTTAACTAATTTAAAACCAGATAAAGTTTTTGTTGATTCTCCAGAGCCAGCAAACGGCGGTAAGAAATTTGGAGATATGATTTCAAATCATATGGATGGAAATATACCAACAATAATTGCAGAGCATGGTGCAGATTTAAAATATCCAGTAAGTTCCGCAGCTTCAATATTAGCAAAAGTAACTCGCGATAATGCAGTAAAATGTATAGAAAAAGAAATTGGATATGATATTGGAAGTGGCTATCCCGCAGATCCAAAATGTAAAGCATTCTTAGAAAATCACATGAAAGATGATCATATTCATCATATTCGTCAGTGTTGGATTACTTACAAAATGATTAAAGCAAAAAGAGCCCAGTCTAATCTAGACAATTGGTAAGCCTTAAAACCTTTTCAGTTAACTCTTTTTATGACATTAGCAGACGACAAAGCCCACTTTTTAGAACTATCTCAATACTATTTCCCCATCGGAGCTAGAACCAAAGATATAGCAAATCGTGCGCAGTTATATTTAGGTGGACTTACAGATTTCTTGCCACGTGCTATTGAACGTATGATGACAATACGTTTTCTTTATGAAGCAATTCCTTTTGATGAACTTAAGCATCCTGATTTTGAACCATTATTCCAAGCTAGATCGTATCTAGAACTAATTGAAGGAGCGACTAGTGCTTTCTTGCAAGAACCTAGTGTAGATATGTATGAGATCCTTGATTACTTATGTGTATCTTTCATCATAAAAGGTAATATTTATCGAAAGACAATTAATACCTTAGGAAGAAAAATACATGAAGAAGATAGAAGTTTTATATTTGAAAAACATGAACCAATAATTAATATACGTAAACCTGGCAGATTTATTCGAAGAGGTTCAATATGACATTATCCGAAGATAAAATCGTGTTAGAAGATGCAAGGAAATATTATTATGGTGGTTTTGGTAATCTTGTTGTAGCTATTGGAGCAGATGCACGTGTATATAACACGCTTCCAGCTAAAGATAAAGCTAAAGTTGATTTGAACTCTTTACGAGATGTATGGTATTTGAGACAAGTTTATTCTCAAATACCTATTGATAAGTTAAATTCCCCTATTTTTGATAATTTTAAGAAGATTGATAATTTACTAGAGATTTTAGAAGCACAGGTATATGCTTTTATTATATCGCCAGATGATGGCAAGCAAATCTTTGAAACAACTAAAAATATTATACTCTTGGGAGAGAAATATCGATTTGATGTTGGAGAATTGTATAAAAATATTCTAGATATACCAATTATTGTGTATCATGGTGAACATTACTTAAGAGATGTATCTTTAGATTTATGATTAGTAATCCTTAAATACATATTTCTTTATGTTTAGTATGATAAAACTTAATAACAGAGTTAGCACAGAAAAGGCTCAGAAAGAGAAACCTGGAAAGCAAGTAGTTCTGGCTGGATGGATGCAAGATATCAAAGTTTTAGGCAAGTTAGCATTTGCAAGGTTGAGAGATAGAGAAGGAGATATTCAAGTTGTTTTCTTCCCTGATAAGTTCAAGAAATTTAATGATCTTAAGAAGATTACTCGCGAATCTGTTGTTTCAATTAAAGGAACAGTTCAGAAATCAAAGCTTAAGGCAGGTGGAAATGAAATCCTTGCAACGGAGCTAGATGAAATCTCAATTGCACAAACACCTATTCCAATAGAATTCTTAGGAAAAGGCATCGAGACAGATTTAAGTAAAAGATTAGATGCGAGATATTTAGATTTAAGAAATCCAAAGACTGCAGCAATTTTCAAAATCAAAGAAAAAGCAATTATCGCAATTAGAGAATTCCTTAGTAAAGAAGGATTTATTGAAGTAATTACTTCAAAATTCTCTGGAGCAGGAGCAGAAGGCGGAGCAACAATGTTTGAATTTAATTATTTTGGTCAAAAAGCATATCTTAATCAAAGTCAGCAACTTTACAAACAAGCTATGATGGCATGTGGCTTTGAAAAGATATATGAAATTGGCCCAAGCTTCAGAGCTGAAAAAAGCCATACTCAAAGACATGTTACTGAATTTACACAATTAGATTTAGAAATGTCTTTTATTGATTCAGAAGATGATATTTTCAAATTAGAAGAAAACTTGCTTAAGTATGTTTTAGATTATGTACGAAAGAACTGCAAAAAAGAATTAGAATTATTAGAAAAAGAAGTTCCTACTTTGAAAATTCCAGTACCAAGAGTTACACATGAAGAAGCAGTTAAACTTCTTCAGAAAGCAGGGATTAAAATAAAACAAGGAGAAGATATTGGAACTGCAGAAGAAAAAGTCCTTGGTAAAGAAGTTGAAAAGAAATACAAAAATAAAGCATTCTTCATAACAAAGTTTCCTTGGAAACTTGAAGTTTGTAAGTTTTATTGGATGCGCGATGGCAAGTATGGTCGCGGTGGAGATTTTGAATTTATGGGACAAGAGCTAACTACTGGAGCGCAGAGAGAACATAGATATGATGTTTTAGTTAAGCAAATAATTGAGAAAGGATATAGTCCAAAGAATTTCAAACCATATTTAGATACGTTTAGATTTGGAATGCCTTCACATGGAGGATTTGGATGGGGTATTGATAGATTAGTTCAGCAAATGCTTCAAATTGATAATATTCGAGAAGTTGTTCTCTTCCCAAGAGATCCAGAGCGACTTAATCCATAAGTTCTGAAATTAGTTTTGTAACTTGAGCAGCGATTCCCCAATTTGTATATCCCTTACCTGCTAACATTGGTTTAGATGCATGAGTTGTATTATGTTTTACTTTTTCAAGTTGCTCAGCAGTTAATTCATCTTTAATTTCAAATTGCATATTATCATCATGCTCGCCAAACACCTGTGATTGGATTTTATCTAATTCTTTTCCAGTTTCTAATCGAATATTGTATTTTAATCTAGAAGTATCTAGCTGATTATCCATAGCAATTACTTTGTTATTGCAAGCAGATCTTGCAATCTCACTTATTTGCGTTGAAGGATTTGTAACTATGATGATTTTTGCATTTGGTGCAACTTCAGAAACTTGCTTACAAATTGATTCAATAATTGGCTGATTAGTTTTAGCTAGATCTGCTCTAGTTTTCTCAGTAGTTTTGGCTTTACCTGCAGTTATTATAATAAAATCAGAATCTTTTGTTTCAGAAATATCTGTGCTACATTTAACTTTTGTTTCAGGAGATAATGTAATTGCTGCATGTCCTAAATCAAGTTCTTCTGCAATTAGCAATGGCTCAACAATATCAGTTAAAACTAATTCTTTTGGTTTAATAGAATTAAGTAAAGAAAATCCAATTGAACTTCCAACCTTACCTGCACCTATTATTGAAATCTTCATAGTTATTGTTTGAAAGTAATATTAATAAAATGATCGTACTCCTACCGATGGCATTATTGATGCAGTCAATCCCGCAATCGTTAGATCAAAGATCTACCGATGGCGTTATATACAAGTTTTGAAATCTATTGTATGGTGCAGACACACGTATCTAGCTTGCATATGCGCGGTTTTAAGTCGTTCAACAACAAAGCTAGTCTTGAACTTGGACCGGGATTAAATTGCGTAGTAGGTCCAAATGGTTCTGGAAAAAGTAATATACTTGATGCAATTTGCTTTGTTCTTGGTAGAAGCTCAACAAAATCTATTCGCGCAGAAAATATTCAAGATTTAATTCACAAGAAAAAAGATGCTCATGTTGGATCTGCAGATGTTGTATTTAGATTAAACAATGAGAGTAAGGTATTTCCAATTGATGCAAAACATATAGAACTTGTAAGAAGAATAACAAAAGAAGGTCAGACAAAATATTATATTAATGGTAAAAAAGCTAGCAGACGACAAATTCTTGAACTACTTTCAATAGCAAGAATTCATCCAGAGGGTCATAATATTATTTTGCAAGGAGATATTGACAAATTTATTTCAATGTCTCCAGTTGAGAAGCGAGGAATAATTGAAGAGATTGCAGGTATTGCAATTTACGAGCAAAGAAAAAATGATGCACTTAGGGAATTAGGTAAGGTTGAAGATAAATTAAAAGAAGCAAAAATTATTCTTACTGAGAAAGAAACTTATCTAAAGGGATTAGAATCTGAAAAGCAGCAAGCAGAGAAATTTAGAAGTTTCAATAATGAATTAGAAAGTGCAAAAGCAACGGGATTAAATCTTAGATTAATGAGCATTAAGAAGAAGAAAATTGAAATTGTATATAAGTTTGAGAAAATTGAAAAAGCTCAGAAATTATTTACAAACCAAATAAAAGACCATGAGAAGAAGATTGATTTTCTACAAGATAAAATAAGTGATGTTGAAGAGAAAATTGAGAAAAAAGGTGGAGAAGATCAATTAGAATTAGAACATGCAATTTCAGATTTAAAACTAGCAGTTGATAATTCTAATAATATAATTCTAAGTTCAAAAAATGAAATAAGTAGAATTGAACAGCGAAAAAAGCAGCTAGAAAACAGTTTTTTAGATATTAATAAAAAAGTTTCAGATAAAAATAAAGAACTAAATGTTTTACAAAAAGAAAAATCTGGCTATGAAAAAAGAGAACAACAACTAACTGGCTTTGCAAAAAGTTCTGCAAAAAGCATAGATGATTTAGATGAAATGTTCAATAGAAAAGAAAAAGAATTAGATCAATTAAAATCATCAAAAGAAAAAATAAAAGAACAGATTACAAATATTGAATCAGATTTTAAAATTACCGAATATAAATTAGATGAGATAAAAAACAAACTTGATGAAATAAATAAAAACCAAGCACATCTAAAGAACATACACAAAGGCAAGGATTTTTATAAATCTCTTTTAGATAAAATAAGTAAATTTACTGCTGAAGATTCTAATCTTGCAATTAAGCTTCAAGATCTTAGACAGAAAGTTGATATTAAGGAAGAATTAGTGGCAAAATTAAAAATAGATTCTAGAGCAACACAAGAACTTCTTATGCGAGATCGTGCTATTTCTCAGGTTTTAAGTTCTAAAAAAGATATCAAGGGGATAATTGGAACAGTAGCTAGTTTAGGAACATCAAAGAAGGAATTCCAGCAAGCTCTTGCGGTAGCAGCAGGAAGTAAGATGCGTAATGTTGTTGTTGACAATGAAAATGTCGCAATTCAAGCATTAAATCTTCTAAAACGCACAAAATCAGGTGTAGCAACATTCTTACCGATTACAAAATTAAATACAAGAAATTTATCTGATCTTTCAAATCAAGCATCTCGCCAGCCAGGCGTATTTGGATTAGCATCAGAATTAATTAACTGCGATCCAAAATACAAGAAAGTTTTCCAACATGTTTTTAGAGACACGATGATTGTTCAGGACTCAAACACTGCAAAATCTCTTGGAATTGGAAAGTTTAATATGGTTACAGTTGATGGAGATGTATTTTCTTCATCTGGCGCAATAACTGGAGGATTTAGACGTAGAGATGTAGGTATTAAATTTGCAGAGAGAGATATTTCTGCAAGAGTTAATAAAGAAGAATCTGAACTTTCTGTTCTGAAAAGAGAACTTTCAAGATCTGAAAAATCAAGAAATGAGCTTCAGGAAAGAATAATTAAATTGCGACACGAGAAAGCTGAAATTGAAGGTAAGCTTGGTTCTGCAAGTATTTCAGAAACAGATCCTTCAAAAGTTCTGCAAGAGCATAAAGATTTACTTGCAAAGAAAAAAGATATTGAGCGTGAAAAAATCAAGCTCGATAAAGAAGAAAAATCAATATCTGATAAAATCAATAGAGCAATTATTGAGAAAAACGCAGTTTCTGTAAAGATCAAAGATTTGAGGTTTGGTGCGCAAAGTGCAGAGATAAAGAAATTAGAATCAAGCAAGAGAAATGTTGATGCACGAATTGCTACAATTAAATCTGTTTTAGAAAACTCACTTGAACCTGAGCAAGAGAATATTAAGAAATTACTTATTCATCTTGAGAAAGAGAAATTAGAATTTGACGAACAAATAAATGTAGAAAAAAAGAACACAAAAGAAAATAATATAACGTTAGATAAAAAGAAAAAAGAAGAAAAAGAATTTTATGGATCTCTTAAGCTTTTATTTGCAGATAAAAAGAAGTTTGGAGATTTATTAGAAAGAGAAAACGATCGAATAAAGAAAATTGAAGGCGAAATGACCGGAGATGATGAAGAGCGAAATGCGTTAACAATTGCAAAAGCAAAAATTGAAGCAGAGTTCGCAGCATTTTCAGAAGAATTTGAACCTTTTAGAAAATCAAAGATTTTATCACATATTAAGAATCAAACTCAAGCAAAAAGCAGACAAGAAGAACTAAAGAAAAAAATTGAGAATCTTGGCAGTGTAAATATGAGAGCTCTTGAAATATATGATAATGTAAAAAAAGAATTTGATAATCTCACTTGGCGGCTTGATAAATTAGGATCAGAAAGAGATTCGGTAATTGGAGTTATAAATCAAATAGAGCATAGGAAAAAAGATTCTTTCTCCGGCACTTTTGCTGGTGTAAATAAGCATTTCCAAGAGATTTTCAGTAAGATATCACATAAAATGCAAGCACAATTAATCTTACAAAACCCAGATAATCCATTTGATGGCGGCTTAAATATAAGAGTTCGTGATAAAAATGGAAAAGGAATGTTTCTTGGAGCACTTTCAGGTGGAGAAAAAACACTTGTTGCACTTGCATTTATTTTTGCAGTTCAGGAACATAGTCCTGCACCATTCTACTTACTAGATGAGATTGATGCAGCACTTGATCGGCTTAACTCAGATAAAGTTGCAAAACTTCTTCAGGAATATAGCAAGAGAGCGCAAGTTATAATCATCAGCCACAATGATTCAATTATTTCTGCAGCAGATAATCTTTACGGCATTTGGATGAATAAAAAAGGAGAATCTTTTGTAAATAGTTTAAAGATATGAAAATAACTATCGAGCAATTAGAAAAGAAATATATGAAACTTATGGAAAAATTCCATAAGCAATATAATGATATTAGAGATATGAATTTCAAATGAAACTAAATGAATATGAGAAAAAACTAATCGAACACGCTAAGAGAAGAGTTCCACAGTTATTTAAGATGCGTAGAAAAAAAGATGTTTATGATACGTATTATGCAGCAGTTATATCTAATTCGGGGAGAATATATGAAGGTGTTCCATTTTGTCCTAAGATAGAATCAGCAACAATATGTTGTGAAAGAGTTGCAATTGCTAATATGTGTCTTGCTGAAACAGAAAAAGCAAGAATAAAATCCGTGTTTGTTTTTGGGCCAGTAGGTCATAAAGGTAATTTAACTCCCTGTGGTGTTTGTCGTGCAGTTGTAAATCAATATTCTGATGGCAAAGCAACAATTTTATGTGCAGGAGGATATTTTGAACGTCAAGATACTAACTTTGAAGAACTGATAAAAAAATATTTCCGTAAATTTACAATCAAAGAACTTTACCCCGAACCTTGGACTACAGGCGAATGGAAGTATGATAAAGAATGACAGAACATGACCAAATATATAATATGATTTTTGAAGAGGATGACCTTAAATGGCAGTCTTTAATTTACGAGATGATTCGGACAGGGAAAGTTAATCCCTGGGATATTGATGTTTCTTTGTTTGCTAATGAATATCTTGGAATGATAAATAAACTAAAGGAATTAAACTTCCGCATCTCAGGAAAGGTGGTTTTAACTGCAGCAATTTTGCTGCGAATGAAAACAAATCGATTAGGATTACAAGAATTCTTAGGTATGATTGAAGAGCCAGAACCAGAAGAACTTGAACCCGGATTAGATGATTTTGATCAAGATCCAAATACTATGGAGCAAAGAATTGAAAGTTTAGCTAATCAAATTAAAGAAACTCAAACAAAAAAGATCACACTTGATCCACGACTTGATAGAATGCGAGAAAGAAAAGTTACAATCTTTGAATTAATGGGGGCATTAAAAAAAGCAATGGAAGTTGATGAGCGTAGAGATCTTAGACGAACAAATGCTCTGAAAGAAAAAGAAGAAACTCGTCCTGATTTCATATATGAGAAATTTGATGTTCTTGGAAAGATCAAAAGTGTTTATGATGCATTGAAAATGTTCTTTAAGAAATCAAAGCACAACACTGTTGAATTCACGCAAATTATTCCTAGTAAAAAAAAGGAAGATATTATTTGGACATTTGTTCCACTTCTTCATTTAGCAAACCAAGGTAAGATTGAACTTATGCAAGAGAAACCATTTGACAAGATTTTCGTTGAACTAAAATCTAAAGATTTAATAAATCCAGATAATAAAGAATAAAATGGATATATTAGCAGTTTTAGTAATTGGTATTAATGTAATAGTATCTTTATCGTGGTTTTTACAAGCATATAAGATTCATAAAAATCGAAGTTCAAAAGACATATCCATTCCGTTTGTTTCAATCGTATGTGTTGGATTAGTCTTTTTTGCATTGTATGCTTGGCGTGAACAAGATTTTGTGATGTTTATTCCATTTATTATAGGTTTGGCTGGAGTAAGCGCCGTATTAGTTACGTCTATAATATATAGAAAGAAGGTGAAAAAATGATAGAAAACATGTTAGCAACACTAGCAACATTCTTGGGCGTTGTATCGTCATTTGGGGGCTTTGCACAAGCATATAAAATTCATAAAAACAAAAGTTCTAAAGATGTATCTTTGATATTCTTTGGAATACTTACGATAACACAAGTTGTTTGGTTAGCTTATGGATATGTTCTGCAAAACAGACCATTAATTATTGTTAATAGTGTAGCACTTACTGCAAATATAACAATATTAATATTATATTTCAAATATCAAAAAAAGAAAGGAAAATGAAAGAACTCAAAAGTAAAATAGAAGCAGTATTGTTCTGCATACCTGAGGGAGTGGATACTAAGAAGCTAGCTCGAGTTTGTGGAATTGGATCTGCAGGTCATGTTAAAACTGCACTTCAAGAAATGCGAACAGAGTTCGAAGAAAGCGAGCGCGGAGTTCGTTTAATGGAAAAAGAAGGTATTTGGAAATTTGCAATTCCAGACCTACACGTGCCTCTTGTTAAGGAAGCTGCAAAGCCAGAAATTGAAAAAGCAATCCTTGAGACGCTAGCATTTATCGCATACAAAAAGAGTGCAAAGCAGAGCGAGGTTGTAAAAGTTCGCTCAAACAAAGCATATAATCACATTAAGCATTTAGAAGATCATGGTTTTATTACAGCTAAACAAAAAGGTAAAACTCGTCTTCTTTCCCCAACTAAGAAGTTCTATGAATACTTCAATCTTCGTGAGGATGAAGAGATAAAAGTCGGAGATTGAAGATAGCAAATATTGATTTGTGTAATTTTAACTTAAAGGAAAATGAAGAAATAAAACCTGAAGAATAACGCTTTAAATGTATATTTCTTATATATATTAGGTGTAAAAATCCTTTTCGTTGATGAGGCCGAGCGCTTGTCGCCGAGGCTGAAACGAAACCAATACGAAAAAAATGACAAAGGTACTAACAAGTCTTGAGCTATCTGTGGTTGTAAAAGAGTTACAGCAGCTAGTTGGAAGTAAGGTAAATAAGATTCATCAGCCTAGCTCTCGCATTCTGATGCTTGATTTATTTAAAACGGGCGGACATAAGTTCCTTGTTAAAGTTGATTCGGGTGTTGGAATGTTTGCAACATCTTATTCGGTTAAAAATCCATTAACGCCTTTTGGTTTCTGCTTGTTTCTTAGAAAGCACCTAAATGGTTCTAAATTAGTTGCTCTTATTCAAAACAAATTAGAGCGAATAATCGAGTTTCATTTTGATACCAAAGACGGCTTGAGGATTTTAGTTTGCGAGCTGTTTAGTAAAGGAAATTTTGTTCTTTGCGATGGTGCTTACAAAATTATAAACTGCGCAGCAGTTCAACAATGGAAAGACCGAACAATAAAACGTGGAGAAATTTACAAATATCCTCCAGAGGGATTTAATTTAATGGCCATTGATAAAATTACTTTCCAGAGTTATCTAAACAAATATCCTCAGCACGAAATTGTGCGATTAATTGCAACACTTGGTTTCGGTGGAACTTATTCTGAAGAAATCTGCTTAGGAGCAAAAATCCAGAAAAATACCGTTGTTCAGATGCTTAAAGTAGCAGAAGTTGAGCGTATTTATACACAAGTTGCAAAGGTTCTTTCGCAATTTAGTTCTTCAAATTCATCTGAAATAATTTATGATGAAGGAAAGCCTGTAGATGCTACAGCATTTCCAATTAGTTTTTATGCAGATAAAGAGAAAAAGCAAATAGATAGTTTTAATCAAGCACTAGATGTTCTTTATACTTCAGAAGTTGCAAGTAATGCAAGACGAGCGTCTGATTCAAAATACCAACAAGAGAAACATAGATTGGATAATATATACAATGCGCAAAAAAAGAGTTATAACCAATATGAAGAAGACGCAAAAAATAGTCAGAGAATTGCAGATATGATTTATAGTCAATATAACACAATTTATACAATCTTTTCAAAAATCAAAGCAGCAGTTGATGCAGGTTATGATTGGTATGATGTTCATCAGGTTCTTCAGCGAGAAAAAGATTCAGGTATTTATGAAGCAAATTTAGTAAAAGAAATCAAGCCAGAAACAAGACAAATAATTATTGACATTGGCGAGGAACTTGCGTTAGATCTTACAAAATCTCTTGAGGAAAATGCTGGAGATTATTATGATAAATCAAAAAAAGCAAAAGCAAAGATTGAAGGTGCACATCGAACTTTGGAAGATGCTAGATTTAAACTAGAACAGCTAGAGCAAAATCGGGAAAGTATGCAGCAGGCATCAAGTTCAATAGCGCCAAAACTTATCGAAAGAAAAAAGCAAGAATGGTTTGAAAAATTCCATTGGTTTTTAACTAGTTCTGGATTGCTTGCAATTGGTGGCAGAGATGCAACTACAAATGAAATTTTAGTTAAGAAACACACGGAGTTTAATGATTTTATTTTCCATACAGATATTGCAGGTTCACCTTTTTTTATTTTGAAAGAGGGTAGAAATAAATCCACTGAACAAGATTTGAAAGAAGTTGCTCAGACAACTGCATCATATTCTGCTGCTTGGAAGCTTGGTGTTGGATCAACAGATGTATATCAAGTTAAACCTGAGCAAGTTACAAAAGAAGCACAACCTGGAGAGTATTTAGGAAAAGGATCTTTCATGGTTCGTGGAAAAAAGAATTACTTTAGAAACACCGAACTTGAAATTGCAATTGGTGTTGATAAGCAAGGAAGAATTATGGCTGGAGCACTTACTGCAATTCAAAAACACTGCAAGCAATATGCTGTTGTAAAGCAAGGAGATCAAAAGAAATCAGATATTGCAAAACAACTATCACATAAGTTTGGTGTTGATAGTAATACAATAATGCCTACAATCCCAACTGGAGAATCACAAGTTACCAGCGTGCATGATTAGACCAAATATAAAACATAAATAATCCTGAAATTATAGCAATCATAAATGCATTAACATAAAATATTTGTTTTTCTTGAGCAGCAATATTTTCGCTGGTTTCTATTTCATTACAAGGTTCTTCTTCACACTCTAGCGATGTTGATGCTCCCTGAATTGATACAAGATTATGAAAACTAATAATTAATGTTAAAATAAAAGCAACAATAACAAGCATCTTTTCTATTTCCATTATTTCCTTTTTCTAATTCTTCGCTTCTTTATTTTTGAAGGTCTTACTTTGACAACTTTAGCTCGGTCAGCAGTGTCAAAAGCAGCATATAACACTTCTTGATCCCACCCAATTCTAAGTAAAGTATGCATTATTTTATTGTTTGGAACTCCAAATTCTTTTTGTTCTTTAATGTACTGTCTTAATCTCTGCATGTCTGATTTTGGATTGTATAATTTTTTAAATTTCTTACTTGCTGTTGAAAAGTCTGGCTTTGTTCCAAAAAATAACCAAAATATTCCAATCACTGCAATTAATAAAATGCTAATTAATGTGAAATCATTTGCACTAATTCCTGAAATAGTAACTGTGCTACCAATTAATTTCTGAGATATTTTTGGGATAGTTATAATTAGTATTAAAAGTAAGAAAATAGCATAACCAAATTTCTCAAACCTTTCCATTTTTAATTAGAGATTATTACAGTACTCCGACTATTAGCATAGTTACTATAACTAACCAGAATAATTCAATCTCTTGTTTATTTAAACCTATACCTGTTGGCATACAACTAATGTGTTTGCTCTAATAAATAGTTTACTGCTGAAAGCTGTAAAATCTTTAGGTAAAATTAATTTTGACGTAAATAGTTTTGTAGAAATCAACGTCGTTCTCGATCTCTAGCATATATAGAAAAGTCAATTATTTCATCACCTTTATTATCAAATACAAAAGCAGCTCTAACAAACATTCCTTTTAGAACAGCAGGTAGCCAATAAAGATCATCTTTCCACATTTGATCGTAAGGTATTTGATCAAAACTAAATACTTTAGGACGCATTTCTTCTGATTCTTTGATTTCAAATTCAAAATTTTTAATTATGAAAACATGAACGGATTGATTCCAACCTTTTTCTTGGGGCACATCATGAAAATGAAAATCTAATATACCAAATTTTTCTAACTCTTTCATGAGCTTTTGAATATTTTCTTCTGAAGGATTGTTCTCTGTTTCTTCTAGTACTTCTCTTGCAGCACCATGTTCAATACTTTCACCCGCTTCTACTTTCCCACCAAATCCATTGAATTTACCTTTTCCAAAACCTCTTTTTTTCATAGCAAGAGTTATCTTTTTAGATTCAGAGTCAATGATTAACACTAATGTTGCATCACGCATTATATGTAATTCTCTGTTAGAATAAAAATACTTGTTTATTCAGAAGTTTCATTAAAAATACCTTTACTATTATACATTGACGGCTTGTAATCTTGTGTAAAAAGTGGCTTAGATTTAAGTAACTGCGCTATATCAGAATAATTATTATCGGATAATTCCATATGTGCTTCTTTTTGTTCTGGATCATCAAAATTTATTTTTCTAAATTCATTACCAGTCATTTTAAAAATTAATTCCTGATGAATTTGTCCGCCAGTTAGCATACCAAGCGTTCTTACATAGTCATCTAAAAATAAATTTGTTTGATCTTCATTTAATTCTTTAGGAACATACACTCTTTCATACATTGAGAATTGTGGGTCTAAACCATCTTCTATTTCATGTGTAAACTGAACAAAATATAAATCAAATTTATCTGCTAATTCAGGATTTTTCATAAATTCTACAATCTCTTGTAAAAGATGGTTTCCTGTTTGTCCAAATGAACCGACTAACATAGAATATATTATTTTTAAGATTATTAATGATTTCTATAGTAAATAATTAAGTGCTGGGGACAGGGTTTGAACCTGCGTAGGCACTAAGCCACTGGATTTCTTAGAATCATTTCCAACTTTGGGGTTGGAAGACCTTTTCTAAAGGGATTCTCTTGAGTCCAGCCCGTTTGACCACTTCGGTACCCCAGCGTAACTTAATTATAACTAAGTATCTTAAAATTATTTTAAAAAGCTGTTGAAAATCACTGATCACGCAAATTTGCTAGATTTTTTCTAAGTTCTTCAAGAGGGTTTAATCTTTCTGCAACTTCTACTGTTGGTGCTTCTTGCTTAACTTTTTTAGGCCTACCTCTACGTTTTGCAGGTGCAGATCTCATGCTCTTTGGCAAACTCATCTCAAGTGATTTAGGTATTTTTGGTGCTGCGCTAACAATTGCTTTAGGTTTCTTTGGTCTACCTCTTCTTCTTACGGCTTTTGGAACTTCTGGCTCATTTATTGGCTGAACTGGTTCTCCACCAAAAGACTGGCCACCAACAAAATGATTAAGCTCTCTAACTTCTGGTATCAGCATTGATGAAATATCACTAGCTTGCTTCATTAACTCATTTTTCTCTGCCATTAATTCTCTAACAAGATTAGTTTGATTCATTGCGTTCGTAAGTTTAGAATTTAAATCTCTAATTTCCCCTTGAATTTCATTCAAATCTTCTATTTGGATAAATTCCTTTAATTTTGCCATCAAACACAAATCAACTGATCTTTAAATAATTTATCAAAATCAATAAGTTGTTTTCAATCCCATAGAGATTTTTTTTGATTAACAAAAAGATAATACGCAACAGGTAAGAAAATTATAATTGAGATTACTCTATAATGAATATCATAATTTAATACAAATTTTAAGAAAAGAGATATTATTGCTCCAAGTATAAGTATTGCAAACATAAAATACATATTACGTGCTTCCTTTCTGTTTTTCCAGGAAGTATTGTGCTTAAATCCTTTTTTCATACGTTTACTAGATTTATGAAGACTTGTTATTGCTCCCTTTGGCATATACATATAAATGAATGTATCTTTAAATAATTTTACTTTCATTCCTAAAATGATAGAAAAACTAAAAAAAGAAATTAACGCGCTAGCAAATCCAGAAAGAGCAGAGCATAGTAAGTATTATTTCAAAACAGGAAAAGGAGAATATGGCGAAGGACAGGTATTTTTAGGATTAACCATGCCTCAACAGCGAGAAGTTGCTAAGAAATACAAAGATTTACCTCTGGAGCAAGTACAAGAGTTGATAGAAAGTAAAATTCATACGTATCGAATGATTGCATTAGTTATTCTAACTATTAAATATAAGAAAAATCCGAAAGAAGTATTTGATTTTTATCTTAAGAACACGCAATACATCAATAATTGGGATTTAGTTGATGTAACTGCTCACAAAATTGTTGGAGAATATTTACTTGACAAAGATAGAGCTGTGCTTTATAGTTTAGCAAAATCAAGTGAATTATGGGAAAAACGAATTTCAATAATCTCAACTTTTGCGTTTATTCGGCGAGGTCAGCTAGATGACACTATCAAAATTGCAGAAATATTGCTCCATGACAAGCATGACTTAATTCACAAAGCAGTTGGCTGGATGCTTAGAGAAGTTGGAAAAAAAGACAAACAAACATTAACTAACTTTTTAGATAAGTATCATAAAGAGATGCCAAGAACGATGTTAAGATATTCAATTGAGCGATTTAGCTCCGAAGAAAGACAATTTTATATGAAAAAGTAACCTTTTTAACTGATTTCTAAATCATTTAGTATGGACCCATGGTCTAGTGGTATGACGTTCGCTTGACTTGCGAGAGATCGTCGGTTCGATCCCGACTGGGTCCATTATAATACTTTTGCTCATAAGGACAGGAGCTTCAAAAGGTTATATTTGAAGCGACTCCGATCGTTGCAAAAGCAAAAGAAGATGATAAAAAATATAATCCTTGATGTAAATGATGTTCTTGTTTCTAGAGATATTCTTCACACCAATAAAGTGTTAGCTGATAAGTATAATCTACCTTTTTTCATGCCAGGTCAAAGGCAAGATTTTGAAGATATGAAAGCAGGAGAAATAACTCTAGAAGAATTTCTTAAACGAACATCAAAAAAGCACGGTGGCAGTCCTAAAGAAATTTTAGAAATTATTATTAATCAAGTTGTAGCAGATGCAGTTTTACATAAGAATTTAATTAAATATATAAAATCTTTAGATTCTAGTTTTGGCGTTGCTATTCTTTCGCATTCAAATCCAATTCGTAATGAAGCAGACAAAAGAGTTGGCTTGATGGATATAACATCAAATATGTTTTTCTTAATTGGTAAGAGCTATACTAAAACAGAGACTGGTGCATTTGAATATTTATTAAAAGAAATGAAATGGAAAGCTGAAGAGTGCGTTTTCATTGATGATAAAGAAAAACATCTAATTGTTGCTCGTTCTTTAGGAATTAAAACAATATTAGCTACATCAGAAGATAAAACACTAAAAGAACTAAAAGCTGTTCTAAATACATGAGAAAAGTAATTATTCTAATTGCATTATGGATTTTGTTAGTTTATTATCCTAATCCGCTTGTTTTATTTGGTTCTATTGGACGTATGATTGATCCTGTTCAGGAAGGTTCAGTAGATGATTTTGCAGCAATTCTGCCTGATGATCCTGCGGAGATTGAACGGCTGACTGAAAATTATATTCAAGTTGAAGATGATTGGGATCAGCATGGCGTTTTCTGGTATGTGCCAACTGCACAAGAAGTTGTAACTAATGCAAAAGGTAATTGTAAGCACAGAACAGTTTTACTTGTAAACATATTAGAAGCCAAAGGTATTGATTATAATTACAGAGTAGATCCTGTTCACTTTTGGGTTGATTATGAAGGAAAACACATTGGTGAGTTTGAAAAGAAATGGGAATCTGGAAATATTCCTCCTACAGATTATTGGATAACTAGCTATAAAACAATGCTATGGGATCAAGTTCCCTTAGATCGCAAAATATTGTTAATTGTAGGACCTATTGCTATTATATTAATTAGTTTAATGCGAAAGAAATTATTTTAGAATTTTATTTAGTGTTGGATTTGTAGCTAAAATATTAATTAAAAAATAAGTAAGAAAAAGAGAAAGCATTAGTATTCATCAACATGCGGTAGCTTTCTGTTAACGTCTTCCATTTTTGATTTAGCTTCACCGAGTAATCCGTCCCAGCCTTCAATTAATTGACTTTCTTTTGCTCGAATGTCGCGTAATTTATTAATTGCATTTTGAAGCTCATTTATTCGACTCTCCATCTTTCCAACAGTGTTTACAATGTCTTTGTATTTGCTTAATTGGACAAATACCTTAGCTGTTTTTCTAGGAGCCATTTCCATTTCTGGCTCTGGAGAAAAGCTTGGACTTGGATTAAATTGAGGCATTGGTTTTGGTTGTGAAAGTTCAGGAATGTTTAAATCATCCTCTTTAATATCAGGTAATTTCTCATCACCAAAATCTGGTTCAGATAGTGGTGGTAATTCATTACCAAAATCTCTTGGTTTTGGTAATTTTGGAATTGATGGAAGATCTCTGCTTTCTTCCCTCGGAATTTTTGGAATTGGTGGTAATTCTGGTAAATCTCCAGGTCCACTCATTTTTTGAGGCATTCTGCGCATTGGAGGCATACCTCTACCCATTTGCATACCTTTTTGTGGCGGTAATGGTGGCAAGGATGGTTCATTTGGTAAAAACGGAAGATTGTCAAAATTATCTTCTTTTTTCTTGAATCTATCTAGTAATCCCATATTATCACAAATATCTCAAACACTTCTTCTTTTAATAATTTACTATAGAAATTACTATATATTTTGAATAATATGATATTTATGAGATTGTTAGTATTAGCAATTCTGATTTGTATGATTTTACCTGTTGGGTCAGCTATTCAAATTACCGAAGTTATGTATAATGTTGAAGGTAAAGATACCGGCTTTGAATGGATTGAAATATATAATGATGAAAGCAACATAGACATTTGCTCTTGCAGATTATTTGAAGCAGATACAAATCACTATATTAAAGGAGATGTTTGCACTTTTGCAACAGGAGATTATATTATAATTGCAGACAAACCAGAGAATTTAGATTTTAGTTGCACTATTTTAGATTCTGCATTTGCTCTTAAGAATACCGGAGAGCAGCTTTGTATAAGAAATTCTGAAAAAGTAGATTTGTTTTGTGTAACTTACTCTTCTGATTGGGGTGCAGACGGAAATGGAGACTCTTTGCAGTTAGTTGAGGGAGAATGGTGTTCTGCAAAACCAACACCTGGAAGCAAAAATAAGTGCAAGCAAGTTGCAGAAGAACCAAAAAATGAAGAACCCGAATTCATTGAAGAAGAAATAATTATTGAAGAAATTAAAGAGAAACCGCTAGAAGCACCTGTTGAAGAATCTGTAGGGGAGACGCCTCAGGAGTCGGGAGAGGATGTTTCAGAAGCACAGGCCCAGAGTGAACAAGCAGTAGAAAAAATAACAAGCAGTGTTGTTTATGAATCAAAAGCACAAGAAAGTAGTAATTTACCGATATTCTTATTGCTTGCAGTTTCGATAAGTTTAAATGTGTTGTTTATACTTTCAAGAGTAAAGCGATGAAAGAACAAGAAATTAGTCAGAAAGTAAAAGAAGGATGGATTCGCCTAAAAATGATTATTGAAGTAGCAGGTTTTCCAGAGGATCACATAAATACTTCAATTAAAACAATTGCAGAAAAGCTCGATAAAGAAAAAGGCCTAATTACTATTGAGAGAACTGCACATAATGCATCAAAAGTTTCAGATAAAGTATTTTCTGCATTTATGGAATTAGAAATTCTTTCAGAAACTTTAACTCAATTAATGGGATTAGTTTATGATTACTTACCAAGCTCTGTTGAAATTATCGAACCAGAAGATCCAATTTCAGATGATCCGCAAGCAGTTACAATGATATTAAATGATTTGCTCGCTCGGCTTCATAGATACAATCAAATGATACATGCGCTAAAAGCTGAGAATATCGTTCTAAAAAGAGAACATCAGAAGCTAAAAGGCTCTAAATAAACCTGTTAACTTCTGTTATTTAATTTGCGATTACTACAACTTTAATTTTATTCTTTAATGAACTTGATAACATATTACATAGTTCTAATGCAGTGTAATCTTCAAGTTCTGTGCAAGTTACGGTAATTTGACCGCCTCTATAGCTAGCCGAACAGTAATTAGGGACAATTATATCTGTTTCATCAACACCACGAGAATAGCCAAAAGTATTTCCTACCCAGAAACCAATTCCCATGAATATTATAAGTCCGATAATAAATATTACTAATAACTTATACATTGTTATTTCATATTTCATCTTCTTCTCGGATTCCATCATCTTCTTTTTTAACCTCCTTTTTCTTTTTAGTTGTAATTACAATTGTGCTTTGTAAGAATTGCATAACGTGAAAAGGATTAAGTCGATATCTTGTTTCTTTTCCTTCACCAATCTTAGAAATTAATCCTTTTTTTTCAAGTTCTTTTACTTTTTTAGATGTAAATGATTTATCTGTGTCAAGAACTTTTGCGAGTTCTTTGTTTCGATCCTTGCCAAGAGATATAGCAGTGATTATCTTTAAATCTTTTACGAGTTTTTCTGACTTAATCTCCTCTTCAGAACCCATAATTCACTTCTAAGAAATAGTATATAAGGTTTTGTTTGCATATATTTAGTGTTTCAAAAATAGAACAGTTCGTAACTGCTCAGTGAAGAAAAATACACTAAAAAACACTATGCCGCGCTTAAATGACCATAATGTATTTAAATGGAACTTAGTTCTATATTATTAATGGAGTATCAATGATTGCAGAATTCATTCTGCAGGACGGTATTCGAGGTGAAAATTAAAATGCAAGAAAAATTTGTTTTAAAGGCAAAAACCGCAATTAAAAGAGTAGCGGCAATGTCTACAGGCGCACTGATGTTAGGTGCAACAGCACTTGGCGCAGTAGCAGCAACCGATTTAGGAGATTACCCAGCTCCGTTTGTCACAGCAGGACAATGGGGCGCTCTAGTTGTAGTTGGTAGCGGAGCAAACGCAGCTGACATAGTTGGAGCAACTGATATCGTTGGAAGACTAGCACAAGAAGCAGTAAGTCCAGTTTCTGGAACAGGAACAACCATAGTTACTGGTGGAACCGCTGCTAAAGCACACTTTGGACAAGGAATAGCAAATTCCACAATAGGTGATGCACTTGATTATGAAATGGAAGATGATGACATCTCAATGTTATTAGATGGTCAAATTACTTTCCAAAGTACAGATTACGATAGTAGAGAAATGCTTAAACTTAATCAGGACAGTCCAATTGTTCATACAAGTTTAACTGGTTCAGATGATGATTATGAGACAACACCATACATGGAAGTTTCAAGAAATACAATACAATATTATTACTTATTTGATAAGGCAATAAATGCAAGCACAGCAACAACAAGTCAACCACTGACAATTGATTTCTTAGGAAAATCATTAAAGATTACATCTGTTGATACAAATGGTAATGGATTTACAGCATATGTTGGAGATGAATATTTCCTTAATGTTGGTGATAGTGTAACTGTTAATGGTAAAGTTGTAACTTTGAATAATGTAGCATCTTGTTCAAGTAGTCCATGTAATGTTATTGTGGATGTTGATGGTGTTCAAGAAACTATTTCTGGAACAGAAACTGTCGGCGCTATTGAATTAACTGTTGATGAAACATTTTACTCAGATACAACTGCAGAACGTTCTGCAAGTATAGTTATCGGCGAGCAATCATCAGAATCTTACAAGAATAATGATGAATATGTTGATTACTGTGGTGTAAAATGGGCAAGTGCAAGCTGTAAGAAAACTGATCCAGACTGGAAATGGGTTATTAATGGATTAGAAGGTAATGCAGTTGGAGACACAAACCAGACAGATGGTTCAGCAGGACCAACTATTGGAATAAAGAATGACTTTGTTATAAATGGAGATGATGACGACCCAATTACCGTTGGTGGATGTTATGATTTACCAAATGGATACTTAGAAATTTGCTTTGATAGTTTAACAACTGATGACTATATTGATATAACAATGGCATTTGAATCTGATACAGATCTTTCAAATGAAGATGCATCAAAGACATCTGAAGAAACAGTTTATATAACTTCAAGTGTAGAAGATACATTAGAATTACAAGCAGACGCTATTAATGGATTAAGCGCAGCAACAAAGACCGATGAAGTATGGTTATGGTTAAATGATTCTGCAACAATGCAGATGGAAGTTTTCTATACTGACTCAAACAATAATTTAGTTGGCGCAGGTAACGTAACTTGGGGTACTAGTGATGTTGTATTAGATTTCTTACAAGTGGTATATGGTTCAACAAAATCAGGTAATGTAGGTATGGCTGTAGGAAATGTTTCTGCAACGGTAGTTAATATTACAATTGATGTAAGAGATGACGATACAAAATTTGTAAATGGTGCAGATGATATAGAGACAAATTGGACAACAAATGGATTAAAATTTGTATCTCTTGGTCCAACACTTGGCGCAAATGAAGCTGGAGAAATGTCATGGGGTCACCCAATGACCGACATCAGTACTAAAGATGAAAACCACTTGACACAATATGGAATTATGGTATATGATCCAAAGAGCAACGGTGCTTCAGATGAAGTAAAGATAAGTGTTCCAAGCGATCAAATCCGAGCAAACCTAATTGTACAAGGTGCATCAACAACAGTTTCAACATCAGGTGGCTCAGTACAAGTTAACTCAATTGCAGGTGTCGACTTAGTTAAATTAGATACAGAAGTAACAGATAAGACTAGTAAACCAATGATTATCGTTGGTGGACCAGCTATCAACCCTCTAGCTGCAGAAGCAATGGGACTAACTTTCCCAGCATATGGAGCAGCATCTGGAATCCCACAAGATAAAGCACTTATCAAATTATATGAGAATGCTTTTGGCGGAACAAATGTCGCATTAGTAGTCGCTGGATGGGAAGCAGCAAACACAAGAGACGCAACAAGTATATTGAAAGACTATGCTACTTACGCAACACAATTAGATGGTAAAATGGCTGTTGAAGTCTCAGGAACAAGCATTACTGCTGTAACTGAAACTGTCGCTGTAGAAGAAGAAGTAGTTGCTGATGATGCAGCTGCTATAGAATAAAGGGATTCGTCCCTTTCTTTTTTATTTTTTCATTTTATTAACTAGCGCTAAGCTTTTATATTAAATCAATTTTATTTGTTATGAGATATGATAGAATCTTTGGATTGCTTGTAGTATTTATTATGTTAGGATCTCTTATGGGAATTGCTGCTAATAATATGGGTAGTGATGAGGAAGAAGAAACAATTCCAAATAGTGCAGTAATTGCAGGTAGAGAACCAATAGATGTAAATGGATTTTATTTTTATGAAGATCCTTATCAAGAAAGCTTTGAAGCACTTATTGTTAATGAATTAGGAGACGGAACCATGGTCCCATTTAGAACAGACCCTCGAAACATATCACATATTAAAATAGAAGAAGTAGCTGTTGATAAAATCGTAAATTCTGAGAAAATATACTTAGTTTTTAACCCAAACACCGAAGATTTTGATGATACAAAAAACAATATTCAGCTTGCTTTAGCAGAGGTTAGTCGGCTTATAGTTCTTGTAAATGTTAATGGAATATATCCAAGTTCAGCTTTAACTGCAGATATACCAAATGAGACATATGATGATAAAGTTCCAATAAAGTCTTGTAATGATTCTACAAGCACAACCGCAGTGTTATTATTTACAATAAATGGAAAAGATGAAGTTAAAATGCAAGGAGATTGTACAATTGTCTCAGGTAAAACTAGTGAGAGCTTAATTGCTACAGCTGATAAATTTAGTATGCACCTCCTAGGTCTTAAAGTATAATTTTAATGTCGGCATTCTGTTACCATTAGACGTTTGATGAAACTTGAAAGTTTCATGATAAATTTAGTATGCACCTACTTGGATTAAAAGTATAACACAGTAGCATAATTGATTTAAAGCAGATTTTATGATTATTTTATGCTAGTAATTGATATAATTTATATGTTATTTATTGCGTTATCACTTTATTTTACAATACTATTCTTACTAATCTTTTTTGATCAGCGTAAAGAATTACTAAAAGATAATCTTCCAAAGCATTGGCCGAGTTTAACTGTTCTTATACCTATACATAATAAAGCAAGAGATATTGCAGAATGTATTCGATTAATTAAAGCAGCAGATTACCCCAAAAACAAATTAATAATTATAGCTATGGATGATCAAAGCACAGATAATTCTTTAAATATACTAAAAAAAATAAAAGGAATTAAAATTATATCAAATGCTAAAAATATGGGTAAGGCTTTAACAATTAATAAAGGACTTAAATTAGTTAAATCTGATCTTGTAGCAGTTATTGATGGTGACGCATTTATTGATAAAAATGCTCTTAAATTAATTGTTGGAAAAATAATTGAAAATGATAAAATTGGAGCAGTTACTTGTGCAATAACAACTAAAGGAACTGAAAATTTTCTCCAGCGCCTTCAAGATATTGAATACACGATTATTGTATGGGTTCGTAAACTTTTACAATCTATAGATTCTATTTATGTGACTCCTGGACCTCTTGCATTATATCGAACCTCTGTATTAAAAGAAATTGGAGGATTTGATCATAAAAATATAACAGAGGATATTGAAATTGCTTGGAGAGTTATGTATTATGGATATAAAGTTCGTATGGCATTAGGTGCTAAAGTTCTTGTTGATTCGCATAAGAGTTTCAAAAAATGGTGGCGTCAAAGACAACGTTGGTCTATGGGCGGTATACAGACCTTGATGAAATATAAACATACATTGTTTAAGAAAAAATATGGTATGTTGGGAAAGTTTGTTGGGCCTTTTTTTTTATTATCTATATTTGTTAGTTTAAGCGGATTTGTTGTATTTTCATATACAATGGGCTTAACTCTAATAAAAATCCTGTATGCTTTTTTAGCACCTAATAAAATGTTTCAGTATTATAAAGATATATTTATGTTACCAAGTGTATTCTTATACTTTGGTATAATAATATTTATATTGTCTTTGGCTTATGTATATTTTGGGTTACATACTATGAATAATAAAAAATATCTTAGTTTTAAACGTTTGAGAATAATTGATTTGCTAGCATATTTAACAATATATGTTACTATTTTTCCAGTAATTTTACTTATTGCTATGTATAGATTATGTGTAGGAGATATGTCATGGTATTAATAAGAAAATATTTTTTAGTAGCGGCATTAATAACTGCAATAATTTTTATTTTAGGAGTTATTGTGGGCGTTCAATTAGATACTATGAAATTAAATACTATTCAAGATAGATATAAGCAAACAGAATTAGATTGGTATGATATGCAAATTAAATCAGATTATTATAAATTATATCCAGGAATTACAGATTACTGTGAAATTATGATTGATAGTAATTTAGAATTTTCAGATGAAATATACTCACAAGGATTAGAAATTGAGCGTTATGAAGAGCAAAGTAAATTTCTAGAAGCTGTTAAGCAAGATAAACGTGAATATGCACTATTAAAGTTCCAATTTTGGATGAATGCAATAGAGTTACGAGATTCGTGTAGAGCAGATTATGATATCATTCTTTATTTTTATAAAGATGAACCAAATGCTATCGAAGAAGTAAAACAAAACGCAATGAGTAATGTTTTGTTTAATTTGAAACAAAATAGAGGACCAAAGGTTATTCTTGTTCCATTACCTATAGATTTAGATATTGAATCAATAAATTTAGTCACAAAACAGTTTAGTATTCATGAAGTTCCAAGCATAGTTATTAATGAAAAAGAAACAATTAGTGGAGTATTAAGTCAAACAGCAATTACTCAAGCACTAAATAAAGCATCAGTAAGCACAGTAGCATAACTACATTTGAACCCGTTCTTAGAAAGTCCTAACGAAGAAAAGCTTCGTGGGACCACGCGAAACTTTGTTTCGCTCTGGAAAGCGTTCGCGGAAAGAACATTATCTGAATAAATTATCAATCAATACAGTAGCATAGCATCCTTTTTGTAATTCAAACTCAAGCTCAATTGTTTTGGCTTTGATTTTCTTTTTCAAGTTTCTTGGCTTAACAATTCTTTGTCTTTCAGCACCACGCATATTTAGTTCAGGCATGCGCGTTATTTCAATTGGAGCTATCTTGATTATCTTTGCTTTATTTTTCTGAGATTCTTTATTCCATATCTCGCTTTGATACGCACTTACAAAAATCCGCCTTGTTGGCTTTGGAATTTCTCTTATTGCACCACCAAAATCAGTAGGCACTCTTACTAACCAATTTAAGACGGCTTTTTCAAGTCCTAGAAAATCAGGGCATTCTTTGATGATTTCCTTCCATTTACCCCAGTTTTTCTTAGCAAATACACCAA
>Ga0233431_1002350_pt1 | contig 26837 bp, 33 predicted proteins | sample SI_118_April2016_FD_179867 | JGI IMG/M metagenome (GOLD analysis project Ga0233431, IMG submission 179867) | Seawater microbial communities from Saanich Inlet, British Columbia, Canada - SI_118_April2016_200_MG | ecosystem: Environmental > Aquatic > Marine > Inlet | place: Canada: British...
ATAGGATGCATCAGTTCATCATGTTTAACCATATGTCCCCATTTACGGATGAAATTACGGGTGCTACGGAGGTTTTGTGCTAACCACTCACTACTCTCCCTACCTTTCATAAAGACTTGTCCCGCTGGATTTCGAAGAGCACCATCCTTAAATCTACTGCCTCTACAAGTCATATGATATACCAAACCTTTCCAAGTCTGAATCAAATCGTATCCAGCTAATACAAACCGATTGAATATATCACTATCTTCTTTACTTTGTGGAGCGTATAATGGATCGTGGCCACCTATTCTCTGAAAATCATCCTTGTATATTACCCACGGAGCAAATATACCACGAGTTGTTTCATCTTCTCGTGTTCCAACGTGGTCTGATACAAAGTCTAATAATCCTTGTTCATCAAACTCTTCTGGTTCTATACCAAAGTCTTTAAGTATCTTTTCAGGTCCATCTGGATGTAATGGTGGTTCTATTCTCGTTGCACTTACTACCTTACCCCGTTCTAAATGTTTAATTATCTCTGTATCCAAGTTGGGACAGGCGTACATATCACTATGCCAAATCATAACTATATCATTAGTTGCCACCTTATTAATAAGCCGATCATAAAGTAATGTGTGCCCCATTCTTTTTGGTTCATCTTTATTCTCTCCGAACCAACTTCCATCATTTACTATATACTTAAAGTTTGCATCTTTTTTAGATATTTCTTCACACCATTCCACCGTTCCATCCGTAGAATAATCGGATGCCACACAAATCTCATGTCTATATCCTAAATTCTTACGAATGCTATTATAACTCCACTCTAAATAAACTTTATTATTTCTTGATGGATTAATAAAACTTATAACTCTATCTTCCATTATTTAGTTCCTCTAATATATTTGTTATATAAGGTGTGAATTTCTCTTCGTTGTATAAAGAAACCTTATAATTTTCTCTACATAACTTACTACATTCATTGTAAAAATCTTCACTATCTCTTAATTTGATAGCTAACGTTTTAGCTGACTCAATATCCCCGTCATCTACTGATAACATCGGATGTAATTCTTCTTGTGTATCCAATCCCTTATACCCAATACAAGGTATACCATGAAAAGCACAATTTAATGTAAATGTACCAGCCGCATGTGTTGGCATCAGATGAACCCCATACTTAAATTTACCTAAGTTATTTATCCACTCAACCCAAGTCATATAAGGAAAGTGATTTATATCCATCTCATCTTCTCTGTCAATCTTTCTACCCATTGATGGGGCTGATATTGGTACTCCAAACTCTTGAGCTACTATATAAGAATCAAATCCACCATACCATCTAACCATATTACCACCGATTATAACTGAGTCATTTTTTCCTCTATTCGATTCAATACCCAACCTTTCAGCTAACATTAGTGTTGGCATCTTATGAACAGGTTTATTCGTCAAACCGTTATAGTATTTCACATCCTTATTATTATGAGCAAATAACATATCAAACTCTGTAAGAGCATTATACCACCAAATCTGTTGTTCCATAGTATAGTCTTGAAATAACCAATGTGGTCCTTCTTGCATTGAAATAGTTTTCTTACATAACTTCTTTAAGTCGCCCATCATATCAAACTTCATTAGTTCTTCTGTATTTGTTTTGGGTAGAGTTACAATACCAAAATCAAAGTGATTCTCACCAAAGTGCTGTAGTACTTGTGGTATCTGAAAGATAGGGTAATGTTCAGCTCCTACTGTATACATCGTAGATACATCATTCCTCATATTAGGATTATCTAATCCAACCTTGCCTTGCCAACCACCTTCGGTGAACCAGACTATCTTATAATCTTTTAACCCCACACCAATTCCTTTATTTCTTCTTCTGTCATCATCTCAGCCGACTTTGAATTGTATGGTTCTGTTAATCTATCAGCGCCTTCATTCTCTTCCATACGAATATGAATATCATCACCATGTATATAGGTTCTATTTATTTCCCTTTCACTAATCAAATCTTCATTAGTCTTTTCGCCTGGTCTTTTTCCTACTATATCAATAGGTACTTCTTCATTAGCTATAAACATAGCTAAATCTAACATATTAATACATTTCATCTTATATGAGTTAACAAACCCACCACCATGATCCCGTGTCCATTTGATAGTTCTGTTGATTAAGTGTGCCGCATCTTCTTGTGTGAATATCAATCTGTTCATATCAGGATCCGTAAGCTTTAGTGGTTTACCCTCTGATTTTAACTTTAACCAAAATGGTAATACTGAACCATTACTGTGAGCTACGTTAGCAAATCTAGTTAATGCAAATCTATTAGCATTGTCATTATTACTATTCATAAACACTCGTTCCATCAGATACTTTGAAGCCCCATAAACACTCTCAGCCAAACAAGCTTTATCTGTACTGATACCAACTGTGATTGGAACGTCATTTATTATACTAGCCTCAACCACATTCAAACTACCCATCACATTTATGTTACAGCCAGCAATAGGATTAGTCTCCATCAAATCAATATGTTTCATAGCAGCTGCATGAACTACTACATCGGGTTTAACGTCCTTAAATACTCGTAACAATAGTCCTTTGTCCTCTATATTACCCACATAAGACTTTACCTCTGGATGTTCTCGTTTTAGTTCAGCTATCTTCTCTTCGTTTCTACTGACATTGATGTACTCATTGTCATTTAATTTGATAAGAGCTTTACCAACTGTTCCTGTACCACCTGTTATTAATATTTTCATTAATACTCCTTATTTATCAATATATTTAATTTTCCAAAAAACTCTTTATCTTTCTGAATCATAAATTTATTTAGTTCTTTTGATTTAACTTTGTATTCTTCGTGGTTATTATTTATAGCAATTACCATATCATTTAACTCATCAGCTGATGAAACGAAATTCAAATATTTTTCTGCACCATACCAATCAATCGTGTCATAATTATAAGTTATGATAGGGCATTCACAAACCGACATTTCCGTATATCGATTATTTATCATACCATGTTCTCGTTGTCCTTTTGCTATAATTCCAATAGCACATTTTGCAGATGAATATAATCTCCCAATATCCAATGGTGGTAATAATCCTCGCCAATGGGTAAATTCCCCCCACCCATTACCATACACATCAAATTCAAATGGTTGTTCCTTAAAGAATATTTCTCGTTCCAAATTATATTGAGAATCTGTTAATCGATTAAATCCCATTCCTAAAAATACACAGTTATGATCATATTTTTCATCAAATTGTTTTTCTTCTTCTTTGATAGCAGAATGATAATATTGATAATGTTCCGAAACTATTCCATTTTTTTTAAATTTTTCAAACATGATTTTCGAACCTGTGAATATTTTATCATACCATTTTCCTTTATAATCAAGAATTGCATCATAATCTATCAACACTCCACCAGAGGCGTGTAGTAGTATTCGTTGACATTTTAGTTGTTCTATTATCTTAAATGTTTCTTTATCTAACATCTCATAATACACTAAATCAAAATCCATATCAAGAATTTGCTGTACATATTCTCGTGTAGCAAGATTACCATTTAATTGTTCTAATGCATATACATCATGCCCTTCGGATTGGAGTTTATCTGCAACTGCTACATTTAGTTTATAGTTACCCATTGGCCAGGGTTGATGAAATACTAATATTCTCATATTGCCAGTACCATTTCCATGTTATATGGTTTATATATACCTATGTCATAATTTGGATTTATATCTAATAGCAAGCTCTTTACCTTGTCTAATGTAATTTCACTATAATCACATACCATATTACCATTAGAATCATACTGTTTTTGTCCAAACAAATGGGCATCATCTATTCCTATAATATGATTTTTAACATGATGTTTAGCTATTGTACTTAATTCTTTTATCAATGGAACGTCATCATCACCTCTGCTATACTTTGATGCCCCAGCATGCGCATCTAACCAAAAACAAACAGGTTCATCTAATTCCGATAACAGACTCTTTAACATCTCTGGGGAGTCTCCACATATTAACTTTAACTTATTATCAAAGTAGTATTCACTACCACTAAAGGATTCATCCTTTTTATTCGTATGAAAATCAAACTCTGATAAATCACCGGTGTGTTCCATAAACAACTTATATCTTTTAGATGCTACCTTGCATATTTCTTCACCAAGTTCTATTGTATATAACTTATCAAAAGGATTGAAGTTACCATTTGTCTCTAACATTCTATGTGGAACTCCTCCCATAAAAGTACCCGTTTCAACAAATACTTTAGGTAAAGTTACATCATGGTCATGACAAAGTGATTGATAGATTTCCGGTAAAATATATCCCATATTAAACTCTACTTGATAATAATTTTATATCATTTACAACCATTTTCGAAACCATATCCTGAAAAGATGTTTGTGGGCTCCACCCCAACAAATCACGTACTTTAGAAGAATCTCCTGCCAAGTAAAATACATCCGCCGGTCTCATATATCTTGGATCCTGTCCAACGTATTTACTCCAATCCGTTATACCGATATGTTGAAATGCACAATCTAAAAATTCACCAAGAGAGCTGGTTTTTCCAGTCGCAACAACATAGTCATCTGGTTTATCCTGTTGCATCATTAACCACATTGATTCAACATAATCTGGTGAATAACCCCAATCTCTTTTGGTATCAAGATTACCCAACATTATTTTGTCTCGTAATCCTAAATGTATTTTGGCCACACCATCAGTAATTTTTCTCGTGACAAATTCTATCCCCCTACGCTCAGATTCATGATTAAATAATATCCCACAACAATTAAACATATCATAAGATTCACGATAATTTGTAGTAATCCAATGACCATATAATTTAGCTACACCATAAGGACTTCTTGGATGAAATTTGGTATCTTCATTAGCAAACTTTGTCATCTTTCCAAACATTTCTGAAGTTGATGCTTGATAAAACTTAATTGGCTTTCCATACTCTCTTATAGCTTCTAACATTCTAAGCGCACCAAGACCTGTAACATCACTTGTCTGTTCGGGTGTATTCCAACTCTCTCCTACAAATGATTGTGCTCCTAAATTATAAACTTCATCTGGATCAGATTCTTTTATTACTCTAAGTAATGAATTTTGGTCTGACAAATCTCCATTGATAAAATTTATCTTACCTTCAAGATGATATGTATTTGTTCTATTTTTAGATGAAGAGCGCCGTTCCATGCCATATACTTCATACCCTTTACTTAAAAGTAAATCAGCTAAGTGACTACCATCCATTCCGTTAACACCTGTAATTAATGCTCTTTTCATATTTACTTCTCCATATTTATATTTTCAAATTCATTATATGTATTAAATTTACTCTGATATTTTCCGAATGTAGATAAATTTTGATTAGCTAATGCTTTTAAATTTTCATACCAATTTCCACGTTGATTTGGTCCCTTCTCTTGAGTACAAATTCCATCACCCACCATCTGTAGGCAATACTTTCTTTTCCCTGGGTGATTTCTATTGTGGACCTTTAATATATTTTTTACAATAAACTGTACATATTGGTCGCCCATTATTTGTTTACAACTATACATCATACTAGTATCATCAACTGCATGACCTAAAATACATCTTGGAACATTCACGCCATTTTTCAACAAATCCGAACTCAGTACCAAAATAGATCCATCAAATTGCGGTTGTTTTAAAACTCGAACATCCAATTCATCACATCTTTGATTTATCTCATTCATCTCATCAATAGACATTGAGTATCTAATACTATGTGGTTCTGTAAATGCCTTTTCATTTCTTGTACCATCTGGTAACTCAGTTTCATAATATTGTTTATCAGTAAATTCAGTATGCTCTAAAACTTTCCAAGAATCATCCCACATTTTTCTTAATGCAAACGTGACTACGTACCTATGTATATTATTTTCAATGCCATAACCATTAATTACTTCTAATGTACTAAAAACTTCTTTCGGTAATAAAGCATCTGACTCCCCCCATATTACATAGTCGTTATCAACACAACCAAAGTAATTTAAATCTCTTCTGTAGTCAACCATAGTTATTGGATTATCATTATCTTCGTATATTTTATATGTAACATGACAACCTGTATCTTTAAGTGGATTAACCAAAGAGATAAACTTATCAATCAGTTTATCTTTAGATATTTCCTCTGTATTTATCTTTTCAAAATATTCTGAAATATTATAGAATAAATCTACTGTAATATTTTCCTTATTATCTACAGTTTCAATAGCATTAATAATACTCTGTATGTGTTCGTTGACCATCTCAATTTCATAGAACATTATATGTGTTCCAATTATATATTTATTTTTTAGATTCATATAATTCCTCATATGTTTGTTTCATCCAATATTCAGGTCCTGGTTTTGGCCATGTGTTAAAATGGTACACCCACCCCATTTTTGTAAAAAGTAAATCATCTGTCAACAATTCCTTTCTACCCATGTCCATCATGTTAAACTTATACGGTAACAACTTAACATCTATTTTATTAATATCCAACAAAAAATTCAATGGAGTTTGATCAGTTCCGGTATGAAACGTTTCCTGCATTTCTACCAAATTATCTTGATTAGAAAAATAAAAATTTATTATATCTGTAAAAAATTGTTTATGTCCTTTATTTACAATCTGAAATCCTCCATTTATATATTTCCACCAATCAATCATCTTCCCATCGAATATATATTTAGAATAATTTTCAATACTTCTTAAAATCCAATCATAACTACCACTATTATGCACACCACAATACTTATGCTCCGTTTTATTAAAAAAATTAGGACAATCTGGGTGAACTATAGTATCGGCATCTACCATTAAAACTTGATCATAATTAATGTTATTGTGTTTTAATATATCAAATAAATAATATCGTTGCCAGCATATAGACATTTCTTCAATTGGGATTAATAAATCTTCCAACACAAAAATATCACAATTATTCTTATTACACCAATGTTTCCAACTATTTATAGAATAATGATATGGATTACTTCGTTCCTTATTATATCTACCATCACCATCCAATTTGACATCTAAAATAAAAACTATATTCTTTTTATCACTCATATTCACCACCAATATTTTCCCACAATCGCTTCATTATATCAATTCTATTTTCAATAGGAAATCCAGTGAAATGCCATACATATGCATATTTCATAAAAAATGGAGTCTTATCTTCTTCTAACTGCCAATTGTAATTAAACATCTCTTTTCTATGTATAGCTGTTAAGTTCCAAGTTGGATTTATATATTTAATTTTTATGTTATGTTTTCTCAGCATATAATTTAATACGGTTTGATCCGTACCAGAATGTGGTACATCCCAATTATCTAATACAGTTTTGTTATCCATATAAAACTGAAAAACTTTATCAATGAATGATTTATGCTTTCTATGAAATAAAATCATACCGGAATTTATGTATTTATAATAATCTAAATCTATACCTTTAAAAAATTTATTATACGCATTAATACTATTATTCACCCACCACATATTATCATTATCTATCACACCACAAAATTCATCATCAAATAAATCAAATGGATTTGGAGCATCCCATTTAATCATAGTATCTGCGTCTACCATAGCTATCTTTTCATATCTGTTATCAATATTATCAAATATCAAATATTTATTCCATTTAGATTTTAATATTCTATTATCACCAGACCTTACAACCATAACATCTACATCATTTTTATTAGCCCACCCCATCCACGAATTAATTCCATATTCCGCATATTCTGAACATTTTATTTGTGATGTTGCATCATCAATTGCAATTATATATACCAAATTTCTATTCAACACAACCACCCTTATGTATTTGTTCTATTATAATTTTTTTAGGTATCGCGCACTTCATATTTTTCATCATAGTTAAATTTTGATGCTTTGACTCAAAATCATTTGGAGTTTTATATGAATAAATTTTAATATAATCACCCAATAATTTTATAAATAATTCTTTTTCATGTACCGCGACAGTAGAATAAGTTTTTAATGGTGAATTTTTAGAATCCCACATCCAAATATGACTACCTTCTTCATATTTATGTTTACTTCTAACATAAGGCTTAAATTTCGGATCCGGATCCCAATATCCCGGAAGGTATTTATGTATCTTAGCTAAAAAAATATGCTTAACATTATTTTCAAACAAAGCCTCATTGAATATATTTTCCCAATCACGTACATCACCATGATAAACAAAATCTTCCGTTAAATATAAAACATATGGTGTCTTTATCTGTTTAACTAAATTCAATGTAATTTTTCCCCAATTTTTATCAAAATTCGTATAAAATTTTAAATTTTTCACATTATCTTCATACAACTCTCGTATAATATCTAAATTTTTATTAGTGTTATAGTTAACATAAAAAGAATAATCACTAAATACTTTAGCCATTTTAGGTAAATTTTCTAATAACACATCTAATCTCAAATCTTTAGTACAAATAAAATTCTGCACTATACTTACATTTTCATATCCGATCACTATACCACCTCTAACTCATAATTTCTATAAACCATTATTCACTATATTACTAATAAACTTTATTTCTTCTTCAATTAATGATGGGTGATTCGGCACATAAAATCCACACTCATCAATAATAGAAACTTTTGGTAATTTAAGTTCACCAAATTTTTTAACATAAAATGGTTGAGTTCCCATTGAACCACAAATCATGGGTCTAACCTCAATTTGATTTTCTTGTAAACTTTTAACTATCTCATCCCTATTTGGACTTATTATTGGATATGCAAAATTAGATGTTAAAGAACCAGGATATGATTTCGGTTTCCAATAATCATTTTTTATTAACTCCTGATAAAGATTGTAATTATGTTTTCTCTTTTTACCCCAATCATCTAACTTATCAATTTGAGATAATCCAATATATGCCTGTAAATCTGTTGACCTCATATTGAACCCCGAATAATAAAATGTATACATAGCATCAAATTCAGAAACACCCCACTCCTTTTGTAATTTAACTTGAGTTTTCTCACTCAAATCTCTATCCCAACCATGACTTCGTATAGATAATAATAACTCATATAACTCAAAATCATCAGTTGAAATTATACCACCTTCAATTGTAGAAATATGATGTCCAAAAAATGTAGAGAAACTTGACATTCTTCCAAATGTTCCAAGTTTTTGTCCTTTGTATTCACATCCCATTGACTCACAGGTATCTTCTAAAAGAATAACATTATACTCATCACACAGATTAACTATCTTATCCATATTGGGAACTAAACCTAAAACAGAAACGAACATTAAAACAGACGGCGATTCATCCTGAAATATCTTCTCTAAATGTTCTAAGTCTACTGACAAATCTTCCATATTAGAATCACATAAAACTGGTTTTAATCCTAATTGAATTACGGGCGACAAATCTGTCGCCCAAGCAACTGATGGAATTACTATTTTATTATTTTTTAAATATTCACCCTGTTGTAATACAGATAACATCAACAGATTTGCCGATGACCCAGAATTAACAAAAACAGAATATTTTCTACCCAACCACTCTGAATATTTTCTTTCAAAATCTAAAGTAACTGGTCCCTTTGTTAATCGTGGGTAAGTTTTTAACCACTCAACTAAGCTATCAATATCTTTATTATCAATTGTGTCTTTTACTAAAGTTATCATAAACTCTTTTTATCCCATCTCCTAACGGTGTAAATTTAAATTCTTTCATAACTGAAATTAGTTTGGAAGAATCAACATCTTTTCTATACTGACCATCTGGTTTTGTATCATCATAAATAATTTCTAAATCACCCTTACCACAAGATTCCATTCCTATCTTAGTTATTTCTTTTATTGAATGAACATAATCTGGTGCCACATTAAAATTATCAACTATATTATTATCAATCATATAAACTATAACTCTTGCCAAATCTTCAGCATGCATAAATTGTCTTAGTGGTTTTCCAGTTCCCCATACTTCTACTGTATCTTTTGACTCATAAATTTTCTTAATAAGTGCTGATACAAAATGACTGTGATGTTCTTCATATTTATCATGTTCACCATACAAATTACAAGGAATTAAATAAGACCATTCCTTTCCATATTGTTTTACATAAGAATTTATTTGGGTTGCCATACATCTCTTTGACATAGCGTAAGCAAAATTATCTTTAGGTGGTGGTCCATTAAACAGTTCACCTTCTTTCATTGGATATACACCTACTTTATCTGGATAAATACAGGTGCTCAAAATAGCAATAACTTTTCCTACTTTAAAGTCATTACAAACTTTTAAAACATTAGTATTCATTAAAATATTTTCTTCAAGATAATCAACAGGATATGTCATATTATCCATTATACCACCAACTCTAGCGGCCAGATGTATAACAATATCTGGTTCATATTCATTCATCATATCTCTAACTTCATCTATTCTTGTCAAATTATAATCTTTAGATGATATATAAACTGCGTGAGGTAAAATATCTTTAAGATGTCTACCAACTAATCCACTACCACCTGTAACTAATATATTATTCATTTATTTACTATCTTTATTGATGATAACTAACTTGGTATTACGGTGGCATGTTACACATCTAGCTATAGGTATATTCTCTAATAATTTTTCAGCTGTATATTCAGTATCTTCTATAACATAAGTTCCACCCTCCATTAAGAGTGGATAAAAATTATTAAAAGTTTCAACCTGAGCTTTATAAGAATGAGCTCCGTCATCTATAATTATATGAAAATACGGTTCATCATTATCACCACGAGTCTTTATATCCAATGAACTACCTTGTATAACATCACATAAATTTCCATTTTTAAATGCTCCCATAGATTCTAATTTAGGTTTCATTAAATCAAATTCAGTAATATTTATATCAATTCCATATATGTTCCCATTACTAAAATAATCCGACCACATAGCTAAAGACCTACCTTGAAAAATACCTATTTCTAAAAAATTAATTTCATCATTTCTAATTTCATCAAATAATTTAATATATACATCAGTATATCCACACTCTGATGCATCACCGCCAGTATTCTGTCCACCAGTTCCTCTATTAGTAGCAGAAACTTTACCACCGTATTTACTTGAAAATTCGTTTAAAATATTCATCTATTTTCCACCTCTTATATCCTCAGCTTCATCTTGTGCTTCGTCTGCAAAACTTGAACCGTCAAATCTATAATCAACTTGTTTCATAGCACCTATAGCGGCCAGATGTATAACAATATCTGGTTCATATTCATTCATCATATCTCTAACTTCATCTATTCTTGTCAAATTATAATCTTTAGATGATATATAAACTGCGTGAGGTAAAATATCTTTAAGATGTCTACCAACGAGCCCTGAGCCTCCGGCTGTGAGCACTTTCTTTCGATCAATAATCATGAACCCTCCCCCGCAACCTTTTTCCATCCTCTAATTTTCCGATGATATATAAAACAATCACCAAGCACAAAACTTCTCCCCCCAGCTCTCCATATTCTTTTTTGTAATTCTTCCTCATTACCTCCCCACGGATAATTTTTTTCATCAATTAAATTTCCATCTTCCATTCGATATCGGTTATAAAATTCACGAGTAAAGCCAAACAAAAACCCATTTACCATATTGGAAAAATTTCCTGTCAATTCAGTAATTTGGTGAGTGGGTGCATTATGCTTTTGACACCCACCTAATATTCCATTACTTACTGGACCATATATACTACAATCATTAAATTCATGTGAATATATTTGGCCAATAAACAAATTTATAGTGTCATTTAATTCCACATCATCATTACTTACTATAATAACATCACACCCATCATTAACTGCAGAAATTATTCCATCATTCCATGTACCACTTAACCCCCGCAAAAACTGATCTTCAACTCGTATTATCTCAACATAATCATAATCTAAGTTTGGTAATTTTTTCGAGCTTGCATTATCAAACACATATAATTTAAAAGAATCATTTATACATTTAGTAGATTCACTATACTTCTTAATATATACATCACCGTTTGGCCGATATTCATCACTAAAATGTGCTGTAACTACAATTCCTATTTTTATATTTTTCACTTTAAAAATATCCTAAATTATCACACCATTGAGATTTTTAAAAATATCATAAATATGCAATACTAAATTTTTTAAATTATATGTTTCTTGATATTTTTTTCTCATATTTTGCACAAGTCTTTCTCTGATATTATCATAATCCGATAATACATAATCGATTTTTTCTTCTAAATTAGACCAATCATAATTAACGGCAATATAAGTTTCATCATCATCGTATATAAAGGGTTCTGATGCGATATGACTCATGTCAGGTTTCATTAAAACCGAACCGAACATAGCAGATTCTAAATCTCTTGGTGCCATCTCACCATAACCAAGTGGTGCCATAATAATTTTTGAGTTAAACATTTTCTGATAATATTCTTCTGTTGGAATTCGTGCACCATTAATTAATTTAGCAACATTATACTTGTCACCTAAAATATCCATTAGATTTTTTCTATGTGGATCATAGTAATCAGTTTGACATATATCATGCTCATAAACTGGTTCTTTTGTGGGATAACCAAACATACACGATACGTCATATGATTTTTTTTGGTTATAATCTAACCAATTTGGTTGTATCGTATGTAACCAATTACACCCAGATAGTTTCATCTTGGGTTTTAACTCATCGATATCGGGAACTAAATAATCACCATCACCCCAATAATATCTACCATTAACCCAACCTTGTTTATATAAATCAAAATCTTTCAAGTAAGTATTTTTTAAAAACAATTTAGCATTTGATTCACGAAATACATCAATAGTACCAATTAAAGTAGTAGAATCTTGACCATCAACTATAAAGTAATCACCAGTAATTTTAGATAAAAACTCTACTCCATTGTCTATAGATTCTCTTAATGGTTTCTTTTTATCTATGATACTAGCTTGCCCAACCCAAGCATAATCATAGGTATCGGAAGTGGTGAATTCTACCCCAACTTCTCTAAATATATCTTGAGCCATTAGAAAGGGACGAAAAGTAGTTTCATTTCTATGTTTTTCAGGTTCATATAATTTAATTTTAATCATCACTATGAAACGGCGTAAGTACTTTTGAATTTAAAGAAAAATTCTTTACTAAAAATTTCTTTACAACTATCCAACCTTGTCTTGGATATTTTGTGTAAATTTCCGCATTGCCTATCTTTATAGCTTCCTTAATAACTTCTTTAACTAATTCCGCGTGAATATCACTTCCACGTCCTTCATATGACAATTCTATTCCATTTTTATTTTTATATTTCATCTCATAATCCCCGCGTATTTTTCATTTTGCTGTTCTTGTTTTTCAATCGTCTTATAATGTAATATACAAAAAGGTTTTTCCGTAGGTAAGTGTGAATAGGTCTGAAAACCAATTAACATCTCATGTACGGGTTTTTCCCATTTTATGTTTGGTCTATTACGAAATACTCGACCTTGCCAATCAGGAAAATTAACCCAACCATCATCATTAACATTCCAATGCCAATATTTAGCATGTTGTTCAGTTAAACCATCTACTGTATTTATTCTTGGTAAGTAAATTAAATCAATTTCGTTCTCTTCAACAATACTATGTATGTTTTTTATCAACCAAAGACTTATCATCTCATCAGCATCAAGGTTAAAACTATAATCTCCACTACACATACCTTTTAGATGATTCTTCTGTGAAGCAAAATCACCCAATAGATTTCGTTGTTCAAATACTATATCGTGTGCAGATACATAGAAATCTAATAATTGTTTTGTTTTTTTATCATCAGAATAATCATCAAGTATTACAATCTCATCTTCAGGTTGTTTCCACTTGATTAAGAACTTTAGTAACTTCTCTAATGAATTCGTTTCGTTATGAGTTAATATGGAATAACTAATCTTCACTAATGCCAACCATGTTTAATTTAATATTCGTAACCTTTAGTGCTGTCAACTTAGTTGTTTTGTAACTACGATATGCTTGTTTAAATACATTATCAGCACTAACGATATCTGAATAAAATCTTTTGGTAGTCATAGCAGAACGTTTCTTTGGGTTAGCTATTTGTATCCTAAAATACTCTTCCTTTAATGATATTAGATTTTCCCTTTCATCCACTTCAGTTTTTTTCATATCAATAACTTTAAATAGTTTTTTCACCTTACTTGCATTAATATAATTAATATTCAAACCCTCTAGTAAGTTAGTTTCTTTATCACGATGTAAGAATAATAAAACAGGTCTTGGATCCTTAACACCTGATTCCGAATAATTAAACGTCACAATCATACCAGGTAATATCTTACCAATAGGTAATGTTTGTTCTGATAGAATTATCTTACGATTGTTGTATCTGGTCGCCAAGTGTTTTCTCCAATTTTTCTACCATTTTGTACGCATCACTAAAATGCGGAACTAAGACTTCGGTTTCTGGATCAGTTTGAGCAAATAATCTCCACTTCAATACTTTCTTTTCCACCAACGGAACTACCATGTAATTTTCAGTAGTAAAAACTGATGGTGCCCACCACCTATCACTTAAATTCCTACACACGTCTTTAAACTCTTGTGGAAATGGATTATCATCAATATGCGATTTCATTGCTCTATTTGAAGCAAAACCACAATGTAAACATTGCATATTCTGTTCATCATCACCAAGCAATACTAACGAATCATCAATATCAATATCATCTAACAAACAACAGGGGCAAGTTACCCGCAAAGTCATGGGATTCATCACGTTATCTTCTTTAATTTAGGTAGTTTTATCTTTGCTGGTTGACTTGGTGTGTCATTACCTATCTTTTTCAACTTAGGTAATTTCAAACTAACTGGTTGTGGTATGTGAGTTAAAACATTATCAAGTGTTTTATTAAATTTATTTGCCATAGCCTTTAATGAAAATTCTCGTCTATTTTTCTTACCTAATCGTTTTGCCTTCTTGGTTATTAATCCTTGTTTTTTATAAAACATTCTCAATTTTCTAACTACATCAGCTTCATTGACACTAAACCACTTTGATGGTTTAACAATAATTGGCTCCCATATCATAGAGTCTGGAACTTCAGTTAAACTACCATTAATCAGTAATGATTCTGAATCACTTAGGAAATCCAAATGACCACTCCAATTAGAAGCGATGACCGGTAAGTCACAACACGTAGCCTCAGCCATTGGTCTACCATAACCCTCTCCATGTGTACAAGTTAAAAAGGCTTTTATCTTTGGGTTATTATATAATAAAGACATCTCTTCAATAGTCAAATCACCATGTATTAAATAAATATTTGGTACTTTATCAATTTGTGAAAATTCATCTTTAATTTGATTAATATTTTTAACAAGTTCAGCTTTATCCAAAACAGAAAAATTAGCACCACTTGTTTTCAATACTAATGCAGGTGATTTGGGTTTATTTGCAAATGCCTGTAAGAAACATTTAATCATCAATGGTATATTTTTCCTATCTTCTCCATACTTACCTTTACCCCATTGACCTACATGAAGATAAGCCATATCTTCTTTAATTAAGTCATTTAATTCGTCTGTAAATTCTGATTTTAGTTCATGCCTATCCATTGGATAATATACGGATGTATCAACGCCCTCAAACAATACTTCAATTGGTTTCTCTAACTTAATTTGAGCTACTTTTTGTTTTGAACCATCAGGTTTCTCTTCCATCTTATCGTAATTACATTTTTGAAATGTTTGTGCTGTAAAATTAGATGGTACTATATTCAAGTCCATTTTATTCATACCAGCCAAAAACTCAGGAGAAACTATATCAGTTTCAACTCCAGCCGTGATTCCAATATTGAATTTTGCCCCATTTGAGAATTCATTTGGTATTCTAATATCAATCAATACGTCAGGTTGTTCTTTAATGTTATTCCCATCAATGAACGTACCCAAGAGTTTTTTATGCCGTGGAACTTCAGGATTTAAATGATTTCTTGGAGTACTACCCCATTTGACATCAATACATTTAATATCTAAATCATCTCTATCCATTATGGAATAAAATATTGACCTTGCGTGATCTCCATAACCACTACGAGTATTGAATGGTGCAATCATTAAAACAAATTTCTTCATACTTTCCCCATCGTGTAACGTTTTTTAGGTTTCCAATTATCAAAAGCACCGTTCATTGAATTGATAAAGTTCTTACCCATCTCTTGACTTGTCATTTGATTTTCTTTACAGAACTCAGCACCCAAGTTACCAAGTCGTTTTCTTTCTTTCCTATCTAAATCATAAAATTCACGTAGACTTACAGCAGCATCTTCAGGATTACATCTATCATCCCAAATATAAGGTGTCATCGGTGAACCCTGTAGTGATATTGAAGCTGGATAAACTGGCTTTACCCACTCACCATGAGTCTTGTATTTACCTCTATGGTTAGTACCGAGTTCAATATAATCTTCAGCAGTTAATAACTCCCCATCATCATCTCTGAATCCACATTGGTCTTGTAGTCCACCCGTTACATTAACGATAATTGGTGTCCCTACCGTAAGGGCTTCGGCACTACCTAATCCAAATCCTTCATTGGATGCTAAATTAACATAAACATCAGATGTATTAAATAATAAATTCATCGCTTCGTCACTAAATGGTCCACTTTTATCATAAGTAAAACATATATCATAATCGGGACACAAATGCTTATGAACTCTTGGTAAATCAGTTCCATTATCATCTACTGGAGCACAATGAAATATCAATACACATTCATCTCGTTGTTCTGGAGTTAATCCATCCATAAAGTATTTATAAGCCAATAATACATCATTTGGTTGTTTCCTACGAATATTTCTATTGCTGTAGAGTATTTTATATTTCTTATCCAATATGCCAAACTTTTCATCAAAATCCATTAATTTGACATCATCATCTTGAACTTTGTAAAATCTCCGTGGCGATATACCGTGTGGTACAAATGTAGTTTGCCAATCCTCATATTCAGGTAATAAACGATTATTAATACCATAAGTTTGTTTTGATATCCCCATTAATAAATCACTACTTTTGTAATAATTTGTATTGTATTGTGGATCTGGTAAATCATCCCAAATGTTATAATAGAAAATTGGAATATTACGTCTTATTTCAGCTTCCATATTATAGAACCAAATCCAAAAACGTGGATCCGTATAGTGAAGAATAGCATCGGGTTTCTCTACTGCAAGTACTTCTCGTAATAAATCTTCATTTCCATAACCATCAACGGGATAAATTTTCAAATACCCATCTTTAATCCCAAACTCGTCAAGACCTTCAGACATATCAACAATCTTACCTGACTCAGGATGTTTGATTGCTCCACCCATTTGAACCCAATCATATTCATTTAGTGTTTCCATAACTATATCTTTAGACACGGTAGCGACACCACTATGCATCCGTAAATCATCGGACATTAATAGAATTTTCTTTTTAGCCATTTAAAACCTCTTTAGATCCTGTATTACCTTTAAAGTATTTTTGCAATACATTTAATTTTTCATCATAGTTAGCAATAACTTGTAATTCCTTTTCAATAGTCTCTACTATATCTGGATGTTCTGCTACCCCTACTTGATTTTCAAGTAAATTTTCCACATTAATTTTATGTTTTTGAATTTGAGCATTAAAATACAACTCACTAACTTTAATTAAATCTTCTCGATAATTCATTAAAATCGACTCCCACTAGCATATAGTTTATCATAGTTTTCTATTTGTTCTTTAATAATTACGTTGTTCAAATATTGATGGACTGATCTATTAACTAATTTCTGTAAATTCATTGAAGAATTGACAGTTTTAAATTTGAATTGCTCGTATAGTGTTTTTATTATTTTAACGGATGTTAATTTTGTTTCATGCTTCATAACCTTACCACTTTTGTATATACATAAATATAAAACTTCAATCGATAACGAGTGTTTTTTTTCCAAATTTATTAGCATAATTTATCGTAGACATAGAACCCTTTGATTCAACTCCTCTTGGTATGAATGCCACGACATATTCTGAATAGATAGCAATTATTTTATTACGAGCAAAAAAGTTTTTCACACTATATGGTCTACCATAATCCTTTTGATTCTTTGGGCAATATAAATTCCAATTTTCATGTTGTGGTGGAAACTCTTGATACTGCATTCCCAATTCTAAAGCATATTTTTTAGCGTAATAATCAGCGCCTGTTTTACACCCACCACTAACTATAATAGTATCTGGTCCTTTCTCGGTTTTTAATTTAAATATAAATTCCTTAATCTTTCTTCGGTTTTCATATTTTCTACTACCGACTATCCCTACTCTTAAAGTATCTTTCCCCATTTACAATGCTCCGTTTTTACAAACTCACAGAACTTACAAGCACTACCAGGAGAAGCATTATAATCTCTGTCTATTTTGTGGTTTCCTTCTTCATCATAGATAGCTTCACGAAATTCTGTGAATGCTTTCATGGTCTTATTGACACTAACTTTACCATTAGACGGTTCAAACCTCTGTAACCTACTGATTGGAAAATCACTTTGTTTTGCTATCTTTCTTTTTAATATCAAGAACTCTACTGTTATCTTATCCAACGGTACATTGAATTTCTCTGAATAGAATTGTTTATATATTAATAATTGAGCTTTCTTGTAAAAGTTCTTCTTATGATAATTTGTCCAACTTCTAGTTGATGTTTTTAAATCAATGATGGTTATTCTACCTGATATCTTATTTCGTATCACTACATCAAGAAAACTTTTTAACTCTACGTTCTCTTGTAGTTCCATAGTTATAGGCAACTCAATACCAACTAACTCGTAGTTCTTTTTCATAAAATACTTACCACGATGTTTTCTAAAGTGATCAAGTATAGCCAAACCATCTTGGTAAAACTCAATCATATCATCTTGACTACAAGGTAAGGTTTCTTGGTTTTCTTTTATCTTTGTAAACTCACTCATCATCTCTTCTTTTAATCGAGACTCCATATTAAGTTTATCAGCAGCTATAATAGAAGTGCCATACATAACCGTGAGATATTCTTGTATGACGGTGTGGCAAGCTGATCCGAACAATGTATGAATATTACCTGTAAATGTTCCTAACTTATCTATATAACGAAGTTTCCATTTAAGGTTACATTCGTTATAACTTACAAACTGACTATGTGATACGTGTCCCATTATACTATCTCGTCAATCATACCATAATCCAAACAAGTCTGAGCATCCCACAATAAATCACGTTTTAATATTTCATCAAGTTTTTTCATTGGTAGTTTAGTGTATTGTTTATAAACGTCTTTTATTGTTTTCATCATTAAATCTAAGTTTTTTTTCTCATCCTCAAAGTTAGAATATGTTCCCCAAAAGTTACTACTTAACTGATGAATCAACATATAAGAATTTCTACTCATAAATCTTTTATCACCAACAACAGTTAAAAAAGTAGCAGAACTAGCAGAAAATCCATCAACGTAAGTGTGAACTGGAACTTCTGTTCTTATTATCGTATCCATAGATGCGATACCAGTTACGATTGAACCCCCACCTGAATTGATAAATAACTTTATCGGTGGTGGTAATATACCAAGAGTTTTTGATAAAGTCAAGCTTTTACTTTCCATTTCTCCAATTTTTTTATTTAACTCAACACAAGAGTTTCTATTTACGCCAGAATAAAAATAAATCTTATTATCCTGTACTGATATATGTTTTTCGTTATTGTCACCATTTGTCGTATTAGCTGATTCTTTTCTTTCTCCCCAATGTCTTTCCATCATTTACCCCACTTTCCATTTTTTACGATTGTTGCCATTATACCATAGTTGGACATATCCAAAAAGGCATCTTCTAATGGTTCACCCTCTACGGCATTAACTCTTCCACCAATCAACAAGGTCTTTACTCTTTGGATTTTGTCATTAATTCTGAAGAACAATCCTGTAAGAGATAGTTTTATATCTTCTTCTGTTTGTAATTGTGTCCCAACTGAAATATTCCCTGGGCCGTAATCATGTTGCTTGTGACAGAACAATTCATATTGTTCTCGTTGTAATCTTTTAAATTCTTCGGTCATCTCTGGCCATTCTTGTTCCATCATTGTTACAATATCACTACTGTTACTCATTGAACTAGAATTTGCTTCTTTTTCTGTAATAACCATAACTTCCTCTATTTTATTATTAAATGTGATAATTGTATAACAATAATAACAACTGATAAAACCAAACTTATTATTGTTCTCGTGTCAGGTACTTCGTGTAAAATCAAATAAGTCAATACGGTAAATACTATTGTAGCCATTCCAAATCCAATGGGCCTAACATACCAATAATTTTGAAAATATTCATAATACCATTTTGTCCCATACCAAAAAGCAATACTAATCGGTATACCACCAAATACAACCCACCATAAAGACTTAGCCCATTCATATTTAAATTGACCTTGCATATGAAACCAAGCCCATATATGACCTATCAATGATATTCCTAATGCCATCCATAGCTTACTCATCTAATTTTCATCTTCTTTATTTCTTTATCGGATTTTCCATATTTTTTTACTAACAATATCAATTCTTCTTTTGACATCAAATCATAGTATTCAGCAGCCTGATGTTTACTTACTTCAAAGTAAGTCATAATGAAAGGAACAACTAAATCATTTGTCTTTTCTTTCTTACCACTCAAATACTTTAAGTAAGTCTTTTTCTTTGGTAGTAAATTACAATAGAATTGATACACGGCTTTATGTGGCATAACTTCTATCGTATATGTTTGAAAGTGATTTACGAAAGGTAAAAACTCATCACCCATGCTCAAATAACGATTTACCATAAATGGACTAAACTTCTTTTTGTCGGCATCCGAAAAAGAATCCCAATCTCGTTTACCGACAAATAGTTCATTAATCCAACTAAATAAGTTCATTTATCTCATTTAACGGTAATATCTCACCACAGTTTCCACAATTAAACACTTGAATTGGAGCTATGACTTCTTTACCCGTTGGTGACATAATAGCTGATATTTTCTTTATGACATACCCTTGAATGAAAATCTTATTATTGCATTCTAGACAAGTCATTGTTTCTGCATCCTGTAAGTCTACCTGGACTTCTTGTTTTGGTAGTGGTTTCATTGGTTTTGTACTCATTGTAATTTTCCTAATATGCTTGACATGGTTGCAATAAAGTTAATCTCTTTATCCACACACATCACATCTTGATAAGCTCCCTTTGATATTTCAACAATAACATCGGGTATCTTATCACTTGTTATGTTTTCAACTTCATCATAAAGAAACCTAAACAATTCCGTGTAGTCACTAAAACCACTATCAGCAATCAATTTACGAATTGACCGAATATCAGAATTATTTTGAATCATCTCCAAAAACTGAAGTTTAAACTCATTATGTAACATTCCATCTTTGTCAATCTTCAACTTACCATCTATTGACATTCGTTGTAATTCATTGATTACCCTTCGTAAATCAGGATAACCAGCAGTTACAACGAGTGCCAAATCATCCAAGTCAAAAGATATGTTCTCTTTCTCCAAGATAGTCTTAGCATGTAGAGCAACATCTTTTTTACTTGGTGGTACTATTTTGTAGCTTTGACAGCGACTCTGTATGGGATCAATAATCTTTTCTACATAATTACAGGTTAAGATAAACCTACAATGAGCAGAAAAGGTTTCCATTAGATTACGTAGAGCAGGTTGAGCAGAATTTACATTTAAGTAATCGGCTTCATCAAGAATAACTATTTTCATTGGCTTGAAACCAATTGAAGAAGCAAATGTCTTCAATTTGTCTCGAACCAAATCTATGTTTCTTTCATCCGACGCATTAATATATAAATAATCACACTCAACGTGATTAACAATAATCTTAGCAAGTGTGGTTTTTCCACCGCCAGCTCTACCATATAAAAGTAAATGTGGGACATTTCCATCAGTTATAAACCTCTCTACTTTTGATTTAAGATGGTCATTACCAACATATGTTGATAAATCTTTCGGCCGGTATTTTTCTACAAATAATCCATGTGATTCCATATTAAACCTGCTGTGAAACTAACCAATATTTAACATTGAAGTCATCAACATTAAACTCGATGTGAGCCAAACCTTTATCACTAATCTGAAGTGTTGCTTTGGAACACTCTTTATTAGCATTTAAAAGTTCTTTAAAAAGATTAGCATTAAAGACAATCGAATCCGTCATATTAACAGCATCACTTTTTGCCTTAATACTAATACGATTTGAATTAATATCGCTATATCCAATTACAAACTCAACTCCACCATCTACTGGATTAATAGCAAATGTATCAACATCACCTAAAGCACCTTTACCTCGAATGAATGAATTGATAAACTGACTATCAATATTCACAATCGTATTAAACTCAGGTATGTTCTTTAATTCAGGTACATCTGGTATGACACCAATGGCCGCCAATACATAATCAGCTTTCATTATCGAATCCGATAACTTAAAGGCAACTGGCATATTATCAACTTCAGTTAAACTGAAATCAACCTTGTCGGCTAAAGTACCTATCATTTTTGACAATAATGGTGTATCATAAACACCAACTTCAAACTCAGGTAAAGTTTGTTTTGACAAAGTTAATTCACCTAATAGACTTTTGTCTGGTGAAATGAATCGAGTGGATAATGTATCTCCAGTTGATTCCCACTTGACGGAATTTATACTTCCACCAAGATTGTATTTTTGGATAAATGTATCCAATGTTATTTTATTCATTATTACGACTCCTATTGTGTGTTAATATACGAATTTTTTTCATTAAAGTCAAGTTAAAAAAACCTTTCAATTGAAGTTTTTTTATCAATGGGCATATCCCATTTCATACTCTCATAGAACAACTCTATTTTCTTCTTTAGGGCTTTATCAAATAACTTATCCCTATCTATATATTGAGCTACGAAATCCATAATCTCTTTAGGATCATCATAACCCTTGTAAGCGATAGCATCGATATTAAATGGATTGTCTTTCAGATAAACCCATCTAATTTTACTACTATTTCTAATCTGCTCGTGATTATTGACTTTAAAATGTTTTAACAAGTCATTATAGATAACTGATGCCTTAACGTGGACTGGTGCACCCTTTTCCATCTCGGTAAACATAGTCTTACTACCAAAACCATGTTTTGTCTTTTTCTTCGTGTATTTCTTTATACCCTTGACACCACTCGGTAAAGATATGTTTGTAATATCATGGTCGTTTAGACCCTTTTTAAATTCTAAAATGAATTCATCAATTCTTTCTTTTGGAACTTTAAAAAGAATAGCTTTCAATACCTTAGTCATGAAATCACGAAATGCTGGTGGGAATGAACTACGGACAATATCTAATCCCTTAACATCTAGCTTCTCACATGGAGTACCACCATCATTAATAATCCATTGACCATATCGTTTTTTAGTAACCCAAAAAGCAGCCTTAGCAATCATTTCTTGTTTAATCTCAAACCTATGTCCTTCATGTATGTTTAAGAAGTTTTTAGCAAAGTAATCATATGATTTGTTAATATATATTTGAACCTCTGAAGCAATATCAAGAATTTGTTCTGTCATAAACTTCTCATCTTTAACATCAGCATTTGGGAATCTATCCTTAACTAATGGTAAAGCACTATAGAATACTGAATCCGTATCCGTGTAGATACAATAGTCTTTATCGGTTTTCAATATCTTATTATAGTAGTTATTGGTAACTTTCTCCGTGAACTGAATTAACTTCACTCCAGTAGTCGTTGTACCCTCGGCATTATCTATATCATAAAACCTAAATACCGATAACCCCAAGACACCATATAAACTGTTAAGTAAAATCTTTTGAACGTGCTGTCTTCTATTGAAATGACTACTTAATTCTTCATCACCCGCTTTACCATATTTTTTAGACAATGCTCTATATTCAACTCTTTCATCAAACCACTTTTCCAAGATAGCTGGTATAACACCTTTCTTGGTTAAATCATATATAACTCCGTTGGAAGATATTGAGACATTATTTTTATTGAAGAAATCTTTCAACTCACCATTACTGAATCGTCTAATTATCTTACCGTTCTTTTCTACGGAATATGTCTTTGTGACTCCTTTAATAAACTCTTCCGCATCCCAACCGTTAATCTTACCTATCTTGGTTTCGGGAGACATATTCAAACTCATAATGATACTTGGATACATAGAAGTTAAATCCAAATCAAATACCCAATCATAACAACCAGGTTCAGGACTCTTTACGTAAGCACCACTAAACCTACCATCCGAACCATCATAACTAACATCGTAGGCTTTACTCGGAGCGACTAAATTTAAACTTTTTAAATAAACTAACATCGCACCTTCAATATAACGAGAACTAAAGTAAACCTCTTCATAAGGTATCCTACCTAAATGACATACACCCTTTGCTAAATCAATTAATTTTAATTTATCATCAAGAGCCTTAACAATCTTAACGTCATTCAAGTTATATTCAATAAACTTATCAATATCATCTCTGTATAAATCATCTAATGTGCCTTCATACTCAACCTTACCAATTCCAACCTCAATAGTTCCTATATGGTCTAATCTATAACTTGATTGCTGAGTAAAGGTGAACTTTTTATATAAATCCATATAATCCAAAGCACTAACACCAGCAATTCGATACATCTTTTTGTTTGGGTTATACTTTACGATTTGAATCGGTGAAAGGGCATTGGCAAACTCCTCACCCAAGACTTTAGATATTCTATTATATAAATAAGGTACATCAAACCCATTTATGTTCCAACCAGTAATTATAGTCGGTTTAACATTCATCCAATATTGTAAAATAGCTTTTAATAACTCTATCTCGGTCTTGAAGAATTGAATATCAACCCCATCCTTAATATTACCTTTACCTTCACCTAAAACATAAACTGAATACTCTCCATTATGTTTAGTATAAAATGCTACTGATGTGATTTTATTACTAGCTTTTGCTGGTTCAGGGAAACCATCCGTGACTTCTACTTCAATGTCAAAGAATAGTTCTCTGTGATTTTTAGATGGTTCGTCTGAATCTGAATATCTATCTAAAAGTACTCTCGTATCTAATGGTATATCCGATTCGAATACTTTGCCTGTTTTAAAATCTTCTTCTGTCCAATACGTTACTTTCTTTAACTTATCTCCGTAAATAGAACGATATTGACCACTTCCGTCTTTTACGTAAGCGTAATTCTTAAATATAAAATTTTGATAACCAGCAACATCATCCCATAGATGAACTTCTACTTGATTACCACCTCTCTTTTCACACCACAAATTTTGATAAATAACTAACTCCCTTATTTCCGATACCTCAATATACAACAAAAACCCTATACAAGTCAAGGGTTTTTTTAGTAAAACGGGGGCTATATTTCAAGCCCCCGCACTTTACTATTTAAAAATTAACAGATAGTCCTACATTGTAGTATCTTGGTGTTCCCAAGAATACTTCAGCGTTATGAGCTAAGTGAAGTTTATCACCATACCCATTGTACTGACTATTGTCAACTGCGTCTTGAACATAAACACCATCAAGAGCATTAAAGATATGAGCACTAAGCGTCATATCATAACCACCAATTTCTGGTAGTTTGTATGCTATATGTAAGTCAAGTTTTGAATAGCCAGGAGCTTTCCAAACTTGAGTTTCATCGGCACCATCTTCATCGACTTCACGAGAATCGGGAGACCAATCAGCGTAATTATCATCATACATTTTATACAAACCCTGTATGCTAAGTCCTTCCAATGGTTTAAGTGTTAAACCACCAACATAAGCTGTTTGTGGTTGGTCACCGACCATTAGACCATCAAGAGCGTACTCATACTGAGTTGTAGTTTGACCGACAACTTGGTTGTCGTCATTATACTCCATCTCTTGATAATCACCTTTGGCATCACCATCGAACTGCCAAGTACCTTTACTGAATACTAAATTCAAGTCAACCATTTCGTGAAGAGCAATTTTAGACTCTACTTCAAAACCAGTATGACTTTGATTTACACCAGTTAGATAAATGACATCTGTATCACCTGAATCTCCAGCACCTGTTTCAACAGATTTGGTAAGGTTTCTATCTTTCCATTGAGTATTATATGAACTCAATTTAAGATCAACATTACCACTTGCATACTTTCCACCAATTTCGAAACTTGTAAATTTCTCATTGATTGGGTTGGTAGCAACTGTACCATCAAATTTGATTACATTATCTAAGATGGGTGGCTTCTCAACATACCCACCATTAATAAATGCAGACATTCTATCATCAAGGTTATAAACACCACCACCTTTCACTTGGAAAGTTGTAATAGCATCAGCCGAAACTTTAGAAGCATCAACAGCAAAATGGTCAAGATAAGAATATCCTATTGCGGATACTCCACCCATTCCATAAAGGTTGAATTTGTCAGTAGAATATTTACCTTGTAAAAATCCACCAATCCAATCTACGGTTGTTTCATTATGATAAGCGATAATATCACCTAACATAACTTTCTTCCCATCAGTAGCATTTTTATCGGCGTAATCAACATAGTAATCACCACCTAATAAATCACGAACTTCACGTGCGTGTTCTATACCAGCAGTTCGCCAATCAATACCAACTTGAACTTCAAGTTCATCTGATACATCATAGTTTAATTTAG
>Ga0233431_1002351_pt1 | contig 26828 bp, 19 predicted proteins | sample SI_118_April2016_FD_179867 | JGI IMG/M metagenome (GOLD analysis project Ga0233431, IMG submission 179867) | Seawater microbial communities from Saanich Inlet, British Columbia, Canada - SI_118_April2016_200_MG | ecosystem: Environmental > Aquatic > Marine > Inlet | place: Canada: British...
AAAACATATTAATTCAGGTGTGACCAGCTGTTTTTTTCAAAACCAAGAAAACTCTTACTTTTAACGCTAGCACATTTTGCTGTTCTTTAAAGCATTAATGCCTGATTTTTTGATGCGATTGCCCTGGTGAAGTGGATTGTCGGCGTTGACAAAACCTTAAAATGGTGTATAATCATGGTGTATACTTTATTGGAGATACACATGATAAGAACCCAAATATACCTGACAGATCGACAGCGTGCTGAATTATCAGCCATTTCAAAAGCTTTGGGGAAAAAACAAAGTGAACTCATTCGAGAGGCCGTTGATCATCTAATAGACCAGGCAGGCGACAAACGGCGAAAAATTGTATTAAAGGAGGCTGCAGGGATCTGGAAAGATCGAGCAGATCTCCCCGACTTAAGGAAACTGCGAACTGAATGGGATAGGCACTGATCATGGCAAGACTCCTTCTTATCGACACTGATGTTTTGGTAGATTTTTTTCGTGGCTCTGGTGAGGCAGTTGATTTTGTAAACACTAATTCAGATCGGATTATTCTGTCTTCAATAGTTGTTGCAGAATTATACGCTGGAGTTAAAGGGGATTCAGAACAATACGTTTTGGAAAATTTCGTCTCATTGTTCCGGGTGATCCCCGTAAATTCAGTAATCGCGAGTACTGGAGGTCTATACAAACGTGATTATGGCAAATCTCACGGCGTTGGATTGGCTGACGCCATCATTGCTGCTACGTGTGAAATAGAAAATGTTGAGCTAAAGACATTGAATATCAAGCACTACCCAATGCTAAAGGGTCTAAAGCCAGCCTACAGGAAATAACGACCAATCTAATGCCGGAAAGTGACTGGAGCGATCCAGGAAAAAATTGACTTTTATCCTCCTCCACCAAACTCTTCTGTGTACATGCTACAGCAGTCCCTTCACTTTCAGTAACTCGTTAAATACAGAGATAGCTCTTTGTTTTTGAATATCTTCACTGTGAATTTCTTCTATCACGTTTGTTAACGGGAGTTCGCCTAAAATCACTAAGGAATGGTCTTTTCTGGACAGAAGAATGGATATGATTATTTTGATCCGTGCGACTGGAATTCCTATGATACATGATTATCTGATAGTCTTTTTCTTTAGAAAGTCAAATCAAGATTTGACCACTTTTTGAAAACTAGAATCAAAAATGTGAGTAATAAGATATGTTCAAAACGTGGTGAATAGCTTATCAGCAAGGCAGGCTTGCCCCCAATTAACAATAACACATTTGAATAAGACACAGCAATGTCCGGTCCTGTTTTTGCGAAACTAAAGCTGAATGATAAAACCTAACCGGACATTGCTGGTAAAGACAGGACATTTTGCAGACAAAATGCCACAGCAAAGTGTTTCCTTTTCGCAAATGGGAAACACTTGAGAAATTTTTGAGCCGACCCTAAGTGGATTTGGGTCAGATTTCGAAAGTCGTCATCTATTTTGAGGCGATTTGGGGTGGACTTGGAGCTTGAAAAGAATTGGAGGGGTGTCGTCAGGCAGGAATCCTTTTTCTCCACTGGTTTTTACCGAATTCTTGTACGGTCGCTCTTCACGAAGAGAAACATGTTCAGGTCTGGCGTCAGCTTGTCAGTGGAAGGTGGATGACGAATTTAGTGCCCTGACCGAGCGCCGATTCGACACTCATGCTGCCGCTGTGGTTTTCAGTGATGATGAAATATGACACACTGAGCCCAAGGCCGGTGCCGCTGCCCGTCGGTTTTGTCGTGAAGAAAGGTTCAAAGATCCGTTTGCGGACCTCTTCGTCCATGCCCGGTCCATTGTCTCTAATCTCTATCCGAACCGTACCTGACGCCCGCGCTTTAGCAATCCGGAAGATAAAGTGGGGTTTTTTGTGAGCAGAACTGTCATCTCCGGACTTCTCCCTGGCTTCCTGCATGGCTTCAGCACCGTTGCGCAGAATATTCAGCAGTACCTGTTGAATCTTTCCCGGATCGCAAGGGATATCAGGAAGGCCCTCTTCATACTCACGGATGATTTCAATCTGGCGGAAATCGAATTTCTTTTTCAGATCATAATCGCTGCCAGCCAGGTCAGCGGTCTTATCGAGCAGTTTTGGCAGGCTATGGGTTCCAGATGCCGCATCACTCTTGCGAGCGAAACTGAGCATGTTGGTGACGATTTTTGATGCCCGTATGCCGGATTCACGGATCTGGTCCAGCATACTGGGGATGTTTCGCGATTCCATATATGCCCGGATCGCTTTCATGGATATACCCTGGGCGTCTGCCGCTTCCAGGTTGGCCTTGACTTTTTCATCCGTCAGACGACTGCTTAGAAGATTCGCAGCCTGCATCATGCCAGCCAGGGGATTATTAATCTCATGGGCCATCCCCGCAGCCAACCCACCAACAGAGAGCATCTTTTCGCTCTGAATCATCATCTCCTCCATGTTGACTTTGTCGGTCACATCGTCAATACGGATCACGGCACCTTCCAGGCCACCGCCGACGAGAGGGAAGATGGTTACATCTTCAAAGCGGGTCTTTCCATTTACCAGGCTGGCCTGCTTGGAATCAGATAACATCCGGCGGTTTTGCATGGCCTGATACACCCTTTTCTCTTCAGGGGCCAGCCTTGGAAAAGCATCCACCAGCGGTAGGCCCAGCGCCTTTTCTGGCGAGACACCTGTTGCCCGCTGGGCTTCGGCGTTCCATTGGGTGACGCAACCCTCCTTGTCAACACCTATCAAGACAGACGGCATGGAGTCGATAATATTAGCCAGATAGTTACGGAGAATACGCAACTCCTCCTCCGCCTTTTTGGGTTCGGAAATATCACGAATTACGGTCGATACGAATTTTAACTCCCCGTCTGCACTCAGATGGGAGATGAGTACCTGGGAAACCGGAATTTGCCTGCCGTCTGCTCTCACCAACACTGTTTCACCCTCCCAGGTCCCGTTTTTTATAGAAGCAGGGATGCCGATTTTATCGATTACGTCAAAGGCCCAGTCAGGATGGAACTCTGTTATCTGTCTGTCGTTCAACGGTTCGTTTTCCGGCCACCCAAGCATCTTTTTGCCGGCCCTGTTTATATAGACAGCCCTGTTGTCTGGTGTGGCAACACCCACCAGATCGCTTGTGGACTCGATAATACCGGTCAGCCGCTCCAGGTCGGAAATTTTTTCTTTGATTGCGTCACGCATTATTGCGAAACTCTGCGCCAGATTGCCAAGCTCGTCCTTGCGGGTCATGTCAATATCGTTTTCAAGATTTCCCCGGGCGATAAATCGGGTGGCGTCAAGCAGGGTCATGATGGGGCGCAGGATCGCTCTGGACAGGATCCAATTCAGGACAATCAGCATGACCATTAGAATGGTGGCCAGGAGACCGCCAAAAATCAGGAAGGAGTTTCTGCGATCACTGTCCAGGTTTTTCAGGGAGTAATGAATGCGAATAAAGCCGAGTTTTTCCCCCAGAAAATTGATCGTTTTGGTGTAGAACAGTGCAGACTCCCCCTGCCACTCTTCTTCTTCCATCTGCGGGTGTTGATCGATTTTACGGATCTCATGCGGTGCAATTTCTTGTCGCAACACAGCAACCCCTTCTGAAACCAGGAGTTTTCCAGCACGATTGAAGACAGATATACCGAGAATTCCATCCACAGATCTCATCTGTTTGATACGGAGTCTGATGGCTTTGACACGGGTATCAAAAATCTCATTGGCCAACTGTTCCGTATCCCGTTCAACAAGCGTCTGCAGCAACACTTGGATGCCGTCAATCGTGTTCTGGAGTCGATTCTGCTGGAATGGCAACTGGATGGCAGTAAACAGAATGACAATTAGAAGAAACGTAATGATAATCGCACCATTGACCTTATGTCTCAGCGTCAAATGCATGGAAATCTCCACAATAGCTGGAATTTATGGTTGGATACCGGGATGATTGGTTTTCCGTCCGCACAAAGGGATTACGGTTTGACTGTCTTGACATAGACCGACGCTCCCTGGACAAATTTTAAGATCACGGCCGGTTTGATTGGATCCCTGTATTGATTGAACGTAATATTGCCGGTTATCCCGCTGTATTTCTTCGTCACAGCCAGGGCATCCCGGACTTTGGCCGGGTTCAGGGAGCCTGCCCGACGTACCGCATCGGCATATAGAAAAACCGCATCATAGGCCAGGGCCGCCGCACCTATCTCTCCATCACCGTGCCTTTCACCAAACCTTTTTACAAACTGCAGGTTCTTTTGATTTTCGTTTTTTTGATGCCAATGTCCTGAAAAAAAGGTGTTCTCAAGCGCTGAACCGGCCTGGCTGAACATTTCAGCACCGCCCCAGCCATCTCCACCCAGAATGGGGGCTGAAAATCCCATCTCCCTGGCTTGTCTGATAATTCGACCCGAATCTGTACCATTACCAGGGACGAAAAGAACATCCGGCTGCAAAGCCAATATTTGCTTGAGATGTGGAGAGAAATCCTCTGTATCCGATAAATAATCTGTCTCCCCCACAATAACCCCGCCCTGCTTGACAAAGTTCCTGCGGAAAAAAGCAGCCAGCCCTTCACTGTACCTCTCGTTGACATTTATTAGAATGGCTGCCGTTTTTGCCCGAAGATCCTGGACTGCAAAACCGGCCATGATTTTACCCTGAAACGGGTCAATAAAACAGACCCGAAAAATATAATCCCCCACACGAGTGACGTCAGGATGGGTGGAGAGAGGCGAAATCATGGGGATGTGCGCAGCCTGTAACACGGGCGCCATGGCCAGAGAATGAGAACTCCAGCTCGCCCCAAACACAGCCAGAACATTGGCCTTGACAGCTTTTTCAGCAGCCCGTTTGGAATGAAGTGCCGTACCGTGATTGTCGAATTCAACGAGTTGCACCTGTTTACCAAGTAGTCCTCCCCGCTGGTTCAGTTCCTGGACAGCGAACCGGATGCCGTCTACGGTTACTTTGTGGTCTGCAGCAGCCACACCTGTCATGGCAAAAATAGAGGCGATCCTGACCTTGTCGGCGGCTCTGCCTGAAGAGGCTGACAACAGCAGACAACATAGCAGCAACAGGTGTAAAAAGGTTTTCATCTGAAAGTTTATGTTAATAGTAAATTATTGTAATACCGGAATTGGTTTCAGGGTGGCACTGATGGTGTCCTTACGGATCGATGGTCTTCACATAAATCGAAGCCCCTTTCTCAAACTTCAGGATGACAACCGGTTTGATCGGATCACCATTCCTGTCAAAGCTGATGTTGCCGGTTACACCAGGAAAATCCCTGGTTGCAGCAATAGCGTCCCGGATCCGGGTCGGATCAAGGGATCCAGCCCGACGCACCGCATCAGCAAAAAGAAAAACGGCGTCTTCACCAAGAGCACTGCCTGCATCAAAGTCCCTGGAACGATGTCGATATTTTTCAACAAAGCGACGGTTTTTTTGACCGGAACCATCCTGGTGCCATTGGTTCGCATAGTAGTTCCCCTCAATCACACTGCCCACAGCTTTGTACATTGATTCGTTCCAACCGTCCCCGCCGATGAAGATTGACTTGATGCCGCCGATTCGTGCCTGTTTGATGATAAAGCTGGAGTCCTTTATATGACCCGGTAGAAAGATCACTTCCGGCCGAAAGGTGCGGATCTCATCCAGAAACGGCGTAAAATCGGCGGTTTTTTCAAGATAGTGCTTCACAAACAGAATCTTTCCCCCCTGCTGACGGTAGCTCTGAATAAACAAGTTCGCCAAACCCTCACTGAAAGCACTGTTGGCGTTGATCAAAACTCCGGCTGTTCCAGCGTTGAGGTCCTGTATCGCAAAGCGGGCAACAATCTTCCCCTGGAACAGGTCAGTATAACAGATCCGGAAAATGTAATCCCCAACCAGCGTTACTCGTGGGTTCGTGGAAAAAGGAGAAATCATCGGAATTCCGGCTGCCTGAAAAACCGGTGCCATGGCCAGGGAGTGGGAACTCCAGTTTGCCCCGAAAACTGTTATGACTTTGGCCTTGACCGCCATTTTTGCCGCCAGTTTAGAGCCCAGGGATGTGCTCTTGTTGTCGAACTCAAGCAGTTCGAGCTGTTTCCCCAAGACGCCCCCCTGCTGATTCAGCTCTTCGACCGCAAAACGGACACCATTCAAGGCTGTGGAATTACCTAGCACTGCATTGCCTGTTTTTGCGAAGATCGCGGCAACCTTGATCGTCTCACCAGACTCAGCAAAAGATGAGCTGAATGTAGTGAAGAGAAAGGTGATCACCATAACGAGTGAGATCCTGACCATCTGCCCCTTAACGTTGTAAAATTGTTCTGCTGTAAATTTGTAGATAGGTATCGATCTATTCTAACAGATTCATTCCAGAATAGAAATCGTACGTCTCTTCAAAATCAATTCCCCTCATAATTACAATTTGTTAATCACCACGAATCCTTGGATGACGGAGATAGTATACGCTGCAGCCATGTCTTGACGCGAAGTGCAGGAGACAGGGATCGTGGAGTTGAAATCACACCGGTAGGACTGATACAACACCCGTTGGGCTTGTCAGCATCGGTAAGGTGACCAACTATATGGCACAGGTTACCACAAATGCGGGTGGTGGTGTCAAAGCATCAAACGGTGATCTGACAGCCAAATGCCGGTGGGTTTGCTTTATCCCAGACTTCCAGGACCGGAAGAAACTTCCGATAAAGCGGATGGTGAGGATAGTGAATCATGGAAAAACCGTACTCTTTTCCATCATTCATGACATCACAAAGCACAAGCAGTCAGTACGGCCGCTCATTCATACGCGCTAGCGGTCGACACTTTCCAGTGGCAACTTGACAACGAACCTTGCTCCCTTGCCTGGTTCGGATATAACCTCCATCGTACCATGGTGGTTATTCGTTATAATCATGTAAGATACTGAGAGCCCAAGTCCAGTCCCCTCCCCGACAGCTTTGGTAGTGAAAAAGGGCTCAAACAGTTGCGCTTTGGTTTTTTCATCCATCCCGGGGCCATTATCTTCAACTTCAATCCGAATCATTTTCTTTTCGGTTTTAATGCGTAACGTAATTTGAGCAGGAATATCATCTTCTCTTTCAGCCATAGCCCAGGTGGCATTACTCAGAAGATTCAGTAATACCTGCTCAATTTCTGTCTCAGTGCAATGTACCAGAGGCATATTCGTTTCATATTCCTTTTTTACGTCAATACTTCTGAAATCATAACCCTTCTTGAGATCATAGTTTTTACCAGCCAGATCGAGAACGTTTTCCATTAAATCCACGAGATCGATGGGAGCTATTCTTGATTCGCTCTGACGACTGAATTGCAGCATATTCGAGATGATCTGAGTTGCTTTTATCCCTGATTTTCGAATACCATCCAGCTGCGACAGTATTCCTCTTTTTTCCATATATTTTTCAACATTGTGAAGATCAATCCCTGCCTCTTGCGACAGCTGATCGTTTGCTTTCAAATCTGGTGATAACCGACGCTGGACATTTTGAACTCCCTGCAGCATCCCTCCCAGCGGATTATTGATTTCATGCGCCATCCCGGCTGCCAATCTGCCAACGGACATCATTTTATCCGTCTGGATTATCAGTGCTTCGGATCGCTTCAAGGCTTTTTCAGCTTGTTTTTTTTCAGTTACATTTTCGACAATGGACAAAATCTGGTGAATGCTTTCGTTATCTGAAAACAACGGAATCAAGGCATAAAGCTGATTCTGGTTATTAAACGTCAATTCAAAATGAACCTCTTCCCCATTAAATGCTTTTTTACACTGGTCAATAATAAATTCCGTTTTCCTGCCAAATATATCTTCTATGCTTCGCCCTTCAAAGCTTACAGGGTCAAGATTCTGTTTTGCAAACTCCTTGCCTGAAGCGTAGGTAACTGTAAATTCACTATTGATGACGGAAATGTAACAAGGGTAATTCGCAGCTATCATTTTCAGCAGCAATTCACTTTTACTCAATGCCAGTTCTGACTTCACCCGATCCAAAATAACCCTATTGGCCAAACCAGCGATTTCCGAAAATTCATCGAACATCATTTCTGAAGAGTCAATCTGCACGTATTCTGAGGATGCTTTGTTGAAAAAGGTCAGGAATTTATCAAATATTTTCTGTATCTTAACGGAAATATACTTTGCGAATATATATGAGATCAATATCAGAATTAAAAAGGTTATCAGAACCTTAATGAGTTGATTTCTGATTTGTCGATTCAAATTCGCTCTTTTTAATGCGATGACACTGTCAATTTCATCAATGTAAACCCCTGCGCCAATCATCCATTTCCATTCAGATACTCCTTTGGAAAACGAAAATTTAGGTGAGGGAGCCTGCGAGCTCAGCTTCTTCCATGAATAACGATAATATGCACCTTCCGGATTGTTGACGGCTTTTCTCTGTTCCTGGATAATTTTTATGCCGTTTGGGTCGGTTAAATCCCACACACTTGCAGAACCTTTTGTTATTTTGCCATTGGTAAAAAGGGGTTTCCCATCATACGTGCTACCAAATAAATAGCCACTGGTATCAAATCTGATTTTAATCAACCGTTGAAGGACCTCATTTTGAATTTCATTCCTGACATCTTCCAGGTACTCTCCGGTACCAATATACCAGTCAAACGGCTCAAAATGTTTGACAAATGCCACTTTTATATGATGATTTCCATCAGTATCAGGTTTTGTCCAGAAATATTGGTAAAACCCTTCCTTAGAGTTTTTTACCATTTTGATCAAATCCCTGATGACATACTTCCCTTGTGAATCCTGCATATCTGAAAGATCTTGTCCTTCCAGCTCAGGATGGTCCCCGAACAATTGAATGACAGCATTGAAATCAGCTGCGAAGTAATATCCCCTGCCGCGATTAAACCGGACATTCCGAAGAGCTTCAATGATCATTTGTTTAAGTTCTGATTTACTTTTCGATTTATGAAATCGATTGTAAAGATTCGATGCGATTTCATAAGACTCATATACTCTATTTTTGATGGAGTCTTCCAAGCGGATTTCTGTTTGTTTTATCCTGTATTCAACATGTTCAACTGCTCTTAGAACTTCTTTTTTTAAAAGTCTTTTTTGTCCTTCAACATATTCATTTCTAAGTTTATCAGAATCTTTTTTAAACTGATCGTATTCCTGGACAACCCAGATAAGTCCAACACTGGCAGTAGATATGGCTGAAAAAAAGAACATACCAATAAACATCAATCTTGAAATACTTTTCCTTTTCTTCAATAGCATTACTTCTCCCAATTTTCAGTTCGAATCTAACTTGATGGTCTTTCTATCCAATTTTCATGGATACGTCTTAATTCGTTTTTTTGTATCTATTCAACATGCGCCCCGCCGATGGCAGTGTGGTGAATAGTCACCGTTTTTTTTTAATTAACCTATATCATATCAAAAACAGGAATCATTTCATAGACATTTTGTTGGTCTTGACAGCCACTGGCTGAGTTATCGAAGCGACCTCTGTCTTCTGCCGAATATCCTTAAGCCCATGTTTCAGAACCTTTTCGTAATCATGGGTCCAGACCAGTATAGTAAGCGAATGTCTTAACATCAATTGACACAATTAAAGCTGTTTCACTTGGGGAATCCGATGCTTATATAGGGAATTTGAGGATTGCGACTTATATTATCCAACTACACAATTTATCAAATCTAAAAGTTGCAGCTTCTTCACCTTTTGATAATCATAACCAAGCTATGGCTATCCGAAATGACTGGCCAGAACTCGCAAGTATAATAAATAAAACTCTTAACGCGATGCAGCCTGAGGATCATGAAGCAATTCGGAGCAGATGGCTTTCAATTCGATATGAGTATGGCTTTCGGTTCGTGGATATTTTGAAATGGACGCTAGGGGCGGCTTTGATTGCGGTCACAATCATAGCCCTTATTTTGATCTGGAATAGGCGTCTTCAAATTGAGAATAAAAAGCGAAAACAAGCAGAATATGGAATCAAATCATCCCTCAAAGAAAAAGAAACATTGTTTCAGGATCTGGGCGAGGTGGTTCGACGTTATCTGAGATGTGGTGATTTCAAAAAGGATTCAGCTTCGTCATGTTTCTTCTCCTTCTGCAATTGCTATTCACGCTCTGCAGTGTGAGTTCTATTTTACTTCCTCAACAGCGTAATTGGCTCCCTTCCATGCGAAAATACCACCGGAATGCCGGTAAACATTTTTATAGCCCAGTTTTTTAGCCCACATCGCTCCATTGTGGCTTCGAGTGCATTTTACAAAACCACAATAGATAACAATTGTCCTCCCTTCATCAGCGCCCAACAATTTTTCAAAATCAGACTGGGATTTGTTATCCGTCTCTGCCAGTGTCCAAATGGTCATTTCAGGTATCGGAAAGAGGAACTGTTTTGCCCCCGGTATGTGGTTTTTCCTGTAACTGGCTTCATATGGCATGGTGTCGATAATTGTTATCTCTTTGCCTGAGTCGATCCATTTTTTCAACTCAGCGGTGGTGACCACGTTATATCCGCCCCGTTGAACTTCCCGAACCAGTTTAACCGCACCCAATTCTTTTTCGACCTCCTGTTCGAATTTGTTTTTTCCAAAAAAGGCTGTCGCCGGTGATACTGCCCCAATTATGAATAGTATTAACAGTTGAAAGACAAAAAGTACCTTAAGCGTTTGTTTCATTATTACTTCCTGAAATTATTGAGTTCGATTACTGTTTTTAATCGAATCGGTTTGTTCTGTGAAAAGAAGCGCCATGCATATAAGTAGAATATAGTGGCCATCATCAGAATGTCTCGAAAAATGGCTGACCCAAGTTGATGAAACGCTTCAGCTTCTGGATCCTCAGGGCCAAAACATCCGCAATCCACATCCAGTCCGATCCAAAGACCGTAACTTAAGACCCCTAAAAATAGGAACAACATGGCTGCTGTTAACAGCAGACTGCCACGAATATCAAACAACAGTCCGATTCCGGCGATGATTTCCAGTATCGACAAAAGAATTGCAACGGCGAGTGACAAAATATTCGGAATCAAACCGTAGGCCTCGATGACATCAGCAAATGACTCCGGAATGACTATCTTAGTCAAACCAGACCAGATAAATACGATGCCTAGAAGCACACGTAAAACCCGGTAAAGCCAGACTGATTGCAGGCAGCAAGCCAACCGGGACCCTATTTGTAAAAAGGGATGAACCTGTTTATTCATCCCGTTCTTTATAGCCATAAAGTCATCATCGGTCCGGGTTGATCTGTTGTCGCAGAATTTGAATTCATCAAGTGGTGTTCCTACAATAAGTCAAATAAACGCCCATAATATTAGCAAAAAGGCAAGCAGGGCAAATTGATAGTTTAAATAGATTTTTGAATGTATATTTAGAATATCTATAGGTTGGTGCCTGTACCAGATAATTTGGAATGCAAAAATAAGCGCTCTGGTTAAATTTTGTGATGCTTTTGGTGGCCGGATTTCCTGAACTGATGAGGCAATGGATTTGGGCTGAAGATTTCAAAATTCCTTATTTAAACAAGTCTCACCACATAAACTTCGTTTAAACTCCACTCGAGCTCAGTAATTTCCGGTTAGGTTTTTGCAGAAAGCTGAATGATGAAACCTGGATCGCGCTGATAAGGATTATTTAAATCCTTGTGCATAGAGACGGATTTCCCTCTTCAGCTTTTGTTTTACAAAAACCTGACCGGACGTTGCTGAACTGAATTGAGAATTGAGTTCCCACAATTAAAGGTGTCTGTTTTAGCTGTCCTATCTGGAGTCTGCATTTATATAGGGCGACTATCAAGAAGAGTTTGCCTAAAAAAATCGATTTCTTTGCTGGAACAAACAGGGTCATCATGCATCGTGCTCCTGACATGAACGATCCGGGCAATGAACTGTCTTTCACTTCAGAAACATAATGCTTTTCTGCAATTGGGTATGATGTCCCCGGATCTCTTAACCGACCCATCACTCCGGTGTTCAAAGATTTTGGGAGTCGGAGCTTATGAAATGCAGAATTCGATTTTTGAAGGACGATCCTGTTTCTAAACCTATAAGGCAGGCTTATTTGAGTAATCATTGCCCCCGTGGAAGACGAATATCCGATTGCAGATAATCTACTGGTAAAACCTTTGCATCTTTTCACTGCGCAAATAACCTGATTTCAGCCTTTCTCCAAGGTTCGCTTTCCATGTCCGGGTATAAAACGCAAAGGAGAGTCATGGGTACGCCTATCTCCAGTGAACGACAAACCGACAGTAGTTCCCCGTAACCTTCCTGCTCAAAGAGCGAAACTGGCGAAGGACCTTTATGGAAAGTGATATCTGGATTCCGGGTAAACTGAATTGTTTTTATCCTTCTTAAAAATCGTTATTAACTCAAAAAAACCAATTTCTTATCATCTCATCTAATGTGTGGGAGAACTGAACGAAATTGGAAATTCAAGCGCGGTTTTGGAACATCCACTTTATGGATGACAAACGGGATGAAATGAGTTGATTTTATCCTGTTTCGCATCCCATAACCTTTTGGCTATCGTCCGAACCTATAGATTAATGTGATTTGAAAAAACTTTAAACCCTGTTTCGGGGAAGTTAAAACCACAGTTTTATTGTTTGGTTTTATTCAACTTTTTCAATCGCTCCTGCCTATAAACTCTGGACATTTGTTTGATTTTCTGTGTCTTTTTTGTCTTCAGTAGTGAATCAAACGATTTAAAAATACCCTCTGTTCACTATTAGATTTTTGGCTTTTTGCTATTGTGAATCAGTGCATTTCAATCCGGTATCATGCAATAAGTGGTGATGGCATGAAACCTGAAGATGGCAATACGTTCCTTCAGGGGCTTGACTTTGAAAATTGAAGATTCGGAATTTTTTTTATTTCCATGATGTTTTCAAAAAACGATCCTTGAGCAAGGCAGAAGTTTGATATGTTACCTCTAACATGTTCCAGGTGATCGTGAATTACTGTGGAGCAACTTCTTTGAATACAGAATTGGAGCTACGATGGTGAGAAAAATTAGTATATTGTTGGTGGCAAGTTTGGTCTTCTTTTCATTTGTCAATGCAGGTCTGGTTGCTGCAGAAAAAGAAAAGTTAACCATAGCCCTGGTCAGTGAACCAACCACTTTGGATCCCCATAAACAGTGGAATCCCAGCAGTTATTATGTGTATCGTAATATTTTTGATAATATGGTCACGCGAAATAGTGATGGTAAGATTGTACCTCAGGTTGCGGAATCCTGGAACTATATTGATCAAAAGACCATCGATTTCAAAATCCGCACAAATATCAAATTCCATGATGGATCTTCGTTGACAGTTGATGATGTTGTGTTCTCTGTTAAACGAGTTATCGATCCTAAGTTTAAAAGCCCCCAGGCCGGGCAGTTTAATACGATTACCGATGCAAAAAAAATAAACAAAAATACGGTGCGACTTTTTACTAAAGTCCCATATCCTGTATTGCTGGCGCAATTGGTGAAATTAAGCATAGTTCCCAAAGCCTATATTAATAAAGTGGGTAATGACGGTTTAAACAGGAACCCGGTTGGAAGTGGACCCTATAAATTTGTTGCCTGGAAAAAAGGGGTTAGTGTCAAGCTCGAAGCCAATAATCAGTATTGGAGTGGTCAGCCTCCGTTCCCTAATGTTGAGTTTCTGGCGATTCCTGAAAAGTCGACACGGATTGCCATGCTACAGACTAAAAAAGCGGATCTCGTTGTCAGTCTCGATTCCGATATTGCCCTGCAGCTAAAAAACAGTTCTACAATTAAGGTTCTTTCCGCTCCTACAGAGCGTGTTGCCTATTTCAGGATCAATACCCTGAGTGGGCCCACAGCAGATCTCAGAGTACGGAAGGCTATCGCTTATGCCATCGACAGAGACTTGTTGGTCGATGGCCTGAAAGGCGGCTATTCTCAGAAAGCCAATGTGATGGTCGCTGACACCAGTTTTGGTTTTGATCCCTCATTTAAAAGTTATGCGTTCAATCCTGAAAAAGCCAAGGTGCTGTTAAAAGAAGCCGGTTTAGGGGATACACCCATCAACATTTATACGGCGCCTGCTGTATTCGACCAGAGAGTCGTAGAGGCGATTCAACAGATGTTGAAAGACGTCGGGATTAATGCAAAAATCGTTGGTATGGATATGGGGGCTTTTCTGAAGCGGATGCAAGGTTCGGCTGCAGATAAGGACATGACAAGTTTTGGACGTTGGTCATGTGCCTGTCAGGATGCTGACGGAATCCTTTACTCCATGCTCCATTCATCAAGCATCTGGTCTAACATTAAAAACGCCGGACTTGATCAATTACTGGACAGTGCACGCTCAAGTCTTGATTCAAAAACACGTTTGAATTTTTACAATGCTGCACACCAGATTATTGAAAATGAACTACCGCTGTTACCATTGTATCAGGTCGGAATCATATATGCCGGGAATAAAAATCTGAATTGGCGTCCTACTGCCAATGAAAGTTTGTTTATTATGGATATGAGCTGGAAATAGGAACCTAACAGCTCTTTTCAACCCCCAACACGGATGTGATCGTTTCAGATGCCATCCGTGCAAACCCCCTCAGCCAGGCGCTGCTGCATGCCATTTGTGGTGTTGACCATCGGGTTACAAAATAAGCAGTGTCTGGAAGACTTTTTCACCATAGATTCGAAGTCCCGGTACTCTGGACATTTGTCAAAACCAAATTATGCTTGGGGAGAATCTGCAAATCAGTTATGACTTCTTATCTTATAAAACGTCTCTTACAATCCCTTTTCGCCGTTTGGGGAGTTGTTACTCTGGTCTTTCTGATCCTGCAGTTATCAGGTGACCCTGCCCTTTTACTTGCTCCCGAGGGAGCGACCGGTGAAGACATCGCCTTGATCCGCTCACAACTGGGGCTGGATCGGTCTATGATTGTCCAATACGGTCACTATTTTTGGGATCTGCTTCATTTTGATCTGGGACGTTCTTTTGTCCAGGAGCTGCCGGTTACTGAAATCATCGCATCTCGTATCGCTTATACGTTATATCTTGCCTTAGCAGCCCTGGTCCTGGCCTTCTGCGTGGGCATCCCTGTCGGTATCATCACCGGAATATACCGGGGCAAATGGATTGAAAAAATCCTGATACCGTTTGTTTTAATTGGACAGAGCATGCCTACCTTCTGGACCGGTATTTTAATGATCATGTTTTTTGCGGTTAGGCTGGGCGTTTTACCCGCTTCAGGAGCCGACGGTTTTTCATCGGTCATTATGCCGGCGATCAGTTTAGGCGCCCTCTCTATGGCAACATTTGCCAGAATATTCAGGACCAGCATCATTGAAGAGCTCAACAAAGATTATGTGAGGGCGGCTAGAGCGAAGGGGTTGTCTTTTTTTAGAATTCTCTTTCTGCACATTATCCGCAATGCTTCGATCCCTCTGATCACGATATCTGCCTTGGAATTGGCGATGCTATTAGCTGGGGCGGTGATCGTAGAAACCGTTTTTGCCTGGCCCGGGTTGGGGCAGCTGACGGTCCAGGCTATTGAATCCCGGGATTTTTTAATCGTTCAAGCTTTGGTCTTGTTGGGTTCTATGGTCTATATTTTCCTGAATTTTATTGCTGATATTCTTTATAGTGTGGTCGATCCACGGATAAAACTCAGGGGAGCCGAGCATGAATAGTGAAAGCCTTGAAATTGAAAGAACTCTGACAAAAAAGAGTCCTCTGCTGTCGGTGATGAAAGAGCTGCTCAAAATCTGGCCCCTATGTCTCATTTTTGGGGTTTGCATCCTGTCAGCCATCCTGGCGCCTCTCATCGCTCCCATGGACCCGGATGCGCAGAATCTACTCGCCCGTTTGAAACCTCCAGGCAGTTTGATCAAGGGACAGGTTTACTGGCTGGGTTCCGACCAGCTGGGTCGTGACTTGTTAAGTCGCATTATCTATGGCGGAAGAATTTCCATATTTATCGCCTTTCTTTCAGTGACCGTATCAACTTCGATTGGGTCCTGGCTGGGGTTAATGGCAGGATATTACAGAGGTGTTGCTGAAACTGTGATTATGCGCATCGTCGATATTGTTTTATCGATCCCGGCGATTTTGCTGGCCATCATTACGGTGGCTGTTTTGGGACCCGGACTGCAGAATCTGATCATTGTACTCGGATTAACCCGCTGGCCACGCTATGCCAGAGTGGCCTACGGTCAGTCCATCAGCGTTTCAAAAATGAATTATATCAAGTCCGCTCGATTCACGGGTGTCAGCACCAGTAGAATCCTATGGCGACACATATTTCCCAATATCGTGGCCCCATTGCTGGTTGTTGCAACCCTTGAATTTGGATTGATGATTTTATTCGAAGCTGGTTTATCCTTTCTGGGGCTAGGTGTTCAACCCCCTACTGCCAGTTGGGGTTCCATCCTCAGTATTGGCAGGAACTATATGGGAATTGCCTGGTGGATTGCCACTTTCCCCGGGATCTGTCTGTTTTTTCTGGTGCTGTCAGTCAATATGATCGGCGACTATCTGCGTGACCGCATCGATCCACGATTCAAAAAAAGATAAACGCTTTCAACGATTCAAACGAGTTGGTTTAAAAAAGATTAGTCATTATGGATTCAGCCTCAATACTTGAAGTGGAAAACCTGGCCATCAAAATAGATGATGTTGAACTGATCAGCAACGTCAGTTTCAAGCTGGAATCTGGAAAGACAATGGCACTCGTGGGAGAATCCGGCTGCGGGAAAAGCATTACAGCTCTTTCGATCCTGCAGTTGTTGCCGGAGGTGGCCCGGATTTCAAAGGGATCTATTTGTTTGAACAGCCGGGAACTCTCTGATCTTTCGGAGAGAGAGATGCGGGCTGTTCGTGGCAATGAGATCTCAATGATCTTTCAAGAGCCGGCCAGCACCCTGGACCCATTAATGACTGTCGGGAAGCAGATCACCGAAGCGATGCGAGCCCATAGCAAGGTCACCCATAAGGAAGCAGCAACTGCGGCCTGTAGCATGATGGATAAAGTGGGGATACCGGATCCTGTCACCCGATTCAAACAATATCCTTTTGAGCTTTCCGGTGGCATGTGCCAGCGCATTATGATCGCCATCGCCCTGATCTGTGAGCCTCTGGTTTTAATAGCTGATGAACCCACGACAGCTCTCGATGTGACCATACAGGCTCAAACACTGGACCTGATGCGCTCCCTGCAAAAGGAGACCGGAACCGCAATTTTACTGATCACTCACGATATGGGCGTGGTTGCAGATATGGCCGATATGGTGATGGTTATGTATGCAGGACAAGTCGTTGAGTATGGAAATGTGTTTGATATTTTCAAGCAGCCCCGCCATCCCTACACCAGGTTACTGCTGAACAGTATCCCCCATATCGAAAAAGACAGAAAGAAAAAATTGAATGTGATTAAAGGGATTGTCCCGGATGTCCATCATTGGCCATGTGGGTGTCGCTTTAACCCCAGATGTCCTTTGGCTGATAAACGATGTACGAATAGCAAACCCCGTCTGGAAACCCTTAACCCTTCAGAACACTTTGTTGCCTGCTGGAATCATACACTTGAAATTGAAACTTCCTATGACAAATCGTGAAATCAGCGAAAACCAAACACTTTTAACGATTAAAGATCTGAAAGTGCATTTTCCTATTCGCGAAGGTCTTTTCGGTCGCCCTTCAAGGTTCATCAAAGCCGTGGATGGCGTCAGCTTTGAGGTCGGCTACGGTGAAACATTTGGTCTTGTGGGGGAATCAGGTTGTGGCAAATCCACGGTTGGCAATGCCATTCTGAGACTCATTGAACCCACTTCAGGGCAGATAGAGTTCTGCGGTGAGGAGATGACGTCGCGTAACAAACCTCTTCTGCAAAGCCATCGTCGTCATATGCAGATCATATTTCAGGACCCCATGTCCTCCCTTAATCCAAGAATGAAGGTAGGAGAAAGCGTTGGGGAACCGTTGTATGTCCATGAGCATCTCAAAGGAAAAAAACTGCAGAAAGCTGTTGAGAAACTCTTTGACATCGTTGGTATTCAAAAGAACTGTTTTAACCGCTACCCGCATGAATTTTCAGGAGGCCAACGCCAACGGCTAGTCGTTGCCCGGGCGCTTTCATTAAATCCTAAATTCATTGTCTGTGATGAACCGGTGTCCGCTCTTGATGTTTCTATCCAGTCTCAGATCCTCAATCTACTCGTTGATTTACAAAAAGAGATGGGCCTGGCTTATCTATTTATTTCCCACGATTTATCTGTGGTACGCCACATCAGCGACCGCGTTGCGGTCCAGTATTTAGGCAAGATTGTGGAGATCACCACAAACAGCAGATTGTTTGAAACACCACTCCATCCCTATACAATCGCTTTAATGGCGGCAATTCCGATTGCTGATCCGGTCGTTCAGCGTCAAAGACAGAAACAGGTTTTGAGCGGGGATTTGCCAAGCCCTGAAAACCCACCCCCAGGTTGTGCCTTTCATTCCAGATGTCCAAATTGTCAAGCGGTTTGTGTTTCAGAAAGCCCACAGCTTAAACGGGTAGGCCCCGACCATTTGGCAGCCTGTCATTTTATTTGATCTTAGCAATAAACGGCTCAGGGATCGTACAAAAATAACTTGGCATAATCTGTCCGCAAAAGTCCCGTAAAGATTGGACATTTTGCAGACAAAATGCCACAGCAACGCGATTCCTTGACATTAAAGGGAATCACTTGAGTAATTTTTGAGCCAACCCTTACCTAAAAACATCCTGAATCCACTTCGAAAACTTCACACTTGATCTTTTCAGCCTTCTGATTTCTACTGAGAGTTAAGTCTTATTGATTTCAACGCCTCAACCCGGTCACCGTTGACTGTTAATTCAGGAGTTTGCTTTGAAAAGAAAAAAGCTGGCCGTACTCACAATCGAAACAGAAGCAAAGGATGAGTTTGTCAGCCAGCTGCAAGAGCTCTTTTCAGACTATCTTGAGATTGCGGGCTACAGTATCAGAGAAAAAATTAAACACACCATCGATGCTGACCTTATTCTGATTTCGGCAGCGGTGGCAACCAGTATCGTCAAACCTTATCTTCCTCCCGGTGTTGAGAATATCTATATCGATATTGTATTTTCCAAAAAGAAAGTCAAACAACTAAACAAGCTGGCTCCAGGCACATCCGCGATGTTGGTGGATTACTCCTACTCCACAGCTATCGATATCATCTCAATTCTCTACGAAATCGGCATCAAACATATCGATTTCAAACCCGTTTTTCCTGACATCAAAGAGGAAGATATTCCTGCTGTCGATATGGCCGTCACTGCTGGATTGCTCTCCTATGTCCCCTCGCGCGCAACCCAAATCATCGATATTGGATGGCGAAAAATCGGGGTTTCCACACTGATGGATATTGCCACCAAGCTGAAGTTTTTAGACCAAAGGCTTGAAGAGAAACTGATGGCCTATGCCGCGGATTTACTCCCGCAGAGTTATGGTCTAACAGCAGCCTTGCAGAGTTCCAGTTATATAAAAAATCAGTTGGAGGTCGTGCTGGAAGTCATCGACGATGGTATTGCGGTGATCGATAACCAAAACAATATTGTTCACTTTAATCGCAACCTCTGTAAGATCCTTAATTTGCAGGCGCATAGCCTTGAAAACAAGAATATAAGTCAGTTCACCCGGGACACTTCCTTCAGGCAAGAGGTCTTTAAAATGGACGTGGCAGAGAATCGCCTGGTGGAATTAGATAAGATTGGGAAAAAACTGGTGGTGACGAAACGTGAGATTAACGTCCAGGAACGGAGCTTCGGCAGTATTTTTATTATCAAGGATGTGACACAGATAGAGAATCTGGAAAGTCAGCTCAGAAAACAATTGTCCAGGAGCGGGCATGTGGCCAAGTATTTTTTTGAAGATATTATCGGGCATAGTCCGGTGATGACAGAGTGTGTCAAAAAAGCGAAAAAAATAGCTTCCATTGACGCCACTGTCTTGATTTCAGGGGAAACGGGCACTGGCAAGGAGCTTTTCGCACAATCAATTCACAACCACTCAATTCGCAAAAACCGTCCCTTTGTGGCCATTAATTGTGCCGCCTTACCCTCCAATCTTCTGGAAAGCGAATTGTTTGGATATGAAGATGGTGCTTTTACAGGGGCAAAAAAAGGGGGCAAAAAAGGTCTTTTTGAACTCGCACACACGGGGACACTATTCATGGATGAAGTGGGAGATATTCCCTTGGACGTGCAGGTAAAGCTGCTCAGGGTTTTCGAAGAAAAAGAGATGATGCGGATCGGGGGTACAAATATCATTCCCATCAACGTTCGCATTCTGGCGGCAACCAATCGGGAGTTCCGGGACCTCATCAATGACGGTAAACTCAGAAAGGATTTCTACTACCGCCTTAATGTTTTAAGCCTTTATATCCCCCCTCTTCGAAAGCGAAAATCGGACATCCCCTATCTGATTGATTATATTTTAGAGGGCATTGGCTGCCAGTCAAAAAAAGTTAATGAGACGACACTAAGCGTGTTAAAGGGATACACATGGGAAGGCAATATCCGGGAACTGAAGAACTGTGTTGAGTATATGGGATACATGGGCAACTCGGAACTGACCCTGAATGATCTGCCGGAGAGCTCATATACATTGCTCCCTGACGATGCAGAGAAGACGATTTTCAACGAATTGCACGACAAGGAGAGTCAGATCGCGGAGTCAATTCTTAAAATTCTGAAATTTCGTAATGCGGGGCGTCGTCTTTTATATGAACTGCTGATTAAGCAGGGATTGGAAACATCTGAATATGGGATCAGGAAAATACTAGATTACCTGCAAAAAAAGCAATTGATCCAATACGGTAAAGGCAAAAAAGGCGTACAACTCACAGACTGGGGGCACAGTTTTATCAATTAAATGGAAGCTTTATGGGATGAATTAATAGCAGATCTCCCAGCTAAGCATCCCGCTGTAATCAGGCCCTTCTTTAATGATTGCTCACCTTTCAACTATCCCAACCAGGGAATAAGTCCTGCAATCATCTGTCAGATCGATGCATCAAAGCTCCGTTGTGAACGTTAAGCAGACGAATTTTCTGTGGCCCCATAGCGGGTATACTGAAGATGGCATAAAACCTGAAGAAGTCTGGTAAAAGGTCCAATTTGTGGAATGGTTTACATTGTCAATCAGTCTAAAAGAGGAAATATGTCAATCGAGCATGATTTGAATTTGGAAGAAGCCCTCAAAACGAAGGGCGTAAAAACCCAGGGATTTGTCAATATAGCGATTAAAGCGGACAGAACACATGTTAGAATCCCTGTTTTTGTTATCACAGGAGAAGAAGAAGGTCCTACGATTCTGGTAGATGCGTGTACACATGGGGATGAATATGAAGGAGCTGAAGCCATTATCAACGTTGCCAGTAATCTGAAACCATCAGACATCAAAGGAACATTCATCGGAATTCCAGCATTGAATTTTGACGCCTTCAACGCCGTCAGCCGTATCTCCCCCATAGATTTTACCAATCTAAACCGAATCTTCCCCGGAAACCCAAACTCTTTTATTACCCAGAGAGTTGCAGACACATATATCCAGTCGTTTGTTAAAAATGCAGATTTTATTATTAGTTTTCATGGCGGTGGAGATGTGCTTTACCTGGAATCTTTAGTCGGATATCAACCTCCCACAGACGACCTGGGGAAAAAAACCTATGAAATGGCGAAGGCCTTCGGAACCGAGGTCATCTGGCGCATGCAAAACCTGCCATTTAATGGTGTATCTGTTATTGAAGCCAGAAAACTGGGAATCCCAGCTATTTTACCAGAAATAGGCTCCCACTGCACCAGACAATATGATCGCCAGAAAAATATCGAAGTCTGCGCCAACGGAATTCTGAATGTGATGAGCCATCTGGGAATCACCAGAGAACAACATAAGACTCAAGTAACCAGCCATATAGACACAGAGCTCCACTATGTCCACAGTGATTTTGGTGGTATTCATACACCCCTGAAAAAATCCATGGGAATGGTCGAAGAGGGCGAAGTTCTGGCAAACATAACAGATGTGTTTGGAGAGGAACTGGGCAAGGTTTATGCTCCCTTTGATGGAATTGTACTGGGATACTGGAGTATTCCGATCATTCAACCCGGGGACTGGTCTTATCTATTTGCTAAATTGCTATAGTAGAATCAGACTAAATCGCATCCATGGCCGGTCTGAAGAATTTATCCCAGTCCGGCCGGAATATTCTTGAACGACTTGCCAAACCCAACATGAAAAAAGGCCTGTATTCCTTTATTGATTCCTTAAGTGATCCATTAATTGAAGCGGCAGCCAGTATCTGGCACAGACCTGAGAAGGCAATGGAAGAGGTCTATGCCTGCGATCTGCAAACCTCCATGCTGGAAGAAGCGGGATTTCGGATCAACAGAAATATCCCCGGAGTTGCCACTGCTTTTGTGGCGGAATATGGTAAGGACTCCCCTGTTCTGGGTGTTTTAGGTGAATATGACGCGCTGCCAGGGCTTTCTCAAGAGGCGTCCGGCAGCCAACATCCAATTGATGATCAGGCAAACGGACACGGCTGTGGACATAATCTGCTGGGTGTAGCAGGTATGGGAGCTGTTCTGGCCATAAAGGAGCTTCTTGATAAGAAAAGGATTTCCGGCACGATCAGGTATTATGGATGTCCGGCGGAAGAAACCTTGACGGGAAAAGTCTTGATGGCAAAAGAGGGACTCTTCAATGATCTGGATGCCTGCCTGACCTGGCACCCTGCCAGCATGAATGCCGTCTGGCGCTGCAGTTTTCTGGCGCTGCAATCGGCATTGTTCAATTTCTCAGGGATCTCGTCCCATGCGGCTGCCGCTCCTGAAATGGGAAGAAGTGCTCTTGATGCGGTTGAATTGATGAATGTGGGAGCCAATTATCTGAGAGAGCATATTATCGACAAGGCCAGGATCAATTATACCATCATCAATGGAGGGGGACCTCCTAACATAATCCCGGCCAGTGCTGAGTCATGGTATTATGTCAGAGCGCCTGAAAAAAAACAGGTACAGGAAATTTTCCGGCGTTTGGTTAAAGTCTCCCAGGGTGCAGCGCTCATGACTGAAACCCAGGTGGAACACCAAATTGATGCGGGTTGTTATAATGTTCTGGTCAACAGCGTCTTGAGCGACCTGTTGCATAAAAATATGGAGGAGGCCGGCGCTCCTCAGTTCTCTGATAAGGACCGCTCACTTGCCAGAGATCTGGTCAAAAGCTTTCCCCCGGAGCAACAGGAAAAAGTCATCGCAAGTTATTTCGGCCCCAGGGAGCTTGCAGGTAAGGTTTTGCACGAGGCGATCATACAAAACCCTGATGAAAATGAAGTCTTGCCCGGATCAACCGATGTAGGTGATGTTAGCTGGATTACTCCTCTGGCACAGTTTACAGCAGCAACCTGGCCCATTGGAACGGCGGCGCATTCATGGCAAGCGACAGCATCATCTGGTTCGGGAATTGGTTTTTCGGCTATGATATTCGCCGCAAAGGTGATTGCGGGAACATTATACGATCTACTTAACGAAGGCAAACCGCTCTTAAGTCAAATCAAATCTGAGTTTGAACTCAATACTAAAAACCAAATCTACCAACCCATGAACAGCTGCTAACAACAAATCCCACCTGCGACCAAGATTGCCCCTAGTTTAAACCGCTGAGACCTGGCCGACCGCACCACTTTTAACAGGTAGAATGAGTTTACTCTAAATGGTACACCTTCTGTTGTCATTTCTACCTGGGCATATGTAAATGATGAGATTGCATGCAAGGAAAGAGAAAAAGTGGAAAACAAGGATTGACACCAAAAAAGCGATCTCCTATGATTTCCTATGATCGATTAGTATATTCCATCAACAATCCAAGCCATAAGAACATTCATGTTCCTTGCCCTTTCAAATAGTTGGCCTCTCCTTTTTGGCATGGGGTTGATCATGCTCGGCAATGGATTACAAGGCTCTCTTTTGGGGGTGCGAGCCTCTCAGGAAGGGTTTGATACAACCATCACCGGACTGGTTATGTCCGGGTATTACATGGGTCTGATTTTCGGATGTTGGTCGGCCCCTAAAATGGTGGCTCGTGTCGGACATATCCGCATATTTGGAGCCTTGGCTTCCCTGGCTTCCACCTCGATTCTGCTGCAAGCCATCTTCGTCAATCCTTGGATATGGTTGGCAATGCGTATGATTACAGGCTTTTCGTATGCCGGGATTTTCATTGTTGCGGAAAGCTGGCTGAATGATGCTTCCGAGAACGATTCCCGTGGTCAACTTCTCAGTGTTTATATGCTCATTTCTTTAGGAGGATTGGCCGGGGGGCAATTCTTACTGAACGTCGCTCTTCCGTCTAGTTATGAATTGTTTATATTGGTTTCTCTACTCGTCAGTTTAGCGTTGATTCCGATCTTGACTTCTGTGACCAAAGCCCCTTCCTTTGATGTTTACGAATCGGTGGGAATTCTCCAGCTTTATCGAGTCTCCCCCATTGGTATCGTCGGAATGTTTATCATCGGAATGATTATGGGTGGTATTTTTGGAATGGGAGCCGTTTATACCACGGGGATCGGGATGTCGGTTCAAGATGTTTCCTTCTTCATGGGGGCGATCATTCTGGGTGGGTTTCTTTTTCAATACCCTTTAGGTTGGATCTCGGATCGCATCGGGCGCCGTTATATCATTATCATCTCTTGTATCGGGGCGGCAACGACATCCTTCTTTGCGATGACCTATGCAGGGCAAGGGTTATTATTTTTTGCCATCATCGCCACCATTGGCGGATTGTCCATGCCCCTTTATTCGCTTTGCAGCGCGCAAACAAATGACTATCTCACTGCCCAGCAAATGGTGGCTGCCAGTGGCACACTCGTGTTGGTGAATTCTATCGGCGCGGCACTCGGTGCTCCGGTGGTCGGCTTTTCGATGGCACTTTTCGGGCCGAACGCTTTTTACGGAAGCCTTGGGGGGATGATGAGTCTGGTCGCACTTTTTGCCCTCTGGCGCTCCACTCAACGTGCCGATATTTCCGAGGAAGATCGTGGGGATTTCGTCGTGATGGCTCCCACTCCTCTAAGTGTTTCCCTCACTCTAGATGTCGAGCCGGAAGTTGTGGAAGCTGCTGCTGCGGAAGATGCTGAAGCCGTGCAAGCCAGTTTTGAGGAGTTGACCACCGAACTCCAAAATCCTGAATAAAAGCAGTAAGCCCTGCATTTCACCGCCACCACAGCCCCCTTATTCGCCTGAAATCCATCATTTTGACAACCTCTCAAAAGTAGAAGGAGAAAGAGCTACAGCTTCACATTCAGACGTAGGAACTTAATTTCCGGATTTTTAGCTGGACTTCTGCTGGTTAACCCATTGCCGGAAGAGTTGATCTTCGTCTTCCATACGTTTTCTTAAATCCATACCTTCGGTTAAAACAATCTCTTCAGGGCTTCTGCGTTCGACCATCATCCAGGCTGGGAAAGGTTCTCCGGGGGGACATCCTTCACAATACAGCGCCGTCTTGCCTTCTTTTTCAAGCCGCTTCTTCAGTGATTTGGTGCAGTCTCCAAATAGAAGAAGCTCGGTCCCATCTTTAATATTTTCAGGAATGCCTCTGACTTTTCCAATAGCGATATGCATGCCGGCATTCTTACTATATTCGTTCAGGGACTTCAGCTTGGACATGGTAAAGGCGGCCAGGCCCTGGCAGGAGCTGCAACCCCGTTCGACATGAAAGGTGTACTCCGGAAAGGCATCAAATCCGTCCAGGTATGGTAGAAACAGCTTCTTTTCCACCTCTTTGATGCTATCACCACGGATCTCGATCTGCTCCTCATCAAAAACACCCAGGCCTTTTTCCAGGGCCGCATTAAAATAAGGGACCTCTTCAAGAGAGAGTCCGACCATGCGACAGGCAGTCGCATCAATGGCCACCATATCTTTCCCCGCGACAATGCAGCCAACATCAGCAGGCGTTCCCGAATGAGGACCATAGCCCTCCATGGGGTGTATCATGTCGACAATGGTGAAATCAGGCTGAATTACCGATCCCAGGTCCATCATGGCAGCTGCCAGGTCGGTGGTGTGCATGACGTAATGGACGATATCCTGTACTACCCCTTTTATATTTTTCAGGGCGCAGCTGAACACCATACTGACGTGAGACTTAAAAATGGGCAGGTTCACAAAGTGATCGGCTTCCAGCAAAAACCGGGGCAGGTCTACATGCTTGATATCAGAGGTGGGCACCTCAATCGGCACCTTTACCAGATCTGTGTCCGACTTGATGTCCCGGATGTCATCCACACCGGCTGTGAGCGCCGCCTGTTTGATGCCGCTGACCTCAAGGCACTCCATTGTGTCACACCCAATGGCGGCCGCTTCAGCCAGTATGATTTTTCCGGGTTTCGCTTTTTGAATGGCTTTGATAGCTGCCGTAACAACTGCCGGGCTGGTATTAATCGCTGATTCGGGTCCGCCGGGATGCCCGGCATTGGGCTTTAAAACCACCGTGGAACCGGGCTTGATCAGGCTTTCGATACCGCCCAGATGATCAATGGCCTGTTCCACCATCCGGTCCGCATCAGACCCTTTAATGATTGAAACAATAGATTTCGACATGACTCAACTCCTTATGATAAGGGATCGTACAAAAATAACTTGGCATAAGCTGTCCGCAAAAGTCCCATAAAGACCGGACATTTTGCCGACAGAATGCCACAGCAACGCGATTCCTTGACATTAATGGGAATCACTTGAGTAATTTTTGAGCCGACCCTAAGCCATTCACGACCTAAGAGAATGGCAGATTGATGGTTTCAACAGGCAACCAGTTCAGGCTAATTATAAGG
>Ga0233431_1002353_pt1 | contig 26759 bp, 31 predicted proteins | sample SI_118_April2016_FD_179867 | JGI IMG/M metagenome (GOLD analysis project Ga0233431, IMG submission 179867) | Seawater microbial communities from Saanich Inlet, British Columbia, Canada - SI_118_April2016_200_MG | ecosystem: Environmental > Aquatic > Marine > Inlet | place: Canada: British...
CACGTGGTTTTTCTGCTAGCATAGTGAGTATCTTACGATCTCGCTTATCTATTTTGACTTCCATACTGCATTTTATGAAAGTATATTTATAAGCTTTTTCATTTATCTCAGTTTTAACGTAAAAGGGCTTAAATATAGTAATTCTAACTACTAGATAATAACAAGGTAATAATAATAATGGCACAAGAAAAAGTAATACTGGAAGACAAATTCATTTACTCACTTAAACAACATTTTGGTGAGGGCGTTAAAATAAGAGAGTTACAATACCGTTGCGGCTCTAATGCGATGAAGCCCAATTTTAATAATAGTGATTCTAATCAGCGCGTTCTACGTGTAGATGAACCTGCATACCAATCTTTCTTAGAGGGTATGAATATGGCAGGAAAAGGAAATGAAAACTTACGTATGATGTTTGTTAAAGATGGCCAAGTTTTTGTAAGAAGTAATGGTGAAATAGATTTTTTCGCAGCAAATACCGTTAAATCTATGCTCCCAATGACTGTTGGAGAAAAACCACAAGAAGCTGAACTCGTATCTTTATTAGACAAAGCAATATTACACTGTGGTTCTATGAACTTACATGTTGAAGATATCAACAAAGGCAGATCGTATTATCAACCAATTGTAAGTTTAGATCTGCAAGATGAACTAACTGCTCAGGAAAAGAAAGAGCATAAAGCACTGGACTCAATTGCTTATTGGCATAGTTATCGTGTAGTTAGAAATCCATCAATTAATCAGCTTATGACAGCCAGCAGGGTTTTTGGTACTAGTTCGGGCGATGTTTCGGCTAGACTTCAAAGAGATCCTCAAAGAGTTCTGAAAGCAATCAAAGGAATATTATAAGATGGCAAAAGAAGGTGCACAAGACTATATTTCAACAGCTGGCTATAAAGAATTGCCAGTTCTATTTGAAGAACTTAAAGCCCAAGAGTTACTTGATAATGTCAATATTCGTGATATGGTTACGCAAAGTACTAAACGACTTTTAGAATTTAATGGAGTTGATGGAGAACGCTTAGATTCTTTCATTACTGCGCTTCAAAATAGAAATATTCGCTTAAGGGACTTTCCTAGATTCGATGAACTTAAGGTTAATAAGGTCGCAGAAGAACTAGAACAAATATTTGAAAAGGATGGTTTTGAAGGAACTACTGGTGTGTTCGATACGGCACTTAGAGTGCAGGGTGGTGAAAATAAAGTCGATAATGATTATCTGATCGGTATGGGAACTGCAATGTATCGCATACCATTGGAATTTGTATCTGAGTTCTTTGATAGTACAGAAAGAGATACATATTTTGCAGTGAGATTAAGTACACACTTACTTGCTGTACATGCGCCAATGTATGTTACAGGAGAACGATTAACTTCAGAAGCTAAAGATGAAATTAAAAAAATTAAATGGCGAGTTGATGGAGATTTTGGTTTAATTAAGAAGTAAATGACAACTAAACTAGAACAAGCAGAAGAGAAATTTAAGGAGTTATATGAAGCTAGCAAAAAACAATTTATGTTCCATCCAAGCATAATACGATCTCCATTTTGGAAAAGTGTATCTGGAGACTTTATTAATCGTGCGGGGTTTATGGCTCCTAAGCCACTGGAACACTTTGCTAAAGATGCTTTCAGAACTTTTTCAGAGCAAAATCCAGATATTGCTAAATTCGCGAGAGATGAAAATAATCGAGAATCATTTAAGTGGCATGATTTTCTTTATGACCCAACACATAAGAAAGTATTTGCATTGAAATTAGCTAAAGATTTTTTGGATACTGAAGAAGATCTAGAAAATAAAGATGTGCTGATAAAAGATAGTTTTGACCAGATTGAAGAAACTTTTGTTCGAGAGATGTGTGATTTATATGCTAGAGCTAGAAATCCCAAAGCATTACATAAAGATCCAGTTATGATTTATTTTATGCGCGGAGGTAGACCTCGTCAGTGGGAAACAAAAACTAGCGCAGAAATGGGAATTATTAATACATTATTATTGGGAGATACAAACCGTTCAAGAGTTACTGTATTATATTGGCAAACATATTCCCATTATCAGTCTGACGCAGATTTCAGCAACGGTTGCAGAGATTATATGACTATACGAGATATGGTGCCATCATTACTACATAATTTTTCCCCAGGTAATAGATTTAGAAAAGGTATTTTTGATCTTAGAAAAATTGGAGTGAAATATCCAGTAGATAAAAAAGACTATACACTTTACGCTAAATCAGAACTAGAGCAACTTAAAAACGAGCGCAGTAACCTGACAAATACTGTAAAGAGTTTTAAAACACTTGTAGATTTATTAAATGCAAAAGCACATGTTGTTAGAGAAGAAATACTAGTAGAATTGTAATGGAAACTAAACGAAAGTAAAACTCTACTTACTTAATTGTCTTCTTTTCTTTGGTCTTAACCCGGAAATTCTTACCATGACAGCCTCTGCAGATTAGCTTACGAGCTCTAACTTTAGATGAATTAGCTCTCATAACTGTCTTACACTTCTTGCAGACCCACTTTCTTCCGAAAAGTCGGTTCATAGCTTCGGGGATCTTTGTGCTCATAGTATCTCCAAAATTAAGGGTTTATAAGACTTTCTTAGAGAAAAGCATACTAGCTAAGCAGTTGCTTAAAAAGATTACTTCTGCTCTTTTGGATCAAATGTTTTAGTCATTTTATCCCCTTGTCCCAGCAAAACTGGAAGTTCGGATTTCACTGATGTACCGAATGGCTCACTCTCGGGCATTACTACTTCGTCTACAGAATCACTTTTGTGTTGTGTTATATATGCAGGAGTTTGCTCGCCAGCGGGTTTTCGTTCATATTCCATTCTATATTAAAGTGGTAAAATTTAAAAAGTAACCGCTAGTGTAGCAGCTACTTACTTGCTTTCATAATGGTCTTGCCCATTATATTCCAATACATGATTTTTGCACCAGCAATGACTTTATCTGCTAGCTCATCTGGAATAGTTAAGTCAAATGTTTCATATGTCTGCATATCCATTACTTGTGCAGTTTTTCCAGACACAGATAGAACTTGTGCAGAGTTTTTATCAACAATTGGAACACTAACCTTTGCATGTCCAGTCATCATAATGACTTTTTTGTTGCCAGTGAGTAAATCTTCAGCATCAACACGATACTTAGCATGTCCGTGCTTACCTGGAGCAGATTTATGCATCTTTTTGATTATACATGCTGCGCCATCAATAACAATATAACGACCTTCTTTTAGCTTCCCAATTTCTTCTTGAACAATATCTGGACTCATAAATATTCACCTAATCTAACATAAGAACCAGAGCTTATTTAAATCTTTTGACAAAAGACTTGCATCTATTTTTGTACTGCAACAAGTAAATTCGCTGTTTGGAAAACCCATTCTGGAACTTGGTATGTAGCTATTTTTGCAACTTGCACGGGTTTTATTCTACCTACGCCTCTATTTGCTTTAAATGCTTTAACGGTTTTTGGTGTAGTAACTAAATGATACTCAAAACCAAACCTGCTTAACAAGAGTTTCTCATCTAGCGTGGATAATTCTTCTGTAGCATGTGATTGAAGGGGCATTAAAATCAAAGATAAATCTTTGTGAGATGTTACGATGTCTACTGCTTCTTGAGCAAGTTCCCAATCATAATTGGATTCTTTACTAGCAGGGTGATGAGTTGCAGAACCTAACTTAGTAGCAAGTACTGCCCAGATCATATATGGCGCATCTTCCTGTCTACATGCAATAATATAACCAATAGAATTATTTTCAGCTCTCCAAGCTCTTACTTGCCGATATGTCTCTTGCGGTAAGATTATTGTTTCTTCAGGTTCACGTTTCATATTAGGGTCTATTTGCTCGTTCTTCTTCCAATTGCCGGTCTTCCTCATGTAGCGTTTCTGGATCATTATGCTTTCCTTCGTGCTTTCTTACAAATTCCCGTACTGCATTAAATTTCTGAACTTTAGTTTTTCCACCAATTTCTATAACTGAGGTTATATTTTGGGTCCACTTTCCATCAGTTTTACTAACCCATTCAAGTACTCGACCCATACCACTGTAATCGATTTCTTGTAATATATTACTTAGATCGTAAGGTACTGGAACACTATAATCTCCACCTAATTGCGGTGCTACAAAATGATCTGGAGCTTGATCTGCAGGTCTATTTTCAACAATATTATCAATCGAACTATGCTGAGGACTGATGTATTCTGGTCCAACTTTTGGTCCATGTGGTGCATATGGACTAGAGCTAGTATTTAATGATCCATTATAGCCTACTTCTACATCAGTTGCCATACTACAACTCAGAAATTACCTTTATAATAGTTTAGTTTGCTATCGGATATCTAAGAATTGCTCCAATACCACCAAAGTTCTTGAATTGAGCACCTTCCTTTGAGTCTACAGAAACAACAATCCACTCTCCACCAAATTCTTCGCAAGCTTGTGCCATTAAATCAATCTTATCTTCATCAAATTCTTCTGAAATGAGGAGCATTTTAACTGCACCAGCATCTATTGCACTCTGAACTTCAGTTTCACCATAAGATGCAAAACTAGGCCGAGTTGCAAGTACATCAAAGAACTTGGTAACTGCTTTTCTTTCTTTAGTTACTTCTTCTTCTGAAAGTATATCTTCACCTTTTGATACTAATTCCTCTAGACCTTGCTGACCAGTATAACCAGTATCAAGTACACCTATCACTTTTTCTTTGATTGGAGTTAAAAGGAAGTTTCCAGTAAAGAACATGTCTTTATTTGGCCCCGGACCACCAATTAAAATGCCCTTAATCTCCTTATCTTCAAGGAATTGTTTATTTACTGCATTACCAACTTGTTTAAAGAAGTCTTTTAGCATTCCATCTCGAACTCTACTAAAACGTGCTGCACTTTGTCCACCTTTTTTTGTGTCTCCAGGTACAATTGAATCAAAGTTCTTGAGTGTAATGATTGCTTTTCCTTTAAGTATGGCAATATTACCTTCTTGACGATCAATAACAATAAGTCCATATGTTTCCTTAATAGATACAAATTCTTGAAGTGGTTCTAAGAAAAAGGTTTGATCACACCGATATACTTTAGTTTTAAGGGGGGTTGGCGGTTCAATCTCCCATAACTGAACATCCGACTGACCTTCTCGATCAGCTACATTTCCAGAAAAAATAGCAAGTCCATTTGGTGGCGTATGTTTATGTTGTCCAAGCGCTCGAATCATCTTTTCCAGTGCATCCTGAACATTTTTCCGCGTTCCAGAAGATTTAATGTTTCGAGCAGTTCCTGCTTCACCCGTTAGCTGATGTTTGACTTTATTGATATCATAACCGGATGGAATATATACTGAGATAAGTTCTGTATGCCTAGCTCGGTTTTTAGCTAACGCTGAAAGCTTTTTCTTAAGTTTGAACCGTTCTTTTGATGACATAACCATATTAAAATATAATCTAAGATTGTTAAAAAGCTTCTGAATAGTTATTTTTATAAGTACTGTATTTGAGTAGTAGTATGCAAGATATTACTAAGAGCGAGCATAAGGTAGAATTTGTCAAGATCGGTTTATTAAGTAAACTGAAGTTAAAACCAAACAATGTAATTATATGGAATGCTCAATGTAGACGGTTTAATTCAGGTGTTGTTGAAAGTGTAGCTATTTCACACTCCACTCTTTCATATCAAGTGAAGATAATACCTACAGATAAAACTTTAGGACGAAAACGATATACGGAAATAGATTATGTTATTAAAGTTCCAGTAGAATTTTTAGAAGGAAAAATAGAAAAAGACGAATTTAGGAAGATGCTTGAAAATACAGTACCTAAAAAAAGACCATCAGTTAATATTAATGTTATGTTGGGCTTCAAAAAGATAATTGATAACTATAAACCACTTTCTGCCCAAGTAGAATATTGATTATAAGCTTTGTCAAAAGTATAAGTCTTACTGTCCTAAACAAATAATATTTTTCGGGTTGAAGTTCACAAATTCTTTGCCAGGATATACTTCAGAGCGGTTTTCAAGTTGGACAACTGAAATCACTTCTTCCTGACGTAAAAACCGATATTGTCGTTGAGTTGTATTTAAGTGCATCCCTACGCAATAGCTTAAATCCCTTAATTGCGTACCGGGAGATATTAAAACTGCTTCTAGTAATGCTTTGATAATTGGAGCATCATGTTTTTTTAAGGGTGGTCTTTCACATAATTCTAATCTTTTTTGTGGCTCTCCACGTACTAAACGAAATAGATCGCCATCTCGTTCGATTATACTCGCATCTAATAATTTGTTTATATGATGTAACGCTCCAAGATTCACACGAGCTACTCTTGCAATCTGGCATCGCTTAAGACCTTGCTCATTACCTTCTTGAGCAAGTACATAATAGATTCGTTGTCTTGAAGTTAGGTTTTGTCCAAATTCAGGTGTTTTCATCTTACGCTATTTCACTCATTATTAATGGATTATGTTGCTCCATTAACGTATAATATAAAGTGACTCCTGCTGGCTTAAAAAAGAGTTCTATTCCTCTTCCTTTTGTATTCATACCACATACAAGACCACATTTAGCTAACTCATCAACTGCTCCATCAATATTAAATAACTTACATCCAGTCAGATCCTTTATGTTTCTGTCAGTAACTCCTGGTCGTTTAACTATTTCGGAGAAGATTAACTGCGAAAGTACATCCAATTGGCTTAAATTAACGGTATTGGGTCTAGTAGCTAGGTAGAATAATGGTCTACTAAATTTATTTTCTGTCCGTTTTAGAATTCCTCCTTTTTTCTTGTTAGCTAAATAATTTAACAATCCTAATGATCTATATTTAATTCCAGAACCGCGCCTAACTTCTATAGGATAGAACATTTCCGTTGTCTTTGAGTCAATAAATTTATCGAAGAAAAACAAATACACTCTCTGACGATTACTCATTTCAGGATTTCCACAATGCCAATCTTCTTCAATAAGATCATGTCGTTCTAATGGTTTAACTATTGTTTCTAACTGTTTCATACTATTCTTCAGTGACTTGCTTTAAAAAGTTAACTTTTTAAGTAATATTACTCATTAGTACTATGCGAGAATGTATGCTAAAAAACGTAACTCTTACTGCAATCGTATGTAGGGGAAGTTATCAAATTGCGCAATACAAAAGAACTAAGAGAACTCTGGAAAACACACTACACTATTCAATCTTCTGAACTCGCATAGTTTTCTTAACAAGTAATTCGATCTTTTTCCAATCTTTTGGTTTCTTAGCTAACTTGTAAGATTCTAGTTCCTTACCCATACTCATACCTTGCTTCTGTTTATGCTGTCGAATCTCAGATATGATTGAACATGCTTCAGTTCCCAATTTAATTGCTTCTTTATCTGCTTTCAGGTTCTTTGCAAATTCAGTTATATGTATACTCTTTACTCCAACTTGCTTTTTGTAGAGTTTATCATAAATCTCTTCAGTTACATGAGGTATAATTGGAGCAAACATCTTCAAGATTTCTAATAAGCAAGAATTAAGTGTCCATTGAGCAGCCTGCTTGCTATTTTTATCATCACCATATGTTCTATACTTAATCATCTCTAGGTAAAAATCACAGAATTCTGCGTAAAAGAAGTTCTCAACTGCTCGTTTAGCTTTACTGGGTTGATAGCTATCAAATTGTTTTTGATATTCTGCTGAAACTTCAGCTAATCTAGATAGTATCCACTGATCTGCGAATTCAAGTATTGGCTTCTTTTTAGGTGCTCCTTGCAAGTTCATAGCGATAAAACGAGAAGAATTCCATAACTTAATCAATAGTTTTGATCCCCGTATCAAGTCCTGATCTTTAACTGCAACATCATCTCCAAACCGTGTTGTATTCGCCCAATATCTTAGTGCATCAGCATTATACTTTTCAACAATATCCATCGGAGGTATTGCATTTCCCCAGCTCTTATGCATTGCTCGTCCATCTGGTGCAAGAGCAAAACCACTAATCATAACATTCTTCCAAGGTATTTTCTCAAAATGATACCAAGCCTTAACTATTGTATAAAATGCCCATGTTCGAATAATATCATGTGCTGAAGGTCTAAGATCTTCAGGGAAGTAACGCTTAAACTTTGAGTCACTTTTTGCCCAGCCAAGAACTAACTCTGGCGTCATACTGGATGTAAACCACGTATCAAAAACATCTGTTTCTGGCACAAACTGATTAGAACCACAGCTACACTTTCCTTTCGGTTTACTTGTAGTTGGTTCAATGGGTAGGTCTTTTTCTGAAGGTAATGTGGGAAGTCCACAATCTTTACAATACCATACGGGTATTGGAATTCCAAAATGACGCTGGCGAGATATAATCCAATCCCAACCTAAATTAGTAATCCAATCTTCGTACCGTTTTCTGTAAAATTCTGGATGCCACTTGACCTTCTTACCTTGTTTTATGAATTGTTCTTTGTTAGAAAGTAGCTCAACAAACCACTGTTTTGTAACTGTAAATTCTGCAGGAGTTCCACATCTCCAACATACACCAACAGTCTGTTCTTTATCCTCTTGTTTTATTAAATAATCCCAGCCCTGCAAATCTTCAATAGATGCGGCTCTAGCTTGTTTGATTGTAAGTCCTTTGTACTTGTTAGAAATATCTGACATCCTACCTTCTTTCGTAATGCACATCTTTAGAGCAAGCTTATGTTTTTTCCACTTCTCAATATCCGCACTATCGCCAAACGTACAAACCATCATCATACCAGATCCAAACTTCATATCAACATCATCATCAGTCAGTATTGGAACCCAATAGTTAAACATCGGAACTTTAGCTCGCTTTCCAATTAAGTGATTGTATCGCTTATCTTTTGGATTAACAAAAACACCTACGCAAGCTGAAAGAAATTCTGGTCGAGTTGTTGCAATCTCAACTTTCTTACCATCTTCCAGTTCAAAGTATATCCAGTTTAACTTCGTTTTTCTTTGAGAATCTTCAACATCTGCTTGAGATAAAGCTGTCTGGCAAGAAGTACACCAAATAGTTGGTTCTTCTGCTCTGTAAACATGTTTCTTCTTGTATAGATCTAAGAATGAAAGTTGAGCAGTCTTAGCACTGTGCTTGCTGATTGTTTGGTATGCTAACGACCAATCATAAGAGTGACCAAGTCTAATTAGATCTTTTTTGTACTTCTTTTCATATGTGGGAATTTCTTTATGAACTAACTTGTTAAACTCAGCACGCTCTATTTTATTAGAATCAATCTTGTACTTCTTTTCAACAAAGCGTTCTGTTGGCTGGCCATTGTTATCAAAACCAATAGGTACTAGTACGTTGAAGCCCATCATACGCTTATATCGTGCTATAACATCAAAGTGAGTATAACTAAAAGAGTGACCCATATGTATTGACGCTCCAGATATTGTAACAGGTGGTGAATCAATAGAATAAACTGGCTTTTTAGATTTTGGATCAAACTTGTATATCTTGCTTTTAATCCACGCTTTCTGCCACTTTTCTTCTAATTTCTTGAAGTCGGGCTTACGGTCTAATTCCATCTTATTTGATGATCTCAGAAGTTTATAAGAACTTTGACTAGGTATTTTACTTGTTCTGCACGGGGTAATCACCCTTTACCATATTTTACTTGAAAAGTATGGTTTTTAAGTATTACGGACAATGTAACTTATGGGTGAAGAAGTACCTACTTTTCCAGAGTACTTGATAGAAAAAAGCTTTGTAGCTAGACTTATGTCCCATGATCGAATACAGTGGTTAAATTTAAGTGCAGAAGTACTAGATGAAGATCCAGTTCTTTGCAGTCTTTTACTAAATGATGATGAAAAAGCACGCAATGCATTACATGCAGAATTAATAAAACGAGGTCGTGCTTTAAAAATCGAGGCAGGTTATTCTCCGAGAGGTATGGGTGGGCATGTTAATGATTTTATTAAACGTCTAACACCTTTACGAGATGAGTTTCATGAACAGTTTCCTAATCAAGATCCTGGGCCTATTTTTTATGCAACTAAATTATATGAAGGATACTGTAAAATCGTCTCACACCAAAGGGAACAAGGTCGTACATTTTCTCAGTCAAATGGTTTTCCTAGTTTTGAACGTGCAAGAGATCCAACAAGTGGCGCTACACCAAGAGGAGTTTCCGTAGTACTGGACCTTCTTTGCCAAAAAAATAACACATCTAAACAAATTTTGGAGCATCTACTTGATTTTAATCAAACTCAAAGATTTAACTCTGAATTTAGAGAACTACTACGAGACTCACGAGTAAATTATAAAAATATTAAATCGGGCTCAATTGCTAGTTTATTTCAGGATAGTACAATTGGTCGTAAATTCATACAATCAATTCACTACGCAACAAAAGAATATATATCACCGACAATATCATCTATATGTAATGTTTCTAAACATACGAGTGGAATAAATCGTTAAACTTTTAAACCAGTTTTTCTCATTATTGAATGACGGGAAAAGAAATAAGTGAAGACGCTATGGCACAATTCATATCAGAATTACGGTTAAAAGACCGATGCAAGGAAATATTTACTACTAGCGGGATTAACTGGCTACGTTTAGACCAGATTGTCTTAGAAAAACATCATGAACTATTGGCCGGCATACTTCACCAAAACGAACTAGCTTTAACTAAATTTTTAAACTATTTACGACATGAAGCAAAATATGAACTGAGCTTAAATGGAATGCGCTGTGGTCATTCTAGCACACAGGCGAAAAGACACTTTAAGAAAACACTCCTACCTTTTGTAGAAAAATATGCTACACAACTACAACTACCTTAAAGAGTTGTCTGAACTCCACGTCCTTGAGCAAGTCCTTCTAAATTGATTTCCATGCCATCTTGTGCTGCAATAGTTCTTACGCCCGTTCTTTTTTGAATTTCACGAGCCTCTAACATTGGATTAGCGTTAATCATTTTCTGACCAAAATGAGTGATAACTGCTAGTTCGGGCTTAACATCATCAATTAGTTTCATTGCATCTTCTGTACACATGTGTGTTTTCCACTTATCGCTTTTTGGTCGCAGAACATTTATTATCAAGACAGCAACATCCCGGAATTCTTTAGCTAATTCTTTAAAATAAACAGTATCTGAAGTATATCCTAAAGAAACATCTGCGCCTTCAATTCGTAAGCCAAAGCAATCTGAAACATCGTGATCTGTTTTTGTAGCAGTAATTGTGATATCGCCAAGTTTTAGTTTATCCCCTGAAGATATTGTAAAAACTTCATCTAAATTTTTTTTGGAGTGGTTTCTTAGCCAAGGTTTTTCATCTTTAGTACCTTCAATAACAGCTTTTGTTGAGATAAGAGCTCCTTTTTTATTAATTCCACCCAACGTAATGGCATCAACCAACGCATTAATATCATTTGCATGGTCTATGTGTTCGTGTGTAGCAATAATTACATCAGTTCGAGCAGGATAAACTCGTGTTTTTGCAGTACCTGATAATGCCCCTGGACCTGGATCAATATGAATCTGCGTTTTTGGTAACTTCAATACAAACCCACCAACAGTGCGAAGCTGGTTAGATAATACAACTCTTCCACCACCAGTTCCAATAAAAACAAGCTTATTGTTAGATTCTTTCATGCAAGACAGTATTGTGTTTGATTTATAACTTTTTGTTCAGAGAATAGAATCGAGCAAGTGGTTAAAATAAAGCCCAGTGATTTCTTGAAACACTTTGTGCTATTTGTACAAGTTTACTATCTGCGACAACTAATGTGTGTGGTGGATAATTTGGATATCTAACAACATGAGTATGATATTCAAAACACTCTGCCAGTTCTCTCATTTCTTCTAAAGATAATCCCTCTCGAGTATATTCTTTTCGTATTACTTGCGTAGGTCTCGTACCTAAAGTTAACAGTTCTTCCATATCAAGTGCAGTTATGGGATTATCAATTTGCAAAACCAAATCAGGTTCAGGTATATGTTTAGTAATTAATACATCATGAAGTGTATCTTTAACTCTTTGACGCGTACCTGTTGATTTTTGATGCTTAAAATTTGGACTAATACCATATACATCTCCTGCTCCTTTTGCAACATCGAATACAAAATGCGGCTCTTCTGTAGCAATCCAAACGGTTTTGTCTGGTTTGATTACACCAAGAGTTCGCATATCTGAAGAAAAAGAAAGGGACTCTAATTCATGAGTAACTTGAAATATAGTATATGAAATTACTGGAACAACAGCACCTAATACTGCTAATGAGAAACACATTCCAGCCGCCATAATTAAACGCCCAAGCAACATATAAAAAACTAGTGGGCAGGAGGAGATTTGAACTCCCGACATCACGATATCTATAAAACCACAATGGATTCATATCAGTCGTGCGCTCTAACCGAATTGCTCCACAACAAATCTTTTGATTTGCTAAGTCTAAGCCACCCGCCCATAGTCTAATAAAATAGCCGTATTACCTATTAAAAAGTTTACTGCAGAAGAATTACTTACTCAATTCATATTGTTGAGCAAAGTCTCTTAATTCCTTTGCTTCAGGATCATCACGAACAACTAAAAAATATCTAGGACTCTTAGTTTTATGTTTAACTCCACTACCGTGTTTATTTGGAATAACTTCTCCAACAAATATAGTACCATTTGCAGTTAATAGTTCAAAATGTAAATCTCCACGTTGTTTAAAATCAGCAAGTCGGGATTCGTGACAATTACCATTATTGATCCCAATTTCTTCTAGATCTTTAATTAACTTACATGCTAAGTCCATCGTTGAGATTCCAAATATACTTCCAAACGCATCCATGTAATCGATACGACTAAAGAGTTATAAACTCTTTGAAATCACCACTATACAATATTCACTCATCATTATATATCAGAGCATACAGCTTTATGATGGTAAGTACTCCTCCACTAGTGCGCGCGAACCATTTAGAACAAAAAACGGAGCAAGGAAAACCAATTGATTCTAAGCAAGGTGGCGGAACTAAACTTAAAGCAACGATTCCATTCCCAATCTTACTCCTTTTAGGTATCAATGCAATTATTGGTACTGGAATATTCTTTGTGCCCGGTATTGCTGCTGAACTCGCTGGCCCAGGGTCACTAATCTCATGGGTTGCTGTTGGTATTTTAGCATTAGTTATTGCTGCTTGCTTTGCTGAGCTAGCTTCTATGTTTCCAACATCCGGAGGAGTTTATGAATATACAAAGCAAGGCTTTGGTGAATTTGCTGGATTTATGGTTGGTTGGACTGGTTGGATTGTTGCAAACGTAACAATAGCCATGCTCACAATCGGCGCTATGGATTATTTTGGAGCAATAGTACAACTCGGATCTATGGAACGATTGATATTTGCAATTGCGTTTGTTATTGGAATGAACTATATTTCCTATCGTGGCGTAGATATGTCTGTAAAAGTCTTACTGGTTTTTGCAATTTGTACTTTAATGAGCTTATGGACGCTACTAACGTGGGGTATCTATTATGTAAGCTTTGAAAATCTAATGCCTCTTTCAATATTCCCAAAAGTTTCTATTGTAATTGCTATGTTGTATATTCTTGAGACCTTCTTTGGTTGGGAAACCGTTACATATATGGCAGAAGAAACCAAAGACCCTGAAGTAAATATACCTAAAGTTATGATGTGGGGAACACTGGCAGTTATTTTATTAGCATTAGGTGTTGTTGCTGTTGCACTTGGCACAGTTCATTGGGAAGTTTTAGCAAACTCATCTACACCATTATTAGAAGCTGCTAATGTTTTCATGGGACAGACTGGTGCAAAATTTATAGCTGTTCTCGTGTTCCTGAATATTTTAGGTGGTGCAGCTGCGTGGATAGTTGTAACTCCTCGACTAGTTTTTGCACTAGGTAGAGATAAAATGCTACCAGATATTCTTTCAAAGATCCATCCAAAATATCAGACACCTTATTATGCAATTGGGGTACAAACACTTCTTACAATCATGATTTTACTTTCAGGATCATATAAACTCCTCTTGGAAATGGTGCTTCCTCTTGCTATTTTCATGTATGCAATGGTCATCTTTACTGTAACAGTTCTCAGATTTACGAAACCAAATCTTAAAAGACCATTTAAGATGCCATTTGGTAAAGTTATTCCAATATTTGCGGGACTTATTTTGATATTCCTTGCAGGAGGCATTGAGTGGCACACCACCATTTCTGGATTTATGTTTGTCTTTATTGGTATTCCATTATTCTTAATTGAAGCTATGCTTTATAGACCAAAAACTGCAAAGAAAATGCTTTCATTATCTGTCGGAATTAGTTCTCGGACAACAGATATGTGGCTAAATAAGAAAACTCGGCATTATATCAAGACACATATGGGTAATCTTGCTGGAAAGAACGTAATGAGTTTCGGAACAGATGTATCTAAGTTCACTGTTGAGCTATCAAAAATGGTTGGCAAGGGTCATCTATTTGTCACACATGTTTCAGATAAGCACCTACATAAAACTAAACAACTAGCTGAAAAGAATCAACTAAAAAACATCTCTTATTATATCGAACACGAACAGAGGCACGTAATGCACAAGCATCTGAGCAACCTCGATGCAGTTATATCTATCGGCGTTCTCGGCTATATGCAAGATCCACACTTAGTTCTTGAGGAACTCGGTAAAAGAGTGAAAAAAGGTGGAAAGATATACTTTGTAGATTATACTAATGTTCTCAAAGTCTTACCTGAAGAAGAGTGGATGAAAGATGCAAAGGGCATCAAGCAGATGTTTGCTAAAGCCGGTTTCAAGGTATCTGTTGCTAAAGATAAAGGCACACTTTGGGATACGTTACATATCTACGGACATAAAGTCTAATACTGAAGTACAATCTGATCAAGAAGTTTTTCCTGATTTGCAAGTTCTAACTCTGTTACATGCCCTCTTAATGCCATAAAATCCTTGAAAATAGGAGTTGTTGAAACAACACGATACTGCATTAGTGGTGTAACATCATTATGACGTTGTGGTGCATCAGTCCAATAATGTGGAGACTTGCCTATTTGAAAATAAATTGCCCCATCTTCCAGCATAACTAAACTACCATCCCCTTGCTTAGATTTACGAAAAGCATACGCATCCTGCGCAAGAACTTCCTTTGGCAAATCTTTTTTCTGGACGTTATTGATACGTACTATCGCATTATTAATCGGACCAACTCGTTCTAATGAATAAGCTTGCAAACCCGTGTTATCATCTTTAAAAGCAGTTAGTATTAACTGACCAGAGCTTAACCAACTTAATACTGAGTCTTTGAAAACTCCTTGAGCATCAGCAGTTAGTATTTTGTGTACTCTAGAATAACTAATACTTGTTTTTAATTGTAATTCTGAGGGTGATACAGTCATATAATCACAATCACTCATGAGTACAAAAGCTATTAAAGGTTTTCACAACTTCAACACACTAGTTAGCAACTGGCAAAAACTTTTGCAAGTATGCGTCTCTTAAACGATGAAAGGTGTATCGTTTTGTTACTGCTAATTTTCCTGTTGGTGGTACAGACATAATTTTAACAAAAGCATAAATTAAATGCTCTCGTACATACCTTGGATGATCAATTCCAGTCGGACAATTAGGATCTAACTTATTTAAAATATCTTTAGCAATAATTCTATTAACAAGATCTAGCTTTTTCTTTAAGTATGTTTTTACTTTAGCTCTATCCCGATCAGTTTTAAAACAAACATGTCTATCACTAAATGCTGTTTCTATCAGCTCATCCTCGACAGAATTCATCGCCCATAATACTCCTGCAGTTTTATTAAATCGAGCATAATGTTCGTCGAACTCCTTTTTCCACGCCTTACCAGACAACTCATCGCCCAATAAATCATCAACAATAAGATACTGTAAGGTCTTAAATTCTAAGTACTCGGAAGGTGCTTCTTGTTTAATTCCCAACATAACATCTCCCTTTCGCGTAATAAAATCATCAAGATTAGTAAAAGTAGATTGGAATTCTGAAGCTAACTCGTAAGTTGTTGCCATATCATTAGTAGTTGGTTAAACTTTTAAGTTTTTACTATTCTTAAATATATGACGAATATTTCAATTGAGAATGAATATTTTTCTCTAAAAGAAGAGATTCCAGGACTAGCACATATTACTCGGAAAGACATTTTATATGAATACGAAGACCTTGGTTGTGGCGATGCTTTGGGTGACGGCTTAGAAAGAATAGCAAAATCGTTCATAGAAACAATCTGCAGTAGATTCAACTTGGATTATAACCGTGCAGATGATGATTATGTCTGGGTCAATATTTCTGAACTGTTAACAAATGCCGAAGAAAAAGGTAATAAGTTGCTTAAAGGCACTAAAATTACTTTGGCCTATACAGTTATTGAGAAAAAATGGTGCCATATATTCAAAGTAACTATTTGCGATGAAGGTAAGGGTCATGATTATGAATTTGTCCAGCACTGTGAAAAAGATACAAGAGGTACAGATATCAGTCTCAATCACTTTCGTGATATGCCAAAATCCAAGTTTGGATCACGCGGGCATGGCTTATTTCATGTTATTCGCAATTCTGAATCAGTTAGCTGGAACAAAAAAGGTAATGAAATAACAATCTGTCAGAAGCTACACAAGTGCAATACTATTTCTTAAGAAAAGCCTCAAACTTTTCTAAATGTTCATAAGTGGTTAAGCCACTGGTTTTCTTCTTTTTCCTTTGCGTCTGCTTCTAACTTTAGCCTCATGTCTCGGCAATACTAGAGAACTCCGAGCTTGCAGTATTTCTTCGCTACAATCATATCCGCGCTTTTCAAAACGCTTGTATCTCTGAATTAAATCTTTAGTTGCTAAATGCGGATCTAACTTACACTTTCTATGATAGTAAAGTCCATTTGCTGCAAATAACAATAAAACTATACTAAAAGCTCCGGAAAAAACTCCTACGTGTTTTGCAGTAATAGTTATATTCTGAAAAACAGAGGGTTCCAGCTCCGTCGTTAGTGAATCATATGCAAGATAAATCGAATACACACCAGTAACTCCAATAATACCATATAATATATTGGGAAGTGCCGTATTTGTAATTAAACGCTTTTGCTGAGAAGAAAGTTTTTTCTTAACAGTCTCTAGCCGAGATTTATCGTTTACTTTTAGAGTACTATAAAGCGTAGAACACTTTTCTGAAAACCGTTGCATTAAAGAACGCTTTTTGCTAGGCACATCATTAAACTCACTATCGGGGGAATTTTCGATTAAGTTTTCAAGGTCTTGATCGTAACGCATCTCTCCATCGGCAGTTAATTGGGATGATAGATCTGGCGTTAGTTCTCCACGAAATCTTTGATAAACTTGACTAATTGCTCCCATGTTTACACTAGTACTTGTCAGTAGTTTGTTTAAATGCCTTACTATTTGCGTTACCAAAACCCTTTTATGCTTTCTTCACTATATATTATTATGCAAGGTGATTGTCCCTTCAATCAGTAATCTAAAGACACATCTAGTTCTAAATTTTGATTTCCAGGAAAGCTTAATTAATAAGGGTGGTTTTTCTATAATATGAAACACGTAGCTAAGCTAGCAGATTCTTTACAAGATAATGAAATCAAAGTATTGAAAGCTCTCAAACCAAAAGGAGAAGGTTTAGCTGAAGTAAAAGGTATGCCTAAGAATGAGTTCTTAAGAGCGGGAATGTGGCTAGATAACAAAGGGCTTATTCAAACGCACAAAACTAAAACTCGCTATATCCAGCTAGATGAACTCGGTAAGAAATATGTTAAATCCAAACTACCGGAACTTGCCATTCTTGCAGTTCTAAAAAAAAGACCACATACTTTAGATGAGCTAAAGAAACGTTTTCCAGCAGATGAAGTTCGTTTTGCAGTAGGTTATCTTAAACAAAAGTCATACGTTGAGTTCAGAAATGGAACTCTTGCAATCACAGACACAGGATTAAAAGTAAAGCTAACTCTCGAATTCAAGCTACTTCTAAAGATTGCCAAGTTAGACGAGATCAAAGTATTTGAGCTAATGCCTGAAGAACAGTATGCATACCAACAACTAAAACGAAGGAAACAACTCACTAAAGAAATTGAAAGAGTATATATCACATTTTCAATCACTGATCTTGGAAAGCAAGTTGTTCAAAATCTATCTAATGAGAAACGTATTGGAACGCTAACATCTCCAATGATCAAAACTGGATCTTGGAAAGATGCAAAGTTCAGACGATATGATGTTTCAGCACCAGTACCTCGCATCTATCCAGGTAAAAAGCAACCATATATGGCATACTTAGATGATGTTAGAGCAAAGTTAGTTAAGCTAGGTTTTACAGAAATGACTGGCCCAATTGTTGAGACAGAGTTTTGGAACTTTGATGCTCTTTTCCAGCCGCAACACCATGCTGCACGTGTTGAGTCAGATACATATTCAACAAAGTATCCCTTAGTTGGTAAGATACCCACAGATGTTGCTAAACAAGTTAAAGCATCTCATGAAAAATCTTGGAAGTATGATTGGAGTGAAAAGATTGCAAAGCAGCTCTTACTAAGAGCACATACTACTGCACTCTCAGCTAGACAGTTAGCAAAAGGTGTTGATATTCCGGGAAAATACTTTGGTATTGCTCGATGTTACAGACCCGATGTGCTTGATGCTACGCACTTAGTTGAGTTCAACCAGATCGAAGGTATTGTTATTGATGAGAATCTATCTTTCAAGAATCTACTTGGCCTGCTAAAACAACTAGCTTTAGAGTTCGCTGGTGTAGAAAAAGTGAGGTTTATACCTGATTATTACCCATTTACAGAGCCATCAGTACAGATGGATGGTTATCATCCAAAGCTTGGTTGGATTGAGTTAGCTGGAGCTGGCATCTTCCGACCAGAGCTAACTGAACCACTCGGAATCAAGCACCCAGTTTTAGCTTGGGGACCAGGTATTGATCGACTAGCAATGTGTAAACTAGGTGTTAATGATATTCGTTACTTATTTGCACAAGATCTAGCTTGGATCCGCAAGGAGGGAATAAGATGAAATTAGTTGGAGATAAAGTATACTTACGTTATCCAACAGTGGATGACGCAGAAGAAATATTCGAAAGACTAACAAGCAAGATTAGACGTACCGCACACATTGGCGCAAAAACAGTACAAGATCAAAGAGCGTGGCTTAAAAGTCATCCTAAGATGCGTAGAGAAAAGCAAGAAATACATTTCGCGATTGTAGAAAAAAAGACAGAAGAAATTATTGGACTGGGTGGTTTTTGTAACTTACATATGCGTAAGAAATATGGTGAAGTTGGTGTATGGATTACAGAAAGTAAATGGAAAAAGGGATTCGCTAAAGAAGCAACTAAGCTCTTTATGAAATATGGATTCGAAGATCTCAATCTAAATCGAGTAGAAGCTGTTGCTCGAGTTAAAAATCCAGCTGCTTGGAGATTATTAGAAAACCTTGGAATGACTCGAGAAGGTACGCTCAGACAAAGAGCTAAACTTGGTGATAAGCCTGCAGATGATTACATGTATTCAATATTAAAATCAGAATGGGGGAAGAAAAATGCCAACAATAGAGATTAGTAAAAAAGACTTAGAAAAACAAGTAGGAAAGATGCTAAGCCAGCAAGAGCTAGAACAAGTTCTACATTATGCTAAATGTGAATATGATGGTGGTGAAGGTGATCTAATCAAAGCAGATTGCAAAGACACAAATCGCCCCGATTTATGGTGTGTTGAAGGTATTGCTAGACAGATTCGAGGTGGCTTAGGTAAAGAAACTGGCGTTCCACAGATCAAAGTTCATAAGTCAAATTATCTTGTTCGTGTTGATCCACAACTTAAAGGTATTAGACCAAGAACTGCTTGTGCAGTTATCAAAAACATTAAGATCACGGATGAAGTTCTAAAACAGATCATCCAAATGCAAGAAAAACTCTCGGGTAGCTTTGGAAGAAACCGAAAAGAAGCAGCTATTGGTGTATATGACTTTGATAAGATCAAATGGCCGATAAACTTCTCTGCATTTGATCCAGACAAACTAAAGTTCATCCCACTAGAAATGAATACTGCAATAACTCTCCGACAGATACTTGTTAAGCATCCAAAAGGTAAAGAATTTGCACACTTACTTGAAGATCACAAAAAGTATCCAGTGTTCATAGATTCAGCTAAGAACGTGCTATCAATGCCACCAGTAATTAACTCAAACTATTCAGGTAAAGTTACAGACAAAACAAAGAATCTGTTCATTGAAGTTTCTGGCTTTTCAGACAAGTTTACACAAACTGCTCTTTCTTCATTTGTTGCAGCTCTTGCAGATCGTGGCGGACAGGTATACGAAGTTCATGTTAAATATGGATTAAGTGAGAAAATAGTATCTCCAGATCTTAAACCTAAAAAAATCACACTTTCAATAGATAAATTCAATCGATTATCTGGCTTAGATCTAACACCTAAACAAATTGTAGACCTTCTCAAAAAAGCTAGACTTGACGCAACAGTTGTGAGTAAATCTATTGATGTTCACTACCCCGCATATCGTAAAGATATTATGCATGAAGTAGATCTTATTGAAGATGCACTTATTGCATATGGATATAATAATATTGATCCTGAAATTCCTGAAATGTCCGTTATTGGTGGAGAGGCCCCACTGGAGGTATTTTCTCGGAAGATTCGAGAATTTATGGTAGGTTTCGGAGCTCAAGAAATAATTTCATTTACACTTACAAACAAAGCAAATCTATTCAATCGTATGCATAGAGAAAATCAAAAGTGTGTAGAAATTGCTAATCCGGTTTCTCAAAATTGGGCAGTTTTACGTGATAGTTTAATTCCATCTGCTGTTGAGTTCCTTGGAAATAACACAACTCGAGAATACCCACAAAGAATATTTGAAGTTGGTGATGTAATTCTACTAAATCCAAAATCAGAAACTGCGACAGATACTGTTCGAAGGTTGTGCTTTGCAACAACACACAAACATGCTAACTTTACAGAAATCAAGCAGGTGCTTAGAGCAATAATGGACAACTTGGAACTTAAATTCAATGTTGAAGAAACAGAACATGCTAGCTTTATTCAAGGAAGAGTTGGAATAATTAATGTAAACGATCAAAAAGCGGGCATCATTGGAGAGATCCATCCACAAGTTCTTAAAAATTGGAAACTAGAAAATCCCGTTGCAATACTAGAATTAGATCTTAAGAAATTAAAATAATTATACGATATTTTAAAGCGCGTCTACTTTTTCTGCAAGTTGATCAAACGTAAATGGTGCTGATAAAGCGATAGCACCTTCTTTCATTAAAGATTCTAAATTTTTTGTGCCCAGGTCTTCGCATACAATCGTTGAATTTGGATACCTTTCTTTAATATATGGAACTTGATTCTGTGTGATTAATAAAACTGGAACTTTCTTATGATTAAGATAATATTCAGCTAACACTACAGATTCTGGTTCAACGCAACGATCTACTTGAATAACTGCTCCATCAACATTGTCAAATGCGCGAGTTTCAGTAGCTCCATGCGGTGTATCATATGGTCTTGCCTGAACATTATGTTCCATAATTTCCAACATGCTCTGAACCATCATTACTTGTTCTAATTGAACTTTATCTCCATTGATATAATGTAATGCAAGTATTTTATCTGCCATTTCACTAGTCGGTGTATATTTTCCTTTAAAAGCTTTTCTATTTCTTCTTTATAAAACAGATAACGTAGCTTAAACAGCTTTTCAAAAACGCAAACCGCCAGGATAAAATGCAGTGGTTAGTTGAACGCCTAGAAAATTCTAAATAAGTAAATTATAACTGATCTAATGCATTTCCAACAGCCCAGTAAGTATGTGGTTTTTTAATCCAAGATACATTTTCCTTTTTGATCCACTCAATGTTGTCTACTCTCTCAAGTGCACCCTCAACAGTTTCAAAACACATAACTACTTTTGTATACTGAGAAAAAAGACCTGCTAAACGTATTGCTTTCATTGCTTCAACTGGATCTTCAGAATAATCGATAAATACCCGATCTAAACCCGTCCGATATGTTTCTTTCAGTTCCCACGCGTCTATATCGCCATCCAAAGATTCTTGAGAAACACAAGACTCATAATTTGCAAAAGAGCATATATTTGCATTCTCAGCAAGAGGATTTGCTCTCAAAGTAGTTTCTAATACACTTCGAACTGCTGGATCATCATCTACAATTAAAATTTCCAGAGGCTTAGCTTTTGGCTGTTCTCCATTAAGGTCTTCTTGCGGAACACCCATAGGTGTAAGTTGAGTTCCATTAAAATATGTAGTTGGCGATTCTTCCGGATTTCTAATTCCCATTTACTACATAGTAAGTAAAACTTATAAATCTAGCGAATCTGGATGTCCCGCACATAAAACACAAAATAAGGTGATACTAAACGCTAAATATTTAGTAACTATTAATTCGTTCTGGATCAATAATAATGAAATACTTGCGGTTGTTTTTTCTAATAATATTTAAGTCTCTCAAATGTTCTAAATCATAATTAATTTGCGTCAAGTGGGACTTTTTATTAAGCTTCTGATAAGTTGGATACTTCTTAAGAAAATCAATTATTTCTGCAGACCTTAACTCACCATTCTCACTTAAAATACTAATGATTCTCTTACGACGATCAATAACCGACCGAGTATTGCCGAACAACTTTGAGTTTAGAATATTCTTAAGAACTAAATCTTGAACTGCATACTTATTGTATCTAAAAAACCGATTTATTAAATACATATAAAAATTATCGCCAACTAACATCTTAGTGAACTCCTTCTTATCATAATCAGTTGCGTCTTTTGCAATCTTGTAACTCATCAAGCCACGCATAGCATAAGAAGTAGTATAAATATCACTGATTTTTTTGTGAGGGTTTTCCCAACCACCATCCGTTGCTTGAATACTCAACAAATAACTAACTGCATCTGTAACACACTTAGTTATATTATTATTTAAGCACAAAAGCACTTTAATACACATCGCAGTACTCCATATCGATGGATTTGAACCCCAAGATGACCAACTTCCATCAGAATTTTGAGCTGACTCAATAAACTTTCGGGACTTTTGCATTATTTCATTTTTTGTATTCATGCCCGAAAAAGATAAAATAGTACTGACAAATGCAGTAGATGACACCTCAGAAATTACGTCATTTGGGTTTCTACCCCAACCTTTACCATCTTTTGCTCTAATAGTCATAAACCAATCACATGTCTTTACTATTGCTGAATGAGGTAAATCCAGATAACTACCATTAATAAGAAATGGGGTCCACAAAAGGTCTTGTGGATAAACTTGCCAAGAACCATTTGAATTTTGCTTACTAATCAAAAAATCGACAATCGTTTTTTTACTCTTATCTGACTTCTGAGTATGCATATAGTCCAGTGCTCTTAACTTCCAAGCCCATTGAACAATATCATCTTCAACTGTATGAAGTTTATAATTCAAACAAAAATTTAGGCCACGCTCAATGTTATGTATATATTTAATATCATCCATAATCGCCAAAGCATCAATACCATTTACTGTTGTAATTATCGGTCTAACGCCAAAAGTTGGTCTTAAAGCACTATCTTTCGCAACCCAAGAACCATTTGCTTCCTGACTCTGAGCGATGAATTCAGCGCCCCGCTTTAAAGCTTTATTAATTTTAGCGCTACTGATTTGCATATGTACTATTAAAACAAAATCATTTAAACATTTCTAAAATTAAGTCTACAGTGATATATTTCAGTTAGATGCAAAAAGTTTCATTAAGATGCAAAAATCTTACTAGTTATATAATTAAGTTCATCCAGGAATAACGAATTTACATTAATAAATTTTTACATCCAATTAAATACAAGATTAAAATCTAGGGAGTAAAATAAAATGTTAAATAAAGTAAAAGACGGTTCTGAAGCGCACGGAAAGGTGCATTTAAGTGGAGAATGGGGTGTCATATTTGGCCAACCTGCGATTTTGCTAGGTATAGATAAAAAAGCTAGGGCGAGAGTATATCCAACAGCAGATAAGGATGTAGTAATTCATGCCACAGATTTTGGCATAACTACACAGTTTGAAGACGTCGCACAATTACGAAAATTAGCTGTATCAATTGATGACTTATGGCAAATAGGTCATAATTCAAATGATTTCTCAGAATTGGCTAAAAAAATCAATGGAGATAAAGTTGCTTTCTTAAATTATGCAGTAGGGAAGACGCTAGAACAATTAGATGCCGAAACGGGCGTATATTGTATATTCGACTCAGCAATCCCTGTAAAAAATGGCTTAGGGTCTTCTGCTGCACTAGCTGTTTCGGTTGTATCTGCCGTCTCAACAGCAATGGGTCAAGACTTACCTGCAAATGAAGTAAATCAAATAGCTCATGAAGTTGAAAGAGCAAGCCACTTCACACCAAGTGGTGGAGATAATGCCTGCGCTACATTTGGTAGTTTATATTTCAAAGAAAAGTGCTTCAAAAAAGTTCCTAATTTAGAAACAAACTTACAAGAATTAGCTCTAATATATACAGGTCCAAGACCCTCCACTCGGGAAATGGTCCGAAAAATGAGAAAGGAATATGATTTATCTCCAAGTAAATTTGATAAGACATTCCAAGAAATTGGCGATATCGTGGAGTCTGAAATGGAAGCGATTGCTCGGGGCGACAGTCAGCAAATCCTTAAAGACATAAATAGAAATCAAGAACTACTCCAAGAAATTGATGTATCAACACCTTTGATTGATAAACTTCACCTTGGTGCAAAACAATTAGGTGGTGCACTAAAATTAAGTGGTGCAGGCGGTGGTGGATACGCAATTGCATATCATCCCAATAAAGACAAACAACAAGAGATTGTTAATCTCGCTGAAAGATTGGGTTGCAGTGCTGAAATCATTCAAATAAAATAATACGGAAGTAACTACAAAACTAAGTTAGCCTTAAGAATTAGTTTTTAAGTCAAGCACCCAATGCCATTTTCTAATTCCATAGGCTTTCACCTTTCTTTTATTTAGAACTTTTATTTTAACTTTTTCTTGTTTTGAAATTATACGGATCTGTTCTTCAATCGTTTCTATCTTTTCCGCAACTTCATGGAAATGTATAACTCCATTCTTTTTACAAACGTTTAGTGCGGTTGGTAGAAATGTATAAGTCCCAGATTTACTATGAATATCAAAATACCCCATATGTACTCTATCAAACTTCTTTCCAATCGCTAGTGCCTCGATGTTTGAATCACCTTGAATCACAACAACTTTGTCTTCAACCTTATTCAACTTAAGATTCTGTTTTAGAAAATCAATAGAATTAGGATTAATATCAATTGCCCAAACATTAGCAAGAGTTAGCTTAGCCATTGGTATTGTAAAGTAACCAATACCTGCAAACATGTCCAGCACATCTTCAGTCTTTTTTATCTGCTTTACAATCTGTCGCTTCTCTTCTTGATTACCTTTTGAAAACATAATTTTAGATATATCTAAAACAAAGTCACAACCATTTTCTCGAACTACAGTTATTGTCTTTTTTTGTCCCGCTAGCCACTGAACATTAGGCACCCTTTTACTTCCAGAAATCTTTCCAGAATAATACACCGATCTAAATCGCGAGTGCTTTTGAAGAATCTCTTTAGCAATCTTGCGATCTTTAGTTTTAACTAGACAAATTTCACCTAAAGCTTGAAATGATTTTGGTATCATTACAGAACTATAATATCATAAATTTAAAAGCACTCCTTAAAAGACATATTACAAAATGGCTAATATTTTAGTCATATTTACCCGATTTGTAACAAAAAAGTTACTATATTTAGATTATATCGTAATTTTCTAAAATAGATATATAAATAATCATGTTGTCTTACTATATGGTTTGAGGTTGTAGATGATATCTGAGAAGGAAATTAAAATTCTTGCCTATCTCAGGAAAAATGGTAGGCACTCTGTCACTCAAATTGCGCACAAATTAGGCATACCACGTACCACTGTTTTTGAAAAAATTAAGAAATTTAAACGTTTAGGACTTATCAAAAAGTTTACTTGTGTCATAGATTTTGGAGAACTTGGCAACTCAATACAAGCAACTATTTTGTTTAAAGCTCCAAAGTGTAATGGTGATTTATCAAACACACTTAAAAAAAGTATATATACAAATACAGTTTCGAAACTAGGTAATGAATATGACATTATGGCTTCAGTAATATTTCCCAACATGAATGAAATACGAGAATTTTTAGATCACATAACAAAAAAATATGAGATTAAAAGTTATAGAATATTTTATGTTGCAAGAGAAATCAAAAGAGAGGGTTTTATGACCAACTCACAACCCGTGATGTGTCCCATTAGTCCACTTAATGCTCAGAAAGACACTCCGAATTATAAAAGAAAGGTGCCGAATTTTAAGCTGAATATATGACAAAAAAGTCGAGATATTTGGTCATATTGTCGATAAAGTAAGTCGATGTGACGTGTTTTTTCGGCGAAATAGTATATACTTTTTTTGCGATATTATATTAGAGGTAAAAATGAATATAAAAAAATTATCTGATGAAATCGGTCCTGAAGCAATTTACGAATTTAAATTACCTAACAATGTTTCCGGAGTTATTGTTCTTGATAACTCTAACTTAGGACCAACAATCGGTGGTGTGCGAATTAATGATAGTGGTAGTGTTGAAAAAGATTTCATGCTAGCTCGACGAATGACTTTGAAATGTGCTCTAGCAGGAATCAATTATGGTGGTGCAAAAAC
>Ga0233431_1002354_pt1 | contig 26758 bp, 20 predicted proteins | sample SI_118_April2016_FD_179867 | JGI IMG/M metagenome (GOLD analysis project Ga0233431, IMG submission 179867) | Seawater microbial communities from Saanich Inlet, British Columbia, Canada - SI_118_April2016_200_MG | ecosystem: Environmental > Aquatic > Marine > Inlet | place: Canada: British...
GGATACACTTAACTGGATACAGCATATATTACTGCTTGTTATTACGGTAGTTAACTAATACTGCAACGGCCTTTTAAGCCGGCGGTCGCAGGTTCGATTCCTGCCTGGGTCACAGACTAAATCCTCCTTCGTTATTGTTGGAGGATTTTTTGTTTTTATTGACTTTTCCTGACAAGGTAATACGCAAAATGAATGTGTATTTGACTTTTGAATCCGGTTTAACCAAAGTCTAGCTGTGAAATATTAAAAAAATCACTGTAGATTATTCCATTCAAAATTCACGGAATTCCCCATGCTGAAAATCCTGCATATCAGTTTAATTACATTCATCCTGTCATTTTCTTTGGCAGGTGAGTCAACCACAATTGTAAATGGTAATGTGGCATCCGCCCACCGGATTATATTGCAATTTCGAGATGATATCGCTCCAATACCCGGACAGTCCGATGCATTTAACTTACAGTCACCGTTGTTAATAAATACTTATCTACAAAATAAGGGGGCTCATAGTCTTAAACCACTTTTTAAAGATTGGCAAATTTTCTCTGATCGGCACTTTAAACACCATTTACATCAATTCTACCTTGTAACTTTTGATGCTGCGGCAAACATAAGTACAATCTTAGGTGATCTGATGAAATATGAAATAATTATCACTGCTGAACCTGACTATAAGGTTCATGTGGCGGTAGTTCCTGATGATCCATTCTATATGGACCAATGGGCCCATGATAATTTTGGCCAGGCCGGTTATCAGAATGTAGGGATTTCTGATTGCGATACAGATACAGACCTGGCTTGGGATATTACCACAGGTGATGCCGATGCAATTATCGCCATCCTGGATACTGGCATCAATGAAAGGCATTTGGAATTTACTGGGAAGATGGTACAAGGATATGATTTTGTAAATGATGATACCGATGCAACAGATGATAACGGACATGGAACTGGCTGTGCTGGTATTGCTGCCGCGATAGGAAACAATGATCAAGGTATCGCCGGTGTTTCATGGGGATCGTATATCATGCCAGTGAAAATTTTAGACTCCAGTGCAGGCGGCGACAACACAGATGTTGCAAACGGTGTGATCTGGGCTGCTGATCATGGTGCCCGGGTTATCAGTATGAGTCTTTCTGGGGGATCATATTCTGGGTATTTTAATAGTGCTATAAATGCTGCAGTTGATAATGGAACCGTTGTATTTGCTGCCACTGGCAATAATAATAGTGAAAATCCTGCTTATCCGTCAAATTATGAAAACTGTATAGCCGTCGGAGCTCTGTCTCCATGTAATGAACGAAAGAATCCTGCCTCATGTGATGGAGAAACCGGCTGGGGTAGTAACTACGGACCCCATCTTGACTTTTTAGCTCCTGGAGTTTTAATCAATACCACCACAATAGATGGAGGGTACACATCCTTCTTTAATGGTACCTCAGCCGCCTGCCCACATGCGGCAGGGATTGCTGCCCTGATGTTATCCATTAACCCGGAATTAACAGCCGATGAGGTGCGAAATATTTTACAAAGTACATCCGATGATATTTATGATGAAGGATGGGATGAGGAAACAGGATACGGACGTCTAAATGCCTATGATGCCGTCAACACAGCATTTAATTTCTGCGAAAATAATTGGATACTTGGTGATCTAAATAATGATAGTTTGCTCAATGTGCTGGATCTGGTCGTTTTAGTTAATCTGATCATCGGTATTGAAACAAACACGGAATATTGCCTGCTGTGGTCAGCAGATTTTAATGTTGACGATGACATAAATATATTGGATATAATCCAAATCATCTCGGTCATAATAGCCAACTAGAATTTGGGTAATTCAATCGGATATCCTGCAAATATTCCCTTTATTGTTTTCAAATATTTCCATTTATCAAAACTATACACAAGCTGGATTCCATTTAAAATAGTTGATACAAAATTATACAGCATCCCCTGATTCTCATATTTCTCATTTGTTTAAAAACTTGGCCACCATTTACCCACCAATATCTACGATGGAGGCCTGAATAGAAAATTAGATGTTTGGAAGGAGTATTATAACTATGATAAACCTCATACTGGTATTGGAGGAATTACTCCATATGAGAAACTAAGATATATATTAATTTTAGTACGTAAAAATCTGGAATTTATTGGAGGATTACACTTATCAAAGATTTCAGAAATAATGTACTATGATCGCTTGAATCTATAATCTTATGAACAGTAGACTTGTAAATAACCAGAAAGCTTAAATAATTATCAATCAGATGAGCTCTCACGGTCATAATCGCAATCCCGCAACAATATTCCTATTTATATTAATCATAATTATACTGAATGGATATGGATGCACAAATAATCAACCAGAGTTATTTAAAACAATCATGATTCCCGTCAGGGACGGTACCCAACTGGCAACTGATTTATATTTCCCGGATTCGAAACCATCACCATTTCCAACAGTCCTTCTCCGCACTCCTTATAATAAAAAGTTGCTTAAAGCATATGGTGACTATTATTCAAGTCACGGTTATATCACCGCCATCCAGGATGTTAGGGGAAAATATGATTCAAAGGGTGACTGGAAACCCTATGAGTTCGAAGGAAGAGATGGATATGACACTATAGAGTGGTTGGCTAATCAGGAATTCTCAGACGGTAAAATAGGCATGGTTGGCGGTTCCTATTCGGGATCCGTCCAATTAGCCGCCGCAATTAATGCCCCACCTCATCTAGTAACAATAATTCCGAATATTACCCCTGCAACACCTTTTAATAATACACCATATGAAAATGGAGTATTTGCTTTAGGCTGGGGCATCCGATGGTCAAATATTGTATACGAGGATATTACCGGACAAGAAATGAACGAAAGATTCCGTGAGGTTTTTCAGAAAAACTGGTATGAAGAACTGGAAAACCTTCCAGTTATTGATCTAGATGAAATGATAACTGGGGAAAAAATTGACTTTTGGAGGGCCTGGATAAATAATCCTCCCGTGAGAAATTCATATTATCATGATCAGAATTATTTAGCCAATTTACATCGTATAAATATCCCTGTATTTCTACAATCCGGTTGGTTTGATGTCGCAAATCGAGGCACAAAATTGATATACAAAAATCTGATTGATTCCGGGAATAAAAATGTCAAATTGATTATTGGACCTTGGGTCCATTCTGACAAATCATCAAAACAACTTGGATCTCTATATTTAGGTGAAAAAGCTGGGATAAATTTATTCGATATTTACGTAAAGTGGTTTGATTATTGGCTGAAAGGTATCGACAATGGCATCACAAATGACCCACTGGTTCAGATATTCAATATCGGTCCAAATAATTGGATTTACGATGATGAGTATCCAATTGCATCTGCACAAGAAACAGCCTTGTATTTAATGTCTGGCTCAAACAATAATTCTTCTGGTATACAGGGTAAATTGATTGTCGAAAATTCTGGTAGTTCACCTGGATTTACTACTTTTAGATATGATCCTTCAAATCCGACACCCGGTATCTCGGATTATTTGAAGAAAAACATACTTTCAGAATATCAGTATATCATTGAAAAGAGAGATGATGTCATTATATTTGAAACAGACCCTCTAACATATCCATTGACAATAATGGGGTCAATATCAGCAGAGTTATATGCATCCTCATCAGCAATAGATACCGATTTTAGTGTGACTTTAACAGCGGTTAATGGTAAAGGTAATATCTTCCCAATTGGTCAAACATTTGGTGTTATCAGAGCAAAGCATAGGAATTCCATAAACAAAGCAGAATTACTCGAAAAATTGAATGTTTACAAATATACTATTGATTTGTCGCATACCTGTTATACCATTGCTCCAGGTGAGAAATTAAGACTAGAAATATCCTCATGTTCATTTCCTGAATTTGCCCGTAATCTGAACACAGGAAAGAACAATCAAACCACAAAAGATTTTATAGTTGCAGAACAAAAAATATATCATAATAAGGAATACCCTTCCAGGATAGTATTCTATACAAAATAAAATTTAGTTTTGTATTATAGAAGGATTTTATGAGACATAATAATTATAAAACAAATTTGATTAGAAGAAAATCCAACATAAATAAATCGACTTATATTGGTAAATTAATTAGACAATCAGGCGGGAAGTATTCTCATTAGATTTGAGATTATCTATCCATTCGATTTTGAAAACGGACAGCTGAATTTAGGATGTGTTTAGGGCAAATATTGAATATTTCCAGAGAGGATTTGAGTGAAAACACTAATTTTGAGAACAATGCGCCACACCAACATTTGGGAGAGTGAGCGGAAATCCTGTACTTTTGAAAAGAACCAACTACAAAATATGATTCTTGTATGGCAAAAGGATTTTTTGCAGTTAAAGACATCAGAGATAAATTTTGCCCTCGGCATATATGGCGGTATGTATTTTGAAAATCCTTTTTGGGGTGGTGCGGCATTTAGCGGTAGCGTCAATGAGCAAATTATCTCCATTATTAAACCTACAGCCCTTAATGATTCCGAGTCGTTTCAAATCGTATGCGGCAAAGAAGATGATAATCTCCATACCATTTTGCATTATGATGTTATTGGAAAACTTTGGTCTGGTCCTAACCGGAAACAGATGGTCGGCATTGAAAATGATTTAATCGAAGCAAAAATATTCGAATTAAAAAACAATGGCAAACAGACAGATACAGCCCACCAATACCCGCTAAGTTTTCTTTTAGACACAGCCACTGTCTTTTCTATTTTGTCAAAATATAATTATGATCTGTAATTGTGAATATTTGACTTGATAAATATTAATACAGACAATTCTGTTACTTTAACTGGTAACTCTATGATGTGTTAATTATGAAAAAAATGACATGATTTCTATGCTTGAAAAGGAAAATCCATGAAAAAAATAACCAGGATATGGCACGGATAAACAAAACTGAACATGCCGATGAATATTTAAAATATGTAATGGATACAGGGATTAAAGAATATAAATTGGTTGAAGGAAATTAATCGGCGAAGGTGTTGAGAAGGGTTGAAGAGAATATTTGCCAATTTTTAGCCGTTACAGAATTGAATTCCTATGAAAATATAAAAAAATTCGCCGGCAGTGATTATAGAATGGCGAAATATTATCCTGAGGACAAAAATTTTCTTTTAGAATTCGAGGAAAATGTAATCCACTATGAAACATTTGATTTTAATTCGTGAGCATTGACTAAAAAATATTCAATTATTTCCTTTTGTTTGATGACCAATAATTTTATGATTAGATATGAGCAATCCCCCCTTTCTATCACATAAAAAACTATTCGTCATTTGCCCTACTGATTTTGCCGGAATAGAACCAGCAATAGCAGAAAAGCTCAGAAATATTCCCTTATTAATAGATGAGAATATAACTTCATTACAAAATGAATTAGGATGTGAGATTATCATAAATGGTCATCCAAATAGCTTTGCTGCTAAATGGTATATCGGTCCCCGGATGTGCAACCCACAATTACAAATGATAAAAAAGGATGAATCCGCTGAGCCCGAATTAATACTGGATAAAGAAAAAGGTATATTGATTTGCGATGCTCCTAATCCGTTGGCCATCTTTGAAACTTTCAGCTATTTAAGATCACTCACTTATTTGAATGAACCAAAACTGAAAATAAATTATTGCCAAAGCAATAATGAAATTGCCGAAAGAATTTATCAAGAACTCAAGATTAGTTTTCCATTTCAGGCAAAAGAAAAGAATTGTGAACTGCTGTACCATAAATACCGGAATCAATTAATCCAGGATGCAAATCCAATTCCAATAGCCCAGCAGTGGTTGGCGGAACTTAATGATGCCCATACCTGTGTCAGACCTACGCCGCCATAGGGCGAACTTCCGTATACATTATGGATAAACAATAACAATGCCTACTTTTCAAATGTACCTGAAGGTTCCATAGGGTGGAAAAAAGGAATTAGAAATGGCTACCAACTAATTACTGATGAAATCAGCTCATTGTGGGACCGGACAGCCTCCACCCCTCATCAAAAACCTTTTCTCGTTGGGCGAAGATTATTGTCAAAGCCCATTGGAACTATTCAACAACTGACCGCCCAATCACCAACCGGGAAAATCCTTGAATGGGATGAAATGACACAGATTAAGCTATATGATCCTGTTGTTTCCTGGAGAAAATTAAAATCAGGTAACGGTTATCTTAAAATTACTGCCTGGTTAAGAGGAAAAAATATTGATAAACTGCTTGACCAGGCCTTTAAAGAATTAAGTTGCTGCAATACCCTCATTGTGGATTTAAGAAATAATCCCGGTGGTGACTTATTTTTAGCACATTCTTTTAGAAATAGATTTATAAGTGAAAGCAGAACGGTGGGCTACATCATGCAAACCCTACCAGATGGAAGTATGAGCGAAAAAGAATCAATAATGGCTAAACCAGCAGCTATTGAAAAAAGGTGGAGAAAACCCGTGAGGTTTTTAACCGATCCATTGACTTACTCTGCCAGTGAAGATATGCTTTTAGGGTTACAGGGTCAAGAAAATATCGAGATTGTCGGGGAACCAAGCGGCGGCGGCAGTGGAAGGGTGAGATTGATAAGACTGATTCCAGGTTGGATACTGACAATTAGTACTGCCATAACATCTGATATATATGGTAATTGTATTGAAGGACGCGGAATTCCAGTGGATACTTTAGTGGTGCCAGACAGAGCAAATTCAGGTAATTTGGACATTGTCCTAAGTAAAGCAGACAAGAATTAACACGGCATTTAATTATTTTCCATGGTGATGTCTTTTAATTCCACATCTGTCACTTTTGGGCACTAACTCAAAATAGAAATTGCAATGCCTGGAAATAAAGCTTGAGTCATGTACATACAACTATAAAGCTGGTAATTGCCTGAAATATTGATTTTATAAGCGCTATGCCAAGGATACTCGGTGACAGGACGATAGAAGATATTTGAGAATATTATTTAATTAAATAAACTTTTTCCAAATACTTCTTTTCCCAAGTATACATTTCTGTTAAAACCCATCTTCATTAAATATCTCTGATGCTTTTTATTGCCCATAGCTGTATATATACTTTTGATGCCTTTTGATTTTAAGATCTTGGAGTTGTCATTAAATAGGAATTGTCCAATTTTAAAATCTCGAAATTTTGGTATGACATAATCCAATACAACAAAATGGGACTCATCCTCATTTTTTTCCAAAATCATCAACCCAGCCGGAACCATATCCCGTAAAATGAAAAATACACATTGATCTTTCTCAACTGAAAAATCATAACTAGGATTATATTTAAGTATATCATCCCGATAAAATTCAATAAAATGACTTTTGTATGTTGATTCTTTATCTACTACCATAATAGAAAAATATTCATTCCGGCCATACATATCGAAAAGAAAATATACATTTACTATAATTATAAAACCATTAACCATGGCAATAGGGTGTGCATTAATTAAAATCCCATATACTGTAAATGTAATTGCACCAATCATGTTGAGAACTCTCAATTTCACAATTGAACTCATTGTTAAAGATATAGCAACCAAAACCGATGCAGCGTAACCTATTATTTCAAACCAGTTAATATTTTCCAATACGTTTCCTCTATAATTTGGAGATTTCTGAGCGCATAGTTTACCCTGATTAATCTCAACCAAGATGCGATTTCTATGTATTTTTCCATATCAATATATCAAATTATCATACCAAAACGATATAATATATTCAAAATTGATACATAGCGTTACATTTCATGTATCTATCTGTATTCATTGCTTTTATCATGATTCTATATTGTTAATACAAATGAAGTATTACATCTCTTTAACGAACTTTAACCTGATTAATATCAAATTTGGATCCTTGTTATCGTCGCTCTCTCTCTTACCGTTCGAAAGCGGACAGCAAAAGAATTGGAACCGGGCATAAACAAGTTGTATATATTATTTTTTCATATTTATAATTATAAATATATTAAACTATATATCTATATTATTATTAGGTTTATGGAATTTTAGAATTTGATCTTTATTCATATTTTGACATTGGCATAACCTTTGCAACAGAATGATCAAGTTTATGAAAAAAGAATTAAAAATAAAGGAAAGAGTCATGTTAAAAAAATTAGTTACAAGCGCAGTCATCGTCATCGGAATGTTTTTTGTTTTTGCAGGTCAATCAAATGAAGCTGCACCAGCAGTATGTGAAAATGTTGAAAGCCATGATTGCTGGACATTAGACAATGAAAAAGGATGGATGTACAACGCACCGATTTTGGAAGTAACTCCAACAACCGTTGGTGCTGAAAACTGGAGTTTTGATGATAATTATGGATGGATTTATAATGCACCTACAATTGAAATCTCTCCAGATGATATTGTTGAGAATTGGTCTTTTGATGAAAATCTGGGATGGATCTACCAAGTTGAGGAGATCTCCATAGTAGGTTAATTCTAAAGACTCTTTTCTTAAATTTGAAAGCCCTGATTATGTCAGGGCTTTTTTTATATTTTTTATTTTGAATTGTATTCAAATATAATGAGAATAGTGGCCAATATTGAATAAATTCAAATTTTATAGCTATTTTGTTTACATACTGTAATCGAATATATCTCGTTCTCACTTGCTGAAATGATTTCATTCCGTTTAACTTTGGGTAGAATACCTGAAGTTAATTGATGAATTATCACTTTAGGCGTAGTACGTTTACAATTAATTGTTTTGTAGTAAGGCGAAATGAACCAGACCAAAGAACATCTTCCTGAAAACCCATTCAAACCTGAGTTTGAATCTGATTTTGAAACATTCCATCACCAGTACTCTAAGTTACTGAAAAAATCTCAATCCAATCATGTGGATGGGCAACTGCTCATCTCCTGTCAATCCCTTTTGGAACAGGTAATCCAAAACCGTGGGATGGGTGATTTTGAATCTTTAATACAAGATTTGAAAAAACTTGACCAGGAAATCATGACTATACTGAAGAAGAATCTCAATGATAAGGAATTAATTTGTACAGAGTCCGAAGCAACAGTTTCAGATGATAATATTAATACAATTGAAAGCATTATTAAGGGATTTCAGGATAAATGGAATCTTTGCGGTGATGTACCTCCCAGGCAGAAACCGGCAATTGAATCCAGATTTGAAGCTGCAATAAATTCATTGCATAACCAGTATGATTTGTATCATCAGCATGAAATGGAACAAAATCTAATTCTCAAAGAAAAATTATGTCTTGAAGCAGAGGAAATCAGTTTATCCAAAGATTGGAAAGCATCAGGTGACAAGCTTATTGAATTGGAAAAAAAGTGGAAAAAAATCGGTCCTGTTCCAGGCAATATCTCAAAATCAATTTGGGATAAATTTCAGCTTGCAATAAATACCCACTATCAGAACAGGAACGAATACTTCTCTCAACTTGAGCATCTGAAAGTTCAAAATTTACAACTCAAGGAGAAGTTTTGCGAAGAAGCTGAGGTTATTTGCGAGTCAGATGATTGGCCGGATGCTGAAGATAAGCTGTCACAGCTTGAACAGGATTGGAAAAAGGTCGGGGCTGTACCAGTTGGGGATTCTGATGCAATTTGGAATAGATTTCAGGCAGCTATTGATCGCTTTTATCTGAGACGAACTCAGTATTTTGAAGAACATCAGGAAGAATTGGCTGCAAATCTAAAAAAGAAAGAAGAATTATGTGTCAGTGCCGAGGCCCTCGCCAACCCGGAAAATTGGAAAAAGGCTGAGACTGAGATAAATAAACTGCAGGACGAATGGAAAACAGTTGGACATGTCCAGATGAATCTCAAAGATGACATCTGGAAGAGATTCCGTCTGGCATTGAATACATTTTACAATAATCGCAAAATATTTTTTAAATCCCGTGAAAATGAATGGCAATCTTTATTAGATAAAAAAGAACTTTTATGTGTGGAAATTGAATCGATTTACGAATCTGATGAATGGGATAAAACAGAGACCCGAATAAAAGAATTGCAAACTGAATGGAAAAATATTGGTTATGTACCCAATGAGATGTCAGACGCAATTTGGAAGAGATTTCAATTAGGAGCCAACTCGTTCTTTCAAAGAAGAAATGAATTTCGCGATCAGCAGAAATTAGAGAACCTTGCCCAAAAAGAAGATCTCTGTCGTCAGGCCGAAGCATTGATTGAATCGACAGATTGGAAGGAAACAGCTGAAACGTATAAAGAACTACAATCTAAATGGAAAAAAATCGGATTTATACCCCGTGAAAAATCTGATATGGTTTGGAAACGATTCCGATCGGCAGCAGACACCTTTTTTAATAACCGTGAAAAATATTATGATGAACTAAATCCTGAGTGGAGGGAAAATCTTAAGCTCAAAGAAGCACTGTGTAAAAAGGCTGAGAAACTTAGATACACAAAATACTTCGATACCACTGAAGCAAAATTCAAATCATTGCAGGAAAAATGGGATGAAGTCGGTGACCTTCCTGATGAAATATCTGAAGCTATAAAAAATCGATTCACCAGTTCATTACATATTTTTGAAAAACGTCTAAAGGTTTATCGTGAAGAGACAGAAAAGGGATTCTATAAAAATCTTGAATTCAAAGAGGATTTATGCAAACAAGTAGAGGAATTATCTCTTACAGGAGATATTTCAAAATCCATGGATGCAGCAAAAGAACTTCAAAGAAGATGGAAGGAAACCGGACCAGTACCATGGAAATTTAGTGATAAAATATGGGATCGATTTCATGATACTTGTGATCGAATTTTTAGGGTGGGAAGAGCGGAAATGCAGACTAAACACCTGGAGTGGAAAAAGAATCTTTCCAATGTAATATTCACCCGTAAGGAACAGAGAGAACGATTGCTTGACTCAATATATCGTGATGAACATTATTTGGAAAATATATCCAAACCAAATCAATATGGACAAGATGATTGGAAGCAGAAACTGATGGAAATCACCAAGGGTGATAAAAAAGCTGAAGTTGAAGAAAGAATTAATTCTAAAAAATTGAGATTGGAAAAATTAGATAAATCCATCAAGGATATGGAGAAGAAGTCAAAGTGATTCAATAAGACAGTCATAATATTTATGATATTGCCAAAATATCTTCTATTACTTATCACTATTTTTACAGGAGTTCTTTATTCCGGTAATATTCAGGCAAGCGGGTATATACAGGATTCAAGAACTAACATATTCCTTCCGGATGTAAATATTTCAGCTTACTGCCCCCCCGATACAATCGGTACAAACTCTGATAAAAACGGCTATTTTAATTTTACTGTTTCGGGCGACCTGCCCATCGAATTATCATTTTCCCACATTGGTTATGAAACGCAATCAGTGACCCTTTATGAGTCCAAAATTTTACAAGTTTACCTAATTGAATCCAGCCTTCTGGCTCCGGCGTTATCAATAAGCGGAGAAGGAAATCTTTCAGGACAGGAAGTAAAAGCCAATGTTCTAAAAATAAGTAATACCGATATCACAGAGTCTGGGTTTAGAAATCTTGAACAGACATTAAGCGATAAAAGCTCAATTATAATTTCCCGGGATTTAAGCGGTAGAGAAACCATTAGTATCCGCGGATCAAATTCAAATGAGGTTGGTGTATTTGTGGATGGTGTTCTAATGAACACTCCATATTACGGGAATGCAGATTTATCGTCAATTAATCTCTACAATATGGAAGACGTCGAGGTCATCAAAGGTGGCGGATCCATTCTCATGGGATCAGGATATTTTGGCGGGGTGCTTAACCTGAAATCGAAACCCATCAATAAAAATACATTTGGAATGAAATATGGCGGAAGCTCCATCTACCGGCTGGACCGCGATCGCAATTATAACATGGGTTTTGCCACAAAAAATATCGGCCTCTCCTACCAATTTTCAAGAAAAGACAGGCCAGTTACACTAACAACAAATCATGTCAACAAATACTCTACGCTTGCCTTATCCAATCATTTCTCATTTGGTGACCTGTTTGTAAGACATTTTACACAATCGCATAAATTGAATACAAATGCTGCAACCGGTTTTATTGCTGATAGCACCAGTCAGACATCTATTCAGTATGTTGGCAGGATTCCATTTGCCGGGGAAAACTGGACATTTCAATGGATTAACAGGCGTGATTCCAATAGCGATTCATTTTGGGAGGTCTCCTCTATGGGACAGAATTCCCGAGATGAAAATCAGGGTTTCAGATTAGTCAAATCTATCAATTGGAATGATATTACTACGGCTGTCCTCCTTTCAAAATCATCTCAGGACTTTATTGGATCATCAAATTACAACATAGATAATGTGTATATTCGAAATACTGATGTTGATATTTTCAGAGAATCCTCTGCCCTTGCCCTCACACTAAAATTCCATTCTTATAATATATCTCCGGTGATTGATCGAATATCAATTGAATCCGGATTTAGATTTGAGGAAGGTCAGACAGAGTTATCAAAATTTGATGAACATGATTTATTCCCTCCATATAGCGGTTCAAGTATAGATACATCAATATGGAAATCGAATTACAAATTCCGAACCAGGAAAATTGGCATTAGCGCTGAAGGCCGATATAAAAAAGTCTCTTATACAATATTTTCCACAATGAGTAAAGATATGAGACTACCAATCTTAAGGGACATATTCAATATTGAAGTGACACCGATCCATGCATATCGTGGCAATGAATTGAAGTTGGAGATTCTAAATGATTATAATTTGGGAATTACCACAGAACTGACATTCTCAAGTGATATTCCAACGGTATTATCTGCAGAGGCCGATATTTTTAAAAACCAGTATTTCAACAAATCCTATTATATAAACCCACCGTCTTCTCCCCCAATTCTGGTACAGACCGATCAGGCTGAAATTTCAGGATATCATATAGGATTATCTCATAGAACATATCATGATTTATTAATATTATCATTTGATCACACCTATCTTAATCTAAATGACTCAAGAGTATTTCCATTTAAACCTGAAACAAAGAGCACTGCTTCTCTCAAACTTAGCTGGAAGTCACTCACATTATTCTATCAATATTTCTCTGAAGGAAGACAATTTATTCCTGGTGGAGTGAATGAACTTGCAGCAAGGGAAGACGCGAATATTTCTACATCTTTTACAATGAAAAAAAATGATTTCAAGGTGATTATCACTTATCGAATTGAGAATTTAAACGGTAATAAGAATATTCTTCCAGATGACCCAGGAAGTTTTACACCCTCTGCTTTTTTTCAGCGGTACAATGAGATTGCCCTCATCCAACTCAGTTATGAGCCAAATTAAATACTAAATTATAACAACAATTTGTTGATTTGCAGTTGCATGAGCCGCCAGCCAAAATAGTCCTCTAATAATTAATTTATTCCTCTGGATTGGCTAGCAGATACCGACTTCCCTTGTAGTAATAAATCCCCAATCCGCCCTGATATATAGCTGTAACTAACATGACGACGATATATGTCGTATGCCAAATAGTACCAACAAGAGATACAAATTCATCGTCATTTGTTACCATCCCCTTGATCGTATCCAAAGATTGAGGTGATAACATTGACATCGCCTCCACAGCATCATAAGCCATATATTGGAAAGTTGAATAAACCCAAATGACCAACACCAATCCAAACTGACTGGCTGGTAATAGCAGGGCTGCCAATGGATTTTTTGCTAACAAAAGTTTTCTGCCATATAATTCGATCAAACCAGAACATATTATCAATACGCTTATGATGATTCCAACAAAGTTATTAGAATAAATAGCAGATAATAAAATTAATGCAGAGAATATTGAAACACTCTTGCCGTTTATACTGGTAGTTTTATAAATCGATTGGTATTTATTTTTATCCATTTTATTTATCTTCAGCGTTAAAGGCGTCATCAATCGGTTCCCAGAGCTCGATCTTATTCCCTTCAGGGTCCATAATATGAGCAAATTTGCCATATTCAAAAGACTGAACTTTGCCAATTAAATCCACACCCTTCTCAATCAAATCTGCAACCAGGCCATCAATATTTTCAACTCGATAATTAATCATAAATTCTTTTCCTGATGGTTTGAAATATTCAGTGTCACTATTAAATGGCGACCATTGTAGATATCCGGTTTGCTGTGGGTTGTCATCTTTCCTGAATTTAAACATTACACCATATTCATCTGTATTGAAACCGAGGTAGTTGGCATACCAATTTTTTATTTTTTCCGGGTTGTTTGATTTAAAAAAGATACCGCCGATACCAGTGATTTTTGGTTTTGATTTTTCCAAAGACTACTCCTTAAATAATAAAAGTCATGTTAATTCTATTATATAAGATTAACCATCATAAAGTATTATTAAAAATGGGAATTCGAGGAAACTGGCAACAGCATAAATGCTGGTGATTATCTGATTTTGATGATTTTGTTCCAAATTCAAATACTGTCAGAGTTATATAACAGGATTATAATTTTAGATTCATCTAACCGGATTAATAATGGATGCGAAAGGGGATATGTTATTTGAATTACTCTCAGATCATGAAATTCATGATACTTTGAGCGGCAGCATTTATTGATTGAGTATATGGATTTGCGGCAATTTGCGGTGGAGCAACTGAATTAGGATCTTCTGGAATGACAGCTCCCTCTTCTTTATTCTGGTTCATTGCTTCAGTACGGGCCTTTGCTTCCATTTGGGCTGCTTTCGCAGCGATCTGTTGGTCTTTTGATGACGGATTCATCGGTGCGTTTGCAGCTTTGATAATTACTTTTGCTTTCTGGATTGTTGCTTCGGGATCATTTGGTATTTCAGAAGTATCAATGTCAACATGTCCTCCAACTGCATATTGATTTCCATCTGGACCGGTTGTATATTCGAATTTGGTCCCACTTGCTGCATATTTTCCAGCGGCTCGCAAGTGAGCCTGCTCATGAGCTCTGACTTCCACATCCCTTGCTTTTAGTTCAATCACCTGTTTCTGTTCTTCTTTACTGAGTTCATTTTCAGATTTATCGGTATCATTTTTTGATTCGATTTTCTGCTCAAACTGAGCATTTTTTAATAATTCTCGTCCTTCAGACGAAATATTAACTATTGCATCGTTCTTATTAGATACTGATTTTTCAAGTTTGTTTTCAGTGGTATTTTTTAATGCAGTCGTTTTCTGGGGTATAAACTCATGATAGAATAGAATATTTGCGAATGCTTGAATCATATTATTATAAGTATCGGCAGGTTTTCTGAAATGTTTAGTCTTTTTTTAAAATAAATTAAAAATATTTAATATTATGAATGAATTTTCAATTTTGCCCGATGCAAATTCAGATTAATTATGTCACAATTTTCAATTATTTATTTTTATTTAACACAAGTATCTGAACTACAGCAAGTATCAATTCCACGGGCTTTATTAAATGCTTCCCTACCTTCTTTTATTGAGAAATAAACCAATCCAGCCACACCAAGAATATCCATGTGAGGGATCTGGAAGTATTCATACAGCCCACTGGTAATTAACAAGACCAGTGACATATACAAACAAACCTGATTGCATTTTGCATCTGATATAATCGCATTAGAATCCAATGTTTTGCCAACAGCGATCTTTGTTGATATTAAAAACCACATAGTCAATATCGAAATAGATGCTATGACAACTCCTGCAAATGTAGACTCCGGTTGAACGCCATGATATAAATTTAATGAAGCGGAGAAAGTTAATATGGCTGCCAGAGCAAAAAAGCACCAACCGGTAATTCGTAACGCTGTGATTTCAAATATACCTCTTTCACTATTGGGGTTCGCTCGAATTCGATAAATCATCACCAGCACACCAAATGCTGAAATGGTTTCTATAAAACTATCAACTCCAAAACCAAATAATGTTAAGGTTTCATCCTTTAGTCCAAAATAGATGGATACCAATCCTTCGACTACATTAAAGACAATGGTTAGAATTGCCAGAAAAATGGCTCGGTTGTATAATTTAATGAGATCAATATTCATATAGTTTTGCTCTGGAAATTAATAGTTTAGCATATAGCATTTATCTGGTATTAATTCTGTAAATGCCGTCATGAGATTTACCATTACATTAGAACCTGTCAAATTTTCAATTTTCCTGCCGTCGATCTCAACAACAGGTGTCAATTCACCCATTGTTCCAGTTGCAAATACTTCGTCTGCCGTATAAAACTCAGTTAAACTGAGTTTTTTTTCGATCACTTGAGTATTTATCGATTCAGCAATTTGAATAACCAATCCCCTTGTAATCCCATGCAGACAGGAATCAGTATGTGGTGTAAACAGTACTTCTTCCTTGACAAGGAAAAGATTGGTATCGTTAAGTTCAGATACAAAACCGTGGTCATCAAGCATAATAGCGGCATCCACACCTGAAAAGTTTGCCTGAATTTTTGCCTGGATATTATTTAATAAATTGGCATGATGAATCTTAGAGTCCAGAAACTGAGGTGAATTCCTCCTTATGGATGAAGATATCACTCTAATCCCTTTTTCATTGTCATATACCAGAGGCTTCCATTCGGCAAGCACAATGAGACAACTGCCTTTTGTATTTACCCGGGGATCCATACTGGATGTCACCTTTTCACCTCGGGTAAGTGTTAATCTGATATGAGCATCATTATACATACCGTTTTTCTTCAGCGTTTGAGTGATTGCCTCTATGATCACCTCTCGGGAAGGAATATGTTCAAATGCCAACGCCTTTGCCGAGGCAAATAAGCGATCAAGATGCAAATCAAGGCAGAAAATACCACCATTATATACCCTGAGTCCTTCCCAAACAGCATCACCACCTTGAACGGAACTGTCAAAAACAGATACTTTTGCCTCATCTCTGGGAAGCAATTCGCCTCCTACGTAAATATGGATATTTTCATTTTTTGGATTATATTTTTGTAACATACTTAAGCTTTTATTGAGTGTTTAAACAATTCATCGTAATATGGCAATACAGATTTGTAAAGTGGTAAATACCGGTCAGCAAGGGTTCTATCCGTTGCTCTCTGCTTTGAAAATCCAGTGGATTTATGGACATTCTCATACCAATATTCTGCCCAGATACCGTCATAAGTTTTCGGTCCTGCCGGCCACTGCATCATGGATTCATCAAAAGGTATGTCCAGGCCATTACATAATTTCACTAAAACAGAAGTTGGATCCTTTAATAATGCACCGGAATCAAGAACCATCGATTGGTCATCTTTGTATTGTGAATAAATTTGGTAAATCGTTTCTATACCGATATCATCCATACCCGGATTAGCGATGACCTTTGCAAAAGATGTTATGAGCTGTAAAGGATTTCGAATAAAGAAGATATTTTTCATACCAACTATAAAATCAATATTCAGCTTGGCAATATGATGAGCCATATTTTTGATAAACAGGATTTTCTTCGTCTTTTTATACTTTAAAATATCCTGAATTATTTTTTCCGGATCTGTCTCACATTTTTCAATAATTTGATTCATTCCGGGGTGCTCTAATTGACAATTTTTCAAATAATGTGCATAAAAGGGTTCGTCCATTACAATGGTATCTTTCCTCTGTGCAAATGAGTACATCAATGCTGTGGATACATTCCTCGGGCTGGATATGAGATGAATAATCACCGTCAAATTTAGGGAGAATCGATTCCTTGAAAAATTAAATATTTGGTTTTGAGCTTATTTTGGGCTGTTTCATTATCAAATTATTTAAACTTGGTAATGAAATGAATTAGTATTTATTGGACGTTCAACCTATTATTATAGGACTTCCTCAATTTTACCTGACATCAACTCAGGATTAAAAACTAATCTGGCAGTTAACAGTGGAGTGATTACTGCAGTCACCATCTGAACAGTTAAGTTCCGTAAATAGTCCTGTGCTTATTCGAGTACCAATCTTTCTGGATAATTCGAATGAGACAATATTTATATTTTGAGTTGACAGATCGGTTTTGAATTTATGACTGATTACTGCATCGGCAATTTTAAATTGCCATTTGCTAATAGAAAAATCGGAATGAATATAAAATCGTGACGTTTCATAAAAATTGCTGGTTAAATAATCTGCTGAGGTTTGGAGATTCAAAGGTTTATTAAATAAATTCCTATATCCTGCCATCAAGCTGGAGTTCTGTGATTCATAGCCATCTATACCCTTGTACAAACTCTGTGAAAACGATATATAATTTCGAATTGAATATTGAAATCTGGTATCAATTGATATTGATTCCAGCTTACTTTCATTCAGAATAATTGGGGTGATATAATTATCAAAATTATAATGGATAGTTGAAAACCACTTTTTTGCCATCTGCCATTGCAGACCCAAGGTTGCTTGGCGCCAGGCTGACTGCTTTCCCTGGTTACCAGAGAGATTTACCGTATTTACTGTCATCCAACTGAGTTTTTTTGCAGGATTTGACCGAATATAAACAGATGCAAAAGATTCAGAGCCAGCAACATTATCCTGGGAAGTAATATCGGCGTTTAAGGTGTATCCTGACAAAATTTTTGGTTTCCAATTTATTGATAGTATACCTCGATACATATTTGAACCGCTATCATTTTCCCAGGAGCCAACAGAAGTTTTTACTACTCCCGAACTTATTTTTCTGGAAACCTGGACCCCATCCACCCTGGATGTTTGTCCCGATGTCATACCAATCATTCTACCTGCTGAAAACTGCCATGGTCCTTCTTTTTGAATATACTCTAATCCAACCTGATGGGTCTGCGGGTTCAACTCAAAATTCTCAGCATCCCCATTCAATGATCCAAATACTGATATGGAAAACGGCGTATTATAAATTTGTCTTCCATGGACTGAAATTAATGAATTATGACGGAGATATTCGTTTCCATTATTTCCCTCAGCGTGTGTGATATGGTAGGAGATATTTCCGCTAATCTGCGATTGAGTTGATACTCCTTTAGGAATGACGTCAGCGCTATCAAGTATCATATCTGATTTTATCTCTTCTAATTCAGGGATCTTTGCAGTATTCTTAATAACAACCCTGACTGAATAGCCAATCACCGGAGCGATTTCTCCTTCAAAAGTACATATAGCAGAATTTGATGAGATATGGATGATTACTCCTGAAACAAATTGCTTCTTATCCTTTAGAACATCAACCCTCTGATCAATTATCAAACCCTGAGATTTGCCAATATCAATATAGAATTCGTTGTCAGTAACATAAGTAACTTTTCCAACCACTTCCTTAACTTGGGACTGAACTATTGTACTGCAAACCACCAGCATATATAAAAATAAAATCCATTTAGAATGTATAATAATTCTCCTTTCTATCATATTGCCTGACCTTTAATCATCTCCGCAAGGTCCATCTTTATCTCCATCTGGATGACAGCCGTAACATTGAACAAATGTTGATGGATTCGTCCATGAACCGTTGTTATAACTAATGAAACCGATATTCCAGTAGCCATTGCTTCCTGAACAATTGGCGCATGAAGTATCTTCACAATGCTCATCTAACATATCTGCTTGAGAATGCTCATGACAGCCTTCATAACATGAGTAGCTATCAAAATCTCCATATACATGACAATTATTTGTACAGCTGTTATCCCATTCACCCTGATGCTCATTCGAATAAATATCAAAATATAGTTGATAAATATTGCCGTCATGGCGGGAGGCCCCAAAATTTATTGATGCCCAATTATTTGTACTGGAGTGACATATCTCACAATTATCTATAGAATTTCCAAGTTTTGGTGCTGAATTATGGTCAATATCCGGGACGGAATCGTTATAATTTCCCGAATAATTATGGCATTCGTTGCAATCAGTCCCTGATATCGTATGGGGATCAACACCCTGCCACGATGCAGTCTCATGGCATGTGGAACAATCGTCTACATAACCAACAGGTGAATGATTCGGTTGAATGGCGTTATCATAATCAAATTGATGACAGAAATTACAATCATCATTATTCATCTCATGAATGAAGATGGAGGGAGAAAAATTTTCATTTACAGCATTATGGCATAACTCGCAGTAATTGGATGGAAAACCTCCGGATGGTACGTTATAATGATGATTCTCGTTTGAATTGTCATAATCAGTAATATGACAGTCTGAGGATGCGCAATCTCGAACTTCACCATTGTTTTCCAATCCATCTAGATGACAGTCATTACACGATACTCCCAGATGGAGACCTTCCAGCTCGAAACCGGTATTCTCAAAGCTATGATCAACCTCTGCTTCCCAATTATCTGGTGTATGGCATATTTCACATAAATCACCATATGACTCATGGTTCGGTACTGTCAGATTCGCCCCATCCCATTCCGTTAAATGACATACACTGCAAGAGGTAGAGACTGGCATTAAATGATCAAATATTTCAGGTAGCCAATCAATCGCCGAATGGCAGTATTCGCAATCATCAGCAGGATATATTTGCGTAATATGAACAGGCTCAGTGGTGTTATCGTATTCATCCGTATGACAGGCATAACATTCAGTCGATGTTAATGAAAATCCTGAATCGTGACAGATTAAGCAATCTACTTCTAAATGACTGCCTTCAAGTTCAAAGGCAGTTAATGAATGGTCAAATGGGCTCAGGTCATCCCATAGCTCAGTTGTGTGACACAATGTACAATTATTAGGAAGTTCTGAATGTCCAGAAATACTTGTATTGGCGTCGATTAAATCTGCCAAATGACATATATTACAGGATTCAATATCTGGAAGATGGCTATAAATATCTGGAGCCCATGCTTCGGAATTATGACAGATCTCACATTCAGCAAGGGGATAAATTGCCGTAAGATGATTTGGGTTCTGTGTTTGATTATATTCATCAAGATGGCAGTACCCACAATCGCTAGGTAAATCGATATATCCCTCGATATGACAATTACCACACTCGGTTGTCTGATGGGCGCCATCCAGAGGAAATTCTGTTTGGGAATGATCAAAAATAATTTCAGCCCAATTTGTTGCTAGGTGGCACACCGTGCAATCTGATGGGAATCCTATATGATCGGTAACATTTGTATTCGCTATCTGTAAATCGGCATCGTGACATGTTGAGCATTCCGCCTGTTCCGGTAAGCCATGGTCAAAGATGATATCCAGCCAGTTAACTGCAGAGTGACAAAACTCACAATCCGATGAAAGGAATATCTGTGTTTGATGGTCTGGGTTCTCTGTTGCAACAAATTCTTCAAAATGACAACTCTCACACACTGTGGGAGGAACACCAACATCATGACAGTCACCGCATAATGGTCCATCATGAGAATCAATAAGTGGGAAATCAGTTGTAGAATGATCAAATATGATCTCCTGCCATTGGGTGGATTGATGACAATCTATACAGTTTTCACCAAATCCCAGGTGACCGCCGATGTTGATATTAGCTGTATCCAAATTAGCAGTATGACAGATATTGCAGGTTGTCTCTTCAGGTAAGTGAACAAATATTGATGGTGACCAGGCATCATTATTATGACAAAGTTCACAGTCTACCGCTTCATAGATTTCTTCTGAATGGACTGGAGTTTCTGTTGCCTGATAATTGGCATCATGGCAGGTGGAGCATTCAGCCTGTTCAGGTAATCCATGTTCAAAAATAATGTCTGTCCAGTTGACAGCTGTATGGCAATCTTCACAATCTGCTGATAAAAATGTCTGGACTGAGTGATCAGGAGTCTCCGTTAAATCATAATCGTCCTGGTGACAGCCCTGGCATAATGTCGGTGTATCTTCCTCGCCATGACAGTCACCGCATAATGGTCCATCATGAGAATCAATAAGTGGGAAATCAGTTGTAGAATGATCAAATATGATCTCCTGCCATTGGGTGGATTGATGACAATCTATACAGTTTTCACCAAATTCCAGATGACCGCCGATGTTGATATTAGCTGTATCCAAATTAGCAGTATGACAAATATTGCAGGTTGCCTCTTCAGGTAAGTGAATAAATATTGATGGTGACCAGGCATCATTATTATGACAAAGTTCACAATCTACCGCTTCATAGATTTCTTCTGAATGGACTGGAGTTTCTGTTGCCTGATAATTGGCATCGTGGCAAGTGGAGCATTCAGCCTGTTCCGGCAAGTCATGTTCAAAGATGATATCTGTCCAGTTGACTGCTGTATGGCAATCTTCACAATCTGCTGATAAAAATGTCTGGACTGAATGATCGGGAGTCTCCGTTAAATCATAATCGTCCTGATGACAGCCCTGGCATAATGTCGGTGTATCCTCCACACCATGACAATCAGCACATAATGGTCCATCATGGGAATCGGTAAGTAAAAATCCAGTTGTAGAATGATCAAAAAGAATTTCTTGCCATTGGGTGGATTGATGACAATCTACACAGTTTTCTCCAAATCCCAGATGGCCGCCGATGTTGACATTGGCTGTATCCAAATTAGCGGTATGACAGATATTGCAGGTTGCTTCTTCAGGTAAGTGAATAAATATTGATGGTGACCAGGCGTCATTATTATGACATAACTCACAGTCTACCGCTTCATAGATTTCTTCTGAATGGACTGGAGTTTCTGTTGCCTGATAATTTGCACCATGACAGGTGGAGCATTCAGCCTGTTCCGGTAAGTCATGTTCAAAGATGATATCTGTCCAGTTGACTGCTGTGTGGCAATCTTCACAATCTGCTGATAAAAAGGTCTGGACTGAATGATCGGGAGTCTCCGTTAAATCATAATCGTCTTGGTGACAGCCCTGGCATAATGTCGGTGTATTTTCCTCGCCATGACAATCACCGCATAAAGGTCCATCATGGGAATCGGTTAGTAAAAATCCAGTTGTAGAATGATCAAAAAGAATTTCTTGCCATTGGGTGGATTGATGACAATCTACACAGTTTTCACCAAATCCCAGATGGCCGCCGATGTTGAAATTAGCAGTATCCAAATTAGCGGTATGACAGATATTGCAGGTTGCTTCTTCAGGTAAGTGAATAAATATTGATGGTGACCAGGCGTCATTATTATGACATAACTCACAGTCTACCGCTTCATAGATTTCATCTGAATGGACTGGAGTTTCTGTTCCCAGGTAATTAGCATTGTGGCAGGTGGAGCATTCAGCCTGTTCCGGCAAGCCATGTTCAAAGATGATATCACTCCAGTTGACTGCTGTGTGGCAATCTTCACAATCTGCTGATAAAAATGTCTGGACTGAGTGATCAGGAGTCTCCGTTAAATCATAATCGTCTTGGTGACAATTTTCACAGGTTGTGTCAATATCTGTATAACCGTCACTATGACATCCATCACAGTTTGCAGTTTGATGGGAGCCATTCAACGGAAATTCGGTAGAATTATGATCAAAAATAATATCATTCCATTGAGTAGATAAATGACATGTTTGACAGTCAGTTGTAAAGTTATGATGATCAGGTTCAAGAATATTGGCGTTATCAAAATCTGCAATATGACAGCTGGAACAGGATGCCTGCTGTGGTAGATCATGTTCAAAAATAGAAGGTATCCAACCATAAGCATCATGACAATCGATACAGTCTTCTGGGTGAAATATCTGCTCGGAGTGATTTGGTTCAGTTGTAAGTTCCCAATCTGGTTGATGGCAAGTACTGCATTCGTCCGTAACAGCCAACCAGGAAGATTCATGACAATTATTGCAGGCAAGACCTTCATGTAATCCTTCGAGAACAAACCCGGTTTCCTCGTGGAGAAAATCTAATTCTGGCCAGGTTTGGGTCGTGTGGCATATATCACAATTTGAAGATAATGTGTTGTGTTGATTTACCAGTTGGTTGGCGACTTGCAGATCTGCCAAATGACAAATATTGCAACTAACATCCAATATTGTGTGTTGGAATAATAATTCCTGCCACCCTGTTGCGGTATGACAAATATTGCAATCTGCATGTGAAAAGAATTGTTCAAGGTGGTTTGGTATTTCAGTATTTATGTAATCCAGTATGTGGCAATCTTCGCATTGCAAATAAGCACTTTCATGGTTAGTATCGCAGCATTGATCTGGCACATTTGAACAGTTTTCAAAACCTTCTGGACAATCGGGAGGTTGGACAATACTGGTTACCAATTCGACAATATCCAACACATCAAGAGAACCATCAAAGTTGATATCACCGGCAACAAACTCATTGATTCCAGGCTCGGTATCTCCGAGAATAATAGTCACCAACCCAACAATATCTAAAATATCAACTGAAAAATCCCCATTGATATCACCAATGATTACTGGTCTCTGGGAGATCAAAATGGCACTGATTAATGATAGAATTAAAAAAATTCGCTTCATCTATTTGCTTTCAGGGGTTGTTCACAGTCCGGACAAATTATGTCAACAGGTTTAAATCCATTCAAATGACATGTGAGACAATTCTGATCTTTTTCAATCGATTTCAACTTATATCTGGTGCGGGAATGATTAAATACAATCCTATCCCACTTTTCAGTTACATGGCAAATTGTGCAATCATTGGCAAGGTGATCATGGCCGTTAACGGACTGGTTTGAATTTGTTAACTGTGCCATATGGCAGGATATACAATTTTCTTCTGATAACCTATCCTGATGGCTAAAAATATTTGGTATCCATTGGTCAATTCCATGGCAATCTTGACAATCCTGCGGTTGGTATTGAAAAGAAAGATGGTTTGGGGCGGTTGTATTAAAGTATTCTATTAGATGACATTGGCCACAATTTTCTGAATTAATATGAATATTTTCATCAGATGATAAATTGCCCTCCATATGTTGCTGACTAAAAATAAATAGTGGCAGTAATATTATTTGTATAATGATTCTGATAAATTTCAATTCTTATCCCTAATACTCATTTTGTAACATTCTCCTTTTGGTGGGCATCTTCAAAGTTTTTATAAGGGAAAAATGGTTTCATGGCATCGTCTGCACATCCGCCGCTTTTGTCCCCGTTGGGATGGCATTGATAACATTGTTGAAATGTAGTTTCAGACTGCCAATTGCCATCAGAATACTCTTGAAATACCATCCAGTATCCATTGCTTCCATTACAGGATTCACAATTTCCATCACAATGTTCATCATTCATGGATGACCTGCTGTGTGAACTTTCGTGACATGTTTCATAACATGAAAATGTGTCGAAGGAATTAAATGTATGACAGTTTTCAGTACAGCTGGATCCCCATCGATTATTATGCTCACCACTGTAAATGTCAAAGTATATGCCATAAACGGCACCGTCATGCTGATTATCCTCAAAGGAGATTTCAGTCCAATCTGTTGTACTGCTGTGACAAAGTGTACAATTATTAATATCAGTCCCAAGTTTTATTGCTGAAGCATGATCGATATCTGGGAGCACATCAGAAATTCCCTGAAAATCGTGACAATCTGAGCATTCTGTATTTTCATTAATATTTGAGTGGAAAATTGCGGGTTCCCATCCCAATGCGCTATGGCAGATATGGCAGTTATCTGGTTGAAAATTGAATGGATCATGTACTGGATCATCGGCATTTGTATAATCATCAATGTGACAATCCTGACATTCATTCGGTGTAAGTGCAAATCCAGTGCTGTGACAATCGGTACAACTGGTTACCAGGTGAATGCCTTCCAATGCAAAGGCGGTGACGGAATGATCAAAGTCAAATTGATCCCAACCCTGCGGGACATGACAATCCTGACATTGATTAGGGAGGCTATAGTGCCCGGGGACATTAAGATTTGCATTTAGCATATCATTGAGATGACAAAGTGAGCAGGATTCAGGCATTGGATCGTGATTGAAAAATGATGTTTCCCACCCTGTGGCATCATGACACATTGCACAATCGGTAAGTACGTATATTTGCTCGATATGAACTGGTTGCAGTGTTTGATTGTATATATCCAAATGACAGGTAAAACAATCACCATTGCCCAAATTATAGCCGGTTTGATGACAGTCAGAGCATTGCAAACCTGAGTGCCCTTTGGTTAATTCAAAACCGGTTTTGGAGTGATTAAATGCCAACTCGTTCCATGATGTCGGTTTGTGGCAAAATTCACATTGATTAATAAAACTGTTATGATCTGGAATCACTGCTGAAGCCATGGATTCGTCTTCCATATGACAAGATTGACAGGCACTTTGAATTGGGCTAAATAATCCGTTTGAATCTTCAGTATGACATTTATTGCAAGTTATACCGGTGTGCATTCCAGTTAAAGGGAAGGATGTGAGTTCATGAAAAAATGTTTGACGGTCAGGATACCATGATTCGGCATTATGGCAACCAGCACAATCCAGACCCAGCTTACCAAAATGTACATCCTGATGACAGAAACTACAGTCAGATGCAATTGAATTAAAAACATGTTTGGATTGAAGATCATCGCCGACATGACAATCAGAACAGATAGCATTATTATGTGCCCCTGTTAAAGAAAAATTAGTGGTTTCATGATTAAATTTCGAATTAGTCAGATCGCTCCATCCCGCTGCAGAATGACAAATATCACATGCCATATTTATCTCAAACTCAAGATTATTTTCATCCCTGATTTGCCCAGTCAATATTCCCAGAAGCAAGAACATAATGATGATATATGATTGCTGTTTATTCATATCCATTTGGTTTTTTGAATTCATCCATATGACAATCCTTACAGTCATGAGCAATTGGACGATAACGCACATAATTCTTAT
>Ga0233431_1002358_pt1 | contig 26716 bp, 27 predicted proteins | sample SI_118_April2016_FD_179867 | JGI IMG/M metagenome (GOLD analysis project Ga0233431, IMG submission 179867) | Seawater microbial communities from Saanich Inlet, British Columbia, Canada - SI_118_April2016_200_MG | ecosystem: Environmental > Aquatic > Marine > Inlet | place: Canada: British...
CGATCTGGCTTACCTCCTGGTATGTTTCGATGGAATGCGCCAGATACAGGGCGAAGATACCTACGGCGATAACAACTGCTTCTGATAACAATTCAGCTTTGTCGCGCGTCATAACTTTCCTCTCTCTCTTGGGTTCAATGAAAATTCAGTCGAAAATCCTAGCACCAAACCCCAGAAAAGTGCTCTCCAGGGGGTCGGAAATTCCTATTTTTTGTGGAACATTTTTTCAATGAATGGTGTCATCAGCTTGTCTATTATCCCAATTTTGGCTTTCGTCTTCAAGGGCGAGAGATAGGTGCCACTGATTCCCATCTTTTTAGTCATCTTATTATAGACCTTGGAAGAGGCAACACTTTTGATCGACGCTTTCAACTTGGTAACTACATCTTTAGGCAGGTCCTTATGGCCCCATATGATCATTGGATTGGAGACACCCAACGCTGGTAGTCCTTGTTCGTCCAAAGTGGGAATATTCTTATAAATCAAGTCACGTTCACTACTCATAACGCCTAGGGCGCGCAGCTTGGTCTCGAAACCTGCCATAAGCTGCACACCTATGAAAGAGAAATGTACCTGTTTTGCGGACACTGCGTTACGGGCCTTGGATCCGCCCTTAAACGGTATGTCCTGGGCTTTGATGTTGTTTTGTTTAAGAAAAAGCATACCTTCCAGATTCTTCGTGCTACCGCGACCCGGATGCGCCCAACGCAGTCGCTTGTCGGGGTTTTTCTTGGCGTAATCGACCAGATCTTTGGCTGACTTGAAGGGGCTGTCCTTGGGCACGACCAGAGCCGTCACCGCCTGCCCGATACCACCAAGCACTTTTAAATCCTGCATTGGCACTACCGGCGCTCTATCGCCATCGATGGTTGACTTGATGAGAAAACCGCCACCGCTGTTAAACAATAGCGTGTAGCCATCCGGTCGGGCATTGTAAACCGCCTTTGCGGCTATCATCCCTGTAGCTCCAGGCTTGTTGATCACTACTACGGGCATGCCCAAGTATTCGTGTGCGAAACTCGAAAAAGCGCGGGCATACATATCGGTACTACCACCCGCAGAGAAACCGACTATAAGTGTGATGGGTCTCGTTGGGTATTCAGCTTTAAGTTTGCTTGGCGTACTAACCATAACTGCCAGTGTCAGGATGATAAGGGCTGCAAATGCCAAAAGGTGTTTAATTGAAATAGAACGAATATTAAAATAGTACATAACAGGCTCCTTTCTCTGTTTATGGAATAAAATATTAAATGATTATATGGTTTGCTTTTCAACCAGGTAGTGTCTGTCCATTAATGATCTTTTTTTCACTAAGCAGTGTCCTTTACTGACGGGCACTTGATATTCACCGGAAATCTAATAAAAGCCGCAAAGCTGCAGTATTCGTACCATGTCCCAACCTAGTGCATCTCAAATGTTCTATAGGTCCGGTAAGATCTTAAATTAGAGATATGTTATCTACCATATCTTGGTTAGATTGTAGTTGAAAATGAAAGGAATAACGCTCGGCCTTAAGCAAATTGGAACGAAATATTTCCAGTTGTCAACTAATTATTGGTTTGTTTAGAGTAATAGGGAGGTTCAGGGTGGAAATATATTATTCCAGTGGTTTAATTAATTTCCATTTTGATCTGATACTTCTTTATCTTGTTTAATAAAGTCGTGTGAGAAACATCCAGCATTTTAGCTGTTTTACGAAGGCTGAGTGGCTTTTTCAAAGCTTTTTCAAGGATGATTTTTTCATAATCATTGACCATTGCATTCAATGACTTTTTGCCAAGCTGACTGCTAAATTTATGTTTTAAACTCTTTATTTCTCCCTCGGATTCAAAACTAAATAAAATACAAGCATCAGTGATTTGGTCAGTACTAGTTAGGATAGCTGCCCGTTCAATGACGTTTTTCAACTCTCTGACATTACCCGGCCAATGATATTCGAGTAGTTTTTTATAGGCACTTTTATCGATAAATTCAACCGATTTATTTAGTTTTAAATTAAGTCGGGAAAGAAAATGATCGACCAACAATGGGATATCATCACGTCTTTGCCTTAAAGGTGGAATATGAACGGGTAAGACATTAATACGATAATATAAATCCTCTCTAAAAGCCTTTTGTTCAATCATCTGTTCAAGATTCTTGTTGGTTGCAGTAATAATCCGAACGTTTACAGGAATTTCATCTGCACCACCAATTCTCCGAATTCTTTTTTCCTCAATGACTCTTAGCACTTTTGCCTGTACGTTTAAAGGAATATCACCAATTTCATCTAAAAAAATAGTGCCTTCGTTGGCTATCTCAAATAAGCCTGGTTTTCCGCGTTTGTTAGCCCCGGTAAAAGCTCCTCCGACATACCCAAATAGCTCACTCTCCAAAAGAGATTCTGGTAACGCAGCACAATTGATGGGTACAATTGACTTGCACCTACAACTGTCAAAAGCAATTGCGCGAGCAAATATTTCTTTTCCAGTGCCGCTTTCACCTCTTATGGAGACAATGGAGTCTGTATCAGCGATTTTTTGGGCCAAAGAGATTGTTTCTCGAATAACAGCACTTTTCCCGATAATATCACCAAATGCAATATCTGAATGCTGAGAGACAGTATTGGCTAGATCTTCGATATCTTTAATGTACTTCATTATTTCAACGGCACCGATCATATGATTATTTGAATCTTTAATTGGCTTGCAGCATGAAAAAAATTGAATTCGACCTTTTTCGGTGATGACATTTTTAGTTTGACGCTTGATTTCTTTGGTTTTAAGAGTGTTTTGGAGATCATTATCAAGTATCGGCAGATCATGAATTCTTTTTCCCGAAATATTATAGGAACTTTCAACACCAGCTATTTCTTTAGCAACACGGTTAATGGTAGTCAGGCTACCTTCATCGTCGATTGAGATTATTCCCTCAATAACACTATCTAATACGACTTCGTAGCCTTTTTCCTTTTTTTCTCTAGGCAGGGTTTTGATAATTTTGGTTTCGATCCAATTTGGAATACTTTGTACGGACTTTAATAGTCCATTCTTATCTGGGTTGTCACTTGTGCTTTTTAACATAAGGAACAGTATTATATTTTCACCTTTTTTCTGACTTTCCAATGATAAAATATTGAATTTAAAATCCGCCATAACGCTGGCTACATTAACCATATTTTCTAAATGGTTACCTAGCAACAAACTTAACCTGATTGTATTACTCATGGTTTACCTTTATCATCTAAAGTCAATTTTCCAAATAAATACCGCCCAGAAACTAGTTTTATTATAGCAACCGTCATTATTATAACATGGCTCTAAACTGATAGAAATAGCAAAATAAGAAACAAGATGTTTTTTACATCGGAATTAGCGCATCAATGGTTCAAAATTGGTTAATTCATCATATCCGGAAGAAACATTATTATTTGTGGAAAGGCAATCAGGATAGCCACTTGAATAGCATCTGCTACCAAATGTGGATAAACACCTTTAAAAATCTTTTTAATAGGAACCCCGGATATCCCTTTAATAATAAAAACATTCATTCCCACAGGTGGTGTAATTAATCCCATTTCTGTAACTCTGACGACAAGAATTCCAAACCAGATAGGGTGAAATCCCAGTTCAACGATAACGGGATAGAAAACAGGAATGGTTAATAATACGATGGCCATGGAGTCCATGACACAGCCTAGCAGCAAGGTAATAATAAGGATAATAATTAAAATAGCATATCGATTAATGGACATCTCTGAGACAAGCGTTGCCATGCTGGAAGGTAGTTGTGAAACAGAGAGAAAATAACCGAATATCATCGCTCCCATAATGATCAAAAAAAGCATACCGGATGTTCTGCAGGTTTGCATCAAACTGTCTTTAAAAACCTGAAAAGTAAGCTTACCTCTGGCAAGTGCAAAGAAAAAGGCTCCAAAGGCACCCACTCCAGCAGCCTCTGTAGGCGTAAAGACACCTGCATAGATACCACCAATCACTACGATGAATAACACCAGAACTTCCCAGGTTTTTAATAAGGAGCTCATTCTTTCAGACATGCTAAATCTGGGGCCTTTCGGACCGTGATGTGGTTTAAAGAAGGTTAAATACCAGATGGTAAACAGGTAGAATACCGCTTCCATAATGCCTGGAATAAACCCAGCCAGAAAAAGTTTACCGATGGATTGTTCGGTAATAATGCCATAAATGATTAGAATAACACTGGGAGGTATTAGTATTCCGATGCTACCGCCTGCGGCAATGGCTCCGGTTGCCAAACCATCATCATATTTATATTTTCGCATTTCGGGTAAAGCCACGGCACCCAAGGTTGCTGCCGTAGCCAAACTGGATCCGCTAATGGCAGCAAAGCAGGCACAAGCTATAATAGTTGCCTGTGCAATACCACCTCTAAAATGTCCGACCCATTTATAGATAGCGTCAAAAATATCCCTGCTTAAACCAGCTTTAAAAGCAAAGGCCCCCATCAGGATAAAAAGAGGAATGACACTAAGATTATAATCTGCAAATGTTGAATAGGGGACCGACTTGAGAATTCCAAAAGCAGGCTCTATTCCTATCAGGATTGCAAATCCAACAAATCCGACTAATGCCATGGCTGCACCAATGGGAAATCCAACAAATAAAAGTACCAGAAGAACTCCAATTCCGATAATACCAGTAACAAACGGATCCATTAGGAAACAATCTCCGATAAAGAACGCATTAATCGTTCAATTAACACCAGTGTCAGAACTAAAAAAGCCACTGCAACGACAGCAATAAACGGATAAACAGGAATATATAATACCGGTGATGTCAGCTTGGATTCCATTTCATCCATTACAAAAATAAATGACTGCCAGGTAATTGGAATAAATAGGACTAACATCAGTAAGTTGCTGAATACATGTAAAATCTTTTGAACAATTTTTGGAAAACCTTCCAGGATAAAATCAACTCGAACATGAGCCACCTGTTGGGCACAGAATACGATACTAAAAGGAATGACGATTGCCATTAAAAATGCAATGAGTTCTTCTTTGCCCTGAATGGGATTATTAAAGATATAGCGGAGAAGTACATCAATAAAGGTCAGAAACATCATGCCAGCCAGGGCCCAGATGGCGAAAAAGTTCAACACCCTGACCAGGGATTCGTTTATTTTGCTTAGCAGATTCTTATTTGCTTGAACTGACATAGTTTGGTTCCTGTAAAAAAAAAAATAAAAAGCCCATCCTCAAACACCGATGTACACGGCGTCGGTGTTGATTGAATGATTTCAGGCAGGATTTCCTTCCCTAATGACAAGGTTAAGCAGAAAGGGAAGGATGATGGTCTGTTTAAAACATTCCAAGAAGAGAGTCTAGAATGTCCTGAGCTTCAGGGTGACCGCTATTTTTCATCTTTTTAAGCCAGTTGTCCCATATTGGTTTTCCGGCAACTTTTTGCCATTTTTCTTTTTCACTTTTTGGTAGGGTGTAGATATTCATCTCATGACCTTTATCAATGGCTTCTGCGATCATAGCATCCCGGGCTGTATCAAAGAAATTCCTTCCCCAGAATTTTGCCCCTTTCAGTCCACTTTCATTGGTAATGATGTCCTGAAGATCTTTAGGCAGGCGTCTCCATGTCTTTTTATTCATGGCTAGAGAGAAGTAAACAACTGGGAATGAAGTATCCAGCGTGTAATATTTTGCTATTTCATAAAGTCTGAATGACTTAACTGCTTCCCAGGGGGCACCCATTCCATCTGTCACACCTTTCTGCATAGCGATATAATTACCAGGCATTGGAACAGAAACCGGAACGCCACCTAAAGCTTTCATCATTTCTGTTGAGGGTCCACCCATCATTCTAATTTTTAAGCCTCGGATATCATCCAGCGTTTTCACCTGCTTTTTGGTTGTGATTAAAAAATAGGGATCTGTGGTGTAAAGAAAAAGAATGTGGTTGTCAGAAAACTGCTTTTGGATTTGTGGAAATTTATTATAGAGCTTTTGAAGTGCAGCACTACCTTCCTCAGATGTTCTAAAGGGTAGTGAAGGAAGACTGATCACATCTGCCAGAGAGGTCATACCAGGCCAATAGGCATGAAAACACCAACCGATATCAGCGATACCATTTTTAACTGCGTTCCAGGTTTCAGGACCTTTTGCCAAAGTCTGACTATGATACCCTTTGATCTTAATACGTCCGTTGGAAGCTTTTTCAATCCGTTCCGCCCAGGGTTTAAAAGCCATTTGTGTTCCCCAACCCAACTCAGGGTTTTGATTTGCATACCTAAGGGTATAAGTCTTGGCCTGTGCAGAAAATGGTAACGCCAGGATAAAACAAATTCCAACTAATAACGTTAAGCATAAACTTTTCTTCATTTTGCTCTCCTCCAAATAGTTAAAACAATCAAAAAATTAGTCAAAAAGTTTCGCCAGTATCAGCGAGGGGTGTATAATACAAATCTGCCTTTCAATTCCATATCCTTGACTAACTCATCAAGGGGACCGAATTTCATGCAGAAGGACTGGCAATGCCTTACACAAGCAGGATCATCTCCAGTTTTACACCGATTTACGCATAGATCGCATATCTCAGTGATAAAGGGTAAAAAGTCAATTGCTACCGGTTTCTTTAAACCTTCGTAGACATATTCTGTGATTTTAATTCCGCTTTTTCCAACTGGGTGGTCATGTTCCTGTTGACATGCGACCGCACATGTCTGACAACCGGTACAAAAATCATAATTTATGAGTATTCCGAGTTTAGCCATGATTGCCCTCCTGCCCATTAATACTGCTGATTTTTGCCAAAGTTGTTTTATACTGACCACCACCAAATCCCGAGTCACTATGTTGTGGACCAGGTACGAGCTGGTTGATTTGATAATCCCACACGCCAAACAAATCCGGTTCTTTGCCTTTCATTTCAGGCATCCACCAGGAATGAAGGGTGTGAATCATTTTGGGGTGAACCCTCAATGAGATTCTGACTTTACGTTGGACTTTACCTAAATCATTTTCCAGAAAAACCCACTCTCCATCGTAAACCCCATATTTTTTGGCTGTTTCCGGATGCACTTCTACATAGGGTTGGGGATTCTTCTCCCGCAACCAGGGAATCATCCTGTGTTCGGAGTGAAAATAAACATGAGATCTGGCTCCGGTGATCATGATTAACGGGTATTTTTCGAACAACTCCGGGGTTCTGACTGGACTTTGAGGGGGCTCATCATAATAGGGCAATGGGTCCAATCCCCAACTTTTATATACGCTTGAGTATAATTCAATCTTACCGGAGGCAGTCTCAAATCCTGGTTTACCGTCTCTTCTCAATAACCCTCGTTCATGGCGGCGATAGGGTTTATAAGGGCCGTCCTCAGGCATTTTGAAAGAACCTTGCTCAACCAATTCATCAAAGTTTGTATTGGCTACTTCCAGCCGTTCATTGAACAACTCTTTAACATTGTTATACTTGAGCTTTCTGGGGGAGAGGCGTCGGGCCAATTCAAAATTGATTTCCCAATCTGACTTACATTCACCCACCTGAATCGTTTTATGCATAACACCCAGGGGTGCCCACCAAGAGCGAAAACTGTCTTTTTCCGCAAAAGTGGCCGCTGGTAGGACGATATCAGCTAATGCCATGGTAGTTGGATTATGAAAGAGATCGACCACAGCTACAAATTCAAGTTTTTTTAAGGCTTCATAATGAAAATTTGCTCTGGCAGCCTGACCACCAAGGATATTGGCAGTTTGTATCCAGGCGCCTTTTATGGGATATGGAACTCCGGAATTAATCTGGTCAATGGCCATGTCAGGCTGAGCCCATCCCCTGAATTGCTTGACCATTGGGTAAGTATCGCAGCCAATCCTCTTCTTATTCAGTTTATCGACTAATTCCTGACCATACAGTCCAACCAGCTCTTCAGTAGTATAAGGATAGGTGGTGACACCAAAAGCTGGCCGGGCAATGACATTGCCACCGGGGATGTCAACATTACCGGTGATGGCCCAGAGCTGAGAAATTGCCTGAGCAACGGTAGTTCCCTGAGGGCACATATCAATAGGAACCCCCCACTGAATAGCAGCTGGTTTCTGAGTGGCATATAATCGCGCGGCATCCTTAATCAGGTTTTGGGGAACCCAGGTGATTTCTGAGACCTTTTTGGGAGTGTAATCTTTAACACGCTCTTTGAGTTCTTCAAAACCAAAAGTCCATTTTTCAACAAAGGTTTTATCAAATAGTTCCTCTTCTATGATTACATTCAGCATTCCCAGGGCTAGAGCGCCGTCAGTTCCTGGCCTTAGTTGTAAATGATACTTGGCTCTGGTTGACATCCAGGTATATCTGGGATCAATCGATATAATTTCACTACCTCTTTTCATACAATCTACGATCCAGTGACCATAAAAGCCGTCAGGGCAGGTGGGTGGAGGGTTTTGACCCCAAACCACGATCACTTTAGGTACTTCCCATTCTGGATCTTCGTAGCGTTTTTCTGAGAATTGGGAAGCGTCCAGGACCATGAATTCACCGGTTGTGGCCTTCATAGCACCTAACCTGGGTGTGTAGCAGGATTGCCCGGATAAACCTAATTGACACCAGTTGGGGCTTCCATAATTGTAAGCCAGAAATGAAATAGGTCCGCCGACATCTCTGCCTGTTCCTTGTGCAAAAATAACCGACTCTGCCCCATGTTGATCCCGAATATTTTTCAGTTTTGTTTCACAGATGTCAAAAGCTTCGTCCCAGGTGATGGGTTCGAATTTCCCTTCACCGCGTTTTCCGACACGTTTCAAAGGTTTGGTAATACGATCCGGGTGGTAAACATATTGTTTGAGAGCCAGGACTCTGGGACAAGATCTGCCTTGGTTCCAGGGGCTCTTTTCATCTCCTTCAACTTTGATGAGCTTACCATCCTGGATAATTAGTTTTTGACCACATCCACCATGACAACCAGCACCTGCAGACCAGGTAATCGTTGAAAAAACCTCAATATTGTTATTAGCGACCATTTGATTATCCACAATTTTTATTAAAAATATACACTTGTGATATTGATATTCTAAATAAGAGATCAAGAGTATTGTCTCTCAATTGAATGAGACCTTTAATATCAATTATTGTGCGGGGTTCTAAGAACAGTTGCACGTGGTTTTATAACATTGATATTATGGAAAATTCAAGGTCAATTTTAAAAAATTAAGAAATAGATACATATAATTTAGTCAAAAGTGAACTGTTTGGACATGAAAAAGGTTCTTTGCCGGAGCGCATTCCAAACGTATCGGACGATATAAAACCGACCATCCTGGAAGCAATAATGGAAAAATGAAGATAAAGCGTTCTATCCTGTAGTTTGTTATTTCTAACTTTTTTTAATGATAATAAAAGTGATAATAGTATATTTGATTTGTTATAAAAAAGGATAGTATGATAACCTTTGATTCCAGATAATTATTACGAGACTTATAATTCAGGGAAAAATTGAAATAAATAATTGATAAAAGGATTAAAATGATTGTAATTTTAAATCATATTATATTATTTTATATAACTTGAGAGTCAAAAGTTCTCAGTTGTCTTCAACTTATAAGAACTCTTTCTGATACAGAAACTATGTTTTTTAGTAAAATTCTCAATTTGCAATGAATATGAGGTAATTAATGAGTGAATTAGTTGTTATTTGTGTTGATGATGAAGAAATCATATTAAACGCATTAGAAAATGAGCTTAGTGGTCAGGTGGAAGACTGTACAATTGAGACTGCTTTAGGTGGGACTGAAGCGATGGAACTCATTCATTCACTCCACGAAGATAAAGTAGAAATTGCAGCTGTCGTCAGCGATTATATTATGCCAATGATGAAAGGTGATGAACTTCTCATTACAATCCATAAATTGCTTCCATCAACCCAAACCATTATGTTAACCGGTCAAAGTCAAATCGAAGGTGTCACCAGGGCAATTAATGAAGCTAATTTATACCGGTTTATCGAAAAACCCTGGGATAAGCAGGATCTCCTGTTAACACTAAAATCAGCTGTTAAAAAGTATCAAACGGATCGGATATTAGAACAACAGGAAAAATTAATCTTTGATTTGGGAACACGATTAAAACAGACAAGCTCAGGGGAAGAACCTGTCAGTGAGGATAACTTTGATACTTTATATGATGAAATTTATTTTCGTTACTTTTTCCATTCTTTAGTTGAAAATGAAAAAAGTTGGGTTTCCGATGCCTTAATTTTATTAACCCTGGCTGATGATACCATTAGTAAAAAAGAGATGGACTATATCAAGATTATTTTAAAAGAGGATAGAAGAGAAGATGTTGTTAAGGCGCATTTAGAAAAGCTGAAAAACAATATCAAACCAGTGATGAATCACTTAAGAACAGATCGTGAAAATGCTTTTTCCATATTTAAGCATTTACTCTTTTTTCAAACCTCTAAAAAAGGGATGAAAGAATCTGAAGAAAAGGCGATCTACCAAATTGGCAGATTATTGGGTTTCGAGTTGGCTCATATCGGGGAACTGGTAAAAATTATGAAAAAACGAATTGTTTGTGATTATCAGGAGTATCAAATACTACAAAAACTAAAAGTATTGCCTGCCAATTACTTGGATTCTTAATAATTATATTGGTTAGAAGTAATGTTAGATCTTTTAGATATTAAAAATAAATATGATTATCGATAACACTACCAAAGACATCAGAGCAGGGTTGTACCAATGATAGGCCAATAAAATCAACAGTTAGGGAATCAGTTGGCATATAATCAAGTTTATAGAGTCAACGCTTCCATAACTTCCATTATCAACTTGAATAATCGAACAATTGACATAAAATGGCAATTTATATAATCTATAAAATAATATATATTACAGCAAAAGGAGAGCCTTATGCCAATTAGCATTAGAAATGAGAAGACTGAAAAACTTGCCAGGGAAGTGGCGCACCTTACTGGGGAAAATCTGACCCAGACGATCACGCATTCTTTAGAAGAAAAGCTAAACCGACTAAAAGGTCGAAAAACAACAATCGATTTAAAACAAGAAATTATGCTAATCTCAGAACGATGCAAATCACTTCCAGATATTGACCCACGGACACCGGATGAAATTCTTGGATATGATCAGGATGGGATCTGCTAATGGTAATTGATACTTCGGCATTAATAGCGATTCTACTAGGAGAATCTGAAGCTCAGAGAATTGCCTCGGCAATAGCCGGCGATCCTAAAAAAGTAATGAGCAGCTTTTCTTTATTGGAAGCAGGGATTGTGATAGAAGCCAAAAAAGGCGAAGCTGGTGGACGAGAGCTCGATTTGCTTATTCATCGGTGTGAAATAGAGGTTGTTAATTTAACAACTGACCAATCAGAATTAGCCCGAGTATGTTGGAGGAGATTTGGAAAAGGAAGACATCCGGCTTCTTTGAATATCGGTGATTGTTGCTCATACGCCCTAAGCAAGTATACAAATGAACCATTGCTATTCAAAGGGGAAGATTTCTCCAAAACCGATTTGGAACTGATAGACTATTAGATATCTTGATACTTTTAAGACACTTCAAGAACAACCGTCCCGTAGCCCTTTAAAATCAACTATCCTGTAGTTTTGATTAAAATTTTCTCCAAAAATCTTACTTCCTGTTATTGATTTCTTTTTCAATTTAACACCTTACAGTTAGGACAATTTAGGACAAGATTTTTCAAGAGCTCAAAAAGAGGGAGCGATGAAGTCAAAGTTCAAGTAACGGATGGAAGAGGATTTAGCAATGATTTGGCTAATTGTAGCTTTTCGCCGATTTTAATGCCCTGGGGACATGAACTTTCAGCTATATTAATCATTGTTGGAGTTAACAAGCGTTTATTTCCGGGGATGGTTTGATAAAGTTCTTTGGCTTTTTCCCGGTTACCATAGTCTTCGTGGTACATCAGAAAACGCAAACAATCAGCGATTTGAGTTTGATGGTTTATGGCACTTTCGCAGATTTGACTGCAACCCAGACATGCGTCAGCAGCAGTTTTGGCGGCCAATTGAATTAACTGATGAAACTCAGTAGCAGAAAGGTTTTGTTCGGATTTGGCAGCGGCAATATTTTCACGGGCAACCCGGATGCTATCCATTTCTGAGCAGATTGATGTGATCCGTTCATCAGCCCAGACAGATTTCAATTTTGCCTGACCTAAAGTAAATTTCTGAGATTTAAATTTAACCACATTTTTATTACTTGATGATACACCCCCGTATGTTTTCATTGCAATTAGGCCAATTCCAGCTTTATAACAATCATCAATCGCTAAATTCAAAGCCTTTTCTCCATAGCTTCGGAAATTATATCTAAATAAAATGGCATCAATACCACCTGTTTTTACTGCCTTTTGTAAAATTTTTGGAATATCTCCACCATGGGTGGAAAACCCGAAAAACCTCGTTTTACCGGATCGTTTAAGTTTTTCACCCGTCTTGGCTAAGGCCTTATTGATATCATCTTCATCAGATACAGAGTGTTTCAAATATAGATCCAGGTAATTGGTTTTTAGGTCTTTTAGACAAGTATTAATATCTCCCACAAAACCCTTTGTGGTCCAGGCACTGGATTTAGAAGTAATCCAGATTTTTCGGCGATCTCTGATTTGTGATAAAAAATTGGCAATGGCTTTATGTGACCGTCCCCAACCATAAGATAAGGCAGTATCCAGGTAATAGACTCCCTCACGAAAACATTGATGCATAATTTTGTCATATTCCTGATCCATGCCTTGTGCCGTACCAAGTTGTAAAATGGGAATGGAGGTTCCAGTATTTCCTAATGGCCGATGGGGTATTTTTTGTGTTTTGAGGTCAAATAATTGATCAGCCGCTACCAGTTTATCAGAAAAACCTGCTGATATGGCTGATATTGCAGCTGTCTTGATGAATTTTCTTCGATTGATTTTTTCAGGTTTCATGGCTTAATATAGGTTTTAGGTTTCATGGTTTCTGTATTTTAAAAGCAGCCGTCTGTTGTCGGAACGTGATTCTCCAATGGCAGTGACATAAACGGCGGGCTTGTCTGTAACAGGACATTCAGCCTGGCAAATACCACATCCAATACACAGATCGGGGATAATAAATGGTTTATTCAAAGTGACAATATTGCCAAAAACATCCTTTTCTTCTTCATCAAATGTTTGAATGGCTTTGGGAGCTGTTGGGCAAACTTCTTCACAAACCACACAAGGTATTTGATTTGCCCAGGGTAAGCAGCAATTTTTATTAATAAAAGCAGTACCTAATCTGATCGGTCCTTTTTGTTCAAATAACCCTTTTCCTAGCTTTTCTGCCACCGTTATTTCTCGAATGGCCCCGGTTGGGCAAACGATTGAACACAGATTACACTTTAATTGACAGTGGCCAATTTTAAAATTTAATACCGGTGTCCATAGTGCTTCAAACCCTCCTGGTTCAAACGTGGCGGGTTGCAAAACATTAGTGGGACAAATACGAATGCATTCATCACATTTAATACATTTTTTTAAAAATTCAGATTCCTCAATAGAACCAGGCGGTCTGATCATTAACGGGGAAAATGATTGATCATCCAATCTTCCGTTGTTTTTCAATAATGGATATGAGATTAATCCCGTTATCCCTGCAAAGATGAATTGCCGTTTTGAAAAATCTGGTTTTCTTTCAACTATTGAATGAGATTTAAAAAAAGGAGAATAGCTTAGAGCATCTTCCGGGCAATCATCCAGACAGTTAAAACAAGTGAAGCATTCAGACAATTTCAGGATATTATGGGGTTGTGAAGCACCTTCACAACGATTGAGGCATAAATTACAATCGGTACATTTATTAACGTCTCTGACAATTCTAAAAAGGGAAAAATATGATAATATTCCTAATAAAGCTCCGGTTGGGCATAAGTATCTGCAGAAAAATCGTGGCAGCCATAAATTGAGTGCCACAAGTCCTATAAAGATAGACCCGATCCAAAAAGATCCGGTAAACACTCTTGAATGAGAACCCGGAGAGAATAGCAGCCAATCGACATTGATTGTGTTTCCAATCGCCATGTCCCAGGCAGGTGTCAGAAAAACAGTAAAGGCCCGATAAACTGTCGCCAGCGGATCTAATAATCCAATCTGTAAGGCTCCTGGAATTGCAAGAAATAAAAATACAATCAAAAAGGAGTACTTTAGTGATTGCGAATGGTGATAGCGATTGCTTTGTTGTCTTCTTTCATTGTTGTTGATGTTAAACAGCCACCCGAAAAACTGGTGAATGGTGCCGAAGGGGCAAATCCAGTTACAAAAAACTCTGCCAAATAAGAGTGTTAGAAATAGGATTGCAAGCGACCAGCCTAAATATTTATAAATAAACCCTGTCGATAAAATCGTGGAAAAAAAAACCAAAACATCAATTTCCAGTAATCTTGATACTGGATAACCACCGATTTTTGTTACCCAGGAAGCCCAGATTGATAATATAAACAGAATAAAAAAGGTCGTTTGTGAAATGAATCGAATATTAGTCAATCTCAGGAATTTCTTCATACCACCTCTTTTAAACGTCCGTTAAAATCCATTTTTCCGGCACCTTTCTGTTGTGCTTTTGTTAGATAGAGCGGTAATTGTTGTTCTTTTCTTTTAAGTAAATTTAAAAAAGCCCAGGTATCCATGGCAACCGGATCCGTTCCTGAAATAATGATATTGCTGGTTTCAACATAGGCGGGGTCACCTCCCGTGGGTCCGTTTCTCATTAAAATTCGAGAACCATCAATGATAGAAAGTGTTGGTTTTATCATGATGGCCAGATCTGAAATAATGGTATGAATGTCCTGATGGAACTGGTTACGAGGTCCACCCAATAAACCATACCAATTCTTTAAGCCCATTGAAGCCTGACTCAGATTGTGATCTTTGACCGGAGCCAGCCCAATCACTTTAGTAACATTTTTAAAAGGTCGGGCAAAAAAGGACCACTCTTTAATCAGATCAGCGCCGGGTGTACTTAATATTCGAAAGGAATTGGAATCGGGTAATACGATTCTTCCCCCGTTTTGCTCCACAACCATTTTAATGCCTGATTTCAAAAAACAGTCTGCCGGAGACTCAATCGGGTTGTCACCAACTCTGACTTCTTTGACTTTTGCCTCCTCAAAAAGTAGTTTGATGAGTTCCCCCAGAATAATCGGATTTGTGGTAGCACCCAGTTCCGGAGAGCGGTCAAAAGCGACATTTGGTTTGATAAAAACAAGGTCATTAGGTTTTATGTAATGTTTCAATCCTCCGATGGCATCGAGTGATTTTAACAGGCGTTTTTTCACATCTATGGAATGGCCAATCCCGACAAAAGCAGCATCAATGGGTTTTTTAACGCGGTAGTCCGGTAAAACAAAAGCTTCTTTTTTTGGAAGGCTTCTTAAACCAGAAGGATCTTTGAGAGATAAATACCAGTTTTCAGGAGCAAAGCTTAAGTATGAACAAATGGCACCGATCCCAAAGCCAATAGTGGATTTTTTAATAAATGTTCGACGATTAGGTTTTTCTAACAAATATTTTCTATCAGGGTCTGTTTTATTTTCCATGGGGCAGTTCTTTTTTGAGTATTTTTATATAATTCGCCATGGATTTAAATTGTTTTGCATTTTCAAACCCGATCAAATATTTATCCTGCTTAATCATTGAAAAATAACTTTTCAGAAAATTGTGTTTTGCTAATAGAGAATTCGGGGTTTGTTCTATGATAGTGAATTCATATTCAATTTCTATTTTCAATTGATTAAATAACTCAGAAACAGCATTTGATGTTGTATTCTCATGGACAAATAACCTGCCTTTGTTTTGAGGATCGGGTTTGGCAAACCAGAAATCCTGGGCGAAATCATATTGAAAAACGTTTTGTGATTTATGGCTGATGTCTGTGTCCGGGATCTTTAATTTCTCCTTAAAAATGAATATCCCGAAATCAATTTTCTCTTCAACTTTAACCAATTCTGAAAAATTATTGGCTATTTGAACGATTTTATTTCTGGTAATTTCATTTTTATTGAGCCCTGATATTCTGAAAAAATAGTTTTCAACCCTGCCGATGGCACCGATAGCTGTTTCGAAATAGATAACATTTTTCTCTTTTTTGATCAGGTTGCCTTCTGAACGGTGTTCTGAAAAGATACCCATACTACCAGGAATACCGCCCTGGTCATATAATTCAATATCAATTTCATCCTGTTGATTTCGATGGACGAGATTTAGATAAAACAGATTTTTAAAATGATAATCCAAAAAACGTTCAGCTTCACCATTAATCTTTTCAAATAAGTTATCCCGATTGAATTGCTTAATCCTTTTTTTCACTTGCCACTCGTTACTAAGAATGCTTTTTGGAAAAACGGCCAGTTTAGGTTCAGCTTTTTTTTGATCAAATCCGGATTCTGTCCACCTTTTTAGCGGTTTATGGTAAAGTGGTGTTGATTTTGAAATTTGAGACAGCTGGTTAATATTCAGATCGCGATCGGCAGGATTAAAATGATTTTTCTGCCCCAAAACCCAAAAAACAAGCGCTGCCAGGAAACCCAGAATAACCAGGCTGCTGATAGTTTCAGATAAGAGGATGACCTTTCGGTTGGGTCGTCTTTTTTTTGGGTTAAATATTTTTTGCGATTTCACTATGAATTACTCTTTTAAAAATGATGGAGAAAACTTTAAAGAGTGTTGCTTATAAATGTAACAAATCAATCAAATCGCTGTCAGCTAGAAAATTAGAAGAGCTATTAATATTATTTAATTCTTCGGAAAAGAGCATTGAACTGGATTGAATATCTACGCTCAATAATACAATTTTCAGTATTGTAGAACTGGAAAGCTTTTGTTAATGTTCAAACCAAGGAGTTCACATCGTTTTCTTACCAATAAAAACTGCTTAAAAAAAACCATAAATATGCATCATTCAGATTTCCAAGATACTTTCCAAACCAGTGATTTTACCAATCAAAAAAAAAGGATCAGAAAGGAAATAAAAGTTGAGGCGCATCCCTTTCGGGATACAATTACTGAGTTTGAGGAGATGCGGAGTTTACTTGTTAAAAGTTATACCTTCAATAAAAATTTTGGATCCTGGATGTTTTCCCGGCTTGAAAATTGGAAATTTGGAAGTAATATGTTGAAAGCAGGAAAAGATCCTGACTACTTTAAAAAAAGAGCTCAGTTATGGCGGAATGAAAAAAAAGAACTTATTGGATTTTGTATTCAAGAGTATGAAAATTCCGGCATCCATATTCAACCGCGTCCGGGTGATCTATTTTTGATACCACTCATGGTAGATTGGATAGTCAGTGATTGGGGGAAAGATAAAGAAACCATTGAAACTTATTCCATTGATGAAGACTTTTATACCTATGAATTATTGATGGTAGCAGGCTTTAAAGATCTTGGTGATGTGGGAATTATGCGGGAATATGAGACAAGCCTAAAAAGAGAGCAAATATTACTAAAACCGGGTTTTACCGTCAAAAGTCTGAGTACCTATCAAAATTATGAATCCTTAATCGATACCATCAATGCTGCTTTTGGACTAAAAAAGAAGCTGAATATAGACTGGCTAAGTTCAAAATTCAGGGCACCATCCGGCTCTGAAAACTGGCAACTATCAATTGTCAACTCTGATGGTGAATGTGTGAGTTTTTGTTTTGTTTGGATTGATCCGATTAATAAAATTGCTGAAATAGATCCGATTGGCACTCATCCGGATTATCAGCAAAACGGTTTTGCCAATCACTTGATCATTGAGTGCTTCAATCGTTTAAAACTAGAAGGAATTGACAGCTGCTATATTCCCTCCAAACCCGGCTCAAATCCCTCAAACCGGTTATACGAAGCATTGATCCCTGAATCAGTGAAAAAATATCGCTTATGGAAAATTTAAGTTCTATTTGACTAAAAAAGAACTAAGCGTCGGAATCATTAATGCGGCCAAGAGGCCTAAAACGGGTACAAGTACGAGTAAGGTCACTCCCCAGAATGACCATCTTTTTTGGACACGATCGAAATGTTGGAAATTCTGCCAACGCCTGTTTTTCCAAGCCCATTCCCGACCCTTGATTCCCAAAATAATGGCCATCACAAATCCAATAAAGGGAATAAGACATAATAATCCAATCCAGGTGTTATTCATGATCGCCCAGATCCAGTTCAAGAAAAAGGCCCCAAAACTCCACCCTTTTACGCCGTCGGGTACAAAATCCTCACCCATCCCAGAGTTGTTTAATATATGATCTCCATTCGTTTTTAAATCTTTATTGCCTGTGTTCATATTTCCTTCCATTAGGTTTCCTGGTAGTGCTTTTCCAAAGCATCCATTAAAAAGTCATGTTTTTTTTCATCCTGGAGAATATAGCTAAGGACGAGTTTGGAAACCGGGTTTGTTACTTTGTTAACTGCATCTTCAGCCATCTCGACTGCGTTTGCTTCCAGTAAGGCATGGGTGTCAATAAAAGATTTTAAAATAGTTTCTTCCTGTCCTAACATCAGCTTGGATTCATTTTTTTCCTGAGCCAGAACCAGTTCCAATAGTTCTTTATGTTTTCGTGAATCACCTCTGATATCACTAATTAGAGCTCTCAGGAGTTTGTCATTTACTTTTGGCAGAATACTTGATGTTGCCTCTATGGTACTCTTTTCGATATTGATCCATATTTCCAGTATAGCGATGAGTTCCTGATTATCCCCGGCTTTTTTTTCCATATTGAATCTCAATTATGTTGAATTCTATTTTTAAAAAAACTTGTTTAGCTATTTTAGACAGAAAATAAAATAATGATCAATGCTGTTTTTTAGTTAAAAAAGGTTTAAACTCGTCAAATAAGAATGATGTCATAGCTGATAAATATATTTTATCCCAAAAATACAATCAATTGGAAGATGAGAATGCAAAATATACCAAAATCGGAATTCATTAATAATCTACTTTATATCAATCAGATCGATAAAAATACTTTTGGTCGCTGGTTGTTTTATCCGGGTATGCTGTTTGGAAGTTTAGAATCCTGGTGGGGTACTGGAAAAAAACGCAAGAGCTATCATGAAGGTGTCGATTTTTGTCACTACCTGGATACAGCTTCAATGGTAAAACTGATCCCATCGCAAATCAAAATTCCGGTGATGTATGACGGCATTATTAGGCTGATCAGTGATGATGATTATCTTGGGCAAACGATCTATGTGAGTCATCCACAATATTGGTCTGAAACAGGACAAGTACTAAACACTATATATGCGCATGCATCACCTTTCAAAAATATAAAACCTGGAAGCATTATAAAAGCTGGAAAAGTCGTTTCGCAGGTTATCGATTTTGAGAAAGCTGGTGCAAAAATGCTTCGACATGTTCACTTAACCATGGCCATGATTTCAACGCAGTCACCAGCTTCATCCCTTAAATGGGAAAATATGGCTCGCCTACAGGAAATTCAACTGATTGACCCCCTGGGATATGCAGATTGTCAGTACTCTATTCATAAATACTTTCCTGAGCACTGAATTTGCGATACTTTAAGCAAAGAATGATGGGGAAAATGGATTATATACTTCGTTCTTGCTGCACCAGTTCGCAATTCAGTGCTAAGCATACTGTTGGGGCAATATAGTTTTCGAGGTATTATAAAACAAGTAATGACGTTGGATAAATTCTAGGCGTCTTTCTTAAGTTTCTTAAAAGCAGATTTTGAGGCACTACAAAATGGGCAGAACCAGTCCTTTGGCAGTTCTTCCCATTTTTGTTCTTCCTTTTCCTCATCATAAATATATTGACAAACATCACAGATATATTGGGGCATGATTTTTTTATGAATGTTTAATACCGGCATATTTCGCTAACTCATGATTCAGAGTTACCAGATCATCAATATTGAGATGATGCACATCTTTTTTCCCGACGATTTTAACATAATCTTCAATTTCATGTTGGTAGACTTTAAACAAATTATAAAGCATTTCTGCAGATTGCCCGATATCCAGTTTTTTTCTTAAATCAGGATCCTGTGTAGCGACACCGGTTGGACATCTCCCGGTATGACACTGTCGATATTGTTCACAGCCGATACCGATCATCGCTACGGTTCCCAAGGCTACGCAATCAGCTCCCATTGCCAGACATTTAGCAATATCTGCGCTGGTTCGGATACCACCGGCTACAATTAAGCTGATGTTTTGGATATTATTTGTCTTAAAATATGTTCTAGCGCGATGCAGCGCGAAAGGAACTGGTATTCCAAAGTTATCTTTAACGTGGGTAGGTGAAGTTCCTGTGGCACCTCCTCTACAATCAAAGGTTATGAAATCAGGTTCCGCATAAAGTGCTTCATCAAGGTCAAGCTCTATATTACCGGCCACCAATTTGATACCAATTGGTATCCCATTTGATTTAGAACGTAACCATGCTACTTTATCCCTGAGTTCCTTTTTATTGTTGATATCCTTATGGTTAGCAGGACTGACAACTGAACTATTTGGTTTTACCCCCCGGACCTGCGCGATTTCTTCCGTAACTTTGTCACCGGGAAGATGGCCACCTAAGCCAGCTTTGGCGGCCTGTCCAATTTTAATTTCAATGGCATCAGCCTGTCTTAAAACATCATCAGTCACCCCGAACTTTCCGGTAGAGTATTCAAAAATATACTGATGAGAAGCTTCTTTTTCCTCAGTCAGCATCCCCCCTTCACCACTACCAATAGCAGTTTTGATTTTAGCTGATCCCTTCGCTAAAGCAATTTTAGCTTCTTTTGATAACGCTCCGAAAGACATATGAGAGACAAAGTAAGGAAGGTCAATTTTCATTGGACGTTCTGCCTTTGGTCCAATAATAGTTTTTAGGTTAACATCGACTTCGTCATCTCTTAACGGTTTGTGATGTAACTGACCCGGAACGAATAAAATGTCGTCCAACTGGCTACTATGTTTCAAAGACCGCATGGAGGAAAGCTCAATTTTACCATACTTGGCTTTGTTGATGATTGACACTAATTCAGGCTCAATGGTGCTTGACACGACATTATGTGGATTGCCCGATTGGTTATCAGAAGATAAATGGTCTGTATCTGTTACTTCTTCTTCAATTTTCTCAAACAAGTTTTTTTCACTGAAGCAAACAGGGCACTTAAAGGTATCAGGCAGGTCATCAAATTTAGTATTAGGTGGGATGTCACCTTCCGGATATCCTTTTTGTTCATCATATTCCCATTTACAAACAGTACAAATAAATTTCATACAGACTCCTGTTGAGAAATTATAAAAGACAAGAGCGATTAAAAACCCTCGGGCAAAGAAACATTAAATTGGCCTCAATGAAAATTGATCAGAATATGATAACGGAGTAAATCACTTTTTCTTGAAAATATTTTTCAAAGGCTGAGTATTGGTTAATCTTTATTAATTAGATATCAAGACTTAAATAAACGTGGTGTTGATTATAGCCAATTACAAACTACATTCGACGGCATATTTATGCAAAACACTGCTTATAAGGGTTTGATACCCCATGCCTTCTTCAGCTGCTTTAAGCTTAAGTGCCTTTAAATCGGCGGAATTTAAGCGAATATTTATTTTGGCATCTTTTCGCAATGTGCGTCTTGCTGAATTGGATAGTTTCTTTTTTGTTTCTTCCAAATTTGGATCACTGATCCATTGATCCATTGGTGTTGACTCTAAGAGTTCCACAAGTTCTTTTTCTTCACTATCAAGTGGAATAAAATGGGATACTTTCGGGGTCATATTTCCTCCAAATATTTTTTGGTGTGTTTTCGACTTGGATAAATTGTTTTTAAGAAGATCCTGTCTTTAGCATCAACATATGGAATAATATAGGCATAATTATGAATTTCTACGACAAACATTTTTTGATTTGAACGTGTAGGATGCTGGATGTTATCTAATAATCCATCATTTGCTATAGCTTGCACAACCGTTTCGAAAGTGATTCCTCTTTCTTTTTTCAATTTTGCATTTTTATTGGCATCCCACTCAAATGGTTTACTCATCGTCTCCTTTGTTGTTCCGTTTATCGAAAATATAAGACAAAAGGGAGACAATGTCAATCCAAAACAGAGTCATTCAACGCTATGATATCCGCAAAGCGACATGCGATTGTTGGTCGAAAGCTCCTTGGAAATAATAAAACAAATTTAATTCATCAAAGCAAAAAATCCTTCACCAGTTTAATCCCAATTAAAATCAAAGGAATTGAATGGAACAGAAGATCAAAAATATCAATGGGTTTTGTCAGTGTTCCTTGTGTCAGCATTCTGATTTTTTCAACCAGATGTGGTTCAGGAACAAAGGGTGCCAGTCCCAGGGCAACTGCAAATATGATTAGATGCAGATAAGAAAATTTATCAATAAAATCTAACATAACTGGTAGTTATAATAAGTGTTAATTATAAGATATTTTGAAAAAATGATATTAAAGAAAAAACAGATCAGTTAAAAATCTATTTTTATAGGTGATTAATACGCTTATCCTTAAAATTGATTTTGAATATCGAATAGAAAATTTGATGAGACCATTTCTAAATATTTGATTATATATATAATTGAATATTAAGGGAAAAAAATTAGGAGCAATAAATACTACGAATCATGTCAAACAACTCTGCAGTTTTTTGATTGGCCAAACGATACACTGAATAATGACCTTCTTTACTGGACGTTAAAATACCACGATCTTTGAGAAGCGATAAATGTTGAGATAAAGTGGCCTGCGCTACATCGACATATTTTTCCAATGCTTGCACAGTACATTCACTGTCTTTCAACACACAAAGAATTTTCAAGCGAACCGGATGTGCGATCACTTTGAGACTTCGAACAGCATGTTCAATATTATTGGCCTGATCAACAAATAATTGATTAAGTGTTTCTGTAATTTCCGCTTTTATTTGATTCGTTTCCATAAATCCTTTTTGCTCTGTTTATTAAATATATGAATATTCAAATATTTGAATGTTGTCAATAGTATTTGTGACAATTAAATAATAGTGAATAACTCTAATCTCATGTAGATGTATTAGGGGGAACTGCTATGCTTTTTTCCACTCTTGAGACCTTCCTCGATAATAATACGTCAATATCGTTTGACTTTGAAAGCACAAGTTCTTACCCTTTTTTCTAATGATTATATGTTGATAGGGTAGTTGAAATTGAATTAGTTTTATTAGATTAAAAACCTGAAGGAGAGTTTATGACAATACATATCGGAGCCAAAGCTGGAGAAATCGCTGAAACTGTTTTATTGCCGGGAGACCCGCTCAGGGCAAAATATATGGCTGAAAAGATGCTGACAGATGTAAAATGCTATAGTGAGGTCAGAGGAATGTTCGGCTTTACCGGCACTTACAAAGGGAAGAGAGTATCAATACAGGGTTCCGGGATGGGAATGCCTTCTATTTCGATTTATGCCAATGAGTTAATATCAACTTATAATGTGAAAAACCTTATTCGGATCGGTTCCTGTGGAGCGATACAGGAAAAAGCCAAACTTTGGGATATTATTATTGCACAGGGTGCCTGTACCGATTCAGCTTTGAATGACATTCCATTTAAAGGGATGAGTTATGCCCCGATTGCCAGTTTTGAATTGTTGAATAAAGCTTACGAAGCGGCTAAAGCCAAAGGCGTCAATTACCACGTTGGAAACATTGTTTCATCGGACATTTTTTATGATGATTTTGATCTTTGGAAAATCTGGGCCGGACATGGTGTTTTGGCAGTTGAAATGGAAGCCGCTGCGCTTTATACACTGGGTGCTAAATTTAGTGTTAATACTCTTGCCATTTGTACCGTCAGCGACCATTTAATTACCAGGGAAGAGTGTACTGCTGAAGAACGTGAATCAGCGCTTGATCAGATGGTTGAAATCGCCTTGGATATCGCTTAAATATCGGAGATATAATCAAACAAATCCCAATTATCTATAAATCAGATGAATCAATCGATATTTAAAAATATTTTGACGGCTCGCGTTTACGATGTCGCTATCCGGAGCCCATTAGAAAAGGCAGAACGCATTTCTAATCAATTGGAAAACAGTGTTTATTTGAAAAGGGAGGATCTACAACCGGTATTTTCATTTAAATTGCGTGGGGCTTACAATAAAATTGCGCACTTATCCCTCGAAGAACGCGCCCGTGGCATCATCTGCGCTTCAGCCGGGAATCATGCCCAGGGTGTGGCCTTATCGGCCCAAAAACTGGGTATTAAAGCTACTATTGTGATGCCACAAACAACTCCGGCCATTAAAGTATTGGCCGTTAAAAGCTATGGTTCTGACGTTATACTGAAAGGGGATAATTATTCAGAATCAGCGGAATATTGTAATTATCTTAAAGAACAAACCGGTACTGTTTATATTCATCCCTTTGATGATGAATTGGTGATTGCCGGACAGGGAACCATTGGTTATGAGATTTTACAGCAGTTTTCTGCACCGGATTATATTTTTGCACCGGTCGGCGGTGGTGGTTTGTTAGCCGGTATAGCGACCTATGTCAAAGAGTTGTATCCAAATGTTAAAATAATTGGTGTTGAACCTTCTGATAGTAACGCTATGCAAAAATCTGTCAGGGAAGGGAAACGGATTGAGTTGGAAAAAGTGGGGATTTTTGCCGATGGTGTGGCGGTAAAACAGGTCGGTGATTTAACTTATCAGCTTTGTCAGAAGTACGTAGATGACTGGGTGGAAGTAGAAACAGATGAAATATGCTCTGCTATCAAGATGATTTATGAAGATACCCGTTCCATTGTAGAACCGGCAGGAGCATTATCTGTTGCTGGTATTCGGAAATATTTAGAACAACACCAGGTCGTTGGAAAATCCTTTGTTGCCATCAATTCTGGTGCCAATATGAATTTTAACCGCTTGCGATTTGTTGCAGAACGAACCTTAACCGGTGAACAAAAAGAAGCTATTCTTGCGATTACCATTCCGGAAAGGGTTGGTGCTTTGAAAATATTGTGTGAAAAAGTATTGGGTGATCGGTCCATTACCGAATTTAATTATCGATTAGCCAGTAGAGACTATGCGCATATATTTATCGGTGTTTCTGTAAAAGATCGAAATGAAAAGCAGGCGCTTGAAACTAATTTAGAACAAAATGGCTTTGAATATACCGATTTAACTGCCAATGAGTTAGCAAAAGTCCACGTTAGATACATGGTCGGGGGAAAAGCCCGGGAAGCTAAAAATGAAATTGTATGTCGTTTTACTTTCCCGGAAAGACCAGGTGCCCTAACCAATTTCCTGACTGCTGTCAGTGAAAAATGGAATATTTCTCTATTTCATTACCGAGCCCAGGGGGGGAATTTTGGACGCGTGATGATGGGATTTGAAATACTGCATCAGGAGCGAGATCAGTTTTTTAAAACCTTGGATTTGTTAAATTATCCCTATCTGGAAGAGACAAACAATAAAGCTTATCAACTGTTTTTATAAAAAGAAGATGGATTTAATTGAAGTATTGAAAAATTTTGGATTTACCGGACAGGAAGCCTTATTGTATATTACGCTTTTGAAACATGGTGAAATAACCGGTTATGAAGCTGCCAAAATCAATGGTATTTCCAGATCCAACGCTTATTCAGCCTTGTCCAAATTGGTGGAAAAGGGGGCGATCATTAAATCCAATGATAATATTAAGAAATACATGGCCATTTCCAAACAGGATCTTGTTCAGACACTAAAACGATCTAGCCAGGAATCATTAGATTTTCTATATCAAAACCTCCCTGAAAAGAAATCCTCTCTCACTCCTTATTTTACTGTAACAGGAAAAAAAAATATTCTGAATAAATTGCACAACATCATCGATCTGGCTCAAAAAAGAATATATATTTCTATTCATTCCCAGGAGTTGAAAAGTATACGGGATAATATCCAAACTTGTATTCAACGGGGTATAAAAACAGCGATTATATCTGATGTGGATCCGGAAATTCCCGGTGTTATCTATTATTCAAAGGTAAATGATCCCGGTTTTATAAAAATCATCGCTGATACTGCTCGAATTTTTACCTGTGACTTGTCTCAGGATGTAAAAAATGGATTATACTCGGAAGAACAACACCTCGTCAAAATAATGCGGGAATCAATTTTAAATGAAATTGAACTGCATAAAATTAACCGAAACGAATAATCTTCCGATTGATCTATTCTTTTAAGAGGTTGTCCACCATTTCTGCAAAACCAAATCCCCCTTTTTTAGATAAAATCCAAGTGGGTAAGTTTTCCATTTCTGCTTCGAAATCAACAATATTTGCGACGCCTGTCCCATTTTTAAAAAAACTAAACATGGGGGCATCATTGGGTGAGTCTCCTGTGAAGATGATGTGTTCATTAATGTCATCTAAATTACTACTGAAAACTTCCTGAAATAAAATTCTGGTCATGGATAATTTGTTGTAATTGCCATACCAACCATTCACATGAATGGAACTTATTTTTGCAGTTGCACCGTGATTTGTAAAACATTCGACGATTTTACCGATTTCTGCTTTTGGTAAACGTACCACATCCTCACAAAAATCAACAGCCAAGTCAGATTCCCGATATGCCTGATCAGTAGAAATGGCACAACGGGGAATCTTGATCAGAATTTCATCTTTAATTTGATTGATTTTTAATTGATCTTCCTCTCGTTCTGTCTCTGATTTCCAGTACCGGCGGATCATTTTTTTGGCAACTGGATCATATCGAAAATAAA
>Ga0233431_1002361_pt1 | contig 26687 bp, 24 predicted proteins | sample SI_118_April2016_FD_179867 | JGI IMG/M metagenome (GOLD analysis project Ga0233431, IMG submission 179867) | Seawater microbial communities from Saanich Inlet, British Columbia, Canada - SI_118_April2016_200_MG | ecosystem: Environmental > Aquatic > Marine > Inlet | place: Canada: British...
ATATTTTATAATTTTGTTTATTTATCTTTTATATTATTACATATTCGTTGTTAATTAATAACAAATATGTATGATAAATGCCATATATTTATAAAATCGGTAATGAACAAATATACTATACTATCCCCTAACGTATATATATATATATATTTATTTGTTTATATTATACTATTAATATAACATAAACGAACAACTTATTTACGGGACAGTCCCTATATTATTCACATAGATATTAATCGAGATCAAACATATTAAATATATTTATTCCCGATTATTCATCATCGTCGCCGAACGCATATGTACCCCACAATAGCCCATTCGTATCGAACATGCCCTCGTAAAACTTGAGTTGACGTCTCATGTATACGGGTTGGTTAGTCATTTTCGCATACGCATGGATACCATATTGAACGAACCAACTTGCTTCATCGGCACAAAGAGCCATAACATCGCGTAGTTTTTTGCCGATATAGTTTGATCCGTGGGTAATACTCATTTTACATATCCAACACGCAACAATACACGACAATCTAATACACTTCGCGCTTGGTAACTGTTCATCAGTAATAGGTGTCCCTTGTAGTTTCTTGACACACCGCATAAAAGCAAACAAGTAATACCGCGAACACATACCAGCGCCATACTCTTTAATTATCCGCGTCGCGTGATCTTCCTTTTCGCGGTCACCATCGTCGATGGCGTTGTCTCGAATGGACGCAGTCAAATCGAGTAGTTCATCAGTGATCCTTTTTAATAATCCTGTCTGTAATATGCGATCAGTCAACTTTTCCACGTCCTTATATGGCTGTCTATGCATCAGTACGAAAAAATCCGCGAGCTGTAATGTGGACGCTTGCCATGTTAAAGACCTGGTAATGATAATATTTATTTCGGTTCTGGCGAAATGGCATTGCTCTTTTTCTTTATTCGGATCTGCTTGGATTAACCTGTCGTTAACAATAACCGGTAAATACATACGCGCCCATGCGTAGATTTTCGTCAGCGTACAGCATGCGAACAAATGTGATAATACACCGCGCAGTACTGCATAACCATCACCATGCAATGATTTCATAATCGACATCAATGTAACGCAGTTGATACAGTATAAACTTGCACCCTTACCACATAATGCGATGCGGTCGCCACCGCAACCCATCGTCGAACAGTACCTATTGAATTCGCTACCAAGCGCGCTTACACACCGGCGATTACCGTCTCCGAACAGTGTATCTCGTCGACCCATTGACTCGCATCCCCGGCATTGACATATAATCGCCTCCTGCGCGTACTTAGCACGGTTGGTATGAATCAGGCGTACGACTTCTATACTCGGCGTGTTTACATTTTCCATATCAACACCAATCACGCTACATATTCCAGACAACGCTGATTCAAACTTTTCAAATGGCCAGTACTGGGTCGGCCCATTAGGTTCAAACTTCTGGCAGTATGTTGGTTCCCGGCGAACTTGGCGACCCTTGTAAAATCGTGCGGCCATCGTGCTTAGTGGTAAATTTGAATTCGTTAAAATGAATTACATATATAAATTATATAATTCATTAGTTTCAAAATTTCAATTTTTTTATTAGTGTATGTAATAATTATACATGGGGTGGCTTTTCGCGATTGTCATCAATGAGTTGCATTGCTGTTGAGTAATCTTCACATATGCCCATAATAACAAGTATATTGGCGGTGACATCTGGAGCTCGGTCGACACCGAAATGACAGCAAATAAAAACGTTAATATCACGAGAAACGTCATTACGAATTTCATGCATTTTATTAACAATATCATGAGCGACCATTTCATTTGTAATTTCAGAGAACCCAGCGTACAAATCATACCAATGCACATGCAATGTTGAGTTGTCGCGCTCAATACTTGATGCCGTTAACTGCAACTCATGTGCAACAACAAATACAGCATCCAATGTAGTTTCTGTCAATGCTGTTTCTTCTACTAATCGCTGAAATTGGCTAACCGATCCAATAAATATTTTGTATTTAGGTATACTAACTGTATTGACATCTGCTTTTACGACGATTTGTTTGGATGGTGATGATTCGTCTGGTACTAATGTGATAAGCGGTCGTTTATTTACACATTTAATTTTGAGATTAGGATTAGGTTGTCTCTGTTTCATAATTGCGCGATGATTATGTTGTTCTCGAGCGGCCATATCGTGAATTCGTTAATATGATTTTTAATATGAATTACAATATGTATCAATGATACGCAATATATTAAACAAATCAATTTTTAGGGATATATACGTTACTTCCGTTGTTTATTTTACAACCAACTAATTTGCCAACCGGTTTATTAGGCTTTTTTATGTGCGCTGCTCGATATGATGTAGCAAATTTAGTACTATTTGTCATATTAACTTTTACGGAAACGTTATTGGATATGCTTTTACCGCATTGGCGCACTAATATATCATTATGCTCATTAATATTTGCATCATCGCTGATTTGCGGAATATTAATATTGTAATCGTATCCAACATGATGTGAATATTGGCGATATTCATATTGTGTGTTTAAATATACGTTATAAAACAAATTACATATTCGTTTACGAATGATAATATCAAACATATTTTTATTAACATGTAATTTATTATAAGATGTAATTGCATTGATTGATAACGACATATTATTATCAATTGCATATTTAATCTTACTTACTATGTAATCAATGCTATTTATTTTTCGTGAATCGACTCTAACAAACGCGTTTTCGGACACATCATTAAAAAATAATCCAGTATCATATGTTAGTATTACATATCCTTCTCGCATAGCCGTCAGTGATGTATACGTGTTTCCATCAATACATAATTGAAGAAATAATATGTTATGTTTATTGGCATTTCTCATCACATATTTAGTTTCAATATCATATTTTACAAAACTAGCGTTCCTAATAACATTATTAATTTTGCGGATATCAATACAAACAGTTTCGTCGATTTCATACAATATTAAATAATCATGCTCATATTCAATATATTCATTTGCGTAATTCGGACATATATATGGAAGTATTAATTCATGATTACTATGTGTATACACAGTCTTACATATTTTTGTGAATTCGAATATATAATATGAATTTGGTGCTATTATTAAAGATTTTTTATTATTTTTCAAATGAGTTGTAAATGTATTTAATGCATTATTTTTAGACATATGTGTTGACAAACAATCTATTAAATTATATTCATGATGCACTATCATAATTGGAACGTCTAATGAAGATACGTCGCTAAATGAATATGTATCTGCGATTATTACTGTAAACATGTTATTATTGGACATGTATGCAAATAAATCTAATTTATTATCCGGATATTTAAACGTAATCGCATCCGTAATAATATATTTTATTGAATTGATCATAGAATAATTGGTTTTATATTGACTGTAATAAAAAATAACGCGCGGTAAATTTGTTTCTGAAATTATTAATTGTGTATTCGGTATGTCTATGTATCGCGTTAAATTAATATTAACCTGATAAACACCGCTTATTTTAGTATGTATGTCATTTATATTCAAATATAAATTTTTGTTTGTATGAACACATGATCTACATATAATAGCATATAAAACACCGTTATATGCATATAAAATTTTATTATCCGATACATATGCTTTCGAAAGTACATGTTCGATGTCAAACATAGTACCATATTCAGTGATTATACATAACTCGTTATTTAGTTGCTCATGGTAATAATACATAATATCATTTAGCGTAGTTGATGATTTAATTTGTTTATATATAACATCAACCTGTTGATGTTCTTCATAATAATCGTCACAAGTGTGTTCGTATAGCACATATACATTTTTAACATATTGATGATTTCGCATCTTTGAAAGCATATCATATGCAAAGTTATGCATATCGCGTAATATATATATTACGTTAATAGACTTACTAAAATAATCTTTAATTGGTAATGATATATCAGAAACATAATTGGCAATTTTATTTACATTATGTAGCTTATTTGCGTACTCTGACACAGTAACGTTCATTAATATATTAAATATGTGTTTAATGTCATCATTATTGATTATTATTGCACAGTCTTTAATATGTATATTATATATGGTTGGCAATACTAATTTATTTGTCAATATAACGGGTACTTTTCGATTAGCAATAGCCTCGCTAATTCTAAATGAATTTAATCCAATTCCATATGGACAAATTATAAATTTAGATGATATCATTATGTAATAATAATTTAGTTCGTTAATTTTAATATCACTATCATCATAATGATGTTTAATTATTGATTTTAAATGATCATTGTATATATGTTTACTAAAATGCCATTGTGGTGTTACATGAACATATGAATTTTTAAATTTTCTTAATATATCGACTATATTATTACGATGTTGTACAACATCTAGCGAAACATATTTGGTTGTTCCTATAAATGAGCATAAATAATCAGTTTCAGAATTAACTATCGATTCATCATTTATTAATATATGTCGTAGCTTATTTGGTATATATTGACAATCGCGTATGCGTTGAGCTGGTATATCTCGATCGAATTTGTAATTATTTGTAATTATTGGAGTTAAATATATCGGTGATAATATTATGTTGTGTTTGTTTATGCATTTTCGCATAAACTCATAATTACAATGTGGGTAAAATATGATGCGGATATTCATTTGAGCGAAGTATTTTAGATATGTTTCCATTTTATAATGCTGTACAGTTGTTACATTTATGGATGATGCGCAAAAATTACAATGAATATTTATTGATTTTAAAAAATCTTGGAAATCAATCTGATTACAGTGTATTATATGTATGTCTATTAAAGTAGCCCATGGATATGCTATATATGTTACTTTATTTTCGCAATGTTGCGCGATATCAATGTTCTTTATATTATTATAAGCATCTAACTCTGTTGAATTAGGTATTTGCCAAGTTATATGTATTGTATTATTGTTTTTATCATCTTTATTTACGCAATAATGTAAATCTGGTTGCAAACTTACTATATTATTCATATAAATTCTATATTTATTATACATTAAATTAGTATTCATTGACGGACAAAGAATATTTTATATTAATATACATAAATGAGCAAAGAATTAACATCGGTTGGAAAAAGTTTTATAAACTTTAACAATTTATTTAAGAATGCCTCGTCGACACAAGAGATAATTCGTGTCGCAACTGATAATATAATAATGATGCGTAATTTGTTATCCATAATTACAAGATTAGATTCTAATTTAACAGTTAATATAACTGGTATACGAACCGATTTAACAGGCGTTCGCTTAGATTTTACAAATGTATCTGGAAATATTAGTTCTGTTAGCGGAGGAGTTGATTTTTGCGTTGGTAATATTAGCAATTTAACTGGACGTATTGGTTTATTAACAGGGGATTTCAGTAATTTACAAGGTAGCCTTTCGGGATTAACTGGTAATATTAGTAATATCCATGGTAGCTTAACAAATAAAACTGGCGATATTAGCAATATTACAGGTAATATGGATGATATTAGCGGTAATATAACTGGATTACGTGGAACGTTTCCTGAATCATTTACATCTATAAATACTACAAGTGGCGAAATATATTGTGATCCTACAATAACATTAACTGAATTAACGGCGTCAGATGCAAATGTACGTGCACAATTACAAACTATATTTTCCAACCCAGTTGTGTAAATAAAATATTTATTTATAAAATGTGCTATATTAATATATGCAATAGCTAACGAAAAATGTTAGATACAACATTCGCGAGTTTCATAGTTACCGGAATCGGTACAATAAGCGCAAATAAAAAAAACTGTAGAAAAGAAGTCGATGAAGTAGTTAGTCTAAAAAATGTTATATCCGTACAAACACTAATACGAGCGGGTGAACAAATAGATGTCACCGGGATGAGTATGGATATAACTGGAATTGCACTAAATTTCTATAATATTAACGGTGACATAACAAAATTATATGGTGATATTAGTATGTCATTTGGTGATATGTCAAACTCATCTGGTGATATTAGTGATATAGTTGGAAGTGTCAGCGATTTGGAAGGGGTCATTAGTAATATAAACGGTAATATATCTGGTTGGACAGGTGATATGGACAAATTCGAAGGTAATATTGGCAACTTTAGTGGTGACGTATCAAATCTATCTGGTAATATATCTGATTTATATGGCGATATAACGAATTTAAGTGGTTGCTTTAGTTCTCTTGCTGGAGACGTATCTGGTTTCTACGGCAATGTTGATAATATTACTGGTGATATGAATGAATTTACTGGAAACATATCTAATTTAAGGGGGACATTTCCGAAAACATTTACATCTATAAATACTACAAATGGAGATATATGGACATATCCAACCATATCGCTTAGCGAGTTAACTGCTGTCGATGATAATGTGAAATATCAATTACTAACTATATTTGGTAATGATATTCCACCAGAATATACGATTTGATAATCGTATTGTAAATCAACGATCGTAACCACGATTTTGATAGTTTAACGATACTCATAACAGTCATTAAACCCATGTATTATTGATGTTTGTTTACATAGTTGACATAATATTTCTGGAACAGTATGTTGCGATAATCGTTTTGTAATGATAGCTAATAAATTATATACGCCAATCAACACTCTATCGTCGGATTGTCCAATAAATGCTGGTATTAATATAGCATTATCAACATTACATCGTAAACACTTTACATTATCATCTATTAATATTATGTTGTTCATTTTCTCAGATATTATTGATAAATCTTTAGGTTCTACGTTATCTGTGCGTGCATACATTTCTCGCGTTATTATAAAATCAATATCATCAAATACATTTAATTTAACTAGAGATGATTCAACGTGATCTTTATTGCCACCGCTCCATACAATAATAATCACGCCTAATTTTTTCAAATCATATATTAGTTCACATGCGTAGTTGCGTATTAAAAATTTATATAGCCGCGCACATATCAATGTTTCATCAAGATCCAAAACAACAATTAATTTATCGGTTTTCTTTATATGATCTGGAATTAAATTTCGCAAATCCAATGATATTATAATATCTGAATTATCAGGCTCACATATTATTAATTGATTATTTACACAATAATCATTGTCGATGTTGTTATCACGTTCATTATCACTATCATTGGCATCTATAAATTCAGTATTGATAAGCAAATTCATTTCTTCATTCATTTGAATATCTATCATTATATCAACTTATTACATTATATGTTTATAACAGCGTGTATTGTAATATCATTTTTATTGTATTGCTAAAAAATTGAAATTATTAATAACATAATGATATATTTGTTATTAAATTAAATAAATACTAATAAAATAAATAAATACTAATAAAATAAATAAATACTAATAAAATGTTAGAGTATGAAAGTTTTGCAGAAAAAGCAATGCATGATAATATATTATCATGCGATAGTGTCAAAACATTCATGCATATAATAGAACAATTAAATAAGCATAATATGAAAACAGATGATTATATAGAATCACTAAATATATCAAACATGCAATTAATTGACAGTGGTATCAGCGGCAGTATATACTCTATTAATACGGACGAACATGTATTAAAAATCGATGAGTTGTCAAAGCATATTAATTTAATACTTAACACATATGTGTACATAAATAACAATAATGTGTATATTATGGAGTATTATATTCCAACGGTGCTATTATTATTGTTTAATTGGTTTAATAATGATGCTGAACATAAATATAATAGCATTGCCGAAAAATTCCCAAAATCACATGCATATATACATAATATGAAAATATGTTACGACGAACATACTATACAAAATGTATTTATTATGAACAATATAAAGTACAGTAGCGATATGTATACGGCATATCGTGATATGTATTGCGGAGATATATTATTATTGAAAAAACAGATTAAAACCGCAATTAATGTATTATATTATGCAAATGTTCATAAAAAGTTCATATACGGTGACTTGAAAAATCGATGTAATATATTAGTTACTGCAATGCACGAACCACTGATATTTATAGATACAGGCGGATCATATTCGTTAAATAGCATATTTGCAAATACCATTGGAATCAGTAAAGTAGTATTCCCAATCGAAATAATGATAGTACTTGCTCATTATGCAAATATGTTATTGCGTATGATAAATGTAATAGTTGGTGATTTTGATGAAATTTTATATATCATTGATCATGTCGAGGCTAATCATTCAGGCGAATTATGTGGCGTATTGGTTAGTATATTACGATCGCTGTTATATATGAGTACGTTGATAAGTCCTTTTGATGATGATGTGACCATATTGTTAAAAATATTACACATTGACATAATATCTGTTTACAAAAATATGGCAACATATGATACTAATATACACTTCGACAAAAGTGCCATATTCGATGCATTTATTGAGTAAGTTTTTATTAATTATAATATAATTAATAAAAGCGCGTGATATATGTATTATGCCATCCATTCTATTGAATGTTTATAAGGACATTCTTTATTATCGCAGTTGTCACTTTTTTTGCAATCTTGTCCAGCCGTTACAGGATTCCAGTATAATGGATGTTTAAATGCACATCCATCAATTGTACATCGTCGCCCATTTCGACAAGGAATATTGCTTGTATCTCTTTTAATAAATGGATGTTTGTATGTGCATCCTGGTCGCTTACAATATGGATTATATTCACACACCGGCCATGAAGATATATTATAATGTGCGAATTTACATGATGTTAAGAATTTGCATGTTAACCCAAATTTACATGGATGCTGTATGCCATTTGTATTTACCGAAGCATGCTTAAATCCACAATTACTATTGCGACAGTTATTGCCATACTTACATGGTACATTATCCTTGTTAATTGTTTGTCGATGGTATGGTGATTGTTGTTGATATTGTACGTTAGTATTGTTAATTGTTTGCCGTTGGTATTGTAATTGTTGATGGTTTGGTGATTGTGGTTGGCCGGTTATATGGCGCCGGTTGCATCTTTGATTATTACATCTATTACCAAACTTACATATATCGGCCATTTTTAATATTTTTAATGTATTTACTATATTGTAGTGATCGTATTTATATAATTAATAATTTATATATCCTTATATTGTTATTATTTCAATTTTTCAACATCGTCGACTATACCGTTGATAACATCAGATGGTTTTGTTGGTACATAATACATAGCGACATATTTAAAGAACAAATATTCTATAATTCCAACCAGAGTAAATATTACCGCATTTTTGAATAATATTCCTTTAACCGGTGATATATCTTGTTTACATACCATTTTAATAACGACTAATATCAATACAAACAAAATTATTAAATATATATCGGTTGTAATTATGTATTTAAATAACCAATCATTATTAATGTTTTTTGGCGTGCGATTTCCGCTATAATATTCATTTAGCTTTTTCGCATTTATATAGTCTGATCCTAATATACCGGTTGCATATTTTTTTAGCGTATTAATTTTCCCCATTTTATTTTTCATATTATCGTTTATTAGTGATATAATTTCGGAGTTAAATTTTTCTTCGGTTATTTTTGATACATATGTTATGAAAAATATACTAAGGAATATAAATAAAATTATAACATGCACAATAACATTTAATATTAATTCTATACTCTCATTCATTATGTTATATTTATCGGCGATATAATAGTTTATATTAATAAAAATTAAATATGTATACTATTTGTGTAATTTATTTGAATATGTCAACCCATTATAGACTGCTAATTATTCATTATGTGTAGTTTAAGCACCTTATTAAATTGACTATCTCGTAAATATGCTAAATATATGACATTACAGTCATATACTAATATAGTGGTGGTGATAATATACACATAAAAAATTGAATATTTGTTATCAATTGGTTATGCATATATATTGGTTAATTCATTTTAACGAATTCAAATTTACCACTGCGCTCAAAATGGCAACGACATCTTCAGATTGTGCCGCATACGCTGGATTAGAAAGAGCACAACAAGCGTATTATTCAAGAAAGGCCGATTACATGCGGATGTATGAACATACGTTATATGGTTGGGACGGCGGTGTATTGTTACAGAATGCGGAGAAGAATATGTATGATGCGCTGAACAAACTACGAACCGCGACAAAGCATTGTTTGCAAGTTGATCAACATGCGGATGACTGTTTATCGAATTTTTTGCGAGGGGGGTGCGATTTGGAAACATGGGTCCGCAACGAAATAAGATTGCTCAATCGTGAGAAGGGTCTATTGTGCAATGAGCAACAAAGTCGCGATGAACTTGTATGCGCGTGGGAGAGGGCGTTGCCCGCCATCGATACAGCGAGTCAGATTCAGATCAATGAGTCCGTCGAAGAAAAAAAAGATAGTACGCAATACCCAGAGATGTATGTTGTGGTTGGAGATATGCGTGATGTGTTTGAAGATACCGACTTCTTCTAAGCAGACAGTGTGATAAATAATTATTACAATGACTGCTTAAAAAATTGAAATTACGATATGTATAGTTATTGAACATATTATATGTAATTCATTTTAACGAATTCAAATTTACTACGAAGAGTTCAAATGACAACACGTGATGATACATATAGTGTGAGTAATGTGTCAGACGAGGCACGTACTGTGGCAGACGCGATGTGTGCTGAGATATACGAGACGCTTGCTATAATATACAAGAAACTTGCTGAGAAAGACATGACATCTGATACACGTCTGATGTATCAGATTAAACATGGGTATGAAAACGTATATTATCACAATGTATATGTGATTCTAAAAATGACTGGATGTACGATGTCTGAAAAAAGAAATACCCTGCGTCAAGTTAGCAAGTTTGGCTGCGACGATGAATTCATCGACCATATTGAAAACACATTGCGATATATTGACAACGTGCCACATACTGTAGCTTGTATTCGTGATAAGCATGTCGACGAATTACAAAGACAACTAGAGACGTACGATCGTCTTTCGTTAGTTGCATCGCATATGTATCGACGGGCGCGCCGCGGATTCGTATCGAATGCGGTCAACAATAATGTGAAAAGAAAGGCAACTGTATCAGCAATAATACAAAGTCGGATGATGATTGTCGCATGTGAGTCATTAATGGATCGCATGAACATATCGGATGATAAGATACCTGACACCGACGTGTGTTATCCCATACATCAAGTATATAATGAACTTTATATACGTTTGCGAGGGTTGGACGTCGGTATGGAACCGACACAGTTTGAGGCGGATGGTAACGAAATGGCATACGCAAAAACCGTACAGTTAGTTGGTGATGAATTGCGGTTACGTGTGGAGCTATCGCGTATTATTAGCGATACAGAATTAGAGGGCATGCACAACGCATACGTATGTGACCATGGCGACGATGATGAATTCTAAGCATGCATTGTAATAAATAATTATTACAATACATGCTTAAAAAATTGAAATTACGATATGTATAGTTATTGTACATATTACATGTAATTCATTTTAACGAATTCAAATTTACTACGAAGAGTTCAAATGACAACGCCTCAGGAAAGTCCACCGGCCACGCCGGATGAAATCAGGGTAATAGATTGGCTTTTACATAACCGTGCCTCGTATTGGGCTACGATGCTCGCTGCTCTTGGTATTGCCGGACGTACATTGGGTGACAGGATTAATAGGTTTCGTCAGATTAGTGAAGGTTGCACACACAAGCATATACAAACTCGTATTGATGAAGTGGTGCAACATTTTACCAATTTGCCTGATCCGGTTACATTAATATGTAAGTACTATCGCGAAGAATTAGATAATGTACGCAATATGTACGATGATCAAAAGGCAACGTTCGCGTCGATGTGCACATGTGTGTTAGATGGTACTATGGAATATTCGGATACGGAACAGCCGTTTGCGAAAATGAAACACACACTACTAACACGGCAAAAACATATTCTTAAAAGGATTTGTGAAGTTACTGCATTGCGGAATAGCAAGGAACTACCGCCCGAAGACATTATGTTCAACATCGATTTACCTTATTCCATACGCGACGTGTACACTGCATGTGATAAACGGTCAAAACAAATAAGTGATTGTGCGTTTCAGACATCATTTGAAGTGGCGAATGCCATATGGATGTCGGACGAATACAGAAAAATAGATGTGGAAATACAGCGACTGGACGAGGTGGACAGGTCGTTATCTATGAAAACATTTATTAGGGAGCACGGGTCCTATAAAGATGACAAATTCTAAGCAGGCATTGTAATAAATAATTATTACAATGCCCCTACGTAATAGATAAATTTTAACTATTAATAATATAATAATGAGCACAACCGCTATATTAATAGAAGCTGATCCAAAAAATACATTGGGTGGATCGTGTATACGTGATTTATATAACATGTCGAATCATTTATCATACATATGTAATATTAGTAATACATATGTGCTTACAAATAATAATATTAGCGACGATGTGAAATGCACATTTAGTCGTGATTGTAATTTCGTAGTTGTCGATAATTTCACTTTTCAATTTATAAATATAATAAATACAATACCCGCAAATACTACACTATTTTTATTAATATCTGGTCACGGATACCAAATGAAAGATGATAATGGCGATGAGGACGATGGTAAGGATGAATACATCATTATGAACAAAATTATAAAAGACGATCTGTTAAAACAGTTAATATACTCGGTCAACGACTCCATCTACGTAGTATGTGTATGTGATACATGTCATTCGGGTAGTATGTTTGATTTAGATTACACGTATATTAACAATGAATGGATTAATGATAGTTCGAGTGCGGATAACAGTAGAAATATAATTAGTATTAGCGCATGTAAAGACAATCAGTTAGAAAATTGTGACATTGGTAATATCGGGTTTGGTGGTGCACTATGTGTTCATTTGATCGATAACAATTATGTACGGTGTCTGATTGACCGTGATATTATTGCAATAAAGCAAATGTACAATGAGTTATCAAAAATATTATCTAATTTCAATCAAATACCAGTTATACAGACTTCGTGTGTAGATTTTATAATCTAATTTATATGTGGTATGACTTTTGCAAACATCTCTTTACTAAATTCATCGTGTGCCCGTATATCAAAGGTGGCTGGTAATTTTGAAACAGCATTTTCAAATTTCATTATAAATGATTTTATGATTGCGTCATATTGATAATCCGTATTTTCTGGGAATTTAAAGGCAATATATGTTTTGCTGTAATGCATCGAATAGCCATAATTAAATATACATCCAGAACATTTTTCATGAACCCCTTTTATATATACGCCGCTTATGTGTTCGATTGCATGTGCATCGATCTGTATAGGAGAACGTTTTAAAGCGGTAATAATTTTCGATACTCTTTTCTGTGAATATGTTTGTACCGCTACCGGCGTAGCTGATTTAGGCGGTTCTGGTTTAGGCGATGCTGATGTAGCTGGTTTAGGCGGTGCCGATGGTGTAGCTGGTTTAGGCGGTGCTGGTGTAGCTGGTTTAGCTGATTTAGGCGAATCCGTTATTTCAAATTGTTCAATCAATTTTGACATTTTCACCCGCGTGGGGTAGCTATCATAGTATATTGTAGATGGTGGTTGTCCGGTATACTTATGAGACATCTCGTCAATGAATTCTGTAATTGATTTCTTTGTAATTTGTTTATATACATCGTTATCTAAATATTCGGAATCAATTAATATGAGTACATATGTGTCCGTACCATCGATACATAATTTAATTTTACAAGTTTTCTCATAACCCATCTCGTCATAAGAACTGTTATCAACACAAATAATTGGATCATGACAATCCGTGTACGATTTATATGTGTCATCGATGCGTAATTTTTGCAACAAATGCAATACGTATTCTTTTGTATATGTCATATGTACTGCTACGGGTGTAGCTGGTTTAGGCGGTGCTGATTGTGCCGATGGTGTATCTGGTTTAGGTGGTGTAGTTTTTTTATCAGGCGCAGTTATTGTAAATTGTCTAAGTATGTCGGTCATTTTACGTTTGCTGTCCGCATTATTATAATATATTTTTGTCGGAACTTCATCAATATTACGGCTAATAATTTCATTAATAAATTCATCCATCGAATTACGAATATATGTGTTGGGACTCACTGCATCAATATTTATATAGATATATGACTCAGTATAGTCTACACATAATTTAATTATTATTCCCGTAGCATAATATTGCCCCATATATACCATGTCGTCGTCTACATTAATAAGTTCACGTTGACACCCGACTACTTTTTTATCTTTGTCTAATTTTTTAAATGTGGGTGAACTCGGTAACTTTTTCAAATATTCCCATACAGATTCTTTTGTGTATGGTTTAGTTATCCTCGGTACAATTTGTGCGCTGTCTTTTTGTTCTTGCAAATGCGCATCTATTTTTGTTTGCAACTGTTTACATAATTCTGTCTGAGATGTTATATCCAATAACTCGATAGCTTGTTTCTGTATAGTTTTATTTAATGAGCGTTTCCATGTTTCTCGAAAATTTACACCGGTATGGAACGGCATAGTTTCGTCACTGTATATATTATCGTCATATACATATACTACCCATTTGTCAATCGGTTTAATAAACATAAAACTTTTAGATATACATGTTGGATAAGGAATAGCATATACATCGTCACCATTAAGATATGTCACTCTATATACAATATCCGAACTATCTTCTATACTTTCAATATGTTCGATAGCTTCCCCGTGTTGTTCTGTTAGCCAATCCGCGTCCCATTCACCGTGCACGATGTGTACAACCGGATCCCCTCCACCATGCTGATGTTTTTTACGCATTTGATATTTGCGCTTATATTTTTCATATTTATGTTGATAATCCATTTATATTATTATTATCGATAATTTATTATAAGTTGTTATAATTTATCGATAATAATAATTTACCGGCGTGATGGTTTAATCAAACGTTTAGCACACTCATCTGAACGATTGCTGCAACACTTATAACAACAGTCAACGTTGATGTTCCTGTCGGACATTGCTATACTTCCAACCTGTATATCGTCTCTACAAATATCACACCATGAGGTGGTTAGGGTTACCCTATTTACGTATTTGCTAAACTTGCTCAAAATATCAATATCGAACGCCTTATCCGATACTTGTTTAGCCATGTCATTTATACAGCGCAGTAAATGAATAGCGTCGTCGGTTGGTTTTGTAAATACGGTATTTGAAACCGATTGCATGTCGTTATTTTGCAACGCGATGTCCATAATAGACATATATATAACATTTCGATTAATGTTAAAGCCCATAAGATACGCAATCTTCCAGTTACCATTCGTTATGTTAATGACATTCGGACCACCCCGGGCCGTTGCTTCACAAGCAGTTACGACAATCGCACCCGTATTAGTAAACTCGAATGTAATACGTACAACACATTTAGTCATATGTTTGAAATGCGGATGCGCGTTTATTAGTGCATCAAACTCTGGGTAATCCCGTAGGTTTAATTCAATCGATATTTTAAAATTCTTAAACAATAGCTGTGTTTCACCATAGACGCGCCATTTTAGCAAATCTTGTTTGGTCATCATTGACGGTAGTTTCACTGTTGATGTACAGTCAGTCGGTGTAAATGATATCGCATCATCACCAGCTAATAAAATGTACGAACGTTGACCATCGTTGTTTATTTGAAATAAATTATTAAGTGCATTCATTTTATAAACACCGTTATCTTTATCATGTATCTTATAACCTAATCGCGCCCAATTTAATGAACGAATAAAATTAAGAACACATCCTCCGGCACAACCGCTGACTAGCTTTTTAGTATTAATAGTTGCGCCGAGTGCGTTGTCGATGTCACCAACAAACCCAAACTCGATTAATTCGGTATCCACCATATGCGTAAGCAATCCCTTAGCGAGTATATCTAGTTCACCAGTACCAAATAACGCGTGACCAATTGGTTCCACTGGAAAGCCCGTAACAATGGGCGTTTGATCAAATACAGCAGCCATGCTTTAAAGTTGCGTGAGATACCAATAGTTAAAATGAATTGATAGGTATACATTAACGGCATAATGATATTTACATTTCAATTTTTTATCAGTATAAATAATATAACATTGCGATGAAAATAGACGCCGAATTTTATACAAACATTATAATGCAGACCATGTTTATGGTCGTATTTTTAACAATTTATTTTTTTACATACGTTGCATATATGGAAAAGCGCATAGTTCGAGAGCAAATAAATATATTATTTGCGGATATTAAACAAAATGTATCAATTCTCCCCAAGGAGCTAAAGAACTCATTAAAAAATAAATTAAGTCAGATAGGTAATGTAAATACTAAAGAAGATGATAAAAAAATAGATGATAATAACAAACAGTTGATGAAAAAAGTAATTATTATAATGGTTGTATTTTCAATGATATGTATATTTGCTATATTGTTCTTGTATACAAGATACACTGTCGATGTCGTATCCATATTTAAGCACAACTTAATAATTATATTATTTATAGCCGCAACGGAATTTATATTCTTGAAATATTTTGGTTCATTGTTTCAATCGGCGGATCCTGATAAAATTAAAAAAAGCATTATTAATGATATACTTAATATTAACAAATAATGAGTGTTATACACGATACAATTGAATATTGCAAAAAAATACATAAAAGTACATCAAATACATCACAAATATTAATTAAACATGTATATAACATATTAAAGCGAACTCTTGATGATGCGCGTGCATATGCATATATAAATGAATTATTCAACAATAATTATAATTTAATTAACACACCTAAAATACAGCGGTTAATTAATACTATGACAAAGTATCATAGTAAATCATTTGTATATGAATTATCAACAACTATAATTAACAACATACGCGTCGATGAACAATTTCATGAATGGTATCGTATGTATGATAATATGAATATTAATAAAAAATGTAACGTATATCAGCAAATACATAATTTTAGTAAAAAAACGACATGTACATTAAATATACATACATCCAATATTAATACATCCAATGTTAACATTGCGTTTTATCATAATGGTATTAGTAATCAATATATGCATGATATGGTAAAATGCACATACGTTGTTATAAATACGTTTATTGAGCTTGATAATAATATTAATAAAAAACCATTGCGCAATATCAATATTTGTTTTATTTGCGTAAATTCAGTCCGCAAAATACATAACATGTATAATGAATCTTTTGAGAATATTAAGAAGTTATTTGATTTACATCGAACAATACAACATTTCAATGTAGCAAGTGGATTAAATACATCATATACTGATAAATGTAATATTATTGTAAGTCGATTAGATGGATCCATGCATTTATTAATACACGAGCTAGGTCATAGTTTAAATTTAGACGGTCGTTGGGAAAATTTCATAGATAAATCGTATACATGCCCATATTTTAAATTTAAATATAATAAACTATACGAAGGTATAAATAACACAACATCTACATTAATAAACGCACTATATATCGTTATTGATCACAATGAGTTTATGGGTCGATTTGATTTGATGATGAATATAGAATGTATATTTAGTATGTTTGTAGCCCATCGATTTGTTAATATATTCCCGTCTAATCATATATATCAAACAGTATTACTATTTCAATATATTTTTATTAAAATGTGTTTAATGATCAATCTGCGATCATTACAAAACAAAATGTACGGAGATGATACATCGTTTAATTTGATTATGACAAGCAATTCATATGATTCGCTCAACAAATATGTTGATATTACTTATAACATACAAACGATGTTTGAGTTTATTGATAAATATTGCAAAATCATCAATAAACATTATTTAAAAGAAAATCAAAAGCTAATAATGGAATATATTTGCGTAAATTACAATTACGGGTTTGATAACGAGCGTTATAGTTTGATATAATTACTTAATATGAATAGTGCTGAAAATAACAATGCTTGTCAATATAGATCCAGTTATTAGTAATTTCATACCCTCAGTGTGCTTATTCCATCTCATATGATTGGCAAATAAAAATAAAAATATACTTCCGGCAGTTGCTCCGTATTTAACTGGTGGTGATTTTGAAAAGTACGATATCAGCATCACTGTTGTCGATATCATCATAATGAGCATAAATGTATATATTTCATATTTTTCTCTTCCTTCATCGTCTTTATTTAATCCATATGGATTAAATTTAGATAGTTTCCCGCTAACAAATGTACTAAACTTCCACACAAACAAATATACCAATATACATATCACACATGCAATAATAACTTGTTCGAACGATAGCTCAAATAATCCCATTTAATCGCCAATCAATTTATATATTTATACAACACAATTAAAAAAATTGATATTATAATTGAATGCGTACTAATCAATTATAATGTCATTTTATTAATTAGAATTTAAACTAAATATAATGCTGAAAGTCCAAACATTAACGGGTAACGAATTACATATTGGTAATCTTAGTGACCGTGCCGAACTAATTGACATAAAAACTTTGTTATATTGCAAATACGGCATTCTTGCTCAATACATTAGGTTATTCAAAAACAATATATTACTGGCCGACAATTGTTCAACATTAAAGTCATATAATATCGTTGATGGCGATATACTCCGCATGACGATATCATTATGGGGTTAAACATTAATATGCAACTAGCTATTTTAATAATTAGTTACATATTAGTACATATTACAAATTATATAAATTTCTTCAACTCGCTAAAATCTTTAATCATTAGCGCGACAAAAACATCCCAGAAAAAATTCCCATATAAATATGATTTAGTTGTGGGTACATAATAAGTTTGTATCATTCGTGACGCGTCCAAAATATACTCGTCAGCATATCCCAAAATGTCGTATAATTCTCCATCGTCGTACGTATATATATATTTCCCGGGAGTTAGCGTTGTTATTGAGAAATGCATTAATATTCTCATTATATGAATAATACAATCAAGTAGTTGTTTTTGTGGTATATGTAATAGCTTTTCCATACACTGATCATATACAGATTGTTCACAGTCTGTATAAATATTAGTTTGTTTCATTTGTGTAAATTTAGTACATATCTCTTCGTGCAAATTAATTGTGTGTACTTGAGCGGCGTACGGAATAATCATACGATTGAAATATGTCGCTATATAATGTGAACACGACAACACAAATCCTGAATAAAATACGGTTCCATCTATGAGCGTGTATTTATATCCTTCTCTGTCAGTTTTTGATATATACTTGTGTTTAAATTGGTTCCATTCCGGTATAAATGAAGTTTCTATATCAGTTACTGGAATATTATCAACACTCAGTACAATACCGTCGACATCGAGCACACACTTGACGCGTTTATTATCAACGTTGAAATTAGCGCGTGTGTTGACAGGGACAATATGTTTTTTTACATATGCTAGTATGTCACGCATATCATCTGGAGTTAAATGCGATAAGTCTTGAAGTTTCCTAATTATATTATCATGTATGTTTATGACGTGAGTAGGCTCACCCATATCATCGAGTTTTATAATCTGATTGGATGCAGTTGCGGATTTTATTACAGATGCCATTGTTAAAATGAATTAATTACATGATAATCGTACACATAACAATTAACATATCAATTTTATTGATATGTTAATTGTTTACGATGAGTGTCTATAGAACCTAACAAAATTAGCTAATAACAATAACTTACGTGAGTCGTTAGAAGCGTCTGCATATGGGGACAACTTAATGAGCAAATAATTCAATTTTTTCGCATATATATCATATTTCACATACAATGTATTTCCTCGCCCAACATAATCTGTTATATATGATACATATTCGTTTTGTGTAAGAATGTTTACATATTTATCTATTTTATAATCGTTTAAATAATTATTAAAATCGGTTGTTCCAAAGTTTTCAGACGAACGTAATATACACTCTTTGCACATATGGCATCGACATGACATTTTAACAATTGGTTTATGCTCCATACAAATTCGACATATATCAGTGCATGATATCGATGTAATTGTAACGAATGTATATGTATCACATATCGGACATTTATCAAACTCGGTTGGTTGATATGATAAACAATTATAAGAGGAATGACCATATACTTTGCATATACTACAACAGTGCTTTGCGGTTGTATGCGATTTTTTATAACAACAACCCTCTAATTGGCAATGCATATTCTCAGGTAGAGTAGTTTGGTTGTCGCGTGCTAAATATGCACATAGATCAGTGTTCTTACATTCGAACATATCGTGACCATATGTGTAGCAGTATTTGCATAAATGAGCATGTGTTGTATGTGTATATGGTTCATCACATGCATGTACGTTGCAGTATTGTTGATGTGCCATTGTGTGATCGTTGATATATGAATTACTATTTATTAATACATATCGTAATGATTTATGAGTTCAATTTTTACTGAAAATTGATATATTATTAATATGTCTATAATTGCAGTCAATATACATATTTATATTAACAAACATAAAATGTTAACTACATTGATATCCGATGTAACAATTTATAATTCAATACCACTCGATGTTAGACACATAATAATTGAGCAAAAAAAAGATTGCTATTCTCAATATGTGGGCATTTTGGATTTATTTGAAAAACTGACCGAAAAAAGCATTGTAGAATTAGCAACCGCCATAAAAAATAAATTGGATGATAACTATACATATAATGATATTGTTAATGAATATGGCAATAACGAATACACGTGTTTGATTAGATACATATTACATTCATCGAATAAATATGATGAATGTAAGTGCGGTGAATGCCACGAGTGCGATACGGATAGTAATAGCGATAATGAAGATATAAATACAAAGTTTACTTGGAATAGTAATCAGGTTGCTGGCTGGACAAATGCAGTTAATTGTAATTTTGCATCGGGTATTCATTCACAAGCAACTGGTGCAGGTAAATCATTAATGGCGTTAAAAATCATTTGGGAGTATCATAAGCAATATCCAAACAATAATATTATGTGGCTATGCGAAAGAAAAGATATTCCACAGAAACTGTTTTTCACAAAGGATGTTAATGGGCGCGCAATATACAATAAGCGAAATTTTGATTTTTGGAGAGATAATGATATAATATATATGGATGCGTTCCATATATGCGAATATGTTTATTGCAAGAACAATACAAACTGGGTAAGTACATTAAATAATATAAAATCAACCGCACCCATATTTATCATAATAAACCGAGCATATCTAACTGCTAAATCGTGCGACACGCAAAGTAAATATAAATATGAGGAGCTACGTAACAACATTCCGAACTTTGTTATATTAGACGAGTGTCATTCATCAATGGCAAACGGGACATATAAATTATTAATGTTCATTAAATGGAATTGGAAGGCAAATATACAAGGGTTGTCTGCAACGCCGTATAGAAAAGGTAAATCATATACAACAATAGACATTGATATTAATTGTCCTGATTTAAGTAAAATAAAAACACAAGAAAACGAAAATAAATTAATTAACATATTTCATAAACAAGGTAATGTAAATGAAATAAATATATTATCATGGTTTAATCTCAAAGAAGCTATCGAAAATAATATTATTCTTGAACCTATATTTCATTGGTTTTATATTGATGAATACAAATACGATGGTATAACTCCAGAAAAAGAGATTGATAAAATACTATCAGTATTAAATAATATTGTTAATAAATGCAAATATAAAAAATGTATTGTATGGTGCCGATTAATCAGTATTGCTAATATGTGGAACACTATTTTTAATAAATATAAACATGAACATGCTAATTTACGCAATATGATATCGTATGTTGATCATACTAAATCAAGTGGAGATTATGACGAATTTTACGGCAAATATGATAATGCTATTTTATTCTGCGCATCTAAATTCCGTGAAGGTTCTGATATACCATATTTATCGTGCTGTATGTTTTTAGATAAAGTGAAAGATAGAAGTGATTTACCATTCATTCAATGCATCGGCAGAGTATTGCGAAAAGATATACAAAAACTAAAAGAATATGGACATATAATAGACGGATGTGTTGCACAAGAAGATGAAAGTAAAATGAAAAGTATTATTAATAAACTATTGCGTTACTATTTACAATTATATGAAATATCTAAATCAGATATAGACTTTGCATCATTGCCATATAATAAATATGATAGTAAACTAATCATATATGATAATATTATGCAGTCTCTCAGGTTAGTACCTGATGAAAATAAAATATATATTGATTTGAAAAATAATAAAAAAATAACACTAAACTTAAATAACGTTGATATAAAGACAATGGAATGGAATAATATAATACCGAAATTCGACGCGTTATTGAAACATACATTAATACTATGTGATTATGAAGAATTCGTAGTTCTTAAAAAAAGAGTTGTACAATTAAACATAAAGAATATGTACGATTACGATGATAAGTGGAAAGATTACAAATTATACTCAATAGATGAGCGTGACGGAATTGTAAAGATAGAACCTAAAATTAGATTTCCATCATATTTTGATAATTGGTACGCGTTTCTAGATATAGATACGAGCATATTCATAAAAGATAAAGAAACATGGGCGTTAAAATGTGAGTTATTAGGCGTTACCAAAAATAATTATTTGGAAAAAATAAAAGACCATCCGGATATGCCAGATATGCCGGAAGAATTTTACAAAGATTTTACTAACATGCTTAATGAACTCAAGTGTGTTAATATTAATAAGCGAAATGTATTATTTATGTGAATTAAAAATTGATTGACAAAGTCAATATAAACATTGTAATTATTATTATACATATAAATCATTATACATATAAATAATAATCATAATGCCGATTACGACACGCGAGCAATTAAAAAGCCATATACATAGTATACATGATTACATACGTAATTCGGGAGCTGGATATAGTATGACTGCTATGAAAATATTTATATTCTTTTACGGGTTAAAAATAATAGAACCGAAATTGCACGTACTTGGCTTAAATATAACGCCATTTTCAGAATTAGTGAAACTGGCTAAGAAAAAAAATGCAAACGAAATACTACGCAAAATTATCGATGAAGAAGAACATGAAGGTATTTTATATGATTTGCATGTACTAAAAGATCTAAATTTAAAGGAAATTATATGTTACAAAATTCCAGATGATTTGAAAGAAGACTTTTATATTGAAATAGTTAAATTGGTTAATCAAATACCAACACACAAGATTAATGATATTGAAGATATTGATGATAGTGAAACTAGTGAAATATATGATGTCGATGTTTCTGGTAAATTGTATGAGTATTTTATAGGTCGTGATCAAACGGCTATTTCTGAATTAGGTGCATATTTTACAGACCGACATATTACTAACTATTGTATTGATCAATTACAACCACAATTACTCGATAATAAAATACCAATGTTTATAGATCCATTTGGTGGATCTGGTGGATTTACATTGAACTTTGTTAGCTATATGAACAAACATTATAATTTAAATACTGATTTTTGGAACAGTAATATCAAAAATATTCACCATCACGATATGAGCCACGATGTTTTGAAAATATCGGGCTTGGAAATGTTTGCGCTAACAAATGTCATTCCAGATATGCGAAATAATTTTAAACGATCGAATTCATTCAAATGCGATTTCGGAGGACATAAATTCAAATACATATTTAGTAATCCACCGTATGGCGGTAACTCTAACAAAGGGAGTATGATTATTAATGATAATAAAGAATTATTAACGGAATTGCGAGCAAGATATTATGTAAAAAATAAAAAAACCAATAAGTTTTGGTGGTCTGAAAAATGGGCAAAAATACAATATGATCGCGTGTCCGCGTATCTCACGCAACATATTGGTGAGTTAGAAACAAGACAAGTTAATTTTTTTACATCATCAAATCGTATTAAATCATTTATAAAAGATTATGATGATACGCTAACTAGCAAAGATAAAGAATTCAAATTACTTAAAAACAGTCGAGTATCGTGTATTAATGATAAAGAAAGCACATCGCTAATATTATTTATGGATCTATTAGATGTTAATGGTACATGTATTGTAGTATTAAAAGAAGGTGTGTTTTTTGATAATAAATATACTAATATACGGAAATGTTTAATCGATAAATTTAATGTGTATAAAATAGTATCCGTTCCATCAGATCAATTCGAGAATACAACAACAAAAACATCTATTTTGTTTTTTAGAAATGATGGTAAAACTACTAATATTGAATTTACGGAATTAGTAGTTACTCGGGAAGATAGTAACGTATACGATGTAGTGGTTAAAGACGATATTACTGAGTTACAATTAACAAAAGCACGTGGAAAAATTATTAATGTTACTGACAAACAAGTAGCCGTTGCTAGTTATAATGATATTGTTAAACCTACTATTATTAATGGTAAAGAACGATACTATTATACTCTTAGCTATAAAAAATATATGAAAGATAAGGATATTAAATGTTCCGATGATTACGAATTGGTTCGATTAGGGGATATTGTTAAGTATATGAAAAAATCAAAACGCCCCGCTAGCTTTGGGAGCGATACTGGTAAATATAAATTTTACACATCCAGTAATAAAGTTAAATACTGCGATGTTGCTGATTATTCAGATAATAATTTAATATTAATCGGAAATGGAGGTATTGGGTCTATTTATATAGATAATGAATTTTCTTGTTCGGATCATATGTTTGTTTTAAAAAGCAATATTGCCACATATTGTTATTGGATATTATTAAATTTTAGAACGGAATTATACGATAATATGAATGGTTCTACAATACGCAATCTTGGAAAAGATGCACTTGATAACTTTAAAATCCCCATACCAAAATCCAAAGAAAAATTAAACGAATGGATTAACAAGTTAACAAAGCCATATGAACGACTATGTGAAAAGCGAATTAAATTAAATGAATTAGAGCAATACATATATGATGAAATTAAACGTATATGTGATGAGGAAGATTGTAAGGATTATGCATTGGGGGATATATGCAATATTAAATCCGCTCTAAAATCTACTTTGAAGAAATATTACACAACCGATAAAAAACATGGATTCATTACTGGGAAAAATCTAAACGGTGATCATAAAATGACGTATATAAATGATAAAGGATATGATATATGTAAACGTTATACAGTCAGTACTGGTGATATATTAATACCCGAAATATATGGTGTTGATAGTATATTGGTTATTGTGCCTGATTTATGGAACGCGTATGTTTATAAAGGGTCATTTAAAATCAATGAAATAAAAACAAACAAATATTATTTATTGTATTATTGTAATTCACCAATATTTAAAAAACAAGCTGTACATGCATCCGAAGGATCATTATTTAAGCACGTATCTGTAACAATATTATCGAAATTAAAAATCAAAATACCAACCAATGAAAAATTATTACGCCGACTCGATAAACGTTTTCAAGAAGTGATAGAATTACAAGAATCAATTAAGAAAACAGATGATAAATACCAAACTGTTTTACAAGAGCTAAAAGATGACATATTACTGCAAGAAGAACCCGTAATCGATAATAGCGACTACGAAGATGACGATACGGATCCATATGTAAGTGATGGTGACAATGAAATTATAAATGTACATTGAAAATAAATATTAATTTTCATAAATTAATATTTATCAACTACTCGAACAATAGCATTTATAATGATGCTGTAAATATATTTTAGTTTCGTTATTTAATTGTATTTTCAATCCATCAAACTGCATTAGATAGTCGCATTTAGCTTCTACACGTGATGTAGAGGGATTGATTGTTATTTGGTAATTATCGAAATATTTATGTATATCCATCCATAATAACAGCGTATTATTAACATTTGATTTATCACTATCATTGATACATTTATTAACAGGTATAATATGCGCAACTTCTAATAATATATCATGATATATCCCACTAATAACACATTTGTTATTATATTGCTCTAATGCACGCTTCCTTAAATATGTTTGATAATTTCGTTTTACATGTTCTTCGACATCTCGTGTTATATGTGTGTCTATATCGCAATCAAAATGTGTTAATAGCACGAATTTAATATCGTGTTCATTATATTGTTGTTTTAATTTATTGTATATTATTGTAATAGGTGTATTAATAATATGTTTGGAAATGTAATTTGATATATTGGTTATCATTGGCTATATTAATAATAAGTATTAATATTAGTGTATAGGAATGTCCAGTAAATATTTGTCGTATTACAATGCAACATAATGCATATACAACAGTATATTTGAACAAGCCATATAACTGCGAATAGATGCGGATTTTTTCTCCATTTATTGTACAGGAGTAACCGCAATCAATAGTTGTTATATATTTACCATACACAAACACATATCAATCCATATCACTCGCGGTATCATACTGAA
>Ga0233431_1002362_pt1 | contig 26686 bp, 23 predicted proteins | sample SI_118_April2016_FD_179867 | JGI IMG/M metagenome (GOLD analysis project Ga0233431, IMG submission 179867) | Seawater microbial communities from Saanich Inlet, British Columbia, Canada - SI_118_April2016_200_MG | ecosystem: Environmental > Aquatic > Marine > Inlet | place: Canada: British...
AAGTTACAGGATAGATTGCTCCACCTTCTCCTTTAGTCAACACATTAGTTTGAGTTCCCAAATTAATTATGGTCTTTTCCTCAGTAACAGGAGGTTGAGGTTGTGTTGATGGAGTGGAAGGTTGTGTAGGAACACCTGCTTCCATAGCACATGCAGCGTCATCTTCGACAACATTGATGTAGTAATCCTTGCTTTCTTTTTCGAATCCATCATCGTATGAGACAGTTACAGTAGCATCATATCTACCATTTGCTGTACATCTTGGAATTCTTAGGAATAGCTCCTCACTTGAAATCTCGTCGTCTTCATCAAGTTCGTCAATGTAGTCAACAGCGGATACGCCAAGCTCAGGTATAGCTAGTTCAACTTTTAGACCTTCTTCTCTTTCTTCACCAAAGTTTTCAAGTCTTACAGTTGCTAGAAGAGCTCTCCCTGCCTGTACATCATTTGATGGAGTAAAGACAACATCTTCAATAGAAACTTTATTTTTCTCAGTAGATATTTGCAAGTTGTAGTTAAAGATACTTAATGCAGAATATCTATCAGAAACTAAAATTCTTAGCTTGTAATCGTCCCTGTCAACTAAGTCAGGAATTTGAAGCCTCATTTTCTCAGTGTATACTACACCGGGTTCGATGTCAAAAGTGTCAGAAGAATCAGATATATCAAAGTGATCATCACCATATATCTTTGCTTCGATTTGAACATCTCTTGCAACCTCAGTTAAATTGGACTGAACAGTTACTCTAATTTCAAGTTCTTGTCCTCTGTCGAACTGAGTTCTAATTACTTGGTCGTTTGTTACAACAACGTCATTTACTTCTACCCTAGTGATATCTACACCAAGGGATGAACCAAAATTCTCCGCGCTTACGGAGACTGATGCTAGCAATAAGCCAACAATCAAAACCATTAAGGTTAATGCTTTTATTTTCATATTATTCAACCTCCTCAGGATTGTGAATAGTGTATCTAGAAGAGCAACTTACCTACGGTACCCCCCTAACAACCTCTAAGAAACTGGGCCAGATATTTAAATGTTTCTGTTTATTTGCTATAGCGAAGTAGCAAAAAAAAGTGATACCTGTGCAGAGGCTACAACCCCGACACAGACGTTAATTGCACTGAATTCGCAAACATATTAAGGTGTTTTGACGTTACTAAATGATAGTAAACTTTTTATATTTGTTGTGTATTTTTGATTTAGGGGGTATTAGAAGTGGTTAATGAATTAACAATTTCGAATGTTGTTTTGCTGTTAGGTTTTCTTATTTGTTTTGTTGCAATAGGATACTATGGATTAGATGTATATCTTAAGCAAGAAAAGGAAAAGAAAAGACGTAAAGATTATGTTAGCAAAATGAGAGGGTATGTTAGAGGTCTCCTGAGTTTAGGATATAGTAAAGAGCAAGTTGAGCACCAATTAATATGCCACAGAGTTCATCCAAGGTTTGTTAGAAAGCTTTTAGGATGATTTTCTTTTTGTTTAACGATTTCTTTAAATAGCTTTTAATTATCTTTTTTCTAATGGTTCAAACAGGAACAATAGTTGTAAATGTCGTAATACAGTTGAGCATTCTAATAGTTGTGGCAGCCATAGCGATCTACTTCTTAGATAAAAGAAAAAAAGAGAAAGAAGGAAAGAAACTAGTAGGTAGAAAAAAAGAGATTAAGAAACATTTTGATTATTTTGTTTCACAAGGACACAAGATAGACCACATTAAGAAATGGTTAAAGGACTACCAGTATGAACATAATTTAGTGGAAGATACAATCGATGTTCTTGTTAACGAGGAGATCAAAAGAACCATAGAGATTGTGAAAGAATTAAAACATCTGTCTCCCGAAGATAAGTATAAGTATTTGATAGAAGAAAAAGGACTAAGCAAAGAAGTTGTAGGATATTCTATATATTATGTGCATTTTAAGGATAAAAAATGATTTCAATTATTGGTGGCGGGCCAACAGGAAGTTATTGTGCAGAATTACTAGCTAAAGCTGGAAAAAAAGTTGAAGTTTATGATGCGAGAACCAAGATAGGGGAGCCAGTACAATGCACAGGCATAGTTACAAAATCTATTAACGACGTCATTAAGATAAAAAAAGATTTAATTATTAACAAAGTAAAAAGGGTAAAGGTCGTAGCACCAAATGGTTCTGAACTAGCAATAAAGAATGATGATCTAGTAATAGATAGGTGTGGTTTTGATAACTGGTTAAAGGAAAGAGCAGAGGATTGCGGGGTAAAGTATATTCTTAGAAGTAAATTTGAAAGACTGAGTAATAATAAAGCAGTTATTAATGGAAAAAGTGTTGAGTTTGATAATCTAATAGGTGCTGATGGTCCCGCAAGTGCTGTTGCAAAGAGTATTGATGTGAATAACAGAAGATATTATGTTGGAGCACAGGCAAGAGTAAAGATGAATGTAGATGTAGATGAGTATTCTGTTTATTTAGGTGAAAAGGTCGCTCCAGGTTTCTTTGGTTGGATTGTTCCAGAAGATGATAATTATGCAAGAGTTGGATTGGCCAGTGAGAATAATACAGGTTTGTTGTTTAATTCTTTCTTGAAAAAGTTAAATGTAAAAAAAAGTCAGATTAGCAGCAGACAAGGAGGATTAATTCCTATATTCAACCCTAAGCAAAAGATTGAGCAAGATAATGTATATCTTGTAGGAGATAGTGCAGGGCAAGTAAAGGCTACAACAGGCGGCGGATTAGTACCAGGATTGAAGTGTGTTGAAGGATTAGCAGATTCTATGATTAATAATGGAAGTTATCATAGCAAAATTAGATCAACAGTTAGAAAACTAAAGTTAGATCTTAGAATAAGAAACGCTTTGAACAAGTTTAGTGATGAAGATTATAATGAAGTTGTAGATTATCTAGGTAAAGAAGGAGCAAATATCCTAAATAAACATTCAAGAGATGAGCCAGTGAAATTAGCCAAAGAATTGCTTTTAAAAAGGCCTAAGCTGCTTTATTATGCGCTAAAAGCCCTATGAAGGTAAGTTTTATAAAGAGTTCAGGGTTCTGGAGAGCTATATTCTTAACGAGGGATGTTAAATGAGCAAACACGAAAAAAAGAAGGATAACCATCAAGAAAAAGAAGAGAGCGAAGATATTTCTTTCAATGTATCAAAAGTTAAAAACTTCATAAAGAGAAAAAGAACTAAGAAAACTCATCATGAGAATAAAAGTGATGAAGTAGATATTGGTCTTAAGTCTATATGGAATTTCTTTTACAAATATAGAACCATATTCTTGATAATCATCCCGATTGTGTTATGTATATTCCTTAGAGCTCAACCATTTTATCTTCCTATAACTGATAACTGGGGAGAACAAACTGTACATGGTTATTATCAAAATCAAATTGAGAGTCAGATAAATCAACAGTATCCTAATCTGCCTCCGGCAAATAAAGCCGCATTGGTTGATGAACAGTTTCAACAACTGTTAGTTGACAATGGCGATAATATTCAAAAACAAATTGAAGAAACTTCTGAATCTTTTAAGTCGCGTTTGCAAGATGATGATGGACAAACGTATTTGTTAGCAATAGATCCTTATCTTTGGTATAGTTACGCTAAGAATTATATTGATCATGGTGATTTTGGTAATGGTGTAAATGAGGAGACCGGTGAAACATGGGATTACAAGAGAAATGGTCGAATCGGACAGAAAAGGACGTTTCAGTTTTCTTCAGCAGTAGAAGTTCTTGTTGGCAAAATAGTATGGTTATTTAGCGATAATGTTTCATTGCTCACTATCGCATTCCTTATTCCTCTGCTAATGGTGACTTTGGCAGTTATTCCAGTGTATTTTATGACTCGTCGCATTGTTGGAGATTTCGGAGCACTAATTGCGTCTTCGTTATTTGCAGTTCATAGTGCACTCATGACTAGAACGGTTGCGGGATTCTCAGATACTGATCCATACAACGCACTATTTCCTGTTCTGATTATTTGGTTAATTGTTGAAACATTTATGGTTAAGAGCAGAATATTAAAATTGATTTGTGCTTTTTTTGCTGCAGTTTCAACCATGTTATTTAGCATTGCATGGAGCGGCTGGTGGCACATATTTGGATTCATATTGGGTTCATTCGGAATCTATTTTATTAGAATATTAGTTGATGAAATAATTCATGGTAGTTTCTCATCATTAAAAGACCGATTTATCAGCAAAAATCTCGTACATAAAGTTTACGAACCTGTCGCATATTATTTTGGATTCATTATAGTTATCTCCACTATAACAAGCTTTATTTTTGGATTATCTCAAAACTTCCTGGGCTTAGTTAAACATACGCTTTTGAGTGGCCCACTTAGCTTCTTAACTATGAAGAATGTTGCAATTAGTACTATCTGGCCAAATGTTTTGACTACCGTAGCCGAACTTAATCCATCTTCGTGGTCTCAAGCTGTTGGTAGTATGGGGTCGATTTTCCTGTTTCTTATTGCAATAGCAGGCACCATTTTCTGTTTTGTTAAAACACACCACTCAAGAGATAACTTCTTTTTTGGTGTTCTTATGATCTTGTGGCTGGGCGGTACAACTTTTGCAGCTTCAAGTAGTCTGAGATTTAGTGCGTTGATGGTTCCAGCATTTTCGGTTTGTCTAGGATTAGGTGTTGGCTTTATTGTTAGCCAGGTTCCCAAATTGATTAAGAAATCCTTAGACGTCAATGCCAAGATTAGCAAAATTGTTTTAATAGTCGTATTTATTCTAATCCTTATACAACCTATTAGAGCAGGATACAATGTTGCAATTAATGAAGTACCGAGTTTTAATGATGACTGGTATAACTCGTTGGAGAGAATTCAAGAAGGATCAGATGATGCGATCATATCATCATGGTGGGATTTCGGACACTGGTTTGTTGCAATGGGAGAAAGAAGAGTTACATTTGATGGCGGTAATCAAGGTAATAGAATTCATTGGATTGGTCGAAGTTTGCAAACATCATCCGAGAAAGAATCGGTTGATATAATTAAGATGTTGAACTGTGGTCAAGAAGAATCGTACAAAAAGCTCGAGAATTACACTAGTGAGACCGAAGTTAAGGATAGTTATCTTGCAATAACAACTTTAAAGTCCATAATTGGAAAAGAACAATCAGTTGCGAAAGATGAGTTATTAAACATTGGTTTGACAAATAAACAAGCTGAAGATGTTCTTCAGTATTCTCACTGTGACAACTTGATTGATAATTACATGATTGCTTCCGAAGATATGGTAGGTAAAGCAGGTGTATGGGGCCACTTTGGTAGTTGGGATTTTACCAGAGGTGCAATGTATCAGGCGGTTAAAGGTCAAAAGAAAGCAGACGGTGTTGATATACTGATCACCAAATTTGGATTAGATGAAGATGAAGCAACCGATATATATTTTGGTGTTCAAAATAACGATGCAGATAGATGGGTTAGCGGATGGCCAGGTTATATCTCAAGTCCACGAGGTTGCAGTAAAAAAGATAATTCCTTAGAGTGTACGAATAGTGTTCAGGGTAATGCTATTAGTGTCAATGTCAACTTACAGAGCATGACTGCAATAATAAATACTAATAATGGTCAAAAGGTTGTTCCAGATTCGTTAGTTTATGCAGATGCCTCAGGTTTACACGAAAAGAAACTTGAAGGTGAAGCAAAAACAGGATTTAGTTTGGCTTTGATCCCTAGAACCGATGGAGGATATAACTCTATGTTTGTTTCTCCTGAGTTGGCTGCAAGTATGTTCACCAGCATGTTTTTCTACAACGGACACGGTCTTCGATGTTACGATTCTTTCGGACATGATGTAGATGTAACTGGTTTAGATATTTACACTTACAAACTTGATTGGGATTGTGAGGACATGACAATCATGCCTGCAATTCAGGCACAAATTGATGCCAATATTGAAGTGAGGGCAAGCCATATTTTGGTTAACACTTCGGAAGAGGCAGAAGCGGTTATTGAGCAGTTAAATTCTGGAGCAGACTTTGCAGAGCTAGCAAAAGAAAAATCTGTCGGCCCAACCGGACCTAACGGTGGAGACTTAGGATTTTTTACCAGGGGTCGAATGGTTCCAGAGTTTGAAAATGCAGTGTTTTCTCTAGAAGTAATTGGAGATCATACTCCCGAACCAGTTAAGTCTCAATTTGGATACCACATCATAAAATTAACAGATAAAAAAGATAATAATCAATACTCATTAAACAATGCAAAAGAATCAACTAATTTGGAATAATGTCGGAAAAAGGCTTGTGGGTAATAATACCTGCGTACAATGAAGAGAAACACATAACTAAAGTAATTAGGAGTACAAAGAAGTATTGTTCTAATATAGTGATTGTTGATGATGGTTCTAAAGACAAAACTTATTATTCTGCTAGAAAAACAGGCTCAGTTGTTCTAAGACATATTGTTAATTTGGGAAAAGGTGCTGCAGTAAAGACTGGTGCAGATTATGCTTTGAAACATGGCGCCAAAATTCTTATTTTCATGGACTCTGATGGTCAGCACGAACCCAAAGAAATTCCAAAGTTTGTGAAAGCTCTCAAAGAAGTTGATATTGTTTATGGCTCTAGAAAAATAACTCAGAAAATGCCTTTTGTTTTCAGATTTGGTAATGGAGTTTTGAATTGGCTGATGGGTTTTGTATATTCTATTAAGGTCTCGGACACACAATCAGGTTACAGAGCACTAACATCAGAGGCATATAAAGAAATAAAATGGGAATCTAATGATTATCGCATGGAATCAGAAATGATCGTTAATGCAGGTAAAAAGGGTCTTAAATACAAAGAAATCTTTATAAGAACACTATACTCAGATGATTATAAGGGAACCACAGCAATAGATGGCATTAAAATTGCCTTGCATATCTTGTGGTGGAAATTAACTAGGTGATTGATATGATTTTTGGTTTACAATTGATTGGAATTCTTTTTGCGTTGATTATGATATATTTTACGTTTTTATATTATAAACGCGAGCAATATGACAAAAGAGGATTCATAGTTTGGTTGATTATTTGGCTAGGTTTTATGATAATGGTGACAATTCCTCAAACAATTTATGGTGTGATGGAAGCTTTACAAATAAAAAGAACAGTGGATTTTTTTGTTATCGGGGGGTTTCTTATTTTCTCTGTTCTCTTGTTTAGGATGTATGTTATAACTAAACAAACTCAAAAAAAAGTTGAAGATCTTGTAAGAGAATTTGCTATGAAGGGTGTTAAAGTTGAAAAAGAAAATAATAAATAAATTTATTCGATTTAGACGCGTTTTTACCGAAGCTAAAGTAAATGTTAATCGATCTATGTCTTACATTGCATTGTTAAACTCAGGCATGATTTTGTTTTTAATGCTGTCTAAGCTTCAAGACTATGGGTTTAGTGTCCACATAACTAGATGGTTCATACCAATTTTTGTGATCTCTATGATTGCTATGATATTTATCGGATATGTAGATTATAGGCTTGGCTTCCACAAAGAAGAAGCAAGAGTTAGTAGTAGTCGAAATCCGTACTTTGAGGAAATAGTTGAACGTCTTGATCGTGTTGAGAAGGAAATTAAGAGAATCAAAAAATGAAAATACTTATGGTTTGTCCCGATTGGTTCCCATTTTCTGCAGGACTTGCAGAATCGTGTTATAATACCTGTAAACAGTTTGAAAAACATGGGCATTCTGTTAGAGTTGTTGTCGCCAAGGACAAAGATGTTGACCATAAAGATCTAGATGTTTATGAGGTTCCTTATGCAATCAGACTTCTTGGAAGAAATCCAATTACATTGAATTTGTGGAGTAAAATAAAAAAACATATTGAGTGGTGTGATGTTGTTTGTTTGTTTAGTTATATGTATGAAATGAATAGTAGAATTGTTTGGTATAGAAAACTTGGCAAATTTCAAAAACCAATTGTTCAATTCTACAGAGGTAGCTTGGAGAATGACTCTTTGAAAAGCCTGAGTTTAGTCACTCAACTAGCCAAGTTAATGTATGACAAGACATGTGGGCGTTTAATGTTCAAAGACGTGGATCACGTCATTTCTAACTCAGGTCCAACCATTAATTTAATTAAACAGTTGTATCGCGTACCAGAGAAAAAATTGTCTTATATTAAAAATGCAATATATGTGAACGAGTTTCCTAAATGGAAAAAGGAAAATAAAAGAATTGTTTTTGTTGGTCGATTAGTAGAGAATAAAGGAGTGCATTTGTTTGAAAAGATTGTTAAAGGTATTCCCAATAACTGGCGATTTTCAATAATTGGCGATGGTCCTCTTATAAATGTAGTGAAGTCTCTTTCTAAGTCTTATAAAAATATTGAGATTTTAGGCAAACTACCTCATGATAAATGCGTAAATGTTGTTTCAAAATCAGATATTAATATCCTTCCGACTTATGCAGAAGGTTCTCCACGTTCTGTAATGGAAGCCTCGGCTTCTGGTGTGCCTTCAATAAGTTTTGCAGTTGGTGATGTTGTTAACACCATCCCTAAAGGTTGTGGATATTTTATAAAACCGTTTGACACAGACGATTTTTGTAATAAATTGAAAAAGTTGATTGATAACAAAGATCTTAGGCAGAAGATGGGAACTAATTCGTTACGTTTTTCTCGCAAAGAGATGGACTGGAAAGTTGTATATCCAGAGATCGAGAAAATCATAACAAAAGTTGTGAAGGAGTACAAATAAATGTGCGGCATATGTGGTTTTAACTGGGAAGATAAAAAGCTAGTTAAAGATATGTCTAAGGTTATTTCCCATAGAGGCCCCGACCAAAGTGGAACATATACTGATAAAAACATCTCCCTAAGTCATCAACGGTTATCAATAATTGATCTAAGTACAAAGGGAAAACAACCTATGAGTGATTGTTCAGGTAGTTTAACAATAGTCTATAATGGAGAAATATATAATCACTTAGAGATACGTAAGGATTTAGAAAAGAAAGGTCATAGATTTAGAAGTGAAACTGATACTGAGATGGTGTTATGTGCTTACAAAGAGTATGGTGAAGAATGTGTTAAGAGATTTAATGGTATGTTTGCGTTCGCAATATGGGACTCAGAGAAAAAAAGCCTGTTCTTGGCCAGAGATAGAATGGGAATTAAGCCCCTCTACTATTATTTTAAAGATGGAAAGTTTATCTTTGCTTCAGAGATCAAGGCGATTCTCGAACATGAAGTAGGCAGATCAGTCGATAAAGACGCTTTTCACACATTCATGAACTTCAGATTTGTTACGGGACAAAAAACTATGTTTAAAAACATAATTAAGCTTCTTCCGGGACATACTTTAAGTCTTGATGTCAAAGGAATTAAGATAAAGAAGTATTGGGATGTCTCTGAGAATGTTGAAAAAAAATCTTTGTCTTATTTTTCTAAAAAACTCAACAAAATGCTTCAAGAATCTGTCAAGATGAGATTAATGAGCGACGTACCTTTAGGAGTCTATCTTAGCGGCGGAATTGACTCGAGTACAATTGTCGCCCTTATGCGAAATATTGGTGGAAAAGACTGCAATATCAACACATTTTCTGTAGGCTTCGGTGATGAAGCTGATAATGAGTACAGTTACGCTAAAGAGGTTTCGGAGCATTTTGCCACTAACCATCATGAAGTTTCTGTTGAAGCGGATCATCTTAAGGTAATTCCGGATATGATTTATCATCTTGAAGAGCCAATAGGAGATGCAGCGACTCTGCCTACCTACGTCATATCTAAATTTGCGAAGAAAGATGCCACAGTTGTTCTTGCAGGAGAGGGCGCAGACGAGCAATTAGCAGGGTATGATAGATACAAGATGGCCCTGTATGGAAATAAAATGTCCAATGTTACTCCTCGATTACTTAAGAATCAAATCTTAAAGCACATTAACTTAAACACACCAAATTATTCAAGATTAAAAAATTTAATCTGTGAAAAAAAGCCAGAAAATCAGTACATGCATGCAATTGCGTTATTTACTACCGATGAACTAAAAGATTTGGGTGTGAACAAAAGTAAATATTTTGATATACTGATGAAAAAATATTTTGTGAATAATAATCCCAAAAGTTTGTTGAATAAATTCCTTTACTTTGACCAAAAGACTTTGTTACCTGATGACTTTTTTATGAAAGTTGACAAGATGACTATGGCGCACTCTGTCGAAGAGAGAGTCCCATTCTTAGATCACAACATTGTTGAGTTCTCATTTACAATCCCGGATAAATATAAGATGCATGGTTTTAATGAGAAATATGTTCTCAAAAAATCCATGTCTGGAATTTTACCAAAATCTATTCTCAAGAGACCAAAAAGAGGTTATAATGCACCCATGGATAGGTGGCTTAGTACTGATCTGAAGTCTTCTTTCGATGATCTACTTCATAAAAACGATCATAAGTTATATAACAAACAAAAGATAGTTGATATGTTATCTAAGTTCAACCACAACGGAAATAACTATAAACACAATTGGTTTAATAGTCAGAAACTGTGGAGTTTGTATATATTTGAGATGTGGTATAAGAGGTTTATTCTTAATGAAAAAAAGTAAGATTGTCATACTGACCACAAGATTTGGCGGTCCGTATAACTGGGCAAACGAGTTAAAGAGATTTGTTGAAAAAAATAAGATTCCGCTGGAGATTAAAATAAAATCTAGTTTTTGGAGCTTGTTGCTAAGCCCATTTTATGTAGGGGATTGCGATATCGTGCACAGTATACAACCAATCCCCTTTAAGTTATGGAAACAACCATATGTTTTGAATCCAAGAGGCGATTTTACTTCAGAATTTAGTATTAGAAATCCGTGGAGTTTATTATACCCTTTGGCAATAAAGAACGCAGATCATGTAGTAGTACCTTCAAGATATCTTAAACAAAAGTTGAAGATTAAAAAGTGTAGTATAATCCATAATTGTTTAGATCCCACTAATTATCTTTTTAAGAAAAGTTATAAATTGGGCAAATGTTTAAAGATCTCTACCGTTACTAGCTTCGCATTTAAAGATAAGGCCGAAGGGATATTAAATATCATTAACATATTGAAATGTCTAAAGATCGATAGAAATATTATTTTCTCTATTTACGCCGGCGGAACTTATTCTAACTATATAAAAAAAGAAGTTGAAGGTATGTCTGTTCCTAAGAATATTAAAATTGATTTTAAAGGTCATGTTAAAAATTCACATAGAGAATTAATTAGATCAGATATTTTTGCGTATTATTCAGTACACGATAATTTTCCTAATTCAGTTCTCGAAGCTATGGCTTGTGCTATGCCTATTATTACAAATAAATTTGGAGCCATTAAAGAAATGATTAGTAGGGGAAGGGATGGATATATTGCAAAAAAAGACAAAGAATACGCCTTTAAACTAGAATCTCTCTGCAAAATAAAGACGAGAGAAAACCTTGGTAAATCTGCAAGAGAAAAAGTTAAATTGAAATTCACGTGGGAGACTAGTATTATCAAATGGCATAAATTATATAAAGCGCAAATCTATTTGAAAAAAGAGAAATCACCAAGCTAATAAGAAAATGGAGGTCCTATGAATTTGCGAAAGATGTTTATAAGATATTTTGTGAACCCCATTCTTTGGAGATTCATAAAAAGATCTAGAAGATTTGCCTATCTTGAAGAACTCCGTAAAAAACAGTGGAATGGTCTGCAAATTAACAAGAAAAAACAAGCCAAAAAACTATATAATCTTGTAAAATATGCCGAGAATAACATTCCTTACTACCGTGATATTATAAGAAATAAAAAAATATCATACTCAAGAAAAACAATCTTCCAAGATATCAAAAAACTTCCAGTCTTGACTAAGGAGGACATAGATAAGAACTTTGATTCGCTCATAAATAAGAATATCAAGTCATGCACCAATACATCTGGAGGGAGTACCGGGAAACAAGTTACTTTTTTACAGACAGCTCACATGTACGACTATGACGCAGCCACGACGAGTTTATCTAAAGAATGGGCGGGAAGAAAAGAAGGTGAGCTCATAATTAAGTTATGGGGTTCTGAAAGAGACGCTTTGAAAGGTGGAAGCGGTTGGAAAGGTTTTCTCGTTCGAAATTTCACTAATGTAATTTTACTCAACACATATCTGATGACTGAAGAAGATATTCTGAACCACATCAGTACAATCAATAAGAAAAGACCAAAAATTTTGGTCGCATATGCTGATTGTGCATTCGAAGTTGCACAGTTTATCCTTGACAATAACATAAAAGTATACTCCCCAACCGCAATAATTACATCAGCAGGAACTCTTTTCCCAAAGTTTCGACAAATTATTCAACAGGCTTTCCAGTGCCCCGTCTTTGATCGTTATGGTTCACGAGAGGTTGGTGGTGTTGCATTTGAATGCAATAAACACAATGGTCTACACGTAAATATATTTAATCATTATGTAGAAATACTTGATAACAAACTAAGAGATGTAAAGAAAGAAGGTGCCAAAGGCGAAATATATGTCACAAGCCTACACAATTACGCAATGCCTTTAATACGTTACAGAATTGAGGATATAGGCCAAGTTACAAATAAAAAATGTGCTTGCGGAAGGGGTTTGCCCTTAATAAAAAAGATAGAAGGTCGAGTAGGATACACCATACGAACAAAACATTCTTCAGTGAGTAGCACGGCATTAACAACTACTTTTTACTATCCCAAATCAATAAAACGTTACCAAGTTATTCAGAACAAAAATAATTTTTTAATAAAAATAGAAGTGCGTGACAAGAGACAATGGCAAAAAGACCAAAAAGAGCTTTTGTTAAAATTGCAAAAGTTGCTAAAAGGTACTAAAATTGAGTTTAGAATCGTAAATAAAATACACCCTACGAAAAGCGGTAAATTCCTTTTTTTCATAAATGAAAATGAAATCAAACAAGTAAAAAAGAACAAAATGAATTATTCACCACACCAAAACTAAAAACTATAGGTGTTGTATTACAATATATATAAAATGAAAAGAATACTATTCACTGGAAAAGATCATCGACTGAGAAGAAGAGAGACCATACTTCATCCTCCAAAGGGAATAAAATTCATTTCACAGCAGCCTCTCAATGAAATGAAAAAAGATTATGAGCTATCAGGACTAATAGCTAAGATGCAGAACTCCAAAAAGATGCAGAACTTTCTGAATTATAATAATATCATACCTAAAAAACAACTGAAAAACATCGATCTCATCTACTCACCAGGAAAAATTATACTTAACCGATTCCCTTGGGTGATCGAGATTGACAATGTGGCTGTATTAACCTACTATAACTTGAGGCTTCTTAGACTTCTAAAGCCATTTATAAAACTCACATTAAAATCTAAGTACTGTAAAAAAATAATTTGCATATCAGAAGCGGCCAAAAGTGCAATGCAACATTGTTTTAAATCCAAAAAAATAAATAAAAAAATATCTGTGGTCTATCCATATGTAAAAAAACCAGAATTATCATCAACAAAACAAAGAAAAATTACTTTTCTTTTCATATCTACTAACTTTTACCTGAAAGGGGGAAAAGAGCTCCTCATAGCTTTTGATCAGCTTTCAAAAAAGAACAAGAATATAGAACTTACAATAATAACCAAAATGAAAGACATCTCAAAAGATCACATGAAAATTATTGAAAAAAATTCTAAAATTAAACTATATGAGGCCTCATTCTCTAAAGAAGATCTGTTTCATAAATTCTACTCAAAAAGCGATGTATTTGTTCTCCCCACTTATCAAGATAGTTTTGGGATGGTAATACTAGAGGCAATCTCCGCAGGTTTAGCGTGCATAACTACCGACCTATACAATCTGCCAGAACTGGTCGAAGAAGGACGAAATGGATATCTAATAACTCCTCCAATATACTATTTTGATAAAAAAACATTTCAACCCAATACTGATGCATGGAATAAAGACCTTGTAGCATATAGCAAACACGAAAAATTTGAAAAGGTAGTTATTCAACTCACGCAAAAAATGGAAATCATGATAAATAACCCTAAGATGATAACATTTATGAAAACAGAATCCAAGAAAATATTTAACGAGAAGTTTGCAGTAAATATACGAAACAATAACTTGAAGAAAGCACTGGTGTAATCAATGTGTGGCATAATAGGAGCATACGGAAAAAAAGCAGATCAGATAACCGAGAAGCAAATTAGATTGGCCCTTAAGAAGATAAATCACAGAGGACCTGACTCTAAAAACCACATATGTGAACCTAATCTAATTTTAGGCCACACTAGACTTTCAATAATCGATACAAGATCCATCGCTAACCAACCCATGAAAAGCGATGATGGAGATCTCACCATAGTATTTAATGGGGAGATATACAATTATCCAGAAATCAAGCAAGATCTTATCAGTAAAGGGCACAAGTTCAATACAGAATCGGATACAGAGGTTATCTTAAAATCATATAAAGAATACGGACATAGATGCACAGAACGATTTATCGGCATGTGGGCTTTTGCAATTCATGACAAGAAATCAGAATCATTATTTCTTTCGCGTGACAGGATAGGGGAAAAACCTCTCTACTATACTATCTATGAAGACACAATATACTTTTCTTCAGAACTTCCTGCACTACTTGATATAAGGAATGTTAGAAAAGAGATTGACTTCGAATCGCTTACATACTATCTTACTTACAACATCAGACATATGCCTTGGGACAAATCAATATTCAAAGATGTTAGAAAAGTCCCTCCCGCGCACAATCTGTTTTTTAAAGGCGGAAAAATAAATTTACAGAGATATTGGAAACCAGATTTCAATAAAAAAAGTAAATCAAAAAAGTCATACCTTGAAGAGTATGAAAACATACTTGGAAGAGCTGTGAAGAGAACATGTATAAGCGACGTCCCTGTAGGTATCTTATTATCTGGTGGAGTTGATTCGTCTACTATCGCCATGCTTCTTGAGAAAAAAAATATAACTTCCTATACCATCGGATTTGACAAACAAGATCCTGAACTGAAGAGAGCGAAGAAAGTCGCTGAAAGAGTAGGCATAAAGAATAAACAGATACTTTTCTCAAACAATGAACTACTTACTAAAGGGCCCGAGCTCTTTAGAGATCTAATATCAAACCTAGGAGAGCCTGTTAATCTCCTCCAACCATTGTATACTTATATGATAATGAAAGAGGTTAAGAAAGACGGATTGAAGGTTTTGATTGGTGGCAATGGCGCTGATGAGATCTTCTACGGATATGATGGGGCCAACAAGACACTCCTTGCATCTTATCTATTTAAATTAAATGACGCAATCCCTCTTTTCAAATTTCTTAAACTATCTAAATTATTCAAAGGAAAATGGCATGTTTGGTTTAAAATGCTTGAACTTAACAATGATAAAAGAAAACCATATCTTTATACGGCCCAATCTAAGAAGACAATTGAGCTTTTTGGCGACCGCCACAGAAAATCATTGAAGAAGACAAATTTTTCTAGGTTGCTAGAAGAGATAGGCACAGAATGTAACTCTCAATCGTTTATAGAACACGCTCAATGGTTGGGCCTAACCGTAGAGAACGAGCACTCAATAACGATCGTTGGTGATCTGGGGGGTATGGCTCAATCTATTGAAATAAGAACTCCTTTTTTAGACAAAGAACTTATGGAATTTGGATTCAGACTACCTCTTCGATTTAAGGTAAGAAGTCTATTTTCCAAGAAAGGTAACAAGTGGATAATGCGTAAGTTTCTAGAGCAAAAAATGGGATCTGATTTTCTATATGGGAAGAAGATGGGTTTTGGTTATAATATCAAACTAAAAGATATTATTAGTAAACACTGGAATGAAGATTTTAAAAAAGTTGTCTTTAAGTATATCCCAGAAACTGGAATATTTAATATGGAAATTATTGAAAAAATGTATGAAGAACATATGCAGGGGGCAGACCACTCCACGCCGTTGTTTGGAATATACACCTTCGGAATATGGCACAAAATAATGATGGAACAAAGAAACTGAAGATATGCCTTATACATCCAGGGGTAAGATCTTACAGAGTAAAGCTATTTGATGATCTTTTTCATAAATATGACATTACATATATATTAACAGCCGGGAAGAGAATGAACCAGTATCGTAAAGAATGGGAAGAACCTATTAAAAAATGGAAAATTAAAATAATAGAAGATGTACCCATGGTTGGTTATCAAAGATTCTCACCTGGAATCTTCAAAGAACTAAAAAAATACGATCTGATAATCGCTTCCGACTCAACTTCATTTCCAACACATGCTGCATTCTTATGGGGAAAACTTGTATTAAAGAAGAAACTCATACTGTGGAATGAGTTATGGACATATCCCAAAATATTTACTGCGAGACTTATCAAACCATTCATTAGTATTATGACTCAAAAAGCAGACGCATGTATTGCTGCAGGCACAAAAGCAAGAAATCTTTACAAAGAACTGGGTGCAGACCCACACAGAATAACTATCGCTCCAAACTGTGCAGTCGAATTTGATGATAATTATAAAAACGATAAACATGTTGAAGATCTTCGGGAAAGATTTGGCTTGAAAGGAAAGAAAGTCTTTCTCTACGTTGGAAGAATATTACCGTATAAAGGACTTGATAATTTAATAAAAGCTTTTTCGATTATAGAGAAAAAGTTTCCTCAAGCGTTTCTTCTTGTGGGTGGCCCTTCAGTAGGTAGGTTCGAAGATGAATGCAAACAACTTGCTAAGAAACTCGGTGTAAAAAATATAAAATTCATTGGTCCTATTCCGCACGAGAATGTTGCAAATTATTATCTTCTCTGCGATATGTTCGTATTACCAACAAGATTCTTGTGGAATTCAGTAGTGCCTAGTGAAGCATGGGGTCTAACTATAAATGAAGTGATGAGTCTAGGAAGACCAGTTATAACTACTACAGCAGTAGCAGCAGGGTATGATATGATCCATCAAGGAAAGAATGGATATATTGTCAAGGAAGGTAACGTGAAGGCGCTCAGTAAAGTTATGGGGGATTTTCTTTCAGATAAAAAAAAGGCAAAGCAAATGGGTGCTGAAGCAAAAAAGACAGTGAAAGATGAATTCAACTATGACAAAATGGCTGAGGGATTTCATGAAGCTATAAGAATAGCGACAAGGCTAAAAGATGATTAGAAAAAAAATTGTTGATTTCTTTAATAAAAAGCTCCAAATTGATATCGAGTATTATATAAAAGGAGGTTTCTGGCTTGTTCTTGCAAATGTCACCATCGCATTGGTTAATGTCGTTGCACTAATCTTATTTGCAAGGCTTCTTTCTCAAGATGAATTCGGGAAATATAAATTTTTTCTTTCATTGATTGGGGTTTTCAGCATACTATCTGCAACAGGGATGGACACTGCAGTACTTCAGTCAGCATCTAGACATAACAAATATGCATATATAAACTCATCCAAATTTCGACTTAAAGTATCCCTGCTTGGAAGTGTTGCTATGCTCATCGCCACAGCGTACTTTTATAAAATTTCAGACCCCCTCTGGATGGTCTCCGCAATAGGTATGTTTCTCTTTCCGTTTATGTTTTCCTTCGGCGGAAGTATTTTCTTCATGTATGGTCTTCAAAAATTTACCTTTGCATCTATTTTCAAAGTACTTACAAACTTACTACCTCTATTTTTTGTTATAACCCTTACTATACTTACAAGAAACGTATACATAATAATAATTGCATATATGCTCGCCATTTCATTATCACATATCTCAATATACACATACATAATTAAAAAAGTCATTCCAAAAATAAAGAATAATGTTGCCGATAAATCTATGATATCATACGGGAAACATCTTTCTCTTGTGAATGCAATCACAGTTGTGTTTAATTATTTTGATAAACTGTTGATCACATATCTGATGGGATACTCTAGCCTTGCCATATACGCAATAGCAGAAAGTTTACCAAATCAGTTCAAAACTCAAACAAAGTTTATAATGGGTCTTGTGATGCCTAAAATGAGCAAGAATAGTAATCTGAGTTTTAAACACATACAAAGGTATGTGCTCTATGCATTTCTCTTATCCGCAGCAGCAATATCTATAATATATTTAGTACTCCCCCCTATAATCACATTTCTTTTTGGAGACAAATATATTTCTTCAATACCTTTTGCCCAAAAGCTTTTCCTTGCAACTATATTTTGGCTTCCAAATACTCTTTTGCTTTCCTACTTTCAATCTCAAAAAAAAATGAGAGAGATATACACATACAGAATTGTAACTCCAATCGTCGGACTTACTCTTTACCTGGTTCTAGGCATTAAGTTTCAAATGTTGGGAATTGTCTATGCAATGATACTATCTCAAGGATTCACATTCGTGTTCCTTATACTCATAGCATCCAAGAAAATTGAACTACTGAGAATGTCTTCATTAATCAGAAGATAGCATAATAAATCTGTGCATCTCAGCTACTTTTTTTTCTATAGATATGTAAACGTTTGTTAGCAAAAAATGGTTTTCCAGGCATCCTTAATTTCGGGCTGTTGATTAAAGGAACTGGAAACTTTGGACAAAAAAGATCCACCAATTTAAATCCTCTAAACAGTTTCTTTTGTGTAGACTCTGTGAAAACAGCAATATGGCCATTATCGTAAGTAAAAGCATACAGTTCTCCAGTAAATAAGTATTTCAAGCGCGAGAAAATATCTTTTCCTGTCGGAAAACTCAGCAGCAGATGACCTCCAGGCTTCAAGACCCTGTGTACTTCACGTACGAAATTCCAGGGATTTTCTACATGCTCTAGCACAGCAAAACCGCAGATGTAATCAAATGATGAATCATCGAATGGTAGCTTCTCCGTAGACATGTTAACTTTCACGAAGTTAACTTCATTGCGTATTTCAGGGCGTAGAAAGTCATCAAGATCTACAGCAGAAAAATTCATAGCTAAATCGGATCTGATTGCTTTCACCATTTCGAAGAATGCGCCCCTACCACAGCCGATCTCAAGAATATTAGATCCCCTATTCTTCAATAATATCTCTTTGACTTTAGGAAAGAAAGAAAGTTCATCAAAAGGAGCGCTTGCATGCAAACTCTTCTTATAAGCGGTCAAGTTTTTTTTAATATCACTTTCCATCATCTTAAATCAAATCCGAAAAAATATGATATTAGTTATAAATCAATTATTTAAATAACTTTGTAGAATAGATATCATCTTGGAATTTATTTGAATTAATATATGTAAACAGAAAGAATACATCAATAAATAACACCAATCCACAGCCATTAAGTAAAATACTAAGAATTATTAATATAGCTTCTTAAAAGTATCTGCCCTGTGTTAATGCAAGAAGCAAGAATCACATTGACGAACAAACCATACACCCCCTAATTAAACAGCACAGCAGTTTTAAAAGTAGAAACCTTTATAAAACAATTAACTACGAAACACTCGAAATGCAGCACAAAATGCCGCCATAATTCAATAGAAGGGAACTAATAATAAAATAATAACAGCTATAAAATGATAAAAAAATATACTGTTTTTTTCGTGGTTCAAACAGGATTTGCAATAAGGAATGTGTTACGATCTGATGCGTTCAGAGCTTTAGCTAAAAAAAAAGATCTTAACCTGGTAATATTCTGCGGACTTTCTCAAAATAAAAAATTTCAAAAAGAATTTTGCGGGAGCAACATATTCTTTGAGAAACTTCACTCAAATCAAGATATGAGTGTATTTGAATGGTATTCAAAAAACCTGCAAAGTTTAAGTCAGGCATACAGAAAACCTACAGAATCTTATGACATCATTCTTAAAAAACTTAAAAAAACAAATCTTTTAAAATACAGATTAGCAAAAATATTGAAACCTCTCCTGATGTCGGATAAAATATTTAGAGGCATTAATTGTATGGATACGCGATTATTTGGAAATAAAAATTATGATCGACTAATAGAAAAATATAATCCCGATCTAATTTTTTTCTCGGGTGCATATGATTTTGATTCTCATCCTTTGGCAAGAAGAGCTAAGGTTATGGATATTCCTTCAATAACGTTGATTACAAGTTGGGATAATCTGACAAAGGGTTCTCTCATAGTCAAACCGGACGAAATGATTGTCTGGAACAATATAATGAAAAAAGAAGCAATTAAACTACATGGGATGAAACCAGAAGACGTCCACGTTGTTGGAGCCCCACCATTTGATTTCTATCACAATGTGAAAATTCTGTCACGAGAAGACTTCTTCAAGAAGATGGGCCTTGATCAAAAAAAAAAGCTCATAGTTTATGCTTCAGTGACTCGTAGCGTAACAAAAGATGAGTCATTCATAGTCCGCGACTTGCTTGAAATGATAGATAATCGTCAACTCGTAGAAGGCTGCCAGATTCTTGCAAGAATCTATGCAAGAAGAAATATTAACGAATACAAAAAATATTTTAACAGAAGCAACATAATCTTTGACCAACCAAAGATTGTTAAGAATCTTCCAGATTTATGGAATCCAGATAAAAACACAATGGAACACATAGCAAATACGCTGGCTCATGCAGATGTATTTGTCTCTTCATCCACCACGATGGTAATTGAAGCAGCATTATTCGACACACCAATAGTTAACTGGATGTATGACGAAATAGCCAATAAAGATTATACAGATTCCGTCTCAAGGTTCTTTGATTATACTCATTATAAAAACATCATCGAAACAAAAGGTGTACAAGTAGCAAAGTCTCCTGAAGAAATGAAAAACCAGATAAACACATATCTAAAAAGTCCTCATTCAGATAAAAAAGGACGGGAAAGGATAATAAAAGAACAGATCGGGACAGTTGATGGACTTGCAGGGAAAAGAATAAGTGAAGTCATTTATAGATACTTAAAAAAGAAATAATAGGAGATTTGACAGAAAAATGAAATTTAATAAAATATATATAATCGCCGAGATTGGAAGTTGTCACGACGGTAGCTTTGGAAACGCAAAGAACCTTATTAAGGCGGCGGCGAATTGTGGCGTTGATGCAGTGAAATTCCAGACCCACATCGCCGAAGCAGAAACACTCCCTGACGCGCCTTCACCATCATACTTCAAGGGGGAATCCCGCTTTGAATATTTCAAGAGGACTGCCTTTTCCCAAGAACAACTGAAAAAATTAAAATCTTGCTGCGAAGAATGTGGTGTTGAATTCATCTCATCCGCATTCAGCGAAGAAGCGGTTGACGTTCTTGAGAAAGTAGGCGTTAGACTCCACAAGGTACCTTCAGGCGAGGTAACAAACTTACCCCTGCTCACGAAAATGGCCAAAACAGGAAAAACAATATTGCTTTCTTCTGGAATGAGCGATTATAAAGAGATTGATCAAGCCATTGATGTTATAAGGTCCCATAATGAAAATCTAGTAGTTATGCAATGTACAAGCGCATATCCATGCGAATATGAAAGGATTGGTCTCAATGTGCTCAAAGAATTTAAGAACCGGTTCAATGTCGATATAGGGTTATCAGATCATACCCTTACGGCGTATAGCTCTTATGCAGCAGTGATGATGGATGCAAAGGTAATTGAGAAGCATTTTACCCTTAGCAGATTGATGTACGGATCAGATGCCAAAAATTCGCTTGAACCTGACGAGTTCCGAGATCTTGTGACAGGTATCCGCGCAATAGAGACAATGCTGGCAAATAATGTTGATAAAGATAATATATCTGCATTCAAGGATATGAAAGAGATATTTCAAAAAAGTATAGTGAGCAGCAAACCAATAAACAAAGGGGAAACCATAACAAAATATCATATTGGAATTAAAAAACCAGGTACAGGATTAGAACCTAAATATTACACTGAAATTATTGGTAAGAAAGCATCAAAAGATATATCTGAGAATCAAGTTATAAGAAAAGAAGATATATCTTGGGAGGTTATTAAAAAATGACAAAGAGAAAAATCGCGATTGTAATCGGTTCTAGAGCCAACTATGCGAGCATCAAGTCCGTAATAAGCGAACTTGATAAAAATGCCAATGTAGAACTTCAACTGTTCGTAGGCGCTTCAGCAATATTAGACAAATATGGAAATGTATCTAAACTTATCGAAAAAGATGGATTCAAGATAACTGAGAAATTCTATATGCTGGTCGAAGGTGAAACTCCCGAAACCATGTCTATGTCTACAGGAATAGGAATTATCAAGCTTTCTGGAATTCTGATGAACCACAAACCGGATATTGTTATTACCATTGGTGACCGATTCGAGACAATGTCCACAGCAATCGCAACTACATATATGAATATTCATCTAGCACATACAATGGGAGGAGAGATCACGGGAACGATAGATGAGTCAATCAGGCACGCAGTCACAAAATTTTCGCACATCCATTTTCCTGCAAATGCCCTCGCTGCGGAAAGAATTAAGAAATTAGGAGAAAATCCAGAGCACATATTCCTGACAGGTTGCCCGAGAATAGATGTGGTCAATGAAATAATAACAGACAACAGAAATAATAATTTTGATGAAGATGGTTTTTGGAAAGAATATAAAGGGGTTGGAGAAACGTTTCCGTTACAAGATAACGGTTTTCTATTAGTACTTCAGCACCCCGTAACAACCGAATATAAAGAAAACAGAAAAGAAATGAGACGGACGTTAGAAGCTTTGAACGAACTTAAGATGCCCACAGTAATGCTCTGGCCTAACGCGGATGCAGGAAGTGATGAAATATCCAAAGAAATAAGAACATTCAGGGAGAACAACAACCCAAAATGGCTTCACATATTCAAGAACCTCCCTATGAACTACTTCATAAGACTTATGGATTGCTGTTCCTGCATGATCGGCAATTCAAGCAGTGCCATACGTGAAGGTCCCATCGTAGGCGTACCAGTAGTCAATGTAGGCACAAGGCAACAAGGAAGAGCCAGAGGCAATAATGTGATAGATGTCCCTCATAATAAAACAGATATTTTGGATGCAATAAAAAAACAACTCGAACACGGAAAATATTCCCCTAATAAACTGTATGGAGATGGAAGTGCAGGCAAAAAAATTTCAGATGTTCTGTCTACAATTGATTTGAGTAAAGTTTCCATACAAAAGAGATTAGTATTGCCAGGTGAACGTCATGAAACTAAATTATAAAAACACTATTGAGCGTCAAAATGTCGATATCAATAAGTTAAGACCTGGTAAATCTTACGACTACTTGATTGAGAACAGAACAGGTGACTTTGAATCGCTAATATCAAATGAAGAAAGACTCAAAGAAATGTTGAAGAAAATTGACTGCCCGCTCTGTGGTGCTGATGCCTATGAGCACAAATTCAAGAAAGATAACCTTAACGTGGTAAGATGCAAACAGTGCGGCTGTATATATGTCAATCCAGTTTTTGACACGGAAAAATACTTCAAAGCATATAAGTCAGAGGATTACCAAAAAATTGGTAAGAAATTATCAGAATCTTCTCATGATTATAGAAAGGAAAGATTTGGAAAGGAACGCGTAGAATATATTGAAAAGTTCCATAATGATACTTTACCTAAGACCATGCTCGATATAGGTTGCTCTACCGGATTTGTTCTGGAGGTTGCCAAAGAAAGAGGTTGGGACGCCACAGGTATCGAACTAAACCCATCATCAGTCGAGTTTGCAAGAAAAAGAAATCTCACAGTAATGGATAAGCCATTGGAAGAAATAAATTTCTCGAAAAAGTTTTCGGCAATCACTTTATATGATGTATTAGAACATCTTCCAGATCCTAAAAAAATTCTTCATAAAGTCCGTGAGTTGCTTGAAAAAGATGGAAATATATTTATCTACGTACCTAATTATGAATCTGCCTCAAAAGAACTTTTAGGTGTGCAAAATTCCCATTTTATCTGGCCAACGCATCATCTTACTTATTTCACCCCGGAAACACTTAAAGAATTCCTTGAAAATAACGGTTTTGAAGTTATCTTCTGGGAAACTCAAGGGCTCGATGTCTATGATTGGTTGTGGTACCTTGAAGAAAAAACAGATAGTGACACAACATTATTGAGAAAACATGCAGAGACCTTCCAGTCCTACATAAACGGCTCAGGTCACGGTAAAAACCTAAGAATGTATGCCAAAAAGATCTGATGAAAACCAAATGACAAAAGAAAATGAGACAAAAATTCTTGCGATAATTCCTGCGAGAGGTGGCTCTAAGAGCATACCTAAAAAAAACATGCAGGATGTCGCCGGCAAACCACTACTGTGGTACACATTCCAAGCTGTACAAAACAGCAACCTAGTAAATAGAACAATCTTCTCTAGTGACGATGAAGATATGATTGAATATGCTAAAAGTAATAATATTGAAGTTCCATTCATAAGGCCTTCATCGCTCTCGACCGATATAGCATCAACCTATGATGTTATAAAACACACATTGGATTTTCTGATCAAAGAATCAGGCTACATACCAGATTACATTATATTACTGCAACCAACCTCACCATTAAGAACTGCAAAACATATAGATGAAGCAATAAAAAAACTTATTAAACTGAAAGGCGACTCTTTAGTTAGTGTTACAGAACTCCCTCATAATCACCATCCTTCAAAACTCATGAAACTCGAGAAAGATAAAAAAGATAGACTTAAGCCATTGGCTGGAAAAGAAAATTTGATTAGAAGGCAAGACATGGAACATTTATACGTCAGAAATGGTGCAGCAATATATATTTTCACATATGATCTTTTTGTGAGAGAAAAAAGATTAATAGGGGATGACTGTATTGCTTATTTCATGAATGCCGCAGAATCTGTCGACATTGACGATTTTGAAGACCTCAAACTGGCAGATTTAATAATAAAAGACAGGGAATAAAAACCCGAGAATAACTTAATACAGCATAATACTATACTAATTAAATTCTCAAGATCAAACAGGGTTGTGTTCCCATGGTTTGAAAGCAATGATTTAGGATAAATTAAAGAATTGTAGAATGTATCTCAATATTTGTCATTAACTTATTCATCAAAACGCGACATAATAACTATTTTTGCTAACCACATTATTGGATTATATATTCCAAAGAAAAAAACAAGTATGTCAAGTCTTTGAAATAAAAAAAACAATATTATCAACTCTTTGATGTTCATCGAAGGAAGTGATGCAATTCTTGATAAGAAAACTACGCGTTTAGTCTTCTTTACTTTTATCATATTATGTCCAGGTTCGCCGCCAACTAACAAAGCACGATCTCTAGAACTTATGCTTGAAAAGAGAGCAAATATTATGGAGATAAAACCTGCAATTAGCAGAACAACATTTTCAAAAATAAGAAAACTTCCTAAAGCAAGAGAACCATATAAACTCGCTACAAGAGTATAACCATATATTCCATCGAGAAATTGTCCCCTTTTTGAACAATTCCCGGTAACGCGCGCCACCTGACCATCTGAGCGGTCAAGTATCAGTGTGATATAAATAAAAAAGACCCCTATTAGAAAAATATAAGATTTTTGGAAGACCATTAAAAACGTGCCAATCAAACCTAAAAATATATTGAATATCGTTATTGCATTTGGAGTTATCTTGAACTTCAGAAACACCCAAGTAAAATATACTGCAACAAATCTACTAAATTTTTGTTGATAATTGAAACTACCGGCTCTTTTTTTGGCCCCTTTTTTACGAATGGTTCTTATTGAAGTCATAGCGCTACAGGAAATTATAAGGTATATAAATCTGCGCAATAAATCTAAGTTCAGATTTTCTATTTAGTTCATCTGCGCGTCATCCCTTTATTCATTTTAAATTAGAATGTCATTATTTATTATTAAAAATATTTAATCAATTCAATATAGGACTTAATTTATTAATGGGGAGATGCGACAAGAATGCATATTGAAGCTTCAAGTATTTGATGGTGTTCACGTCATGTACCTGCAGGTAAAGAGTAACCTTTATAAACCTCGTCACCCGATGCCTTAAAAGAGGAAATTGTAAGATGAAAATTAATATGGGGTGTGGTACAGACATCAAAAAAGGCTATTTGAACGTTGATATAGCAAAACTCGAAGGAGTTGACAAACTTGTTAATTTAAATAAATACCCTCTCCCTTTCAAAGAAAACAGTGTTGATGAAATATACCTAAATCATGTCTTGGCGCATCTTGATGATCCAACCACATTTCTTGGCGAAGTCAACAGAATACTAAAGAAAGGAGGAAAAATTATAATTCTTGTTCCTCATTTCACATCAGCAACGGCATACTGGGGTGGAGTAAGGAAACACCAGTTCAGTTGGGCGACGTTTCAAAGATACACGAAGACAAACAAAAGAGGATATTATTTTAATTTCTCATTTTCAAGGATACTCGTCGATTTTCAGTTTCAAAAAAAACCATTCTTAGTTTTCTGGAGAGGCGGTTTGTTAAGATTGATTGCAAATAAATGGCCATATCTTTATGAAATGACATCGTTACAGAGATTTCCATGTAGACAAATGCAGATAACTATGATAAAATAAAGATTCAACCAGAGATAATTCACACACCATTACTTGTATCATATTTGATACTACTAAGGAAAGGACAACATTTAAATATAAGTTCATTTGCGTTTACTTTGTGAACGGCCAGAGTGGCCTGGTCCTACCCGTTCCCATTTCGAACACGGAAGTCAAGCAGGTCTGCGTCGTGCTGTGGTACTGCACTTATGTGCGGGAAGCTCATGAAGCCGTTCCTTTCTTTTTT
>Ga0233431_1002365_pt1 | contig 26637 bp, 38 predicted proteins | sample SI_118_April2016_FD_179867 | JGI IMG/M metagenome (GOLD analysis project Ga0233431, IMG submission 179867) | Seawater microbial communities from Saanich Inlet, British Columbia, Canada - SI_118_April2016_200_MG | ecosystem: Environmental > Aquatic > Marine > Inlet | place: Canada: British...
CCATTATCAAAGTGGACAATTAAAGGTCCATTTAAAGTTGGATCTTTGTTAGAAACAGCTATCTCTGCATTAGTTGTTATGTTTTTCTTAGTTCAGCCGTTTTAAGCATATAGTTTTCTAGCTTTGTCAATATGTAATGTTTTCCGAGACGCAACTTCTAGCTTGCCACTGGAATGGATCTCTGCTAGCTTCTCAATAGCTTCGGATTTGGTTCTTAGGTCATGTTCTGCTTTGATTATGTTTAGAATTCGGTTAGTTTCCTTGTTGATCTCAATGATTGCCTTAACCATATGTTAACATGATGTTAATACTATATTAATATATCTATCAAGAATGAGCTTCCACTCATTAGGTTATTAAAGATTAACTGTTTGATTAAACTGTGAATTATAATGTTAGGTAAGAAATCTCCTAAAAAAGAGTTTATTGAGTTGAATGTTGCAGAAGCGCAACAAGATGATGTTGATAAGGGAATTGTTAGAATTGATTCTCAAATTATGAAAGTAATTGGTATTAATCAAGGTGATATAGTTGAGATTGAAGGTGAAAAGAAAACAGCTGCTATTGCTGGCCGTGCTTTTCCATCAGATCTTGGTTTAAACATTATTCGTATGGACCCGCTTTCAAGACGTAATGCTAAAACATCTATTGGTGAAAAAGTTAAACTGCGCCAGTTAGATTTTAAACCCGCAAAAACCGTAACTCTTGCACCAGTTAAGGGCAGAGTTATTATTCAGGGAGATTTTTCAGGATTAAAACGAGGAGTTATTGGACGAGTTGTATCTAAAGGGGATTTGATATCTCTGGGTGGAGCTCGTAGACGAAGAACGGCATTTTCAGGTTCTCCCTTTGAAGAAATATTCAATATGATGAATGATGATATGAATATGATGGGTGGCGTTGGATTTGGCGGACTTAAGATGATGGTTGTAGCTACAAATCCAAAAGAAGCATCTGTTATCACAGAAGACACACAAGTTTCATGGAAAGATACACCTGTAGAACTTAAGGAAGAAGCCATCCCTGAGATTGCATATGAAGATATTGGTGGATTAGAAGAAGAGATTAAGAAAGTTCGAGAGATGATTGAACTTCCTATGAAGCACCCTGAAATATTTGAGAGACTTGGAGTTTCACCACCAAAAGGAGTTTTACTTTACGGACCACCTGGAACGGGAAAAACGTTACTAGCTAAGGCGGTTGCGCATGAATCTCAAGCTAATTTTGTTACACTAAATGGACCTGAAATAATGTCTAAGTTTGTTGGTGAAGCAGAAAAGAAGTTGAGAACTTTATTTGAAGATGCAGAGAAGAATGCACCCTCTATAATTTTTATTGACGAACTCGATGCTATTGCACCAAAGCGAGAAGAAAGCTATGGTGAAGTTGAGCGAAGAGTTGTTGCACAGTTGCTTGCATCTATGGATGGAATGAAGGGCAGAGGAAAAGTTATTGTTATTGCAGCAACAAACAGACCTGAAGCACTTGATCCAGCATTACGAAGAGGTGGAAGATTTGATAGAGAGATTGAGATTGGTGTTCCAAATAGAAAAGCTCGACTTGAGATCTTAAAGATTCATACAAGAAACATGCCACTAACAAAAGATGTTAATATTGAAGAGCTAGCAGATAGAACTTATGGTTTTGTCGGAGCTGACTTAGAAGGACTAGCAAAAGAAGCAGCAATGAATGTTATTCGAAGAGTTATTCCTGAATATAATTTTAAGGAAGATGAAAAACTTCCAGAAGATGTTATGAAGAAACTTATTGTTAGAAAAGAAGACTTTGAAGAAGGACTAAAGATGGTTCAGCCATCTGCAATGAGAGAAGTTCTTGTTGATGTTCCAAATACAAAGTGGACAGATATTGGTGGTATTGAGAAAGCTAAGCAAGAACTTAAAGAAGTTGTTGAGTGGCCACTAAATAATCCTGAAGCATTCACACGTTTAGGTGTCAAACCACCAAAAGGAGTTTTACTTTATGGACCACCTGGAACTGGAAAGACTTTGTTAGCTAAGGCAGTTGCAACTGAATCTGGAGCTAATTTTATTTCAGTAAAAGGACCTGAAGTCTTAAGCAAGTGGGTTGGAGAATCTGAAAAAGCAGTTAGAAAGATCTTTGCAAAAGCAAGACAGGTTTCACCCGCAATCATTTTCTTTGATGAGATTGATGCAATTGCATCTCAGAGATCTTCAGGTATGGGATCTGGTGTTGATGCTAAAGTTGTTAATCAGATTCTAACTGAGATGGATGGAATGGAAGATATGAAAGATGTTGTTGTTATGGCAGCAACTAACCGACCAGAACTTGTTGATCCCGCACTTCTTAGACCTGGACGGTTTGACAGACATATTATGATCCCACCTCCAGATGAGAACGGAAGAGAAGAGATCTTCAAAGTTCATACTGAAAACATGCCTCTAGCGAAGGGAATTAACATGAAAGATCTAGCTAAGAAAACTGTAAACTATTCTGGAGCAGACATTGAAGCAGTTTGTAGAGAAGCAGCGATGTTAGCACTTCGTGAAGATATGAAAACAACAGAAGTTAAAAAGAAACACTTTGAAGCTGGATTAAAAGAGATTCATGGAAGCCTGAGAAAGTCTGAGATTAGCAAGTATGAGAATGCAGTTCAGTCAGCTAAGCGCGGAACTAAATGCGATGATGGCCCAAGTTATATGGGTTAGTGACATTCAGTCTTGCAGAAATAACATCCGCCAAGAGGTTTTCTAGTGTTGTATTCACATTTTTTGTTTGTGATTAGGTCAAGTGCGTCAAGTAGTTCTTGATCTTCTAGCCCTAACTGTGTCTTAAGTTTTTGATATTTTTCTCTTGCAAGTATGTCCCAAGAGAAACCAGTTTCTTCTGGGCTCTTAACAATACTCCTTTTGTCTACACCCCAAAAGAATGGAACACATTCTACGATAAGTGCTTCATTTTTAGGATTTGCAAAAGGCTCAAAATTATGATGTTCATCTTTACCCGTTTCTGTATTTCGATGATATTTTCCTATATATAGTCCTTCATGTCTTACAGCCATTACAAGTTCAAGCGTATGAAATGTTTTTTTACCTAACTCAAACATCCCTCTCCAGTCTATACCTTCCCAGTGTTGTTCTACTTTAGCAACAAGTTGCAACATAGCAGTTTTTTGGTTTTCGTACATTTTAGCAGAAATTCTTTTAGCGAGGTTAGGTGGTCCTTCTGTAAGTTCGTGATCAACTAAAAAATTCTCACCATCCTCACTTACATCTATGAGAATTCCTGGACCTGTACTGCTAGCTACGGGAGTTCCATCATCCGGATAGTCACCGAGTGAGTCTATGCTTATCTTCATAACTGTATTAATAGTATATTGAATTTAATGGTTTCGTAACTTAAAGAAACAATAGTTATATAGGCTAGTTATGCAAAAGCGAGGGTTTTTTCACCAATTTTTTGAGGGCAATTAGTACAGAAAATTGCGACAGATTCATGACGAGTTAGGCTAATTGCATCTAAGTGTTCTATGTTTGGAGCACCTGTGACGATACCACATTGACCACATTCATATGCAACTGCTTCATGTATATTTGGAGCTATTATATTCGGAGTTTCCCAAATTGTTAAGTCATAATCTGTCAGTTTTGCTTTGCGAAGTTTCCCATGTGTATCTGATTTTGGAACTTTATCTGCGAGAGTTTGTTCTGTAACTATTTCTCCGCGCGGAATATCTTGTCGGAATTTTGATTTAAGAAATTGTTCAGCTGGATGCGTCCTCTGTCCTATTGTCATAATATTATACTTAAAGTTGATTATAAAATAATTTGTATCTTTAAGTTAAGATCTCGGGTTTATCTGCTACAATAATCGTATGTTCTGATTGAGCTATCTTACAGCCCTTAGTCTTTTCTGGGAGAGTTGCATATTCTTTGATTATATTTTTAGATAGAAGTAGTTTGATTGCAAGCCCAGCCTTTAGCTTGCCGAACTTTCTGGTAACGTGTCTTTTTGCAAAGGGTAAGGTTCTGTATTCTGACTTGATCCACTCAAGCACCTCACGAAACTGCCGAAGATTCCCTTCAGATTCGAGAGAGTATACTTCTGAACCTGCACCACTCTTTACTAGACCGCTGCCTGTTGTAGCGAAAGGCTCTATTGCAATAGTCTGACCTATCGTGAGTTTTTGAATATTTCCATCATCAAAACTAGGAATACTTGGCTTTGTATGAACTTGCCATAGACCAACACCATGTCCAGATAAGTTCTTGATTGGTCGAACTCCATATTTAGTCATAGTATCTTCAATTGCAGCACCAATGTCTTTGATCATAGTTCCTGGCTTTGCCATTGAAATTGCAACTTTCAATGCTTCCTCACTGGCTCGGATTAGTGTATCATTTTCTTTATCTTTACCAATTGAAACTGTGAAGGCAGTATCTGTGATGTATCCATCTACGTGTGCACCCATATCAATTTTGACAATATCACCTTTTTTCAGAACTAATGTATCATCTACCTTGGGGTTATAATGTGCAGACATATCATTAACCGAAACATCAACGGGGAACGAGGGTTTTCCACCTAATTCTTCAATCTTAGCTTCAACAGCCTCAGCAATGTCAAGTGCCTTAGCACCTTCTTTTACGAGAGTTCGAGCATATACTTTAGCTTCACGTGATATCTTTCCTGCTTTCCTAAACTTATCTAAATCTACCATTGATTAAAAATGAAACAAAGGAACAATAAAAAACTACTGTTGTTCTTCAGAACTTTCTTTTGGTTTAGGTCCGTCGAACAACCCTTTTGCGTGAAGTAATGCATTACCTTTACTGTTTTCTTTAATCATTATTTCTTGTTGCATTAATGTTTCTAGTGCCATGCCTTGCATCTGCCGTGGTAGAAAAACTCCAGTGCCTTCTTCAGTTTTTTGTTTCATAAAATACATTGCTAGTTTTGTTGAAAGTTCTCCATTTTCAACTATCGACCTTTTATCGTCATCATTAAGTATATATGTTGTAGTCCAAGATCCTTCTTCTGGGAAGAAGAATGTTCCGCATCCACCACACCCCATTATTGAGTCCCCTGTAGAACATTGAAGAACCGAGATAGTTCTCTTCCAATGTGATCTGCATCCGCATTAAGTTTCTGAACAGAGATCATCAGTCTTTCTTGGTCTTTGACAATGTCTGAGATCATATCATATGGCTTTGTTGCTCTTTGGAAATCAGCAATACCAACTGAACCGAACTGAGTATTTCCCATTTCTCTTGCAACTCTCTTTAGTAAGTTTCCTAACCAAAGGTTAATTGCATCTTTTACTTCAGATCTAACTTGTTTAGCTCCGCCGATCTCGCCTTTTACTATTCTGACAACTCTTGCTCGTGGGAATGGCAGGCTATCATCGTCTTGTTCTTCTGCGACGCCCGTTTCTTGCGGAACTGGTTGTTCAGCATTTTGCTGTGGAATTTGATTAATTTCGTCCATGATTATCGATTTTAAGTGTAATTTAGGCTTTAAAAAGGATCGTTTTTTAGCATATATACTCTAGAAACGTGAAATAAAAGAAAAAGCAAAAAACTTTGCTATTTATCTTCTTGCTCTTGTTGTAGCAGTTCTACGTGTTGCAGTGCGGCTAACTGTTGTTCGAGCTGCTGTTCGTCTAGCTGCAGTTCTTCGTGTAGATGCTTTACGTGCTGCTGGAGCTCTTCTAGCTACAGTAGTTCTTGCTCTTGTTGTAGTAGCTCTTCGAGTTGTAGTTGCTCGTCTTACTGGAGCTTTTTTTGCTACTGTTCTTCTAGTTGTAGCTCTTCTAGCTACAGTAGTTCTTGCTCGTGTAGTTGTCGCACGTCTGCGCGTAGTAGCTGCCTTTCGAGTTGTTGCTCTAGCGGCAGTTCGGGAGGTTCTTCTAGTTACCATTATATTACCAATGATATATTTAAAACAAAAGAAGTATTTATTAGTTGTTTTTATCTGTGTAGGGACTACTGCATACATAGTGTGCAGTCATCTGTTTTTGAAGTTTCACAATCTTTGCAAGCCAAACCTTTTGTCCGAATTTCTTTGCATATTTGACAGATACCAAATTGTAGCACTTTTTGATTAGATCCTTTGGAAATCTCTTCCGATACAATATCCAAACTTCCGGCTACTTCTTTAGGTATTTTAAAGTCGGCAGCTCGTTTCCCACTTAAGTATTGTGAGATTGCAGCTTCAGTGCTATCAAGAATTTTTGCAATATCTTTCTGTTTCATACCTTTGTCTTTGAGTTGTCTTGCGAGTCTAGCTTTAATTGCTGGTAGTATTTTCCATACAACAAGTTCGCACGGGAATTGCATAGTAGCTGTAGTCGAACCCCTTTATAATATTTTGCATATCTTAACTATCGTTAAGTTTATAAATGATAGAAAAACTAGCTTACTATGGTATATTCGGAAAAAATCAAACAACGTTTTATGAACCCTACGCATCGCGGTACGGTGAAAAATGCAGATGTAAATGTTACGGTCCAGAGCGAAGTTTGTGGAGATGAGATAGAAATCTCATTTAATGTAAAGAACGGAACGATTTCAGAATGTAAATTTCAGTCTCTTGGTTGCGCAATAAGTGTGGCAACTTGTGATGTTATTTGTGAGCTAGCAGAAGGAAAAACTCCCGATGAGGCTGAGAAGTTGACTCGACAAGATGTTATTCAGGGTGTTGGTGACCTTCCAACAGTTAAGATTCATTGTGGCGATCTATCAGCAAAAGGTTTAAGGAAAGCTGTAGAAGAATACAAAAAGAAGAGGAATTAAAATGGTTATTAGAAAAACTTCAAAGAGAAAAGTTACACCTTCAAAAGAGGTATGTAGTTGTTGCGCAACATCGTGTCATTGTGGACACCATGGATACTATGGGATCCCACTATTTTTGATAGTGTTTGGTTTGTTATGGTTAGCTAAAAACTATGGATGGATTGGAGCTGATTTCTGGCCATATTTATTGATAGTGTTTGGTTTGTTAGTAATTGTCAAACATGCATTGATATTTAGAAAGAAGTAAAAACTATGAGAATGGCTGTATTTGGAGATAGCATCGCATGGGGTGCGTGGGACAAAGAAGGCGGTGGATGGGTAGACCGACTTAAGCGTCACCAGTTAGAACCTTTGGGATATGAGTTGGTATATAACTTCGGTGATACGGGCAGTGATACAAACCGAATCCTAAAACATGTTGACAAAGATTGTGAGATTGTTTTACCTAAGGAATACAAAAAGAACAACATAATCATATTCTCTGTGGGTAAGAATGATGCAATTTACTTTATAGATAAGAAAAAGATGAATATACCTATATGGCAGTTTGAAGCTAATTTAAAGAAGCTGACAAAGATTGCACGAAAGTATGTTGACAATATTGTTTTCACGGGATTGATAGATATTGACGAGTCTAATCAAAAAAACTTTTCAGAAAATGTTAGCTATCAGAACAAGAACTTTTCAGAATATGAAAAAGCGATACAGAAAGTTTGTAAAGAAGAGAAAATATATTTCATACCTTTGTTTGGCAAGATTCCACATAACTTGAGATGGGATGGTTTACATCCAAAGCCAGAAGGTCACAAAAAGATATTTGAAATAGTTAGAGATTACTTGAAGAAGGAGAAATTGATATGATATTTAAGAAGTTTAATCCTGCGCCATTTAGGAAAGACTTTGTAGTTCTGCAGAAAAAGGTCAATGGAAAGCCAATAGTTTATTTTGATAACAGTTGCATGACTCTGAGACCTAAACAAGTTACTGACAAGATCCTGGAATACTATGAAGAATATCCTGGCTGTCATGGAAGAAGTGCACATAAGTTTGCAAGGAAAGTTGATATTGAAGTTGATAAAGCAAGACGTTCTGTTCAGAAATTGTTAGGTGCAAAACACAAACAAGAAATCATTTTCACAAAAAACGCAACAGAAGCCATCAACCTCGTAGCAGAATCTTTCAAGTTGGAGCCCGGAGATATAGTAATTAATTCTGATCGCGAGCATTCATCAAATATTGTTCCATGGCAAAGATTGCAAAAGACAAAAGGAATCAAGCGACTTTATGTTCCTTCAAAGTCTGATGAGACTTTTGATCTAACTGCTTTTGAGACTATGTTGCGACAAAATAAAGGAGATGTCAAGTTAGTTTCAGTAGTGTACACTTCTAATTTAGATGGTTATACTTTACCTGTGCAAGATATTATTAAACGAGCACATAGATATAAAGTAAAAGTTCTTCTTGATGCAGCACAAGCTGCACCACATCATAAGATTGATGTACAGAAACTTGATGTTGATTTTCTAGTTATCTCTGCACATAAGATGTGTGGACCTTCGGGAATTGGAGTGCTTTATGGTAAAAAAGAGCTTCTTGACAGCCTACCGCCGTACATGGTTGGTGGATCAACTGTAACAAATACAACATATGGCTCTTATGAAGTTGCACCACTGCCCGATAAGTTTGAAGCAGGTTTACAAAATTATGCAGGTATTGTTGGTTTTGGTGCTGCTTGTGAGTACATTATGAAAGTTGGACTTACTAAAATTGAAAAGCATGAAAGATCTCTGACACGTTACTTACATGATAAGCTTCTAGATGTTCCACAAGTAAAGATTGTTGGTTGTCTTGATTCAGATCAGAGAGGTGGAATCACTAGTTTTGTGATTGAAGGTATGAATTATCATGATACTGCTCTTCTATTGGATGAGAGCGCAAATGTAATGGTTAGGTCTGGACAGCATTGTTTACATTCATGGTTTAACTCGAGAAATATTCTTGGAAGTTGTAGAGTTAGTTTTTACTTTTATAACACAAAAAAAGAGATCGACATATTTGTAGATACTTTGAAGAAGATCGTTAAGATGACTAACTAGTTGCTTTTTTAACAAATGATGCAGTTCCCGTAGTTGTTAGTGCTGCTCCGAGTAAGAATAATAATATGTTATCAAAATCTGTGTAGATGCATATAGCTCGTTTAACTTGTGTTGGTAGCTCCATACTTACGTCTTGGTTTATCTCAGCGTTGTTTGGGAGACCTTCAATGTTTAGCTGTTCGGTAACGGTTCTTATTGGCCCAACTTCACATGGAGTAGTTAGTGCAAAATAAAGAAATCCCGTACCAATCAATACAAACATTATACTTAGTAAGTACTTGTTAGTTTTTGGTTTAACCATCGACTGCATGTTAGTTATTCTATATAAAAGTTAGCATCACAACTCTTATAAAATATAATTTGTCTTGATAGTCATGGCCAAATATGGTGATTATCCCTGCACACAATAGAACTTTTTTAGGTAGTCACACTTTTCGTTGTAATTAGATAACAGCGAAAGCTATAATATGCGCAGATGGCCAAATCCGGTACAGTCTAAAGAGAAATCTTTTCCTGCGGGAAAAGGCGTGCGGTTGCAACCCGCAAGATTGAGGGTTCGAATCCCTCTCTGCGCTTTCATAATCATGAAAGGTAAAATATGTTGGGTAGATCATAGTAAGAATAAAGTAGAGCTGTGTATTAAACCAAGTAAGACGGCACTCAAACTTTTGAATAAGTTTTTAGTAGATTTGGAGATATATTTTGGTGAGTTTAGTCGTAATGCTAAAAAGTTACCAATTAAAGCTTATGCTCCCCAAAATTTTAGTAAAGATATCTGGTGCTATTTCGATCATGAAGCTAATTTTGATATTAAGATAACTTTAGGTTTAAAGAAGATATATCTCGAGATTAGTGTTGAGTCTGATTTAGATAAAATAATTACTAAATTAAGAAAGTATTTTGAAGTTGCAAAGTCAAAGTAAATATGGTATTAAGATTCTATAACACTTATAGCAATAAATTAGAAACGTTTAAGCCAATTCGTAACCGTGAAGTTGGATTATATACTTGTGGACCAACTGTTTATGATTACATTCACTTAGGTAATGCACGAACTTTCTTACTTGAGGATTTGCTACGAAGATATCTTGAATATTCTGGATACAAAGTCAAGCAAGTTATGAATATTACTGATGTAGGTCATCTAACACAAGATGAGATTGAATCGGGCGAAGATAAATTAGAAGTTGCTGCAAAGAAAAAGAAAAAAACACCAAAGGAAATCGCAAGTTTTTATGAAAAAGATTTCTTTGAGCAGATTAAAAAACTAAATTTCAAGAAAGCATACAAATATCCACGAGCAACAGATCATATTAAGGATATGCAAGATTGGATAAAGAAATTACAGAAAAATGGATTGGCTTATGAGAAAAACGGTTCAGTTTATTTTGATATTGCTAGTTTCAAAAAGTATGGTAAGTTATCTGGAAATACACTAAGTAAGTTAAAAGAAGGAAAAAGTGGACGGAAGCTAGATAATACAGATAAAAAGAACTTCTATGATTTTGCACTTTGGGTAAATGATGCTGAACATCTGATGAGCTGGCCAAGTCCTTGGTGTAAAAAAGGATATCCGGGATGGCATCTAGAATGTTCTGTAATGGCTACTAAGTATTTGGGAAAGCAGTTTGATATTCATATGGGTGGTGAAGATAATATTTTCCCACACCATGAAGCAGAGATCGCGCAAGCAGAAGGTGTGACTGGAAAGAAATGGGTTAACTATTGGATACATCCACGGCACTTAATGGTTGATGGTGGAAAGATGAGTAAGCGAGATGGTAACTTTTACACACCAGAAGATATATACAAAAAAGGTTTTTCACCAAGACAATTACGTTTCTTTTTGATATCAACACATTATCGTAAGAAGCTTAATTTTACTTTTGATGCATTGGAAGCGTCTAATAAGAGCTTGCAGAAATTAATCACTTTTATTGATGACCTGAAAAACGCTTCGGGTCGAAGTGCTAAAGATTATAAAAAGTTAGATTTAGATGCGGCATTAAGTAACTTAAGAGTTCAGTTTACATTGCATATGAATCGAGATTTGAATATTTCTGGTGCTCTTGCAGTAATATTTACTTTTGTTACTAAAATAAATAAACATATGCGTGCAGGATATATTTCTCAAGTAGATGCAAAAAAGATCATAGCACAGCTGAAGAAGTTTGATAAAGTTCTTGCCGTTCTTTTTTGGAAAGATAATGATGAACTTTCGGCAGAAGTAAAGAAGCTGATTCAGCAGAGAGACGAAGCAAGAAAAAACAAAGATTGGACAGCATCAGATAAGATTCGAGATGAACTTAAGGCCAAGGGAATCGAGCTTAAAGATGTTGATGGAAAAACAAAAGTAGTGATTAAGTTTAAAGTAAAATGAAATTATTATTAACATCAGCTGGTTTTGAAAATCCAAAAGTTGGACAAGAGTTTTTGAAGTTAGTCGGCAAACCTGCAGAAAAAATTAAAGTTGTGTTTATTCCTACTGCTTCAACAACTGAGGAAGAATTAGTTTATGTTCGTAAGTCAAAAGATGAATTAGCTTGTTTTGGAATTCGGCTTAAAAATATTGTTGAGTTAAATATTGATCATAAGATTTGTTATTCTAAGCTAAAAACTTTTGATGTTATGTATATGTGTGGTGGAAACACATTTCATCTTTTGAGTCAGATAAAAAAGTTTGATTTTGAGAAAGTAATTAAGATGTTTATTAAGTCAAATAGGGTATATGTTGGAGTTAGTGCGGGTAGTCTTCTTATGGGGCCAAATATTGAGCTAGCAAAGTTTGGTGATAAGAAAGTAGGGAGACTAAAAGATTTTACTGGTTTGGAATACATTGATGAAGCAATAGCACCACATGTAACTGATGAAGATATTTTTCAAGTTAAGGCATTTCAAAAGAAAGTAAACTATAAAATTATTCCGCTGAATGATAGTCAAGCCGTTGTTGTTATTGATGGAAAACAAAAGATAGTTGGTTAATCAAAACCCTTAAATGGTTTCTTTTCTAAGTTTTATATGGCACAGCCACAAGGACAACCTCAATATACACCAGAGCAAATAGCAGAAATAAAGAAGAAGCTAGCTAGCATGTCTCCGGAAGAAGTTCAAGAGATGATTAAGAAGCAATGTATCTTTTGTCGAGTTCTAAATGGAGAGATCCCAACATATCCGATTTGGGAAGATGACAAGATGTTTGCAACTCTTGAGATTCAGCCAGCAAATCCAGGTCACGTGCTTGTTTTTCCAAAAGAGCATTTTTCTGTTCTTCCACAGATGCCAGATGATTTAGTTGCACATATGTTTAAAGTTGTAAAGCAAATATCTTCTGTTGTGTTTGAGGTTACAGGTGCAGAAGGTGTAGAGATTAGGCAAAGAAATGGCCAAGCAGCAGGTCAGATGATCCCGCACGTTCATGTTCATATTATTCCGAGATTCCAAAAAGATGGAGTTCCAACTGATTGGGAACCGCAAAAACTTGCTGAAGAGGAATTTAAGAAGATTCAGACAGCATTAGCTAGTGTCGCAAAGCAGATAAATATTTCAACTCCGACTTCTGCACCAGTTAAGATAATTGCACCAGAACCTGCACCAGTGCAACCAACTGGAACTAAGACAAAATCAACGAAGAAAAAGACACCAAAAATTAAGCGCCACCCCTAGTTTAATGTATGTTAATCGTTTTAATTTGGCATCCAGAAGGTTTTTAATACATAATTACTATTTAATGGTGAAATGAGTAAACTGCAACGAGTAAGCAATGCTTTAACGCACATACGAGAAAATGGAAAAGACCTAGTTACAATTATTACTCATAATGCTAAAGTAAGGGCAGCAAGTTTAGGTTTTGCTGCAGGTATTGTTTGTGATGATCTGGCATATATATCAGCACATTATATTCCACAATTAACTTATAATTCGGGTTTTCGTGTTCCTGGTTATGCTGAAGCAGGCATACATGTAGATGATATTTTTGTTCAATCTGTTTCGTTATCTTTGATCATAGCAGGAATGCGGTTAAGAGATTCGAAACTTGTTGTAACTTGTGCTACTATGGCTGTAGGAGCATTATTGACATCACGATATCAATATGGTCCATGATAATTTTAAAATATAAAAGAAATAAAATCAGTTGAAATTCTTAAAGAAGTGATACACATCATGATGTGCTCTTGCTGTTTCAACTGCGTGATTTAACATACCGTGATCTAGATGCTCAATTACCTTTGCTCTGGCGTGCGTTGGCAAACTTTCCATATAGCCATATGCTTGGTTGATGTTATCCATTGCTTGCTTAACATGTCGTTGCTTTGAAACAAACAACTCATGTTCGCGTCCTTTTACAATGCCCATACTTGAGAGTACCCAAACCATTGCAATGAAACCAAGAACTCCTAAAAACACATAATTACTAGCAATCTCGGGTAAAACCATGTTTATCAAATAGAAATGTTGTTTGTATTATATATAGTTTGTTTACTTATCTGGAGTGGTTACTATACAAGTGACTTGAAAATTAAGAACATAACATCAATGCCAAATAAACTTACAATCAGTGCTACGAGGAAGGCAGGTAAGTATGGCAGACCATCCTTTACGCGTATTGATTTAACTTTTAGTGAAATAAGTTTGTCAATGTCAGTTTGTTCGATACCAACTTTGTTTGGTTCATATACAATTTTACCTTTATGTTTGATTGGTTCTGCTATCCAATCTCCTTCGATTAGTTCATTAGCTTTTATTGTTTTGTACATGCAAGAGTTTTCAACTGCTTTTAGACTTACAAATAAGTAAAAGACGATAACGGTTACAGCCCAACTAAATGAAGTTTCAAATGTAAACTTTTGAAAGATAAATGTCAAAATTACTACAACTAAACTTGCATAGAGCAAAGCAATAACCCAATGAAAATTACTGATTATTTTGCGTACTTCTATTACAAAGTTTTCTCGGTGTTTTATTGCAAGTCCAATACTCCAAAGCAAACCAATTATTGATCCGAGTAACAGGATGTTTAATACTATTGTAAATAAAAAGGGCCAAACTGCGATAGAGGGCATTGTTGCGAGAGTTGCTCCAAATCCCGCAAGCATCTTTGTGTCTCCCCCTGCCCAGACACCTGTGTAGTATAATGCTGCTCCAAAAGTAAATAATATTACTGTGCCTAGTATACTATATGCTAGTGGCCAGATCGAAGACTCTAGCAGAGATATAATTGCATGTGCTCCCAATCCAAAGATTACTAAGAAGTAGCTGAGATAGTTTGGGATGATTCGCTCTTTTTTAAGATCAAACATAACTGCGATGATTGTAAATAATAATACAACAGATATAATAGTGTTTACTGGAGTCATATGAATTGGAGTTCCAATAAATATATAAACATTTGTTTAGGATTTCAGTATGGTTTCAGTTGAATTGACTTCAGTAAATCTTGTTTTTTTCTTATTGGGTTTCCTAGCTTGTGCGTGTTTAATCGTAGTTTTAGCAATCGCGTTTGTTATTTTTCCACATATAACTGAAGCAAAGCGTTTCTTTAACTTTTATCTTAAAGTTAAATCAAAAGAACGTAAGAGTGAAAGAGCATAAATAAAATGAAATATTTTATACTGTTCAATAAGAGCTTAAGATGAAACTCCCAAAACATGTAGCATTTATTTTAGATGGAAACCGTCGCTTTGGCGAGCTAGTTTTAAATGATCGGTACGCAGGCCACAAGTATGGTGCAGATAAGATTAAAGATATTCTTGATTGGTGTCGTGAATATAATATAAAGACTGTAACGTTATGGGGTTTTTCTACAGATAACTTCAATCGTCCTAAGGAGGAAGTTGATATGTTAATGGAGCTGTTTGCTGAAAAGCTGAATTTTTTAATTGAAAAAGAATCAGATATTCATAAACATAATGTTAAGATTAATTTTTATGGAAGAACTGACTTGTTTCCAAAGAAAGTTCAAGATGCAATAAATAATGTAATTCGTGCAACAAAAGATCATAATAAGTATATAGTAAATTTTGCTATTGCATATGGAGGTAAGCAAGAGATACTTGATGTAGTAAAAGAGCTCGCAAAGAAAGTTGTAGCTGGTGAACTGTCTTGTGACGATATTTCTGAAACGGACTTTGAATCTGCAATGTACTTTGATTTACCAAATATTGATTTAGTTATTCGGACGGGTGGGGCAAAGAGAACGTCAGGTTTTATGCCGTGGAAAGGTGCTTTAGCTGAATGGTACTTTACAGACAAGTATTGGCCAGAGTTTGAAAAACATGATTTCTTAAGAGCTTTAACTGATTATTCTGATCGTCAGAGACGTTTTGGAAAGTGATTTATATTGCTGTTGTTTGATTATATATGGATCCCGAACTTCAAGAACATGTTAAGGATATAGTTGTTGCTGCTATGAATGAATATTTACAACAAGAAATTGATCTTCCTTTTAGACTTTTGACGGGTGGCGATGATGAAAAAGGCAAAGAATATATTAATTCGAGATTAAAACAAGAAAAAGATGGCGAAAATCTAACTTTAACTTTGGGCGGTTTAACTGGCAGAGTTCTTGATTTTGAAAACGGTGGTGGTTTGGGCGAATGGATAAGAAAACTTGATCAACTTGAGGTGGTTAAACACGGATCCTCTTCATTATGGGGATTTTATGTTGAAGTTACTGCGCAAACTTAAGCATCGACTATTCCGTTTTCTGTGACCTTAAAGATAGCTTCTCCTTCTGGAAGATATGGTGAGTCAATAAGTCTTGCAATTCTTTTACCTGCTTTTCCTTTTCTTAGATATACTCTGAACTGACAAGCGTGGTGTAAAATGTGGCCGCCAATTGCTGCAGTTGGATTTCCAAAGAAAACATCTGGTCGAGACATAACTTGGTTTGTTAGGTATACAGCAACATTGTGTAAGTCTGCAAGTTTCTGAAGTGTATGAATGTGTCGATTAAGTTTTTGTTGTCGGGTTGCAAGTGTTCCTCTACCTGCATATTCTGATCTAAATAAACCCATCATAGAATCAACGATAATAAGTTTTATTGGAACTTTTTTTTGTTTAATGAGCTCAGAGATTTTTTCAGCAAGTAACATCTGATGATCTGATGTGAATGCTCTAGCAACCATAATTTTTTTCATTACTTGCGTTGCATCTAGACCTGCTGCTTCAGCCATCTGTTTGATTCTTTCTGGTCGGAAAGTATTTTCTGTATCAATATACACGCAATGTCCATCTAATCCACCTTTATCAACTGGAAGTTGAACATTAACTGCAAGTTGCATTGCAATCTGGGATTTTCCAGATCCAAATTCTCCAAAAAATTCAGTAAGTCCTTGGCTTTCAATTCCACCACCCAGTAACTTATCAAATTCTTCACTGCCCGTTGTTACTTTGGTTATTGTTTTTCTTTTGTTGCAAACTTCTTCAGCAGTTGCAAATCCAAGATCAAGTAAATCTCGTGCAGCAGCAATAGCTTTGTTTGCAGTAGCTTCAGTTATTCCTGCAACATCAGATAAAACTCCAGCAGATGCAACTGCTACACTCATAACATCTTCAAACTTAGCTTCCCTTAATTTTTCAACAGTTACTGGCCCAATGCCTGGAAGATCATCTAGTTTTGGTTCGGGTTTTGCTTCGACTTCGGACTTTTCTTCACTTGGTTTTTTAACTACTTTTTTTGTTTTAGAGACTCCCACAGCTTTTGCTGGAGGGACAGCTGAACTCTGTTCAGTTGTATTTTCTTCAACTTTTTTTTTAGCTACCATATTAATAATTTCCTTTTGTTTAAATATGCTTTACGCATACTTGTCCAGTGTCCACTAATCCTTCATCAACTGTTTTACTATTTCTATTGGATTTAGATCTTTTGTAGAATTGATTGTTATTTCAGTTCTATCAAATTGTTTGTTTTCCCTAACAATTCCTTGAATTTCCAGTTCTTTTCCAAGAGCTACATTTAATTCTTCTTGTAGTTCTACTGGATTATCGGTTTTATCTTTTGCTTGTTGTCCAGTCATTCCTGCAAGCTTGTCTGCAGTGTCGCGGAATGCTGTGCATCTAACTGCTCCAGTTCCATCGTCAAGAATAATGGAAAACACCATTGCTGGCTTTGATTGAATATCACCATGTTCTTTACATTTATTTGCAACAGCTTTTTTCCCGCATTGTGGGCAACTATCATAAAATGCCGGAGGATAAACCCTAACAATTGTTCCGCAAACTTTGACAGTTTGATTTGCAGCTATGTCTGCAAGCTTTGCTGTGATAACTTCTCGATTTGATCCTGATGCTTGTACTGGCGTTATCTCCACATTGACTGTTTCTTCAGCATCTAATATCATCTGGCTACGAATTGTTAGATGAATTTCTTTCCCATTTGGAGAGAAGTTTGAGCTTTTAACATTACCATTTCTAAGTTTGATAACTTGTTTTACTTCCAATTGTTGGTCTTTGATTATGTTTGCTTTCTGATCCCATAAAACAACGCGCGTTGTTCCAGATTCGTCTTGGATATTAAAATTACCTACTTGGCTTGTCTTACCTTGTTTTTGGAATTCTCGGACTGGGAAGATCTGCGAAACTTTGCCAATAATCTCAAAGTTATTCATGCCAATAACTAATTCAGATATTTTCATTTTACTGCCACCTGTTTCTGTAGGTGTTTTGAAAAGTTCAATCTTCAGGTCATGAGCAACAATATGCGCTGCACCTTCTTCAGAAACAAGTCCATTGTGCTCATCCATGCGAGCTTGTATTAATTGTTTAATCTCGTCTTCTGTTTTTTTAGATTCTGTAGATAGTTTCTTGATAATTTCCGGTATCGGCATATGTAGCATGTACAACTTTTTTATCCAGCTAATTTAAGGATTTGTTTAGTTAATAAGCAGGAATTTTAGAATATACTATTTTTTTTGTAAGTAAGCTCCTGTATTGTGAAGTAATTTTACTATCATCATTGCAGGCAAGTAGCAATCGTCGTGAACCATTTGCCAGTCTTATTGTTTCTCCACCTAGTTTTGCTTCGAGTTCTTTTAACATTTTATCTGAATTTACTTTCGCAGTAATTAAGTGTGATTTACTTCCTAGCTGTTTGAAAAAATTAGGCGTTAGTAATACTTTATTACAACTCGCACCTGGAAGTTTCTTACTTGTAATATTTTCTTTAATTGAGTGTTCTAGTTCTGGTGGACATATAATCGCCATATGTGGTGCTAAGTATAGTGCATATGAGCAACCAAGTTTACGGCTTTGTGTGAACAGTGTGCTTTCTAGCGCTACAGCGTCAGTAGCATTAACCCTACCTTCGATTACGTGTATTTGATAATAACTTTGAGTGAGTGGTTTAGCCGAATCAATATACATATCATAAAGTAATTGTAAAAACTTAAAAACCTTTCAATAGCGCAGACTTCATAGTAGTTCTGATGACTTTTGGATCTTCTCCACCATGCCAAGATATTCGTGGTTGTACTTGCATCGGATAGATTTTTTCAGAGTGGTCATCCAACACGATTGCTGCACCCTTAACTCGAGGTAGGTTGTCAATGTACTTTACAACATCAAAAGAGAGGTAGCTTTGCATTATGTCATTAAGTGCGTTGATATCTAGTTTAGCAGTTAATCTATGTGAAATGACTATATCGCTTTGTGTGATTACATCAGAATGTATTTTTCCTGGCTGTTGCGTTGCGAGAATAAGTGATATTCCTGGTTGCCGCCCTTCTCGCAATAATTGTATTAATGGTCCTGAGGCATAAGTTTCACCTTGTTGTGGCAGGAACTCATGTGCTTCGTCAATCATGATCCATACAAGTGGTGCTTTGTTTTGTTTAGCTTTGAGGTTTTGTTCTATTTCCATAACTTCTTCTTCTTTCCGAGCAAGCAACCTACTTTTTAATATCTTTTTTGAGAAAAGTCCAATTACAAGTTCTTTGATTTCTTGACCATCTTCTACAAAGTTATAGGCAGATATATCTATGACTGACGTGCTTCCTCCAGAAATAATTTGGCTAAAGTTAGTTGGTTTATCTGAGAAAAGAGACCACTTCTCAACAGCTTCAAATCTGGCGATGGCTAGATTTTTATCTGTGTCTGTTGAACGGTCATCTTTTTCAATGTTTTTGATGATATCTTCAACTGAAAATGTGTTCTTTTTAATTGCAAGGATTGAGCGTTCAATTAATATTCCTATGGTGCTGTTGTATTCTATTTTGAATATATGACACCAATCTCTTGCTTCCAAATCTGTTGCAGAAAGAGAGAGCAAGTAGTCAAATGGAATGCGTTTCTTTTGGTATTCTTCTGCTAGCCCAATTGGAATAAATATTTTTGGGTGAAGTGCTTTGGGTTTGAGTTGCCATTCATGTATAATTTTTTCTTCTCGATAGTTTGCATGTTTCATAGTCCAATAGATGCCCATTGTATCAAAGATGACTGTTGAGATGTTTTGTTTAAGGTCTATACTCAAGTTTGCAAGACCTTCTGCGATAACTCCCAGACTATAGCTCTTTCCACTACCTCTTTTACCACAAATAAGTGTTACATGTGGCTTGTTAATATCTAGTAGAATTGGATTTGCAAGAGACTTTTCTCGTTCCATGGTTATGTAATGTTTACCTAATGGAATTGTTGCTTTTTCACCATATTTTTTTAGGTCTGTTTCATTACGACCAAGAATTATTGGTTGCATATATTTTTAAACCGTCTAACATAATAACGTTTATGCCGAGATGATCTAATTTTTGATTAGTGAATCTCTGTTTGTAACAAATTCGCCGAGATGGCACAACCTGGCACACGCATGAAACTAGCGTTTCCGCTGGCTTCCTGTATGCAGGAAACTGCGCGAGGCTCGAACCCTCGTTTCTTCACGGATGTGTGGGTTCAAAATGCTACGATCTAGTATACTGATCGTGATTCGACTAATGTCGAAGAGCAATGAAATTCCCACTCTCGGCGCTACTTTTGATTTGATTAAACAAGTTTTTAAAAACCCAAAAGACATCCTCTTTTATGGATGAAGTGCTTTTGAGAAGACTGTTAGAATTTAATAAGGGCGAGCCAGTCCAAGTTACACCCGAGTTAGAAGTAGTTCCGGCTAAAGTGTATGGCGGTGCGGGATTAAGTTTAATGGGTATGCGTAGTATGCTATCTTTAAAGCAACCAAAACCAGTTATATTCTGGAGTGGCCTGGCGGGCTGTGTAGATGGTAGTGAGCATATTACTGAGCTAAGAACCTTGTTATCTGAAGAGTATAAACTACTGCAAGTACTAGACGCGATTCAGTACATGTTTATGAAGCCCGGCTATACGCAAACAGACAGACCTTTTGTTATGGGAAAACCTGCTGAAGTCAAGCCGATAGACTCTACGATTTATTTCTGGTCTGAAGACGGGTCTGCTCATGCTCAAAGCGATATGGTTTTCATTTATTCAGAACTGCCTACAATACCTGTAGCTAATTTTTATAAAATTAAAACAAGCAAGCATTTAGGTGATCTGGTGGCAGTTATTAAGGCAGATAATTTCCGTGAAGGAAAAAAATAATTGTATTTATCTAATCAACAAAACAATTCTATATAAGCAATAATATCCTCCTCATTAGATGAAAGATATTGATATTCTGAAAAAGGTTGCCGAGTTAGAGTTGGCATCTGAAGAGCGTTATGCAGAGCAAGTTTCACGTATTTGCGACCGAGAAGTTAAGGAGTTGCTTGCGGAACTTAAAGAAGAAAAGCGTAGACATAAGCAAGAATGTGCTGTATTAATGAAATATTTTGATCCTAAATTAGATATATCTGATTTTGATAATACTGTCGATATGGAGTTAAACACATTACTTTGTGCTAGTATGCCCGATTTAATTACGTTCCTTGAAGCAGATATTGCTACAGAATTAGATTCAAAGAAAGAATATGAACGCATGATTAAGAAGTTAAAGGATGACAAGCTAGCAAATATTATTGCAAACTTCATTGTAGATATTGACACACACATTGAAAAGATTCATACAGCTCTTAACAAAATGCGCGGAGATGAATAATGAGTGAAGAGTTTATGCATCCTAAAGTATTAGCGCAGGACGCTCTTTACAAGTTGCCGGGAAAAGAAGGTTACCAAGTTTTACCGATGGAGTTGCATCGCAATGTTCGCTTTATTAAGCATTATCGGGGAGAGTTTGTTAGGGAGATCCCAGCAGGCTTACCGTGTCGTGTGGGTTTAAGTTTGGATGAAATTACTTCTTTTTCTCAGGAAATTCAAGTGTCTGCTAATGAGTTGGAAGTATTCGCAGCAGGTACAAAAGAGCCAGAAGCAGGTCGTGGATTATGTAAAGATATACTTTATAGGACACCTGATGGTAATTTCCAAGTTCTTACTGATGAAGAATCTAGAAAACCAACCCAGACTAAACCACTTACTGCACCTTTTGGAGCAGAGCTAGTTGGTGAGATTCCAAATGGATTACCGTATCATACTAAGTTAACTCTGCAGGATTTACGGAAGTTTCATGACGAATCCCGATCAGCATTTCGGGCATTTAACTTGCTTGTTTTTCTTCCATCCAGTATTGAACAAAGAATTGAACAAAGTAAAAAAGGTCTTTAAGAGTAATCCTTAAAACCTTGATTGTTTATACGTTAAATGGCATTAGGTAATCAGATTCGTACAGTTATGTTGTTAGGAGCTTTGACTGGAGTACTTGTTGCAATTGGAGCTTATTTTGGTAATATTTACTTGGCATTGATTTTTGCAATAGTAATGAATTTTGGAAGTTACTGGTTTTCTCATAAGATTGTGCTGATGATGTATCGTGCAAAAGAAGCTGATGTTGGCAAGTATGCGCGTTTACATCAGCTTGTGTCTGAGGTTGCAAAAAAAGCAAATGTTCCTAAGCCAAAAGTTTATGTTGTTCCGTCTCAGAATCCAAATGCCTTTGCAACTGGAAGAAATCCAAAGCACGCAGTTGTTGCAGTTACACAAAGCATAATGGACCTTCTAACCGAAAAAGAGTTGAAAGGTGTTATTGCACATGAGATAGCGCATGTAAAACACCGAGATATATTGATAGCATCTATTGCAGCAACTGTTGCTGGAACTATATCTATGTTGGCGTTCATGGCTAGATGGGCTGCTATTTTTGGTGGTATGGGTCGTAGTAGAGATTCTGGAAACATAATTGAATTGCTTGCTTTAGCTATTATTGCACCGTTGATTGCAGCAGTTATTCAGTTAGCAATCTCTCGATCAAGAGAGTATTTAGCAGATGAATCTGGTGCTAAGTATGTCGGCGACGGAAAGCCACTTGCTTCAGCACTAAAGAAACTTGAAGCACAATCAAAAAGACACCCAATGCGTTTTGGATCACCTAGCTCTGCACATTTATTTATTGTAAACCCTTTTTCAGGTAGGACTATGCTGAAGTTATTTTCAACACATCCTCCCGTAGATGATAGGGTTGCACGATTAACTAAGATGCATTTTAAATACTAAAATATTAAATAATAGAAGTGTTTTTTTCTTTATGGATAGAAATAAAATTACATTAATTGCAGGAGTATTGACGTTAGTTGTTGCGGTGTTTAGTCTAAATACTACATTTTCACCAACTACGGCAGCTATTGCGGGTGGAAGTTCAGGTAGCTTAACTATTGCCGCGATTGCAGTAGTCCTTGCTGTTGCTTTGTTTTCCAAGTATTTTGGATTGATTAAATAACTGCAAAATACGCTAAAGGTATACTTTTTAATAGGCTTTGTGCTCTAATTTATATGGTAAAGAAGACATTAAAGTCTAGATTTTGTGCGAAATGCGGAGTTATTGCAGCTAGTCTGACAGATAATCTTTGTCCCGCATGTTATTTTGAACTTCATGAAGTAAAAGTTCCAAAATATCTAGTATTGAGAGTATGTTCAAAATGTGATTCTGCGTTGATTGGACGATTTTGGGTTGGCGTTATTAGTGAGAAGCGAGCGATACTCGCAGAACAAATACGTCAAGCAATAAAACTCCCAGAACATATTAAGATAGTTAAAGTTGATCCAGTTAAGATAAAACCAGATGGATTAATTGAAATTACGTACGAAGTAGCAGGCGAGATTTTGTCTAAAGAATATAAATCAAATATGTGTTTAGCAAAGCAGATCTGTCCAGTTTGTAAGGAAGATTTGGATGTAAAAACTCGAGCTAAGCTCCAGTTTAGAACTAAAGGTAATGTTAATGAGTTTATTGAGCAAGTTATAGATTTTATGCGTTCGTACAAGAAGTCTGTTGTTAAGATAACGGAGTATAAGACTGGCGTGGATATATATGTAAAGAATCGTATAATGTCTCTGCGAATTTCTAGAGAGTTTAAACAAAAGTACAAGTGTCATCTGAAAGAATCACGGGAAGAATATAGTTGGGATCGCGCTAATAATCGACCAAAGTACAAGTCAACTATGCGACTTTTGAAAAAGTAAGAGCTTTTAAAGTGCTTTTTGTATTTATTGTATGGAGCGAAATAAGAAACTAAAGAAACGAGCAAGACACGCTTATCAGAAAAAGAAAGCTTTCGGAGAAGCAGGAGAAATTCTTAGAGTTCGTACACCGCGAGGTAGAGAAGTTATTGGTATTGTTGATGTTCGTTTAGGTATGGGTAAATCCAGAGTACGTTGTTTTGATGGAAAAGAACGTCTTTGTAAAGTTCCTGGAGCTAAAAAGCGTAGACTTTGGGTGCGACCTGGAGACACGATTATTTTAGAACCGTGGGAGATTGAAGGAGATCGAAAAGCAAATATCATATACAAGTACCGACCTATTGAAGTTTCTTGGCTAAAGAAGCACGGTTTCTTTAAAGAAATCGAGGAAGTTGAAGAGTTTTAAGTTAGAATGAGAGAAGCAATTTTAATACCAATGGAGAGAATAGCGGTTTTAATTGGTAAGGGTGGATCATCTCGAAGAAAAATAGAGAAATTGACTAAAGTAAAACTTTGGATAGATACAGATACAAATGAAGTAACTGTTAATGCATCTGATTCTGAAGCGATATTTCTTGCAAAGCAAGTTGTTTCTTTAGTTGGGCGAGGTTTTTCACCAGATTCTGCATGTAAAGTTCTTGATGATAGCTATATTGCAGATATTGTTGATATTCGAGACTTTGGAGCAGCACAGCGCACAGATCGAAAGAGATTACTTGGACGAATCATTGGTACTGAAGGAAAAACTAAGCACAAGATTGAAACTGAGACTGGTACGGAGATTGTTATATATGGTAAAACGGTTGGTATTATTGGAAAACCTGAAGACGTAATGAAAGCTAAGCAAGCAGTTGAAGCAGTTCTTTCAGGTTCAGAACAAGCAACAGCGTATAGACTTTTGAAAGATTAGATTTCAGATCGTGTTTGAAAATACCATCTATCGAGATTTCTAATGGAAATGTGGCCAAAACTCACCTATTTTACAGAAAGCTTTTTAATTACCCTATATACTACATAGTATAATGGCAGATTCTGTTAAGACAAAAACTGCAGACTCAACTCATAAGTCTGTTTCGGTTGCAGAGTTTTTCGAGAAAAACAGACACTTGCTAGGTTTTAACAATCCTGCAAAGTCTTTACTTACTTCTGTAAAGGAAGCAGTTGATAATTCGCTTGACGCAGCTGAAAGTAATGGTATTCTTCCAGATATTAAAGTTCAGATTGAGGAGATTAAATCTGGACGATTTAAGTTAATTGTTGAAGATAATGGACCTGGTATTGATAAAAAACACTTATTCAAAGCTTTTGGTAAGTTGTTATATGGTTCAAAGTTCCAGACAACAGGTGGAAAGCAAGGCCGAGGACAGCAAGGTATTGGTATTTCTTCTGTTATTCTTTATGGACAGCTAACTTCTGGAAAGCCAGCAGTGCTTATTTCTAAAACAAAGAGTGATGCGCAAGCTCACTTGTACGTTATGGGTATTGATGTTAAGAAGAACGAACCAGAGATTGTTTCTGATGAACCAATTGATTGGGGCGAAAAAGAACATGGAATTCGTATTGCTGTTGAAATGGAAGCAAAGTATGTTGAGCACAAGCAATCTGTTTTAGAGTACATTAAGCAAACTGCAATAGTTAACCCTCATGCTAAGATCACATATGTTTCTCCTTCTGGTGAGAAATTGGAGTTCCCACGCGTTTCAGAAACATTACCAATTAAAGCTAAATTAATTAAGCCACACCCACACGGTGTTGAGCTTGGAGTTCTTAAGCGAATGTTGAAAGCAACAAATGCAAGAACAATAAAATCATTTTTTACAAAAGAGTTTGACAAAGTCGGTGGTGGCGCAGCTAATCAAATTATCCAAATAGCTAACAATGCACTGGAAGATGAAAATAAAAAACTTCCTGAAGGAAAAAAGCAAGGTGAGATCAATCCACAGTATTCTCCAAAACTTATTACTCCAGATCAGGTAGAGAAACTTCTTCTTGGAATGCAAAATGCTAAAGTTGCTAGACCTAGTTTAGATTGTCTATCGCCAATTGGTGGAACTCTTTTGAAGAAATCTTTAGAAAGCGAGTTTGATTTAGAGTTTGTTAATACAATAACTAGAAGCGCTACAGTTTACCGAGGAAGTCCATTCCAAATTGAAGTTGGAATTGGATATGGTGGAGAACTTGACAAAGAAGGCGCTGTTAAGTTAATTAGATTTGCAAATAAAGTTCCATTGTTGTATCAAGAAGGTGCTTGTGCTTTAACGCAATCTGTTAAGAAAATGAATTGGAAACCTTATGGTCTTTCTCAAAGTTCTGGTTCATTCCCAACCGGCCCAGCAATTATCGTTATCCATATGGCTTCTGTTTGGGTGCCATTTACATCTGAATCTAAGGAAGCAGTTTCTAATTATCCAGAAATCACAAAAGAAGTAAAGCTTGCAATACAAGAATGTGCAAGAAGCCTTCAGAGATATGTTGGTAAGAAGCGACGAGCAGAGATTGAAAGTAAGAAACGAGAGATCTTTAAGTCCTATGCAAAAGAAGTTGCAAAGGCGGTTGTGTCTCTTAATGAAAAAGACGCATACAAATTATCTGCTGAAGTTATTAAGAAGAAGTCAGAACCATTGTTAACAAAATTAAATACTATTGCAGAATCTATGTATTCAACTGGCGAAGATCTGGAAGAGATGGAAGAAGAAATCGAAAAGATTGAGGGAGACGAAGCAAAAGAAGCTAAGGTCGAGGCGGAAGAAACTGAATTAGCAGAAGAACGCGACGAAGAAAAAGAAGAGTTCAAGGAGGATGAAGAATAAGATGCCAGCAATTGTAGCGTGTGGTCAGGTTCCGTTATCTGTAATACATAAACACTTTAAGCCAAAGTATCTTATTAGTTTTTTATTTCCATATGATTCATTTGAGGCAGTAACTTCGACAAAAGTCACCGATAAAAAAGAATTATCTGTTATGTTTGAGCTTACAGACACTGTCATTGAATTAGAAGATGGAGATATAAATGATAATTTAGAAAAAAACCACATCTTTATTGGTATTGATGGCTATTTTGGAAGAGAACATAAGAAGCTTCCAGATGAAAACAGTTCCAAAGGAAAAATACTTATGGAATTGCTTGCTGAAAATTGTGCATATCAACGAGCAAGAAGAGCCGCAGACCAAACTGAATTATTTGGAGGTACAGAATAATGCCAAAAGAAATAACTAATGAAGAAATAATTAAGAGATTAAAAGAGCTAGGACTTGATTTCAAGAAAGATATTGAGGATCTTAAAGATCCAAAGCTTTCAATCCCAATGCGAACCCTT
>Ga0233431_1002366_pt1 | contig 26633 bp, 22 predicted proteins | sample SI_118_April2016_FD_179867 | JGI IMG/M metagenome (GOLD analysis project Ga0233431, IMG submission 179867) | Seawater microbial communities from Saanich Inlet, British Columbia, Canada - SI_118_April2016_200_MG | ecosystem: Environmental > Aquatic > Marine > Inlet | place: Canada: British...
ATCATCAGCAACAACATTTAATCCATTTCCCACACAATTGGAAAGATTTGTAGTCATGGTAATAGAAGCGGTAATGGTATCACCACAATCACAAGGCCAAGATCCACATGCTGCTTGTACACCAATGTTTTCTTGTAAACTTATGTCTTCAGAATTAGCCTCAACAATATCTAAATTCTCTTCTAAAGATGATTCAACAGTAAAAGAATCTTCTTCTGGAGAATCAATTAAAGAAGGTTTTTCTATACTGTCTTGTTCTAAAGTAGGATTATCTTCAGGCTCAATAACCCCTATAGCAGCTCCAGTAATACTATTGCCATCATCAACTTGAGAAATTAAAAAAATGCTGCTAGCTAGAAACAACATCCCTATTACCACTAACGCTACCCGTTCCCCTCTTTTCCCGAAGTACATCTATATATAAAAGTAAAAGAATTTAAATTTATAAATGTTTGGTATACATCAAGTATAAATGATAATGTTAACGAGAAGATCTTCTTCTTGCAGAAGTAAACTTCTTTCTACTACCCTCATCTAATAGAAAATCTGTAATTTTTCGAACTTTGAGCTGATGTGTTGTTATTACTGGTTTTGCATGAATAAGATCATAATATCCTATTGGGTGAATAATTATGTCAAAAGTTGCAACAAAAACATTACCAGCTTCGTCTTCAGCACTTACTTGAACTTTAGTTTTTCCAGATTTCTTATTCTTACCACAGGTTAAATAATCACCATTATTAATTGAACACCCTTCAATCAACTGGTGATCTGGCTGTTTAGTTATACTAAATACTAGGTCATCAGTTTCATCATCAACAATTAATTTGTTTAAATCAACATCATGTTTAGTTGGATAATCCATGCTGAAAACAAATTTAAAATAAGAATCTAAATAAGGAGGAGCATCTGCGATACACATTCCTTCATTACATCCATCTGAACATTCTTCAACCACAGTAAAATGGTTGGAGTATTCTTTACATTCTGCTTCAGCCGTTCCAGGAGACAAACATAAATAAGAGATCAATGGATTAATTACTTTGTCATTAGAGCAACCATAGATATTAGAATAATAAGGCTGACCACAATCAGAATTGCTATAACAAGCAATTAGTTCACAAGTATTATCAACACAACTCCAACCATAAGGACAAGCAGGATTATCATATTGACATCCTGCTTTTGTTATACATTCGTTGTTGTAACAAACTTCATCTTCTGCACAATTACAAAGATCAATTTCAACACACTGATTATTCTCACAATTGTAACCTTCTCCACAAGAAGGATTATCGTACTGACAACCTGTTTTTAACACACATTCATTGTTAACACAATCAGAATCAATACCGCAACTGGGATTATTATACTGACATCCTTCATTCAAGATACAAGAACCACCACTACAAGTTTTGTCTTGCCCACACCCTTCCAATAATTCTAAAGAGAAACTACAATCCGTTTCCATGTAATGTTGTGTAACAGAATTTCCTGTACAAAATGGCAATCCAATAAATCCTTCATTACAAACTTCTACACACTCATTGTTAACACAATCAAATCCTTCTCCACAACTAGGATTATCATACTGACAGCCTTGTTGGAGTTGACAAACACCATTAGAACAAATTCCATCTCCCGGACAAGAAATGATCTTTGATGTTGCCACTATTATCTGCAAACCAGGATATTCTGGAGAAGTAACAGCTTCACAAGTCCATTCCTCAACTTTAGAAGAAGAATAACAACTATCCATTTCGTTAATAACAAAATCTTCACCAAAGTCTTGTGTTGTAGTTCCTAGAGTATAAACATCATTACCATCAGAATCAATACACTGATGATCTACCATGTATACATCTACACATTCTTGAATAGTTGCATAATTTGGTTCTGGAAGGGGTTGTGTTGTTACATACTCACAAGGATCAGAAATATCATCCACAATTATCCATGCACCTTCAGAAACACATTCATTTTGGTAACAAGTTTCTCCATTAGCACAACTGGGATTATTATAAGCACAACCAGTTTTTAAAACACATTGATTGTTCACACAGTCAGAATCAACACCACAACTAGGATTATTATACTGACAACCTTGTTCCACCTCAAGACATACTCCGTCAGCACAACCAGTTAAACCACAACCTTGTTTAAAAGCATAATAAATACTACAATCTTCTTTTTGAAAATTTTGATAAACATTTAAACCATTACAAGAAGGTTCACCAATATAACCTTTATCACAATTAATAGATATGCTAACACATTGATTATTCTCGCAATTAAAACCTTCTTCACAACCAGGATTATCATATTGACAACCTTCTTTTAAAACACATTGATTGTTCACACAGTCAGAATCAACGCCACAACCAGGATTATTATAAGCACAACCAGTTTTTAAAACACACTGATTATTCACACAATTGTAATCATCACCACACACAGGATTATCATACTGACATCCTTCTTCTTGAATAACGATAGGAGCAGAAACTGCTGAAGGAGAGTGTACTGGTCCACTTTGATAATTAAAGAGATACTGGCCCCCATTTAAGTTAATAGTTAAAATATTTCCAATACTATCATAATTGTATCCAGAAGTAAATGGATTTTCTGCTGAAACTCTTTCTGCTGAAACTCTTTCTGCTGATTCAAGTCTATCTAAATCATCATATTCCATAGATAATGCAGCATTATTCTTTTGATCATCTATTGAAATAACATTACCAACATCATCATAACCGTAATCCAATTCTTGTTTTGTTCCAGTCTTGATTTCTTCTAACCTAAAGTTATCAGAATCATAATCCATTAACGTATTTAAGTTATTATCATAAGAACGTAAAGTCACTTGGTTGTTAGCATTATAATCAAAGTCATCTATTACTGAACTAGAAAAATCAATAGATTCCAAAAGATTTTGGGAATTGTACTCATATTGAATGTCCGGACCAACTAGACCAGTTTCTATTAATCGACCCATAGCATCATATTCATAATCTGAACTAAAAGATGTTGTACCAATAGTTTTCTCTTCATCAACAACCCTTAACCTCTGATCATAATCATATTCAACCGAGTAATCGTCAGAATCAACACTTGAAAGAGTACCAATCGTTCCAATGTCATATTGGTAAGTAACAACTCCACTATTAGAAGATTTCTCAGTTAATCTGTTTAGTGAATCATATTCCATAACAATTGTGTTTCCTTCATCATCTTCTTGTTCTAATAAATTTCCAACTTTATCGTAAACATAAGTCCAATCTCCCAAATCCGGATCATCTAATGCAGTCATTCTTCCCAAATTATCGTACTCAAAATAGAAATGATTATTTTGATCATCAGTTATTTCCAATAAACTATTATCTTCTCTGTACTCATAATCTGTTTCATAAATCTGGTTTCCATTGTACTCTTTAACTTTAATAATATTTCCATGGGCATCAGACCAATAATCTTTTCTGTTGTTATTCTCATCATAAACATAAACTTTCCATTGATTGTAAACGCTTTCAACTTCTGTACCATCAGGATTTTCAACCGAAGTTATCCTAGACAAAGAATCATAAGTATAAGTTGTTTTAGGAACATTTAAAGGCGTCTTATAACTAATAGATTTTGTTGACAAGTAAGGATTACTTTCTTCTTTAATTCTATTAGAGTGATCATAAGAAAAGTCGTTTATAGTTTGTTTATTATTTTCAGCATCAGATTTAGTCTGAATTAAATTACCAAAACCATCATAAAAAGAATAAATATCATAAGTGCCACTTTGTATAGAAACTTCTCTATGTTTCTCAACAACTTTCTCGGGAGCATTACCATCAAATGAATATTGGTATTCAACAGTAGGATAGTAACTAGAATCATAAGGATGAATCTCTTTTGTTTTTCTACCGAATACGTCGTAATGATAACTAGTAGTATATCCATTAGGGTCAGTTTCTGATAATAAATTTCCAGTTCCATAATCATATTCATATTCAGTGGTCTGACTTAAATCATTAGTTACTTCAACTGGGAAAACATGTGAAGAATCATAAACATATTCCGTCGAATGACCATTGTCATCTATCTCTTCTACAACATTTCCAAAAGTATCATACACAAAATTGGTATCTTTGTAATTAAGACCAGAGATTAGTTCTTTAGTTTTTGTTAATCGCCCTTTGTTAGAAATTTGTCCATATACCTGACTATCATAATAATACTTAGTTTCTTGAATCTCCTGAAGATTGTTAAATAAAGAGTAAGTTATTTTTGGCTTGTTAACAATCCAATCATTTGTATTGTAAACATACTGTGTAAACCCTGCTCTATCGTCTGATGTTGTAGCTACATCTCCTTTATTATTAATAAAAGTAGGATTACCATAAGAATCATAGAGGTAGGTAATCTCTTTAACTTTAGGATTAGTAAATAAACCACTGTAAGCATGTTCCTTTGTCCCACTAAGTTTCAAAATATAATATCCATTTGTACTTTGAGAAGACCAAGTATTTTCAACTTTTTTAAGTATCTGATTATTTAAATCTGAAATTTCAGTTTTATACTCCATCCCATTCTTAGTATTATCTTGATGAAAGTAATGTTTAACCTTAGTTCCATCTTGTTTTACTTCTTCTACCTCAGCAAAACCTCTAAATTCTTTATCCATATAATCATAATAACCACCAGAATAATCATAATTTGTAGTAAACTCATTACTTTGGGACCCAGACATGCCGTTGTTATAAGTCACTTCAGAAACAGTCCAAAGATTAAAACCCAGATCACTAATACTGTCTGAACCGGTGTTATCAAATGAAGTTGATTTCTCATAATCAAACCCTATTGTTCCACCATTAGAGTTTTCAACCTCCTTAAGCAAATAAGCTTTCTGTGCTTTGTTAATCCAAGTAGCTTTGTCATTTGAACTTTCTGCATGAACAATGTCAGATACACCATCACCATTAATATCCAAAATCTGAGTTCCATATTCATCTAAAGTAAATCCACCAGGCACTTCAGTTGCCCATTCAGAAGAGTAAGTCCAACCATTACCATTGTTTAACCACACTAATTCCGCAGATCCTTTTTTTCTTAAAATGTCAATTAACCCGTCACCATTAATTTCAGCAAAAACAACTCCTTCTTTTTTATTTTCGTCAATAAATATTGCTCCAGAAGGAATTTTCCAATCAGCATCCAAAGTCCAGCCATTACCATTATTAAGCCATGTAATTCTACTATTTCCATTACCCTTAACAAGATCAATTAAAGAATCTCCATTTACATCAACTAACTGAACACCCAAATCAACATTATTTTCATTGATAAACTCAGCTCCAGAAGGAACGTTCCAATTATTAGCAGAGGTAAAGCTACTAATACTATTTGTCAAGTATGTTTTTTTAGCTTCTCCTTTTCTACCTACAATAAAATCAGACAACCCATCACCATTAAGATCTACTAGCCTAGTACCTTCATCATCGGAGATAACTAAATCTGAATAATCAAAGTATTCTGTTTCTACATCTTTGTCAGGAGTAGTACCTCCAGGGCAACAACCAGGTCCTCCAGTACAACTTCCAGCATATTGACCATCCCAACCCCAACATTTCCACTTAGCACATTTAATGTAACAGCTTCCCTCATATTCATCACAATATGGGCCTTCATCAAGACCATAATTATTAGGGCAACTAATATCTGCGGGATCATCATCATAATAGATAAAATTAAGAGGACTAGGAATACCTCCCGCATATGAACCATGCCAATTATTAAGAACATCCATAATTTTAACAAGTCTTTTATTTTCATCACCAGAAACTAATTTAATAATATCAATACGTCTATCTTCATTTAGGAATCCAAAACGAACTCCTTGATCATTTCCATCATTATCGACAATTCCCCCATCAAGAAAGTTAATAATTTCTGGTTGATTTTCCCATCCATTTCCTGTATTTAACCAAGATTCTAAGTCTTCATCATTATCTATTTTAATTACATCCATTAAACCATCATAATTTTTATCAACAATCCTAACTCCTAAGTCTTCATCTTCCCCAAAATAAGTTGGAAGTTTTAGATTATTATTAAGTTGAAAACCAACTTCAGGTTCATAATAATCAAAAGTTGTTGAAGGAAGATTGGATAATCCATCATTACCAAATAAAGAAATTTCAGTTAAAAGTGCATAAGATCCAAATTGTTCATAGTCCAAATGATATTCCCTAACTAAACCATTATTATTTTTTACAGATACACTAGTCAATACTGAATCTGGCTCAATTTTGTTTCCTTGAACAAATAATGTTCGAGGAGATAATGTTCCTAGACTATAACTAAACTCAATTTTATTATTGCCATAATTAATTTCATCAATATAAGACATTCCATTATTTTCTAAATAAGTAAACAAAACTTGATTATCAGATACATCTTTAATTTTATCAAGGTTCCAATGAACAATATAATTCTCTAAATTTGAAGCTAATTCAGAATCTTGGTTGTAACCAAAACGATAAACTGTTCCATCTTTAGTTTTAACCTCCCAGTATTCATTGTTTTGATTATTTCCACCAGTAAGTTTTTTTATATAAAGAAAACTTTCACTTTGGGTATGATATCGACCTTCAGAACTAACATAAATTAGTTTTTCTTTGATTCCATTAAAATTTAAAAAGTAAGAATCATCTGAAATGTCAGTTTGAGTGTATTCTGTATCTCGAGAAATGTAATTCTGACTAATATCCCACCCGTGTCCCAATAAAGTAGGGATCGGACTTAAACTTTGATGATTATAAAATATCATTAAATTAGGTTGAAGGTTGTTTACTCCTTTTGGAACTTCTAAAGGATAATTATATGTTGTTGAGCCAGAAAATAAATTAGTTGAAGACTGGTCAACTGTAGAAATATCTGTTGAACTTTGTGTTGGTTGTTGAATAAACGGCTTGTAGCCATCTGCTTCTACAGGAATAGTTAACACTAATAAGAAGATTGTTAATAGTACAAGTATCTTTGTTAAGTTAGTTCTCATTGTTGTTTCCATTTTACTCCACTCGTTGATTTATCAGCTTCATCAATGGACTTTTGCAAATCTGTAAAATAAAGAGATAAACTAGAGAATAAATTTCTTTTTAATGGCGATCCAAATTTAATATAATAAAATGTCCCTTCTTTATCCACTCTTAAATCTTCAGAATCATAAGGGTCACCAGTTCCAGGTCTAATGTTAGTTTCTACAATTTGAATATCACAAATAACTTTATGATCATACAAAAAAGTCCCTTTCTTAATTATTTTTTCTTTTTCCATTTTTAATTATAAATTTACTTCACATTATACCAATGAGCAGCATCTGTTTTATCTGCTACTTGATTACCATTAATATCAATCTTGTATCCACTCTTAGCAGGATTTTGAGTGTTTTTTATCATAGTATGACCATGTGGTCCTTTTACTAAAGGGCTATTATGTTCAAGGTGATACTGTTGATAAGCCCCCCCTTCATCAAAATGAGTGTTTATAAATGACCCGTCTGATTTACCTTTAGTAAATCCTCCTTTAGGCTCAATTAATGCGTTTCCTTTTGTATCTACAACAAATCTCCCAACCTCAACATCTCCAGGACCTTTAACAACATTGTTACCTTTAGGAGATCCAATATTTTTATTTCCACCAAACCACCTTTTAACTCGATTCCACATTCCAGGGCTTTTGCCTGCATTAGCTAATCCCTCTGTGGTGCCAACACCCATCAATCCTGCCCCTACAACAAGATTTGTCTTCCATTGTCCTTCATATGAAACAGAATCAGTAACATAATTAAATTGACCATTATTTAACGCTGCATCTCCTTCATCATACTGAACATTTCCAATAGTGATATGAAAACCAAATAAATCTAAACTAATACATCCTGAACCAAAATTACAAGAGTAATGGCCACTAGGATCTGTGTACTTATACGGGTTGTTCAACACATAAGAATACCTATTAAGATTCTGAGGATCGTAATAATCTGCGATAATAGTATCTGGCTGTGTAAACTGTCTTAAAACAGGATCATAATATCTAGCACCATAATACATCAGTCCAGAAGAATCTTTTTCCTGGCCAGTGTAAGTAAATCTGTCATTACCACCAGACAAAACATCCCCATAAGGAAGATAAGAAGTTTCTTCAACAGTTGCACCATTAGAATCTGTAATTAAAGTATTACTCCCTAAATGGTCAGGATGATAATAAAACATTTCACCATTAGAATCTTTTCTAGCAAGTAAAGTTTCGCCATCATATATATAGATAGTGTCAAAGGTTCCTGAAGAATTAACAACCCTAACTAAATTCTTTGAAGGATAATAAGTTGTTTGTATGCCTGAATCTAAATACTCAACCTTTTTAATTCTATTTCCATCTGGATCATAAGTATATTCTTCTAATAATTCACCATTACTACTAAGAACTTTACTTAGCTGATTAAAAGAATCATATTCATAATTATTAGAAATACCATCTAAGAGATTACCATTATCATCATAAACAAAATTAAAATTTTCTGCGACAGAGAAAGGTATAAGAAAAAAAAGCACACATACAAATAGCGTTAAAACTTTTTTAATCATTAACTAAATGTGACCCCCGCATAGTAGTCCAAAGTACAATTAGTATTTAATACTTGCGGATATATTTTGCAGAAATGACTATCTTAACACTAATTTAATTTTTAAGAATTATAATTATTTACCAATTTCAAGGTATTTAAAAGAACTGTTCTAAATGATTTATCATGAAAGTTAATCTCTTCTAGTTTATCAAAGGAGAACCAATTAGAATCTTGATGTTCATTAGACAATTTAACTTCAGAACTCCCCTTAAGTCTGCAAACAAAGAAAACAGCATACCTTTGATCATCATCTAATCCCCACATAGTTACATCACAAGGAAATAAAACTTCCACTTCTAAACCAGTTTCTTCTTTAATTTCCCTAACTAATCCTTGTTTGGGATTATCTTCAATATCAAGACGACCACCAGGAAATATCCATCCTTCAGAAGAATTAGTTTCTTTTGAAAATTTAAGCATTAGAAATTTATTATTCTCATCTAAAATAATTGCATACTCTGCAATTTTAGTAATTAAATGTGCCATTTAAAGATTAAAAAGAAGAGTAAGAGATAAATGTTTCTATCAAACCAGAGATTTCTTACAAGCATTAACATCATATCATAAACACAAAGTTTATATATTAGTTTGTTTAGATAATAGCAATGGAAGGAAAATACACATTAGAAACATTTGCAAAGAAAAAGAGTTTAACTAAACATTCCGCTCTTAATTTACTTTCAAAGTTAAAAAAAGAAGGGTATTTAACAGTTTCAGGAGGAGGAAGACAAAAAAGAATTTATACAATAACTGAAACAATTCAATCTCCAACTAATGGGTTTTATGATTTAGTTAATAGATATAGTCCGGATAAGTTAGTCCCTAAGTTTAAACACCATGTCTTTGGAAGATATACTATTGAAAGAGCAATAATTGATGGCATTAAAATTGGAGATATTAGAACATTAAATGCAACAAAACACCTATTTAGACATGTTAATAATTGGACAAATCTATTTGAGCTAGCAAAGAAAAAAAGAGTTGAGACTAAATTAAAGAAATTATATGAAGAAGCAAGAGAAGAAATGAGAGTTAAATCCATTCCAAAGAGGTATAACAAATAAAAATCCCAAGAGGAAGAGGATTTTTAATGTGTCTGACACCCAATTAAATAATGGCAAATCAATACAAAAAAAACCAACCACCACAAACAGTGAGGTATCAGAAACAAATGATAAATATTAAAGACCAAGAAGAATTATTACGTTTAATTGCAGATTATATTGAAGAAGATTTGTCCTGCATTGCAATTGGTGGTACTGCCATGATGTTTTCCGGATATAAAACAACCACCAAAGATATAGATTTGGTTTTTAAAGATTCTAAAGACAGAGAAATATTTATCAAAGCAATAATAAAATTAGGATATAAAGAAAAATCTTTAGTTAATGTGTATGATGAAAAACGTATAGAACAAAAAAATAAGCCCAAAATGTTTTCACGAGGAGATGAACGATTTGATTTATTTGTAAAAGACATTTTTGGTTTTGAAATTAATCAAAATATTGTACAACAAGAAGATTTTTTAGGCAATAAAGAACTTAATGTTAAAATTATAGGAAAAGATGATCTTATTCTACTGAAAGCGGTTACTTCTAGAGAAAAGGATTTTGAAGACATTGAAACTATTATTAAAATTGAGAAAATTGTAAATTGGGACTACATTACAAAAGAAGCAATAAAACAAAAAGATAAATGGTTTATGTTAGATTTAGAGGAAACAATGCATAAGTTAAAAAAAATAACTTTAATTCAAGAAAGGTATTTTAAGATATTACACAACAATTTAAAATAATCTTGTAAATCTTTCAGCCACATCTACCATCAATTAACTTAACAACACCAACCATTCCTTCATCCTCAAACATGTGATACACTTTAACAGGATCTGATTCAGAATTAGAATTATCAAAATCTTGAAAATAAGGGTCGTAATTAATATTCTCAGGCATTAAAGAACCAGAGTAACTGGGTTCAATACTCTCACTTACAACAACATTTTCAGCTGGCACTGCTATTAATGTGATTGCTACTGCCACAATCAATAATAAAGTTATTAAAAAAACTGCTTTAATTAATTTTGTCATTAAATTTCAAATGGGCTAATTCTTTTTAAACATTTCGTAATGAAACTACTTTGGAGTAAAAAAAGAGCGCCAGCGCCCGGATTTGAACCGGGATAGGCCGAAGCCAACAAGCTGTGTGGTACAATCCTGAATTTCCAGGCTTGCGCAGTACCAGATTGTGCCACGCTGGCAAATAAGATATGGCGAAGGAGGGATTTGAGCCCTCAACCCCCACGTAACCCAATTAAGTATTAGTCATCGAGCATAAGCTCTCATAGCTCATTTATATATGAGCGTGGTGCTATAACCAGGTTAAGCTACTTCGCCAATCTGGTTGAAAAGAACAAGGTTATTATAAAAAGGTTGCTATTTTTTCTTTCAATTCTTCCATTTCTTCTTTGCTTAATTTAGGTTCAAGAGGTTTACTTGGAACTTCAGGTAGGCCATCATCTGGTCTTCTAGGTAATAAATGAACATGAGCATGATCTACACCAATTCCAGCAACTACTTCTTCAACCCATTCAATGTTAAAAGCTAGTTTTAACTTGTTAGCAATCAGTTTTACAGTTTTCATTAAAGGGATGTAATCTTCGTCTTTCATATCCCATAACCAGTGATAATGATTCTTTGGAATTACTAACACATGACCCCTTACAAAAGGATTAATATCTAAGAAAGCGAAGCAATCAGAATCTTCATAAACTTTGTATGAAGGAATCTCTCCTTTTATGATTTTACAAAATATGCAATCCATTTTCTAAGGAAAGAGAAGAAAATTTATAAAGGTTATTGCTAATCTCAACTGTATGATAACAGCAAGAACGCAAGTTAGGGAAATTCTTAAGGAATCAGAGTTAGGCATAGAAAACATGTCTGCTGACTTTATGGACCGTTTGGACCTAAGAGTTAAAGAACTCATTGTCAAGGCTGCAGAAAGAGCTAAGGAAAACAATCGTAAAACAGTCATGGGCAGAGATGTTTAAATATTAATACAATAATGCAACAAACTAGTCTTCTTTACACTTAATTAACAATGTTTAAATACTTATAAGATATACTAAAACATACAAAATTGGAGGTGTTTAAATGGAAATAAAACCATTCATAACAGATAATTACCTAGTTCTAGAAGAGGAAGCAACCGTTTCAGAGTTGATTGGAAAACTAAAACAATTTGAGAAACGAACGGCATTAATTTTTAGAAATAAAAAGTATTTAGGAATAATTGAGAAAAAGAAACTTCTCAAATCAAGGATAGATACTAGCGAAGCTAGATTAAAGAAATTTATTCAAAAAACACCAATTTTAAGCGAACATGCAGATCTGGTTGAAACTGCATACCTAATGTACCAAAATAACTTAGATTACATTCCGGTAGAAAGTGATAAAGAGATTATTGGGGTAATCAATGCATCAGACTTACTGAACTTAGCTAAGAATTTAGAAGAGCTAAAGAAAACTTTAGTTGAGGATGTTAAATTAGTTAAACCTAAGAAAATGAATAAAGATGATCCAATATCGGCTGCAATGGCAATTATGTATAATGACAAAATTGACCATGTTCCATTATATGATCAAGGTAAGTTGTATGGAATCATTACGTTTAAAGATATTTTGAGAGGTTATCTAAGTTGGTCTCCGAAAAGAGATGTTTCAGCCAAGTTTAATGCCCAAGTAAGTTCAACACAAGGAGAACTGCCAAAGATAGATCACCTTCCTGTCGAGAACTTTAGTACAACTGATAATTTAGAAACAGTTTCATCTAAAGAAAGTTTGATAACTGCTTTAGCAACTATGTCCACTAAAGGAATTTCTGATTTGTTAGTTATGGAAGGAAATGAATTTCTTGGACTTTTAACAACTAAGAGTTTACTTAAGAAAATTGGCGGCACAAAAGTTCAAAAAAACTTTAGCATTAAATTTGTGGGGTTAAACAAAGTTAGACTACAATCTTACCAGAAGTACAATATTCAAAAGATTGCTAGTAATGAAGCCATGAAACTGCAAAGAAAACTTAAGAATGACATGAACTTAACAATACATCTTAAAAGTTATGATAAACAAGGTGGAGAACAAAAGTTTTCAGTTAACTTAAGAATAGACTTTCCAAGTCGTGTTATTACTAGCAGTCAAGAAGACTGGGACTTAGAAACAGCGTTAAGAAAAACTTTTAACAACGCTAAGAACACAGTTGATAAAAAGTTTAAAAATTAACTTTTTTTCTTTTTTCTCTTTTTTTGTCACAGCATTTATATATTAATTCTTGCGCCTTTATCAAAGAACATATTGGAGGAAAGATAAAATGAATGGACAAATAAGAACTAATAAACAACAAAAAGGTAGAAAAACTTTAATAGCAACTAATTCTCAATTTCGGTGTTGATAACGTCCTTAATTTAATTGGCAACACTCCCCTTGTTAAGATAAATAGTCTGAATAAGAATTCTGAAGTAACAATTTACGCAAAGTTAGAAGGGACTAACCCAGGTGGAAGTGTTAAAGACAGAGTTGCATTATCTATGATAGACGCAGCAGAAAAAAATGGCCAATTGAATAAAAATAAAATAATTCTTGAAGCGACTTCGGGCAACACTGGAATTGGATTAGCATTAGTTGGAAGATTAAAGGGATACAAAGTAACTCTAACAATGTCTTCTGCGATGAGTATTGAAAGAAAAAGAATGTTAAAAGTGTTTGGCGCAAAGATTATTGAAACTGATCCAACAAAAGGAACTGATGGAGCTATCATTAAAGCTAAAGAAATGTTTAGAGAGAATCCAGATGAATATTGGATGTCAGATCAGTTTTCCAATGAACAGAACCCTTTAGTTCATTACAGTAAAACTGCAGAAGAAATAATCACACAATTGCCCGAGATAACAACCTTTGTTGCAGGAATTGGCACTTCAGGAACATTAATGGGAATTTCGAAGAGACTGAAGGAGCATAATTCAGAGATAGAGATTATAGGAGTGGAACCAGAATTAAACCACCGAATTCAAGGGTTAAAGAATATGAAGGAAGCCATTGTCCCAGACATTTACAAAGAAGAGAAATTAGACCACAAAATAGTTGTTAGTACAGAAGATGCTTACGAAACTGCTCGACAATTAGCTTCAGAAGAGGGAATATTTGTAGGAATGAGTTCTGGCGCAGCAATGTGGGCAGCAATAAAAGCTGCTGAAGAAATGGACAGGGGGAACATTGTGGTTCTGTTTCCCGACAGAGGAGAAAAGTATCTAAGCACAGAACTTTTTAATTTTTAATTTTGTTTTTTTCTTTTTTCTCTTTTCTCTTTTCTCTTTTTTTGGTCATTACCTTTATATATTATCATTGCGTTAATATTATTATGATAAATGCAAGAGTTGATTGCCGGTGGCAATGTTTGTAATATTTTCTTAGATTTATCTGTTTTCAAAGTTTCTAAAGGTTATTGGCACTAGGTTTACTTCTAAAAAATTAATTTGAACTTTTACAACGCATCACACATAAACGGAGGAATATTAAAATGAAACAAAAATATATGTCAATCGAAGAATTAAAGTCTGAAGCTAGAGATTTTAGTGTAAACAAACTATTAAAAGTACAAGGATATCAAAATAAACCGCTTAGTTTTGATCAAGCATATGTATTAGGTGCATTTAGTCTGTCGCCATTTGTATCTGCCTTAAATGGTATTTTTGAAATGCCAACAGCAAAAGTGCACATCCAAAGTGTAGCAGCATTAACAACATTTCATAACAGGGCAGTTTACCAAGACCAAGATAGTGGAGAACAGATTGCGGGAATTTGTTCTGCAGTGTTTGATTATGACCTTGGAGAATCCTCAGCAGGATTTGTTAATCCAAATGTTAATGAAATCATTGATAATTGTGGAATGGGAGGAGATTTAATTAAAACACCAAACCTAAGTACAATCGCAGCTTTGATTGCTTCTTCTGGGTGGCGTTAAAGTACTAAAACATGGTTCTCCAGGAAACACAGATAATGTTGGTAGCAGTGATTTTCTAAAATATAATGGTGTCAATCTTTTTGCTGCAAAGGAACTTGTTGAGAGAGCTACTGAACAATTAGGTTTTGCATATACAGAAGCATTAGATCAAAAGTATAAACACATTCATGTACAAACACATGAAGTTGCAGGATTAGCTCACATGAATGATATTATTGGACCAGTAACTCATCCAGCAAATCCAAGATTATTAAAAAAGAAAATTATTGGAATTAATCATCTTGTTACCCCAGAACGTGTAGCCCAAGCTTATAGAATCATGAATCAAAAAGGGATAACTAATCTTGAAAGAGGATTATTTGTCCGAGGATTTGCTGAAACAGGATATAATGGAGGAATTGATGAGGTCTCAGTTATGCCAGGTGGTACACTAGTATCAGAATTAAATAAAGGCCAAATTAGAACTTATCATTTAACAGCAAAGGATTTTGGATTAGAAGAGATAACAAAAGAAGAACTTTCTCCTGGGATTAAAAAAGCAGAAGTTAGCAAAGCAATCTTAGCTAACGAAATTTATGGGGGAATGAGATCATCCGCACTCGTTAATACTGCAATAATATTTTATTTAACAGATGGACTTGATTTAATAGAAGGAACAAAGAAAGCCGACACGTTGCTATCTTCAGGAAGACCATTAGAGATTCTCTTAGAATATGCTAAGATGAGTAGGGGAGAAAATGTCTAATAAAATTATTGGAACATTACATCTTCTACCTTTGTTTGGTTATCCTGGTTACACTAGTTACAAACATATACTTGAAACAGCTAAAAAGGATCTGATCGCTTTTTTACAAGGTGGAATAAACACAATTATTATTGAGAACAACTATAATCTACCTCATAAAATCGAAGAAGACAATTTAGTTGTTTCAATGATGATTACAATAATTAAAGAGTTAAAGAAAACCGCAGATTTCTCTTTAGGTATAAGTGTACTATGGAATGATTACAGAAATGCGCTGATCATAGCTAATGAAACTAAAGCAGAGTTTATTCGCATACCCGTCTTTGTGGATAGTGTGAAAACTGATTTTGGAACAATAGTTGCCAATCCAAAGGAAGTAATAAAGTTTAGAGAAGACATTAATGCTAACCAGGTTAGAATTTATGCAGACATTCAAGTTAAACACGCCCAGTTATTAGACAAGGGTAAAACCATTGAACAATCTGCAATAGAAGCAAAAGAAAACTTAGTTGATGGAATCATTGTTACTGGACCTATTACGGGGATACCACCAATGATTACAGATTTAATTCGTTGTAGATCTGTTATTGGAAAAAGCATCCCATTAATAATTGGTAGTGGTCTTAACAAAGACAATGCAAAAGAATTAATGAAACTTGCTGATAAAGCCATAGTTAGCACATCAATTAAAGAGGGTAATAAGGTAAAAGGAGAAAGAAACATAAAGCCAATGGGCTTAAGAATCTCAGCAGATAAAGTTAAAGAGTTGTTAAATTCTCTTTAATTCTTTTTATTATCCTTTACCACAACTATCTTAATATACTATTTAATCATAATATCGCAAATGGATCCCAGAACCATTATTAAAGAGCTAATTGGTATTAATTCAGTTAATCCTTTCAGTACTGCAAGGAAAGATGGAATCCGCTATGGAATTGGGAATGAAACTAAAATAGCTAAGTATATCCAAGATGTTCTTGAAGATAATAATTTCAAAGTTGAAAAACAAATATTTCAAGAAGAGAAGATTGTTGAAACTGATTATAATAAAATTGCCGTTGTACCAGAAAGATATAATCTCATTGCAGAAAAAGGAGAAGGAGAAAAGTCCATCTTATTTTTTGCCCATATGGATACTGTTGATGTTAAAGAAAATTGGAGTACTAATCCATTTGAAGCTGTTGTGAAGGTAGTTGATTGTAAAGAAAAGATTTATGGATTAGGGGCATTTGACATGAAAGCTGGAATTGCTGCCATCTTAGCTGCAACAAGTAAAGTTGTTCCCAAAGGATACAAAATTAAAATTGTTTTTGTTGCAGATGAAGAGTATTGGTCTTTTGGAACAGAACATTTGCTAAGAACAGACTTTCTTAATGATGTTGAACTAATCATTGTTCCAGAAATTGATGATTCTGATAAAAAAACAAATTTTCCAAGTATAATATTAGGAAGAAGAGGCAGAGTAGAGTATGAATTTAAAGTTAAAGGGAAATCTACCCATGGAGCATTAGCAAGAGTAAGTGAAGAAGCAGTTAATGCTGTTCACGAAGCAATAAAATTACAAAATGAAATACTTAAGTATTGTGATGAGTCTGAAAAGTCATTTACTTATGAAAATATTTCAATCAGCAATTCCGCTTACATAAATTATCAACATGGTGGAAAAGGAGTCATCTCAGTTCCAGAATATTGTCGATTCTTATTAGATAGGTCATTTATTGTTTGTGAAGATGCAGAAAAAGAGTTAGAAAGATTAACAGAAATTGCAATTAAAGCACAAGAATCCGGCATTATTGATAACAGAGCCAAGATAGAAATTAATATGAGAGCAAGACCAACCCCCTACTGTCGCCCATACTTCTTTGACCCAAAAATTCCAACAATTAAGAAATTTACTCAATTCGTTGAAAAGTTTTACGATGGATATGAGTATGGAATTGGTTATTCTGTAGCAGATGAAAATCGTTTAGCTACTTTAGACATACCAGTAGTTAGTTTCGGCCCAGAAGGTGGAAACTGCCACAGCTCTGATGAGTGGGTAGACGTAAATAGTTTAATCAAATTAACAGACTTCTTTGAAGAATTAGTTAATAATTGGTCCCAATAGGATATATGGGTAGAATCAGTGATGAAACTTAATATTTGTTAAATTTTATACACACAGAATCAGAACATTCTTAAAAAACTATTAGGCCAACTACTATTGGGTGAATACAAACAATAAATTTATAAATGTGATTGACATCCAGGATTCATGCGAACTTGTGAAGAAATCATCTCTGATTATTTTAGTGTTATTAGAATAGTCGCTGAGAAATCTGCTTGGCTTGCTGTTAGTGGTGGTGATGATGAACTTTTAGAAAGTGATACTATTGACAAAATCGTTAATGCTACTCAAGATGCTTATAAATCCTTATTAGGAGGAAAATTAAGTTCTGCTCAAGCATTATTAAAAACTTCTTTTGGGACCTTTAACCAGTATTCAAGTAAAGTTCGTGAAAAATCTAAAGAGCTAGAAAGACAAGAAAATATTAGTGATTCGCATATCCTCCAATTTGATGATGCTAGTAAATCAATTTTAGATAATCCAGAATTATACCTTGAAGTTATTGAAATGTTAGGACGTGAAAAATTACAAGAAGGATTTGATGTAACTAGATTATCTGATGAAGATTTGATTATTGCAGGAAATGCTTTTGATGTAGCATACAATAATGGTGATAGTCCTGATTTTGTTCTTTGGAGAAAAGTAAGAGAATATTTAATAGAAGTTGAGAAGAGACATATAGAAAATGAATATGGAATTACTTCTAGTGAGACTCCGGGTTATGATGTCGCCAAAAACTTTTTAATTTCGTGTGTAAAAGATAAAAGAGAACTATCTATTGAACGTTTAAAACAAGGTAGGACACAATGCCGAGACATGACTGAAAAACATCTTGCTGATGGAACTCATAGACCTCAAACAGGAAATAATGAACAAATCAGAAAAGCCGTTGGCGCTTATCGTGAAGAAATAAACCTCTTTGAAGAACAGTTTCCTAAATCTGAATTTCCGGATCTTTATGAAGATGGTTGTATGAGAGATTATCATCAATTTTTAGATGCTCTACTCCCAGAAAATTTTAAACCAGGACATCCTCTTTTTGTTTCACCTTCATCACAATAATCACATCTTTGTAGTCCCTTTTTCTTTTTTTAGCAAACTTTTGAATTAAGCACAATCTTTGTTAAATTTCATGCACACAATATACATATCCCCAACTTTCTAGATAATACCCTGGAATTAGAACATTTTCCAAACATTTATAAAAACCCATCAGAATTCTTACCCTAATGACTGAACTGATTATTACTGAGAAACCAAGTGCTGCTGTTAAGGTTGCAGCTGCCCTAGCGGATGGTAAAGCAGAGAAAAAGAAGAATAAACAAGCAACTTATTTCGAATTAACACATAATAAGAAACATATTATCGTTACCTCTGCAGTTGGACATTTATATGGATTAGTTGAAGCTAACAAAAAAGGTTGGACTTATCCAGTATTTGATATTAAATGGGAAGCTTCCTACAAAAGTAATAAAGATCTAAAGTACGTTAAAAATTATATTGACAATATTACTAAATTAGTGAAAACTGTCGATGAGATTACGATTGCATGCGATTATGATGTTGAAGGAGAGGTTATTGGCCTAAATGTTGTGAAGTATGCATGTAAGAAAAAAGATGCTAATAGAATGAAGTTTTCTACTTTAACCAAGCCAGACCTAATTGAAGCATATGGGAAAAAAGTAAATCATTTAGATTGGGGACAAGCTAATGCTGGAGAAACTCGACATTACTTAGACTGGTATTATGGAATTAACTTATCAAGAGCATTAACAGGATCAGTTAAAGCTGCAGGATCATTTAAAGTTATGTCTGCTGGCCGTGTACAAGGACCAGCATTAAAATTATTAGTAGATCGAGAAAGAGAAATTGCTGCATTCGTACCAGAACCATTCTGGCAAGTTCAATTAAATGGAACTTATAATAAAGAGGAAGTAGAAGCTTGGCACACTGGCAATAAGATCTTTGACAAAAAGAAAGTTGAAGATATTATGGAAAATATTAAGGGTCAGAAGGAAGCAAAAATTACTAACATTAGTAGAACACAAAAGAAACAAGCACCCCCAAACCCATTCAACTTAACAAACTTACAATCAGAATCATATGGACAGTTTAAAATTACTCCTAAAGAAACTTTAGAACATGCTCAAGCATTATATTTAGCAGGAGTAACTTCATATCCAAGAACTTCTTCCCAGCAATTAGATCCAAAATTGGGATTTAAGAAAATATTTACAGACTTAACAAAACAACCAGAATACTCTGGAATGGCTAAAGAGTTAATGAAAGGAGCATTAGTTCCTAATAATGGTAAGAAAACTGATCCTGCGCATCCTGCGATTTATCCTACTGGACAAGTTCCAGGAGAATTAAAACCTAGAGAAAGAAAAATTTATGATTTAATTGTTAAAAGATTTCTAGCAACTTTCGCTAAGCCCGCAGTTAGAGAAACAATGGAAGTAAAATTAGATGTCAACTCAGAACCATTTGTTGCTAAAGGAACAAGAACTGTTGAAGAAAACTGGCATGTTTATTACAAACCATACGTAAAATTAGAAGAGATCACACTTCCTGATATGAAAGAAGGAGGAAAAGTTGATATCCAGAAACTTACTAAATTGGATAAGGAAACTCAACCACCAAATAGGTTCAATCAATCTTCTATTATTAAAGATTTAGAAAAAAGAAATTTAGGAACAAAGGCTACTCGTGCTGATATACTAGACAGATTATTCCAGAGAGGATATGTTGAAGGAGTAAAAATTACTGTTACAAAGTTAGGCATGGAAACGGTTAATATTTTAGAAAAGTATGCTCCAAAGATTGTAGATGAAAACCTAACTGCCGAATTTGAAGCTGACATGGTAAAGATTCGTGAAGGTAAGGAGAAACAAGAGAATGTTTTAGATAAGGCAAGAAAGTTCTTAACTAAACTTCTTGCAGATTTTAAAAAGAAAGAAAAAGAGATTGGAAAAGAGTTACTTGCCTCAGTAAGAGAAACTCAAGAAATTCAAAATTATGTTGGCCCATGTAAAAAGTGTAAAGATGGAAGACTAACAATTAAGTTTGGGAAATTTGGAAAGTTTATAGCTTGCGACAAATATCCCGATTGTGATGCTACTTTTAATCTTCCTGGTGGAGCATTAGTTAAGAATACAGAAAAGACATGTGAGAAATGTCAGCATCCAATGATTCAAGTGATTAGGAAAGGTAAGAGACCACAAGAACTTTGTATCAGTCCATCATGCCCATCAAAGTTAGAAGAAGGGGTAACTATGGAAGAAGGAAAGAAAAAAGAACCACAGAAAATTGATAAGAAATGTCCTAAGTGTGGAAAAGATTTAGTTCTAAGAAACGGATTCTACGGTCAGTTTGTTGCTTGCCCAGGATTCCCAAAATGTAAATATACTGAGAAGATTGGTCAGAAAGGCGATTCTCCAATAAAGGAAGAAGAAACTAAAAAGAAAGTAGTTAAGAAAAAAGTAGTGAAAAAGAAAACAGTGAAAAAAAAGCCAAGTAAATAGTTCTTATTAACAAATTTTATAAGGTCATCTCTATTAAACTCAAACTATGGTAAACGAAGAAAAGATTAATACAGTTATTGTTGGCACTGTAATACATAAGATACTCAACTTAAAGAAGGATGAAAAGTTCTTAATAATTACAGATAATGTAAAGAAACATTTAGCAGAAGAATTCTTCATTTATGCTACAAGTAATAATTACAAAGTAAAGTTTACACTAATCTCAGAACTTAAACAAAATGGAGAAGAACCATCTTTAGACGTAAAAAAAGAAATGTTACACAGCGATGTTATTCTTATGATTACAAATAAATCTCTTTCTCATACAGAAGCGAGAAGAAAGGCAACTGATAAAGGAGCAAGAATCATCTCTGCACCAGGAATTACTAAAGAAATTATGGAAAGATGTGTGGATATTAATTGTGACGAATTAATAAAAACACATAAATGGTTAAGACCTATTATCACTAATTCAAAAGAAATTAAAGTTACAACTAAGCTAGGAACAGAAGTTACTTTTTCTGTACAGAATACTCATGGATATGCAGAACATTTGTTAAAACATGATAAAAGCGCTTTTGGGAATTTACCTTCTGGAGAAGTAGATTCTGGCGTTATTAATGCTAATGGCAAGATTGTAATTGATGGCAGCATGGCAAGTGTAGGATTACTAAAAGAACCAATTGAATTAGAAGTGGTTAACAACATAGCAAAGATAATCTCTGAGAACGAAGATTCAATTAAATTAAAAGGAGTCTTAGATAAAGTTGGACCAAAGGCGTACTTGATTGCTGAGTTTGGTATTGGAACTAATCAGAATGCTAAACTTTCTGGAATTGTGTTAGAAGATGAAAAAGTTCTTGGAACTGTCCACTTTGCATTAGGAAATGATCTCAGTTATGAAGGAGAGAACGATGTCCCACTTCATTTAGATGGGATTGTTAAAGAACCGACAATAATCGTTGATAAGAAAGTTGTAATGCAAGATGGCAAATTTATTAAATCATAGGAGTAAAATGTGTTTTCTATTAACAAGAAAGGTAATAATAACCTTATTTGTTAATTAAAATCAGTTTGTTTTTTATTAACAGAAAGGCTCAAAATATCCCCCCCCGTTAAATAAAAACATTTATATAAGATTAGGTATTAATTAAAAGTAATGGAAGAAATTAAGAAAACTTTCCTGGAAGAATATGAAGGTGCTGAAGAACAGTTGGAGAAAGGCAGATATAAAAATGCAGCAATCCTTTCTTCTAAAGCATTATTTGCTCTATGTGACTTTCTAATTTATTCTAAATTAAGTAAACTTCCTAAAAACCACAATGAAAGGTTTAGGATATTAGAAGAATATTTCCCAGAAGTGTATGTTATAGTAGATAATATTTTCAGTCATTATACAGATGCTTACTCAAAGCCAATCCTTAAAGAAACTTGTATGTTAATTAAAAATGGAATCAAGAAGATTATTAGAGATAAAGAATTACCAAAAGAAATTAAAAAAGTTGTTGAATAAAGATATCAATGATATTATCTTATTCGGATCTTTTGTTAAAGATGGGAATGCTAAAGATATTGATGTAGCTTTAGTGTTAAAAGAAAATAGTAATTTAATGGATATTAAAAAGAAAATAAAAAGTATTCTTAAAAAAGAAGCAGATATACAAGTAATAGATTTGGAATCCATTTACTCCCCAATATGGCTAACATTAATTAAAGAGGGATTTAGTATCAAGAAGAATAAATTTTTAGCAGATATTTATAATGTCAAACCTGCTGTTTTGTATAAATACTCTCTTAAGAAATTAACTAATGTTCAAAAAGTACAATTTAACAGAGGAATGAAGAACTTATTATCAAAAGAAGGAAAAATATTAACGAGATCAGTTATTCTTGTTCCCTTAAGTATTAAAAACAAAGTGATGGAATTTTTAAAAAGTTGGAACATTTATTATGAATCTCAAGAATATGAGTTACTTCCAGTCCTAAGAAAAGAAAGCTTTTTATGAACGAATTAATTCTAATCTATTTATGGCATTACAAGCAAAGGAATTACATCAGAAATTAAAGTTTAAATGTAAGCAGTGTGGGAAATGTTGTGACTCTACTATAATTCAACTTGCTCCTTATGATATTAAGAACATTTGTTCTGTTTTGAATATTGACACTAAAGAATTCCACGAGAAGTATTCTATGTTCCGTCCGTTTGATGAGATACCAAGATGTTATTTACGTAACAGACCAAAATGCCCATTTAAAGAAAATAATAATTGTACCATTTATTTAAATCGGCCACTAAGATGTAGATTATTTCCATTAGGTCGGGTTTATCCGGATGATCCAACTGAAGATCCTTTTATTGTTCTTCCAGAAGAAAAATGTATTGGTTTCAATACCGGGAAGAAACAAAGGATTTCAGAATGGCTAGAAGAACAGTTAGTTTTTGTTTTGGATAAAGAAAGTTATGATTGGAATAAGTTCTTAATTAAACTGAAAGACAATCCAATTATCAAGAAAGAAGGCTTTAAAGAAATGTTTAAAGAGACTTTTTATGGCTTCTCTGATGTTAATGTTTCTATAGAAGAGCTATATGAGAAGTTTGAACTAAAAACCATCTAAGCTAGTCTGTTCTTTTAACTTCTTAGCTTTAACTTTTCTAGAGATCTGGTCATCTTTTTCTAATTCTAACTGAATCTCTTCTGCTCGGGCTAAAACTTCTTTTGGTAATCCAGCTAATTTAGCAACGTGAACACCATAACTCTGATCTGTACCACCAGAAATCAACTTATGCAGAAAAACTATCTCACCATAATCTTCCTTAACAGCAATATTATAATTGTTAATCTTATCAAACTTATCAGCTAGTTTGTTCATAACATGATAATGTGTAGAAAACATTGTCCTGCCTTTAATCCGATTGTAAATATGTTCTGCTACACTCCACGCAATTGAAACACCATCAAAAGTTGAAGTTCCCCTACCAATTTCATCTAAGATAATTAAACTAGAAGCAGTAGCATTGTTTAAGATAGAAGCTGTTTCATTCATCTCTACCATGAATGTACTTTGCCCAGATGAAAGATCATCATACGCACCAACTCGAGTAAAGATTCTATCTACAATCCCCAGAACAGCTTCTTCTGCAGGAACAAAGCTACCAATTTGAGCCATTAAACATAATAAAGCAACTTGTCGCATTACCGTTGATTTCCCAGACATATTGGGACCAGTAATAATCATCATTTCTCCGTCTTCAATAATAATATCATTAGAAACAAATCGAGATTCTAATTGCTCAACAACAGGATGACGAGAATTTCTCAACTGGATAACCTTCTCATCAACAAATTCTGGCTTGCAATAATTACTTTCCATGGCAACTTTAGCAAAGGAACATAAAACATCTAACACAGAAATTTTACGAGCAGAGTCTTGTACTTCCAGAGTAGATTTAGAAATTTCTTTAATAATCTCTTGAAATAAATTATATTCTAACTCAACAATCTTTTCCTGTGCTCCCAAGATTTTTTCTTCTTCTTTCTTTAGTTCTTCAGTAATGTATCTTTCTGAATTAGCAGTTGTTTGTTTTCTAATGTAATCCGGAGGAACTAAATGTAAATTCTTCTTTGTTACTTCAATAAAATAACCAAACACTCGAGTAAAACCAATTTTTAAAGTGGAGATCCCAGTTTTTTGTTTTTCACGATCTTCTAACTCGCGTAAGAATTTCTTAGAGTTTGTTTTAATATCAACAAGTTCTGCCAACTCTGCATTATACTCAGGATTAATCATTCCTCCATCACGAATAATAATAGGAGCGTCCTCTTTAATTGCAGAATCTATTAAACTTGAAACCTCTCTTAACTCATTCATTTGAGAAACTGATTGTAATAATTCTGATTCACTTCCTTCCAGCTTTTCTTTAATTAATGGAATTTTACTTAAAGAAACTTTTAATGCCAACAGATCACGAGGATTAGCATTACCATAATTCACACGAGAGATTAACCTTTCTAAATCATAAACTTCTTTTAATAATTCAATAATTTCTTCTCTTCTTATTACACTTTTATTAAGATTTTCTAAAGCAACTAATCTTTTATTAATTGCTTCTTTATTCAACAATGGTTCTTTAATCCATTTCTTTAACAATCTTGAACCCATTGAAGTTGTTGTTCTATCTAAAACTGATAACAAAGAACCACGAGAAGAATTATCTTTAATATTACTTAATAATTCTAAGTTTCTTAAAGTAGAAGAATCTAATAACATTTTATTTCTGCTACTTAATGCAGAGATTTTCTTAATATGACTTAACGAATTTTTCTGAGTTGTAATTAGATATTGCATTAAAGCACCAGATACAGAAACATTTAGTTTCTTATCTTCTAATCCAAAAGAATCTAATGAGCTAATATTAAAATGTTCAAGCAATATTCCCTTAGCATTGTCAAACTTAAAGTAATAGTCTTCTAATGAATTGATGTAAGAACCAAATGATTTAATTTTATCAATCAATTCAGAATTAACCATTAAACTTTCAGGGATAATACACTCACTCGGATTTAAACGAACTAACTCTGAATGTAGTACTGCTAAATTATCCACTTTAGTTGTGAAGAACTCTCCCGTGGACATATCACAAAAAGCTAAAGCAAATTCATCGTTTAAACAAGTTAAAGCTAGAATATAATTATTCTCATTCTCATTTAACATTGAAGAATCAATTACAGTTCCAGGAGTAACAATTCTTACTAATCCTCTTTTTACTAATCCTTTAGCTTTCTTAGGATCTTCTAACTGTTCAACAATCGCTACCTTGTAACCTTTCTTAACTAATCTAGCTAAGTATGTTTCTAAAGCATGGTAAGGGATTCCCGCTAAAGGTGCACGCTTTTCACCTTGTCCTCTGGCTGTAAGAGTAATTTCTAATTCCTTTGCTGCAGTAACTGCATCTTCATAAAACATTTCAAAGAAATCGCCCATTCTAAGCATAATTAAACAGTCTGAATTATCTTTCTTAATATCTCTATACTGTCGCATACCCGGTGTTAAATTGTGCTCTTCCACATCCAAAATACTTTTCTCTGCCACCTTACTTTAGCAATAGAAGAGTTATATAAATATTATTGTAATTAGGGCTAATATGAAACCCTCTTTATCTTTTGTATTAGCGCCCTGTCGGAGCATGAAATGAAACAAAGATTTCATTTCAGCTCTGAAAATCAATATTCTTTGATTTTCATGAGACGAGGCACACGAGGAAAGATTATTTTCCTCGTAATAAGTGCCGTGCCCTAATACAAAGATTATTGAGGGTTTCATATTAGCTGATAGCTTGGAGAGTTACTATTGCCAAATGACAAATAATGGAAAGATTTATAAGTAAAGATGGCTAATAATATTGATATGGACACAACCCCAAGAAGCACTTCTGGAACCAGTTTAACAGATTTAATACTGGGAAGAATGAACCAAGACCTTCCAGATGAATATTTAGGAATAACTCAAGAATTGTTTAGGAATACCATTAGATTAGGAGAAGAAGGGCTTAGACAAATATTTCAA
>Ga0233431_1002367_pt1 | contig 26623 bp, 18 predicted proteins | sample SI_118_April2016_FD_179867 | JGI IMG/M metagenome (GOLD analysis project Ga0233431, IMG submission 179867) | Seawater microbial communities from Saanich Inlet, British Columbia, Canada - SI_118_April2016_200_MG | ecosystem: Environmental > Aquatic > Marine > Inlet | place: Canada: British...
TAAAACAATTTTTGATGACATTTTGGAGCTGTCAAAACAGTGTCTTTATAGTGATTGTTCCCATACTAGTGAGAAGGGGTGTGCTGTTCAGAAAGCAATTAAAACGGGTAAATTATTAAAAGATCACTTTGATAATTATACTAAAATGCATAAAGAGACCTTATTTAATGAAATGTCTTATCTGGAGAAGCGAAATCGGGACAAAGCTTTTGGTAAAATGATCAAATCGGTGAAGAAATCACGACGAAAACCTTAAAAAAAATCTGGTATTTATACTAAAAAGATACGCAGAATAGAAGACAAAGACAAAGATTTGTCTGCATCTTCTATTCCGGTGAAGGAGAACTTTAAAGCAGTAAAAATGAAAATTATGGTTAAATTCTCTTATCGCCATTCATTTAATTCATTCCATTCATATTTTAAACGACTATAATTAATTTTTTCTAAATATCGTTTAATGGTGTTAAAAACAGAACCATTTTTTTTTGACATGATATTACCTTTTGAGGGTCGAAACTAATTTTATTTATTAATTGATGTAACTAAATCTTAGTTCACAATTTTTTCAGAAACTGACAAGCTATCTATTCTTATTCAATAGATAAATTAATCTTAAGTATTCTTTCAGAGACCTTTTAACCAGCTAATCAAAATATACTTTCAGCTCACAGACTTCGTATAGTAACTGTATGTTCAAAGCACTCTTTTTCTAATACTTTCTATGTTTTGATGATTATTTTAGTATTCAATGTGCTCGCAAACCATTATATTTCCATTCAAAATTCAGTAAACACTATGATGAGGTAGATATGATAAAAAAAATATCAGGCCTGTCACCTGAAGAACAAAATTGGCTGGTTAAAGCCGTAGTTAGTATAATTGTTTCCGATGGTCAGGTTGAAGAAAATCAGATTAAGTTTTTAAAAAGGGTTTTTAAAAGTTACCTTGAAAATGAACCCCATGAAACACTTGCTGAAATTGCCAGTTTGCTGAAATCTAAAACCATCCCAAAATTAGTAAAGTTACATGTAGATGATCTGGAACGATTGATCTTCATTTTAAATATTTTAAGCGCTTCTGTTTTTGCCAATGGGAAAAAATTGAAATCCGAAGTGAGTCAATATTTTGAAGCCGGGAAAAAATTAGGGCTTGAAGTTGGAAGCCTTTCCTATCGTCTTAGTTTAGAAGCGGAAAGAGAAAGAATTAAGCGTAAATTAAATGAAATGCGTCAGGATATCGGTGATTTTCTAAGAATCAGTTAGTTTTTGTGGGAAAAATAGCTGGAGAACTGGTGGTTTGTGAGTGCTCAAAATCGAAGTATTTGGAGAACTAAAGAAAAGACGGGCTGTTGAATTTGCCCGTCAAACAGTGAGATATTACATCAGGACTTTCTATTTTAATAAATAGCGGAAATTATCCTTCAGGCGTTTGTTCTTGAATTTGTGCTTCATCCGTTAGAGAATCAACCTCTTTGGGATCATTCCATTTGTCAAACAATCGGGGCATACAGTGGTTTTCTACTATGGATTCCTCGATTTGACCTAGATTCTCCTCCAAGGTCTGGCAGTCCTTAAAATCCCGATAGTTTATTGTAAAAATGGCTTTAGGCTGCATTAAATTGTTCATGCAGGAACGTGCCCCTTTGCCCCAATCGCCGCCACCATATACATACTTGCGATGTTCGGCCAGCAAGCCATCTACGCGAGCTTGGGTTAAGTAGTTATTAAAATCCACCAGTCTTACTCCGGTATCCGGATATCGATTGTTCATGAGATATCGTTCTGTATAGCGAGGACTCACTTCGGGTGCTTCCCCTTTATTTCCTCTTTTCACCCATCTGGAATCGATATTTTTACGACAGAGTTTTGCTTTATAATAGAGATTCAGCATTGCGCGATCGGTGCGGTTTAATTCCGCCAGAAATTCAGCGTTTATGTTCAGGATCATTTTCTTTTCGTAAAGCAACAACATTTTGGGCTTTTCTTCGTCTGTGCTTGTGCTGCTTGAATCCTCCTCTACCAAACTCGTTATTAATGACGCCGCTGGAAATGATTTTTTGATTTCTGCCGGATCAACAGCTTCTTCCAATTTAACGAGAGACTGAAATTCGGTATTTTCCACCCAGGGTATCACTTCAATGGAATCTACTTTTCCTGTCCTGGGATTTTGCATGGAAAGAAAAGCATCTTTGATAGCAGCTTTGAATGTTTCAATATCATATGAAATCAGAGAAGCTTTTTTGTTTTTTCCAAGACCGAAAGCTGTTGCGGTAATCGTCAGGCTGCGACTGGTCGCATCTTTAGAAAAGGTGTCTTTTAAACCCTCGCCGACCAGTTGGGTTTCATCTCGTAAGGTCTGGTTTTGTTCATATGAATAGTTACCGGCACTAGCATAATTGCTATATCCACTTTTGTATTGCCAATCAACATCAACGACTCTTTTCCGAAAACTTTTCAGTTCTGTTTCCAGGTTATATACGAATGTTCGATCTTCCTCTTCACTTACCGATTCAAATTCAAAAACCGAAATAAATTGGGCTTTTCGAGTAATGGAACGAATATAGTACGATCCACAGCTACTGAAAAAAGCGGGAATATCATTTCCAGTCAGAAGTTTACTGGCGGAGTCACTGATTTTGGAGGCACTTTCGTCAACCGATGCATAATAAGAATGCAGATCGATTTTACCGATAATCATCTTGGTTTTGGTTTTGGTTGTTTTATCGACCTCTTCCAATCCACTTTTTTTCTGGGTTTCCGTTTCGGTGGTAGTCGTTGTATCATCAACGTTCACATCATATCTTCCTTGATTGCCCCATTGCGAATGATATTGATAGTTTTTTTTATCCACAAACTCTTTAAAAGACTTAGGCGCCAGTTTCGTTAAGGTGTCGGTCTCTCTACTGCTCTCCTCTACATATTCATCCATTTCCTGAAACAAATAGGAAAAATCGTAAGAGGGTTCGGTCATTACGATATTCTGTAGGCAGGTCGATTGGAAAGTATTGGTTGAAATGGAATACCCTCTTCCCAAAACAGGCGTCGTTGTCAGGTTTGTTACCCGATCATCCTGAATTACAGTGGGGCCTGAATGCAAGGCTTGAAACATCACCATCGGTAAAAAAATAGCCAATAGTAGAATCACTTTTTTAAAATAAATCATGTTGTTTCTCCTGCTTTATTTGGTTGAAAAACCGTAGTTATTTACCATTACACATACTGGGATGTTGCAAAGTTGCCTATTATTGTTTTGTTTAGTCATAAACGGTTTTTAAATAATGTTCAAGTTTTATTTCTAATTAATTCTTGGACTAGCCAATAAAAAAGGGTGTTAAAAGGTAAAAGGCATCTCTTTATGAAAAAATATGTGTTCGGCTGATCGCTAATTGCTGGTTTTAACCACTCAAAAATATTTGGCCAAATTGACCCCTTGTTTATATTGATTATTTGCTCACATTCTGGCTTGGTTTCTATTATAGGTAATCATTATGAAATTTTAGACTAAAAGTTAATATATTCCATATTTTAAGTCTTAAAATTTCTCTTTATCTGAACATTACTCCATTTTCTAAAAAGTGAAATAAGAAGATGCACTTTCACGGGTATCATGGTATAAAGCCTTCAATAACTTAGAAAGCGGATACTACCAAATATAAATCAAGGGAAAAATTATGGCACTATTGAAATCAATTACAAAGTCAAAAATAGTCTGCACCTTGGGCCCGACGACCAACACTTCGGAACATATATTAAAACTGGCTGAAATCGGGATGGACTGTACTCGTATTAATTTTTCCCATGGATCAGCCCAGGATAAAATTGATCTTTTTAAATTGGTTCGGGAGACTGATGATCATTTAGCGATTTTATGTGATATTCAGGGACCGAAAATTAGAATTGGAATGGTTAAAGAAGGAGGGGTTTTATTAAGATCCGGTGATTCAATTATTGTGACGACTGATGACGTGACCGGAGATGAGCAAAAGATTACCATTACTTATCCCGGTTTAGAATTAGAAATTAAAGTCGGAGAACTGATTTATATTAATGATGGTATTGTTTGTCTGAAAGTAACGTCAATTACTGGTAAAGACATTCATTGTGATATTCTGGCCGGAGGCAATATTTCTTCGCGAAAAGGGGTCAATTTACCCTCATCAGAATTGTCACAAAAAGTGCCCACCGAAAAAGATGTTATTGATTTAAAACTGATTGCAGAACTGGATCCTGAGTATGTTGCCATATCTTTTGTAAGTGAAGCCAGTGATGTTAATATGATTCGTAAAATTCTGACTGATAATGGGAATGACCGGATTAAACTAATCTCAAAAATTGAAAGGCCTTTTGCTCTGGAAAATTTTGACGCTATCTTAAAAGCCTCCGATGGAATCATGGTTGCCAGGGGTGATTTGGGAGTGGAAATACCACCCCAGGAAGTAGTCCCGGCCCAAAAAGAAATAGTAAGAAAGTGCAATGTTGAGGGTAAACCGGTTATTGTTGCTACTCAAATGCTTGAGTCAATGATCAATGCCCCAGTTCCCACCCGGGCAGAAGTATCGGATGTTTTTAATGCGATTATGGATGGGGCCGATGCTGTGATGTTAAGTGCAGAGACGGCTTCGGGGAAATACCCGGAAAATGCAGTTACGATTATGGAAAATATTATCAAAAGATCAGAAGCGATGATGAAATATCGGGATCCGGATGAGTTTGACTCCGAACATGAAACAACTACTGAAATCATCGGTCATCTGGTATACTCTGCCTGTAAAGAATTTAAAGATATAACATATAAAAAAGGGAAGGTATTATGTGTCACTCAGAGTGGCCATTCGGCACGTATGATTTCTAAATACCGACCCATGTTACCGATTATTGGTGCCTCCAGCAATATTAGAACGGTCAGGGAGATGCGTTTATTGTGGGGGTTGGAACCAATGTTAATTCCTGAAATTAGAAACGCTACCAGTACCACCGAAAAAATTAAACTTGTAGTGCAGGCCTGTTGTAAAGAAAGTTTTTTAGATGATGACGAGAAGATTATTGTGACCGGGAACTTTTTAGATTTAGACACCCACCATAATAATATGATTTCTATTTTTCCTGTTAATGAATTATTAAACTCGTAAGATGGAATAACAATATCTTATCATTTAACTTGATGGACTTTTTTTTGGTAATCCTTTTCCGATGCTGTAAGGGAATTAATCGATTTCAATAGCTGCTAATTGTTGAAATCGTCTTTGGAACGCTCCGGGCATCAAAAAGTATCGGCATACAATAATCATCAATGATAGGAAAATTGAAATTAATTAACTGTTTTTCGATGTCATTGCATGGCTCTAGATCGCGGAAGTTTTTTTGATCCAGTCCTACTTTATGGAGCTCTGATATACATTTCCGGGCTCCTTGTTGCTTGTTGGTGCCATAGATAACCTGTTGATGTTTCTGATACAATGACTCAATGGTCTCTTTTGTTAAATACTTATCAAAAGAGGATAATTGAATGCTGGAATTATTATCGTAATTGTTCATAAGGTAACGATTTTTATAGACCGGTTTCAATTCCATTTGGTTTCCCTCGATCTGTTTCCAATTATCATCGATATATTGGCGACATATTTTTGCCTTATAGTAAGTATCCAGGAGACCCCGGTCTACCCGATCAATTTCGGCTAATAATCCTGCATTCATGCTGATATTATATTTTTTTTCATATTGGGGCGTATTTTTTTGTTCATTTGCATATAAGAGTGATTGAAATTCTGTGTTTTCAACCCAGGGAATGACCTCTATCGCAGTCACCTTACCCGTATTTGGATTTTGCATCAGGATAAAGGCATTCCTGATAGCCGTTTTAAATGATTCAATATCATGGGATATTAGGGAAACTTTTTTTTTGAATCCGAGACCAAAGGCTGCTACAAAAATTGTCAATCTTCTTTTTTTTGCTGTCTGCGAGAAATGATTGAGATTCTGTTCGGTTTTTAATGCAGGATTACTTCGGTTAACCGGGGTGGGATTGAAGCTTTTTATACTGGATTCCAATAAATTGACAAAACTTAAATCAGAATCGGAATCGAAAGATTCAAATTTAAATTCAGCCAAAAAAACAGCGTTTCGCATCATGGACTTGATATAATAAGAACCACAACTGCTAAAAAAAGCTGGTAAGTCTCTGTTTTTAATCAAGGCTGCTGCTGAGGCACTGAGCGCAGCCTGACTTTCATCCAGTGAGGCATAATAAGAATTTAACTGGATACTGACGATAATTTTTTTTGTTTTTTTGTCTGAATCATTGTTGGACTTAAATATCTTCTGTTTAAAAGCATCCGTTGCCATCTGATGCAATGTATTGTTTAAACCAGTATTTTCATCAGTGCCCTCTTTGAGGAAAGCTGTCTTTGGGGTAAACTGATACACAAAATCGTATGAGGGGGAAGTTTGTTCGATTTTAGAGAAGCAATTTGACTGATAACTATTGGTGGAAATAGAATAACCCCGTCCCAGGATCGGAGTGGCACCGATATTAGATACTCTTTGGTCCTGGATAATAGTAGGAGTGGCTTGAGTGGAGTGAATCGATAGAATGAAAAACAGAAGTACTATAAAACCAATTTTACCCATCATTAATTAAAACCGTTTTTCCCTTTTCTGTTTGTTCAATCGCTGATTAGTGATAATTGAGCGAGAGTGTTTTATTGGGTGTTTGTGTAAATACCTGACCCAATCCACCAGTCATCTTCAACAATTTCAAAATATCCCAGCTTAGGAGTTATCATTTTGGTTTTTGGGTGAAACCAGTAAAATCTTAGCCAGCCTTTGCCATCTTTTTTTATTTTATCAACCATACTTTTTATAATTTTTGTGCCGTTGGTATCCTGAAGCATTGACAAATCTTTACCAATCAATTTTGGGCTGGCGCCATGTGATAGAACGATACAATTTAAATCATAGGCATAAATGTAGAGTTCACCTCGATTAAATAACCCCTTTTTGTCAATATATTCCCTTAAGGCTGATTCTTTGCCATAAATTTTGGCAAAAGCCACACCTTCTTTGACAAAGTTCGCCATGTCTTCTTTGGTAATGTACTTGTCATACTTAGGATTATATCGTGCAAAGGCGATATTGGAAGAAACAAATAGTATTATCAATAAGGTGAACAACCTTCTCATATTAAATTCTCCTTTGATTCCCGGAATTACTTTTTAGATTTAGCCACTTGAGGCATGCAATAATTATCAATAATTTGATTAATTGTGATTGAAAACTTAGTCCTTAATGCTTTACAAATAGGAATATCTCTCCAGCTAACTTTAAAGATACCGCGATTCATAATTTCTCGCATACAGGCACGAGCCCCGCTTTGTCCATCTTCGCCGTACATAAACCTATCTTCTTCCACCAGAAGGTTATCAATTTTTTCCGGTGTTAATTCGTTCTCTAAATCCTGAATAGGAATGGTCGAAACATTTTTATTATTTTGTAACAGTGCCTTTTCCATTCCCGGTAAAAGCTGTCCACCGCGTTTCCAACTGGAATCAATGATCTGCCGACATATCATAGCTTTATAATAGATATCCATTAAATTCCGATCTGTCCGGCCAATTTGTGCCAAGAACTCAGCATTGAGATTTAAAATCATTTTCTTTTCGAATAACAATAGGCGCTCACCGGTATCGTTATCGGTATCTTCTTCAAGATTAATAAAATTTTGAAAGCTGGCGTTTTCCACCCAGGGAATCACTTCCATGGTGGATACTCTCCCGGTACTCGGGTTCTGCATGGAAATAAAGGCTTCTTTAATAGCAGCTTTGTATGTTGTTAAATCATAGGCAATCAATGTTGCATTTTGATTTTTACCCAATCCCCAGGCCTTAGTTGTAATCGTCAACTTCTGTTTTCTAGCCATGGAATCAAATGAATCTTTGATATTTAAGGCAAAAGCAGGGGTAGTTTCCTGGCTTAAAACCTTTGCCAAGGCGCCACCAAAACCGGTAATGGCTAATTCAAGTTGGAATTCAAAGGCTTCATTTTTTTCTGTACTTTCATCCAGGTAGGTAAAAACAGAGGTAAATTTAGCGGTTCTGCCAATAGAACGAACATAATAAGAACCACAGCTATGAAAAAACCCGGGAATGTCGTTATTCAATAGTAATGTTTTAGCAGAATCACCCAGCTGGGTTGAGCTTTCGTTAATAGAAGCATAATAAGTATGCATATTAATTTCCACCTTAACATTATGGTAATACATCCTTTTACCTTCAACCTCAGTTGAGGTCTGCTGGGTTTTCATGTCAAAAGCCAAAAAACTGATATCAGCAGTGGTTCCGGTTGTTGAAGAGCTTTGTTCAGTATCTTCTTTTTCCAGAGACTCAAAGGTATAATCAAAATCATAGGATGGTTCTGTGATTTTGATAGACTTCATGCAGGTGGATTGAAACGAATTGGTTGAAATTGAATAACCTCGCCCCAGTGTTGGTGTGGTAGCCAAATCAAATATACGATTGTCTCGGATGATGGTTGGTCCCCCGGACACCTCCAAAACCGTGGAAAGTGTACTAAGACAAACCATACATAAAGTCCATGAAATCCTAGTTAGTTTTCTCATTCCAATTGCTTTAAATCTATTAAATAATCTTGTCATGTATTGCTTTTATCTGGCCAACATAGGCATACAGTGATTTTCAATTACTTTATTTTCAACATCAGTCATTTTTTTAATAATATTGTCACATGATTTAATGTCCCGGTAGGAGACTTTAAATATTCCTTTAGACATAATATCTTTCATGCATTGGGCACTGCCTTTATCAGAAAGGCCATCCCCATAGATAAACTTCTCTTCTTGATCCAGTAGTTGATCGACTTTTTTAGCTGTTAGTAAGGCATCCAGCTTGACCAGGGGATAAGTTTCCCCCACCTTATTATTGAGGACATGTTTATTTCTGTATTCTAATTTTAAAAAACCACTCGCTTTCCAGTTCTCATCAATATAGGCACGACAGATTTTAGCCTTATAGTAGAGATTTAACATTCTACGGTCCATTCGTTCAATTTCCGCATAAAATTCTGCATTTTGATTCAGGATATTTTTCTTTTCATATAATAGTAGTTTACGGGTTTTTTGTTCCTTTTTTTCACTGCTATTTTCACTAACCTCACTGGTAGTATCCTTTTTTGGCTCACCTTCTTCAATGATTTCGGTTTCTTCTTCCAACTTAATCAATACTTGAAAATCGGTATTTTCCACCCAGGGCACAACTTCAATACTGGAAACCTTACCTGTTCTCGGGTTTTGCATTGACATAAATGCATCCGCAATGGCCGATTTAAATGTACCAATATCATATGAAATTAAAGTTGCTGATTCATTCTTCCCCAAACCAAAGGCAGCCACATTAATGGTTAGTTTTTTTGAAGCGGCTTTTTTCCTGAATTCCCGATCTGTCATGACACCTAGCGCACTGGTAGCAGAGCCAATCACGTCATCCTGGAGTTTTTCCTTTATACCTTTTCCAAATCCGTTGATTTCTGCTTCGAGATCTTCTTCAAATTCTGGATCGGGTTCCCGTGTTTTTGTTTTGTAGGTAAAAATCGCAATAAATTTGGCGTTGCGACCAATGGAACGAACGTAGTAGGAACCGCAACTACTGAAAAACCCTAAAATATCATTATTTTCCAATAACTTACCGGCAGAATCACTCATTTTAGAAGAACTTTCATCCAAAGAAGCGTAATAGGAGTTTAGATTGATTTCAACATAAATATTATGACTGTGGTAAGTCTCAATCATGCCAGTTTTTTCTTCATCTCTAATTCCGATTCTTTTCAGCAATTCATTTCGAAAGGATTCACTAAAAGTGGTGACATCAATCTTACTTTCCAGTTCACCACTACCTTCGCCTTCCAGTACTATCGAATTAAACAGATAGGTGAAATCATATGAAGGCTCAGTAACCTTTATGTTTCCCAGACAGGTGGACTGAAAGGTATTGGTGGATATTGAATATCCCCTACCCAGTACTGGTGTAATAGTTAAGTCATGTATCCGATTATCTGTAATTACAGTTGGCCCAGCCATTGCAAAGGGTGCTGCCAGTATAAAAACAGATAATATGAATACCTGAATACGTGTCATGAAATCTCCTGACTGCATTTAATCTGCCAATTCCGGCATACAATAGTTCTCAATAACTTCATTCTGGATTTCACCCATATTTTGAATCACTGGTTGGCAAGATTCTATTGCCCTGTAACTGACTTTAAATATTCCCTTTTTCATTATTTCATTCATACAGACACTAGCACCGCCGGCTTTTTTCTTATCAGTACCGTACATAAAGGTTTTATGGGTGTCATATATGGCATTAACGTTTTCATTAGAAACGACTTCATCCAGAGTTTCGATAGGAATCGTCTTATCCAAATAGCGCTTATTTTGAATTAAGGCGCCTACATATTCTTCCTTAAGTTCTCTCCCTCTTTTCCAGTTTGCCTCTATATTTCTCCGGCAGAGTTTGGCCTTATAATACATATTCATGATATTCCGATCCACCCGGTCAATTTCAATGATGAATTCTGCATTTTCATTCAACAGCATTTTCTTTTCATATAGCATTACTGCCGGTTTCAAGCGTTGGGTAGGATTACCTTCCGCATCGAGGACTGGTTGCCCCGCTGCATCGAGGACTGGTTCGTATTCATCGGCTTCTTGTTCCAGTTCAATTAAATTTTGAAATTGCGTGTTTTCTACCCATGGCACCACTTCCATATTAATAACCTTACCTGTTCTGGCATTCTGCATGGATTTAAAGGCATCTCCGATAGCTCTTTTAAAAGATCCGATATCGAAAGACAGTACTTGGGCGTCTTCGCTTATACCTAATCCAAATGCATAAGAAGTGATCGTCAGGTTCTTATTTTCCGCTTTACTATTAAAGGTACTTTGGGACTTGTCACTGGCTGAATAGGAGAAATCAGTCCTGTCGGTACTATTGGAATTGCTCCTACTTCTACCAAACCAATTGCTACCGCGGCTGCTCTGACGTGCTACTGACCTGAATCCTTTGATTTGTGATTCCAACGTACTTTCAAATGCCGTATCTCGTTCAGTGGTTGTTGTCTCATATTCAAAAAAGGATAAAAAAGTTGCTTCTCTTCCGATAGATCTAACATAATATGGCCCGCAACTGGAAAAAAATCCGATAATATCTCTGGATTGTAATAAATTGCTGGCACTTTGGCTTAATATTGATTGTGCTTCATCAACTGAGGCATAGTAAGATATTAGATTAACATTTACCTCAATAATATGCTTATAAGACGTCCCTTTTTCAGTCACCCGGGATGATCCACTTCTAGCTACCTTTCTTTTATAGGCAGTTCTATATTGAGAGCTAGATGATTTTTTAATCCCCCACCCCCTATATGAGCTTGAGTTATTGGAAGAAGTTGTTCTGCCGACTTCAGAGGTATTAGATGTTTGTCTGGCTCTAGTTGAATCCGTAGAGGACTTGCTTTTCATTGATTCAAAGGTATATACCAGGTCATATGAAGGTTCGGTAGTTATCACGTCTTGCATACAAGTAGACTGAAAGGTATTGGTCCCAACAGAATATCCACGCCCTAAAACCGGTGTCATGGCAGTATCTGTAATCCGCCCATCTCTGATAATAGTGGGCCCTGCAGAAACATATGCAGTTGAAAAAACGATTATTAAAATACTAACTAAAAAACGATATATTTTCATTTTTATCTCCTATTCTTCATAAAAACCAGCAATTTCAGGCATACAAAAATTTTCCAATAAATCACTCATTACGTCACCTAGTTCTTTTGAAACGGTTTGACAGGCTTTAATTTCCCGATGACTTTTTTGATAAATACCATTTAACATAATTTGGCGAATACATTCTGCTGCTCCAGGTTTATCTTTGTTCCTTTTAACACCAAACATAAATTTCTGTTCTTTTCTATAATACTCTTCTACAAACTCCTCGGTCAGTTTTTCATCTAATAAAGTCAGTTGTATTAGGTCACCACCTCGATGATTCACTAATAGAGCGTTGCCATATTCCGGTTTTAAACTACCATCTACCTTAAAGTTGACATCGATATTTTTTTTGCAGAGTTTAGCTTTATAATACATGTTCAACTTATTTCGATCCGTTCTTTCAATTTCCATAAAGAACTCGGCATTTGAATTTAATATCAATTTTTTTTCATAGAGTAGCTTAACTTCGGGTTTCTTTGCAGTATCACCAGTCGCATCCTTCAAAGCACCTTCCTGGGGAATCTCCTCCTGCTCTAAATTGACAAGCGCCTGAAACTCTGTGTTTTCGACCCATGGTACTACTTCAATACTGCCTACTTTACCGGTTCTGGGATTTTGCATGGACATAAAAGCATCCTTAACTGCTGATTTAAAAGAATCCATGTCAAACGAGATCAAGGTAGCTTTTTTATCCTTTCCCAAACCATAGGCTGATGTGTTGATGGTTAATCGATAGCTTTCAGCATTACTATTAAAACTTTCTCTTCTTTGCTGATCTACCACTTCTCTGGACTTATCGGACGCTGATTTCGAACTTTTTGCAGCAGACCAGCCAACACTAAGTCCTGGACCTATAACGGCACCGGCACCGCTTTTTTTCTGGCTAGACGTACTGAATCGACTAATTTCTGTTCTTAAATTGTCCTCAAAGTTTTCATCCCTTGTTGTTGATTCCGATTGGTAAGAAAAAATTGAAATGAATGTAGCATGGCGACCGATAGAGCGAACATAATATGGACCACAACTACTGAAAAAACCAGGTAAATCATTATTAGTTAGTAAGGTAACGGCAGATTTACTTAATTTACTTCGACTTTCATCCACAGAAGCATAGTATGACATAAGATTGATGGTTACCAACATGGAATGGCTATACCATGTTTTCCCTTCGATAACTGTTTTCTTTGAAAGGCTGCGTAAACTTTGGTCAACTCCTGAACGAGTGCTGTTATATGTACTACCACCACCACCACCAGCAATAAAGGGTAAAAAAGCAATACCGCCAGAGGTTGTTGAAATGGATGCGGACTTTCTTTTTGAACTAGAGGTTTCTTTTGTGTCTTCTGTTTCTTTTGATTTCCTTTCAGTACCTTTATCTTCAATCTGGGTGAATGAGTACTTCATATCATAGGAAGGTTCGGTAATAATGACATTTTGCATACAAGTAGATTGGAAGGTATTGGTCCCGATGGAGTAACCTCTTCCTAAAACAGGGGTCGTCGACAAATCTGTGACACGATTATCTCGGATAATGGTAGGTCCTGCAAATAACTGGCATGTGAACAGGAGAATTACTGCCAGTTTTAGAATTGTCCGAATAAATTTCATGATTGCCTCTTATTTTAAGTTCGATTTTTCCCGGGTATTTACAGTTATATTATTAAATTTGTGACTTAATTAAGATTATGTTTTTAAAATGAATATCATTGTTTTTGTTTTATTACAATATAGGGTGTAGTAAATAATTGGATTTAATACTTTAAAATGAAAACCACCTAATTTTTTCAAAAAATTTATTTTCAGGATCTACTAAATTTGTAAATTATTTTAAAAATTTTAGATCTTTTTTTACTTAGTACGGATAATTATATCAACCAGCTACTTACCATGCTGGCCTAAGGTATCAAATCATGGTTGCACGACGATTGTTTTAGTGTTTGTCCCTGACAAACCTTTTAATTTTATTTTGTAAATTCCCGGTTTTTGAATCGTAATCAAATCAGATCTGGTGTCTATTTCAGTCGAATTGACACTAAGTGCTTTTGAATTAATATAGATATTATTGTTAGTGATATCGGAAAAAGTCATCTTAGTTGATTGGTCAGAAACAACATTATTATTATATCTATCCAAATCAAAACGATGAATTGAGAATGATTGATTGATTGTCACTTTTTCCGGTATTTTAAAAATGGATTTTATTAATTGATTTGGTTCAATGATAAAAGTAAAGGCGTTCCAAAAATTACCTGCTTGTTTGATACCATAATAATAGGTATTTTCAAAGTGAATTATATAGCTTCCGGCTTTTTTACCGATTATCGATAAATTTACTGGTTTAGAGCCATTTAGGGCTAATATCCGGTATCGGCTGAATACCCTCTTCTGGTTTATTTCTAAAGGATATTGGCTGGATAAATGTAGCAATGGGAATTGCTTTAATTCTTTAATAAATGGATTTCCTAAATAATCAAAAAAATTCAATTGCAAAGTAAAGGTTTCTCCAGCGATTATTTTTTCAGTCTCCGTTGAGAATAGAATTCCTGCAACTTGATTGTAGAAAAGATCGATTCGGCTTTCACCAAGCCATTCCAGGTTCGGGGAAGATGTTGGTTTTAAAAAAACTTCCATTTTTCTCCCGGTTATGATTCGCATAAATGAGATTTCACCCTTTACAACCCCTTTTACAATCGGGATTTGATTAACTGGGATTTCCAGGCTTTGATTCGCTAAATAGTGATGATCTCCTAAATAAACATTAAACTCAGTATCTTGGGCTTTTAAGGTAAGATTATGTTTAAGCTGATAAAGCTCATCGATCTGTTGATTTTCTTTTAAAAAAATGATTTCAAAGGGTACGGCAGTGCCCATTAATACAGGTTTTTTTAAAACAAGCTTGACTTTTTGGTCACCAGCTAAAGCTTTATAAGTATCGTTACTAATCTCACCAAATTGTTTTGTGATCAGGTAATGTGCAATTACATCAACACCCTCCACCTGTTCTTTAAATCGCATTAAATCCCTGTACTCGATTTTAATACCGCTGAGTGATAGTTTAGTGAGGTGATTGAGCTTTGATAAAAAGGGAAGTGATTTAGGCGTCACTGGGAGATTATCAAGAATCAGATGTTCAAGGGCCGGGAGAGACGTTATTTTAGTGATTGAATCATCTGATATCAAGGTATCAGATATATCGAGGTATTTTAGCTTTGTTAAGGATTTTAATTCACCAAATGATGTATCTGTTATTTTGTTAAAACTAACAATAAGATGGGTTAAATTTTTAAATCTATTTCTTTCTTTAAAACTATTTCCTGTTATTGCGTTATTAGAAATATCCAATTGCTGTAAATTCGGTAATTTAAGTGCTAATAAGGCCTCATCATTTAATCGAGTACCTTTTAAAACCAGTATTTCCAATTGATTTAGTTGATTTATAATTTGAATTATACGTTTATCAACAAATGTGTGAGAAATCTCCAAATAGCTGAGTTTTTTCAATTTCCCAATTTCAGATAAAACTTCAGCAGTAATGTTTACAGATCTGAGATGGAGTTCTTTGATTTGCGATAGATTAGAAAATTTAACAAAGTTCTTACCTGAAAAGGAAACATTTTCCAGTACCAGGGTTTTTAGAGAGATTACTGATTTTAAATGATCAAAGCTTGATTCCGGTAGGTTTATTTTATGAAATGATATTTCTTCCAAACGTTTGAAATATTTTAGTTCGCTGAGAACGCCTTCTGAAATTTCGGTCTCAGAAAAATGAATTAATTTTAAATGTTGGATATCATATTTGCTATACCCAAGTCCTTGATATTTCATGGCAGAGGATTCATCTGCATATATAAGCTGAGTGGTACAGATTGAACAGACGATGCAAATAAAAATAAGGAAATTCATCTTTAATATTGTTTTATTTAATCCATCAAGATTAATCGATCGTTTAGCAGATAGAGCAAGAATTGCATAATTATCAGCACGGCAATAACAAGCAAAACCGTTTTTTGTTAATAGTAAATTAGTTGAAATATGATTCATAAAACTACTACTCTGATTACTGAAAATTTAATTGTGATTGTTCAATGACACCCAGATTTAAAAGATATTCTGTCCAGGGAATCAAGCTAAGCCGGGATGGTATCGCTGCGCTATCATTCTTAAATAAATTGATAATCGTATTCTTTTGGTGAAAAAACACTTTTGGGTTGGGAAGTTCAAATGTTACCGGTTCACCATTTTCCGGGGCGTCAAAGCAGACTTCACATTCTTCTTTTTTTTCTTCTTTATCTTTTTTCTCGTTCTTTTCGTCTACTTTTTTTACTGGTTTTGAAGGGATGCTGGTCATATCTAATAAGTCAGGGGGGGCTAATCCGTAGGTTGTTATTTCGACAGGTTTTTCCTCAGATGCTTTTGGTTCAAAATAGTAAGCAAATCCCCTGCGATGCTCAATTTGGCTAATATAATGGGTTCCACAACGCCTAAAAAAAGCTGCTAAATCTTCTCCCGGTAATTTTTCTACTTCTGGAATTAATTTAAAGTCCGGGGTTAGGGTATTTGACAATCCTTTGATTTCATATGACCCGCGAAATCTTGTCCATTGAGGGGAGTCTTTCCAAAATAAAAACATTTTTTTCCACCAGGGCCAGCTTTCAGTGGAGTAAGGAAAATAGTCATTGGATACTGAATGAATGCGATTGGTACTTGCTCCAGAGTATTGTTTACTTTTTTCCAGAATACAACTTTCTTTATATAATTTTCCGCCAAGATCTGCACCTGTTCCTAATGGAATTGATCTTGGTATCTTTTCAAACTGTGCCTCATCGTTAAATCTATAAGTAATATATGATTCAAGAGAACTGACCGGGTTTTTTTCAATATGATCTTTTAGCTGACCGGGTTCATAATTCTTAATATTTACCTTAATTGGAATCGGAGGAATTTCTTTATCCGCAAACAGGCAAATTTGTGATTTATTTAAGTCTGCTATGGCTGATGTTAGCTCCCGGCATGCTTCAAATTGGTTAAGATTAATGGATTGTTTGGCAATGATCTCCTGACGACAGGTTCGATATTTTTGCCAATTAATGATGGAGATATTTTTGATGATATTATCCCGGCAGGGGGCGAACTGTTTACCTTTATTCTGTTTCAGATATATCGATACCTTTTGTTGCCAGATATTAAATTGTCCGATCGAGTTTTCCAATAGTAGTAATGATTTATATATGGTTTCATCAGAATATCCTTTAACCACGAATCTACCATTCAGTGGTGTGATATTTCTAGTGGTATTTAAATTAAGCCAAGGGCTGGTTGAATAATTATTTATCTGACCAAAGCTGGAGTTAACAACAGTTGTTAATAAGTCATTTAAAAAAACATCAATATTTTTTCCGTGATATTTTTGAAATGGAAATTCCATGGGCTTCAGAAAACGATCTGTTGTTGCTTGCAGGGAAAAGTAAGAGTCTGAAGTAAAAGAGAAGTCCTTAAAAATATTTATCTTGTGGATGTTGTTTTCCTGCTGATCCATATTTATTTTTATTTTTTCTTCCAGTTGAACTTTTTCAGTGGCGCTTCCGGGGTAATAGGAAAAGAAAAAATAGACCTCATTGTTGAAGGTAATTGTATCGATAAAGTCAGTACCACAGGAGTCATAAAACTTTTCTTTGTTATGATCAGAAATGAGTTTGTGGATGTCCTCTCTAAATTCAATCGTTTCTTCCTGAATAGCCGTTAAGCGGTCTTTAATAGTAATTACTAAAATAAATGAAAATGGTTTTTTCCCGGATAGATTAAATCGTTGCACATTATTCAAGCTATCCTGGATAAACTGATCCAGCAATGAATCCTGATGGTGGTATTTTTCATCAATGATAAAGAATCTGAGATCCAGCAAACCTTTGGAAGTAGTTGTTTTGAAAGATTTTAGGCAGGGAAGCGTTTGATAACCCTGATCCGTTATTTTCAAACCATTACCTAAAATATTGGTTTGATCAAACGTGTAAGGTAGCGTCCCAGGGCGTCCCTTAGCGGGTTGCCATTTGAAACTGGAACAACTGCTGATTAATAAAATAATGAATATTAGATGATATTGAATTTTGAACATCATGAGGCGATGCCAGAAAGTTGACCTGCTTAATATTATTGATGTTTTATTAGTTATTTAAGTCGTGAAATTATTGCATCAAATCTTCCAGAGAACTTGGTAAAGCTTCAGGTTTTGTTTCAACTTCCGGGTTTGAAATTTCATCACTAGTTGTGTCATTGCTCTCGTTACTAACTCCTTCATCCGCCATCAATGACTCCAAAGACGTTGGTTGTTGAACCTGCTTATTCTGGTTTGCTTGATTAATGACAGCGCCAAAATCTAAAGCTGGCTCTTCTTCGTCAGGTTCAGGTTCTTCTTCAATCTTTTCCCCTTTAAATATAAGTTTAGCCGCTTTGGGCAAACAATATTGATCCAGAAAAAAAGTTTGGCTTTTAATATAATTTAATGATTTGACGCAAGAAGGGATTTTTCGGTAATCGGCACTTGTCAGTCCGCGTTCATATAATTTGTCCATGCAATCAATCGCACCATCATTTCCGTCTTTACCATATAAGTATGTCTTGTTTGCTTCAAATAATTTAGAAGGTGGAAACTTGGCAAAATATTGAATAAATTCACGAAGCGTTAAGAATACATCTTCATTATAGATATAGGCTAAGTTGTAAAACAGCGTTTTATCCATATCGTAACTACGGGTTTTTTGATCAATGATATCTGTGAGAAAAAGAACTGTAGGTGCCTCCTCTTTTACACCGGAGATATTATCAAAAAAAGTACGATTGGTTTTATCCATGTAGTTTTCAAATAAAATTTTCTTACACATCGAGGCGATATGGTATTGTTCAATTTGATTGCTACTAATACGATTAATTTCAGTAATCACGCCTGAGTTTGCCTCAAGTCTTTGTAATTTTATAAATTGTTCACCACCACCCTGAATACCACTTGAAATAAAGACGCTAAGTTCTGGATTTTCAACCCAGGGGACGACCTCTATGTAGCTGACCAAACCGGAGCTGGGATCCTGCATTAATTTTACAGTATCCTGGACAGTTGTTCGAAATTGATTAATATCGACAGGTACCAGGTTAACCAGTTCCCCTTTGGAAAGCCCAAGTGCCTGAACGAATACCCGCATCCCCCTGGCTTCAGCAGCCTTGGAAAAACCTTTTTCTACTTTTTTGTCACCGCTGAAATTAAATAACCCTTTTTCAATTCTTTGGGCAAAGGCCTTGTCCGATTTTTCATTTGTTGTCAGACGGTACTGCAACAGTGCCAGGTAAGAAGAAAAACTACCGACTGATCGAACATAATGCTGCCCACAACTATTGAAAAAAGTCACATATTCTTGGTTTTCCAATAATTGCCTGGCACTGGAACTAATTTGGGATTGCGTTTCATCCAGGGCATGATAATAATTTCGAATTTCAACCCGAACTAACAAATTCTTCAGTTGTTGCGTTGCCTGGGTACTATCGAGTTCATTCTTTTTGTAATATTTATTGACAAAGAAATGAACATTAATTTTTTCAAGTCTTTTTTTCCCGACTTCAGGAATATCAGCAAAGAACTCCTGGGTGACTTCTTCTACGTCATAATTCAGGTCAAAGGTGGGTTTATTTTTTACTAGCTTACTAAAGCACATGGATTGCAGGCGATTACTTTGTAAATTATACCCACGCCCGATGCTGGGAAAGCCGTTCAGATTTTCGATTCTATTGTCAGTAATTAATCTGGGAGAAGCATATATTTGGGCTAAAAAAGTAATCCAGAAAATTCCTATTAAACTATAGATGGTAGTTTTTATTATCAACTTTGGTGTTTTTGAAGTTGAAGTCATATGAATCACAGTCTATTTGGAATTCTTGGATTTGACAGTTGCTAGTTGTTTTTAGGTTTAAAAAAAAAAGTCTCAATACAATTATAAAATATATTGAGACTTCAAAACCGGATCTAATCAAGTATTATTGAGTCACAGGTGCTGTTGGCGCTGATGCTGGTTCCGTTTTGGTCGCTGTGGTAGTCACAACTTCCTTGGCTATTTCCGGCATGCAATAGTTGTCAATTGTTTCACCGAGTACAGCTGATAAGGCATTCTTTACTTTGTCACACTCTTTGACTTCACGGTAACTTTTCAAAAATATACCGGAATCTAACATCCCATTAATACAGGCAAAAGCGTTGATTTTACCATGCATAAAGTCGATTTCCTGTTTCAATTTCTCAGCGATTTTTGCATCAGATAGTTCTTCGTCAAGTAACTTTGTCAAATCTATTTTTTCACGCGGAAACTTGTTATTAGCAATTTTTGCATTTATATAATCTGGATGAATTTTTCCACCTTTCATCCAATTAGACTCAATAATTTGCCGACAAATCTTAGCTTTATAGTAAATATTCATCATATTCCGATCAGCTCGTTCAATTTCTGCCAGAAATTCAGCATTTTCGTTTAATACCAACTTCTTTTTATATAGAAGCATTGTTTGTTGGGTAATTGGATCAATAACCTCTTTTTCCAATTGAATCAAATTTTGAAACTCTGTGTTTTCTACCCAGGGAACAACTTCCATGGTAGTTACTTTACCAGTCATTGGGTTCTGCATAGAAATAAATGCATCTTTGACAGCAGCTTTAAATGTGTCAATATCATAGGAGATTAAACTGGCACCTTCATTTTTACCAAGACCATATGCTCTGGCGATAATCGTCAGTTTTTTTTCGGATGACTGACTCATCAACGCTCCTGAAATAGTTTCTTCACCACCGCCAAAACTCATTATACTGGCTTTTAAATTATCTTCGAAAGCAGCATCTTTTTTAGATGATTTATCAGAGTATGTATAAATCGAGATAAATTTTGCATTTCGCCCTAATGAGCGAACGTAATAGGAACCACAACTACTGAAAAAACCAGGAATGTCATTATTGGACAAGAGCTGTGCTGCAGAACCACTCAGTTGGGTTTGTGATTCATCTACTGAAGCATAATAAGTGTCCATATTGATTTCAACATAAATATGGTGCTTATGCTCGACTCCTTCGGTATTAGTCGTTTCACTAACCGCTACAGCTTCTGTTCCACCACCCTCAATCGGAACCTCCAGACCAAAGTTAACTGCGGTTTTCATGAAGCGGGCTTTTGTCGTATCAATGGACTCAAATTTATATTGAAAGTCATAAGAAGGATCAGTCAATACCACATTCGCCATGCATTTGGATTGAAAAGTATTGGTTACAATTGTATAACCTCTCCCTAATGTAGGTGTTAATGCTAAATCAGTAATTCTGGTATCCCGTATAATCGTCGGTCCAGCGAGTAACGAATCACTAAAAAGAATAATAAAAATAGAAATAACAATAATTAAGCGTTTCATATATTCCTCCGTACGTATTGATTAGGTTTTGTTAAAGAATAGACAATGTTAACAATAAAGCAAGTGTTTTTTAATGATAACATCTTTTTCAGTGATAATTATTCAATTTAACAACAGCCTCCAGAATGTTCCATCAAAAATAAGTGTTATCCCCCGATTTTTTTCAAGAATAACTTTATCCTGATGCAATTTTAACTGTTGTGTTGGATTCGGTGCTTCATTTTTTAATACAATTTTCTCTTCACCAGTATTAATTATCCGTATGATCTGTCCGGTTACACCTGCTATGAATCCTTCTATATAACTAACATTTTTTAAAAATAGAATTCCTTTATCTGAAATATCCAATTCCAATATAGGTTGATCAGAAATAACAAAGGTTTTTAAAACCAAAGCCCCTGTGGTTAATTTTATCCCAGCTTTTATATTTTCTGATTGAAACTGTTTTTTATTTTGGTTCGTTACTTTGTTGATCTCGATGATTGATAGAATGTTTTGCTTGGTCTGAGCCAGATTTCTTTTAATTCGCACATTTTGATCAATGTTTACCGACCTGGTCTTTTCAATACTCCGGCTTAAGGCTTTATCTTTCATATTCATTCGAAAAATGTTACGAGCCTGTTTTTCATTCATTACAGTATTGCGGTAGATTCGATCTTGCTGATCTTTATCAATTTTTTCTGTATTAGCTACAGTTCTGCTCATTTGTTTTTGTGATTCTGAGAGATTGGTTACTGTTCTATCCATCATCAACTGCTCTCTAGAAAATGTAGTTGACATTTCCTGAAGTAATAGAAGTTTTCTATTTTGTTCCAGAAAACCTTCCTGTTGTTTATTACTTAATAGATTAATGGTTCTATTTTGTTCCTGATTCAAATACATCATGTTTTTTATTTGAACCAATTCAGATGGTGTGATTCCAGGATCTCCTTTTTCTCCTTGTTCCCCTTTTTCTCCTTTCTCTCCAGGAAGACCGGGTATACCTTGATATCCTTGATATCCCTGTTCTCCTCTCTCACCTTGAAGACCGGATAGACCTGTATTTCCTTGCTCTCCGGTAAGGCCTTGATATCCCTGTGGTCCTGGCACTCCCGCAAGACCTGGTTCCCCTTGAGGTCCCGGAGGTCCCGGAGGTCCCGGAGGTCCTTGTTCGCCCTGTAGTCCTAAGAGACCTGTATTTCCTTTCTCTCCTGGAGGCCCCTGTTCGCCTTGTAGTCCTTGGAGGCCCTGCTCTCCAATTTCCCCTTGTGGCCCTGGAAGACCCGGTTCCCCTTGAAGACCCTGGGATCCCTGATATCCAATTTCCCCTTGCTCTCCTGGAAGACCTTGTTCTCCTTGTGGTCCTTGAAGGCCCTGCTCTCCAATTTCCCCTTGCTCTCCTGGAAGCCCCGGATCCCCTTGAATACCCTGGGGGCCCTGCTCTCCAATTTCCCCTTGCTCTCCTGGAAGCCCCGGATCCCCTTGAATACCCTGGGGGCCCTGCTCTCCAATTTCCCCTTGAAATCCCTGGTCTCCTTGATTTCCAGTTTCCCCTTTCTCACCAGGGATTCCTTGTTCACCTTGTTCACCCTGATCTCCCTGTTCACCAGATTCTCCGGTGTCTCCTTTTTCACATTCGCAATTACTACTATTTTGGGCAAATACAAATATGGTTGGGGAGGAAAGACTAATAATTATAAATAATAAAAAAAATATTTTCATCAATTTAAACTGTAAATGATTAAGGGGCTTATTTTTAAATGGTTTGAGTGTTTAAAAAAAAGCTTCTCATCCCCATCAGATAAGGCAAAACCTGAATTCGGGATATTCAATTCACTGGCATTTCTATTTAGAGTGTTACACCAATGGTATATTTCTTTTGATCTTAGTGATGAAATAGAAGAAGACGCCTATTCGGAAGGTGTTATTTTTAATGCGCACATTCCCTGGTAATGGGTCTGAAATTACAATAGTTATGGGCGAAAGGGCAAGGAGTAAATTTCCTATTATTTCAGACCTTAATTATCTTGATTTGGTGTTACTTTACAAAATTAAAAATATTTTAACTCGGGTACCATGGAGTCTTTGTTTTTATAGAATTATTAAAAAGCTAACAAAAAGGTTTGATAAAGGCCAGTAAACAAGTTAGATATAGCGAAGTAAATTATTTAGTATCGTTAGAAAATCTGTCATTAATATAGTTAATATATACCAACCATCTATTTATTTAAGCGGGTTAATGATATGAAAAACAGAAAACAAGTATTAATTGATAAAAAATTTCAGTTGACGAAATCATTCTCCGTTATTGGTTTCTTTTCAGTTATAGTAATCGTCATTATTTTGTTAATTGGAATATTTCTTTTGTCAAATAACCAAAAATTAAATACAGAAACAGTATATTTGGAAAAAAGTATTCTCGACCTTAAACAGATAATGGAACTCCAACAAAGTGTATTTATTTCTTTATCTTCAAGACCTACCATTGATAACAGCAAAGTTGACGTACAGGAAGCCAATCAATTGAATGCAGATTATAATAGTAGTATTCAAAAATTGACCAATACCATCAAAAAGAATGAAAGCATTGTTGTTTCGAATCAGAATATCGTTGAGATGAATAATTGGCTGATTGGTGTTGTAAGTATCGTATTTTTATTGGGAATTTTAGTTCTCTATCTACTGATGATTAGATTTACCCATCGGATTTCAGGACCTATTTTTGTGATGACCAGACATATGAACGATGTTCTGGAAGGTAAAAAACCGCAAATGTACGATTTAAGAACCAAGGATGAGTTTAAGGATTTTTATAAGCTGTTTCGTCAAATGGTTGCCAAACAGATGGAAACCAAAAAGGAGTAGAAGGAGGATAGCTATTAATAGTATCTCGATTTTGAAAGTCTCTTCATTTTATAAATGTATTAAATTAACCGTGAATGAGCACTTGTTTACACACAAAGCCCAATAAAAAAGCGACATGTAACAATTACACGCCCCCCCATTTTAACTTTATTGTTATTCTGATAGATTAAAATATTAATCAAATTGGGACACTACACTATTTACAGGCTTCATTGGCAAATTGTAGATCCACAAATTTTTCCAGATCGATAATAACACCAATTCCCATTTCGTGATGCATATATTGCTGAATTCTGTCCAGATCATCAATGACCGGGTAAAGATCCATCATATTAATTCCATTAGGCATCTCTAAAACATTTTTCAACATATCAATGGTAAGTCCAAGTTTTTGTTGCGGATCTAAAAATGAGACAGCTACTTCTGCGGCTACCGCTTTGTTTTGGTCGATATATTTACCTGCTTTTGCCAACAGTTCTGTAAATTCAAAAACGGCATTGGTATGTTTTTCCACAAATTCTTCTTGTATCGTACATACACAACATGGGTGATTATTCCATTGCTCGGATGAAATAAACTCCAAATCAGCAATCCCCTTGGCAATTGCATTCGATCCTATTGGTTCTGCCACAATAAATCCGGCTACATCCTCATTGGTTTTCATAATTTCCGGCATCTGAATAGGGGGGACCACTTCAAATCGTACATTTATTAACTCTTTTCCAGGAACACCTGGTTTTAATCCGAGTTCTTTCAGGTATTTATGCGCTAGCATATTGTGGATGGACATTTTATGGGGAATATCAACGACTTTGTATTTATAAAAGTCTTTGATTGAATTATAATTATCCGGGTTATAATTTTTGGATCGTACAAAAATACTACCAGCTTTATGTGCCAGCATGACCAATTTGATCGGCACCTCAAAACCAAATAAATCCATGGCAATGGGAGCTAACACGAAAGCCGCATCTACTTCACCGGTTTCTATTGCTTTGATAACAGGATTCCATCCCGGTAGGCATATCGTTTCCAAATCAAAATATTTTGGCTTAACCTGACCGGTGTCAATTTGATGTTTTAGAATTCCCAAAACCAGATGATCTGTAATTTGAATATGGGCGATCTTAAGTTGTACCTTGCCATTAACCATCTTAACTTCTCTGCGGGTCTCCTTTTTCTTTTCCTGCGTCCCAAAAATTTCTTCAATAACGGCTTTAAGTTCCATTTCATCAAATGGTTTAGGAAGTAACCCCTGACCACCTTCTTGTTTTACAGTTAATTGTTGAGTCTTATCAGCCTGGGCCGTTGCCATTATAAAAGGTAAATCTGAAAATTTGTCTGATTTACGGACCCATTGTAATAACTCCAAACCATCCATTGTTGGCATATTCCAATCACTGATAATCAGTTTGATTTTGGTAGATTTTAACTTTTCAATGGCATCTTTTCCGTCACAGGCGGTAGTTATATTTGTAAAACCGGCCTGATTCAGGTTTTTTTGCATGATTTTAAGCATGGTACCGGAATCATCGACAATCAAAATTGATAAATCTGTATTTATTGACATATTAACCTCTAAAAATTTTATTTAGGTATTATTTCTCGATTATTAGGTGCGGGGTTCACCTGGCTTGAAATAACTGTTTTTTTAGTATTGTAGTTTTCGATTATAAACTAATCAAAGGGATGGCTCAATATATTTTTTACTTTATCTCTGTTTAAGATGGAAATAAAAAATATGTAGCTGTTTTGAAAGCCGGATATAAAAAAAAAGATATTCCAAGTATAGAAAATCGTCAAACGCATCTTTTAGATATTAGCAGCAGTCATACAGGACTTACAGGGTCTATCACTATTATAAGCAATCCTACAAAATCCTTGTATGTCAATAAAATAAGTATTAACGCACTGACCTAATAGATAAGTAAAAGTAATTTAAATTCTTTACAAGGTAAAAGATTACCATAGAATCTACCTTTATTAGGGGGAATTCTTTTCACCCTTGCCGTATCATAGGGATCAGTTAGGAGATATTTGTGTTATTTGCCTATCTCGGAGTTCAGATATAAACAAAACGATTTTAATTTAGTTTTGGTGGGGAACCCGGGAACCTGTCGTCTTGGAATTAACGGAGTAATTCGAGTGGATTTTATTTTTTAGGAAAAATCTATCAGAATTATATTGGGTTAAGTTTTTTGGAAAACCGAACGGTTTAAGAAGTCAGGCTTGGCAGATTTTCTAAGGCCTGACTTCTTTTATTTATTATTGCGCAGCAACAGGGGTTGGCGTAGCTTCTGCTGCATCCGATGGTCGATCTCGTATGATTCTTTTTGCCTGTTCTGGCATACAGTAATTGTCAACAACATCGCCGATGACAGAAGATAGTTTACCTCTTAATTGTTTACATTCGGAGATATCGCGGTAACTCCTCACAAACATACCTGATTCAAGAAGTTTCATAATACATACGTTAGCGCCATTGCTACCATACATGAACGTCTCCTCTTTTTTAATCAACTCCTCGATTTTCTTTTCGGTTAAATGACCCTCAATCAGTTTATCCAGT
>Ga0233431_1002371_pt1 | contig 26574 bp, 17 predicted proteins | sample SI_118_April2016_FD_179867 | JGI IMG/M metagenome (GOLD analysis project Ga0233431, IMG submission 179867) | Seawater microbial communities from Saanich Inlet, British Columbia, Canada - SI_118_April2016_200_MG | ecosystem: Environmental > Aquatic > Marine > Inlet | place: Canada: British...
CAAGCAGAGGGCGATGAAAATTCTACTTGGAATTTGACTTATGGTAAGGCAGGTGGATTTAGCTGGGCAGATTCAATTGCAATTGATCCTGTAACTGATGAAGTTTATGTTGGAGGTGCGATGTTTAACTGGACGGGAACTGCTGCCAGTGAAGAGGATACAGATTTACACTTGAAAAAATTTTCTTCTAGTGGGATTGAAAATTCTTCTTGGAACTTCACATTTGATTATGGTGATGCAGAGGAACATTTTACTTCAATTGCAATTGATAGTAATAGTAACGTTTATTCTGTGGGTGTAGACTTTGATGGTTGGAGATTAAAAAAGTTTCACAGTGATGGGACTGAAAACATTACTGCATGGAATAAAAGCATTCTTGCTTCAACTCCCCATAAAATTGTGCTTGAAGAATCTTTGGAAATGGCAATTGTTGTAGGTTCTAATCTCTCTAGTGGTTACCTTGGTGGACTAATACTTTTTTATGATTTTAACGGAACATTTCTAGATAGTTTGACCTATGATTCTGGAAATAATGACGAATTTATTGATGCTGCTTTGTACAATGAATTTCTTTATGTTGTTGGTTATTCACAAAATTTCTCTGGTTCTGGAACTGAGGGCGATTGGAGAATTTTCAAATATAATATTTCTGGAACAACAGAACATGTCTGGAACCAATCTTATGACCTTGGTAGCGCGTTAGATAATGGAGAGGTTATTGTGAGATCTACTGCTGTTGCTGTTGATGACTCCACAGGGGATATTTTCGTTGGGGGAACAGTCAACATTAGTGACTCTCGTGATTGGCATATCAAAAAAATAAACTCTAGTGGTGATGAACAATGGAACTTCACTTATGGTTCAGTGGGAAGTACTAGCGATTATTTGTATGATCTTTTAATTATTAATGAGGATCTTTTTGCAATTGGAACAGGGTATACTATTACTAATGATTGGCATATAAAGGCGCTTGATCTCGATGGAAATGAAGATACTTCTTGGAATTTAACAATTAATAATTCTGAGGGGTATGATGAACCCTTGGAACTAGCAACTGATAGCAATTTTAATATTTATATGGTTGGCCAAATTGTTGATCCTTCAGGAGATGATTACTGGGCAATTAAACAGTTTGAAGGAAGCGGCCCTCCTACAGATTTAGATGTAACTGATAATTTTAATGAGTTAAACTCTTCTTTATGGAATTATATTGTCACTAATGAATCTGCAATCAACTACTCTTATGGGGAAGGAGTATTACAAATTAATGGTACTGAAATCTGTGTAGCTATCCCCGGAAATGCTGTTGCTTTATCCTATATTGCAGAAAGTGTTGACTTTACTCAAGATGTTAGCGCCACTCTAAGTGTGGTTCATCTTAACATTAGTGAAACTTTAGAGGGGGATAATCGTTCAACAAGTGGAATCTTTTTAGAAGATTTAGAGGATGATCTGGTTGCGTGCGATTTAATGCTAAACAGTTCTGGAAATTATATCCTTTCAACAACTAATGGTACTTCTGGCTCTGAAGCTGATGTTAGCACGGGTCTTGGAAATTTAACTTATTATTATAATGTTTCTAATGGAAATTTAACTTGTGGTTTTGATGGGGAAACAGTTTCTATTGTTAATGCCGACCTTAATGGGACTATTAACTTAACTCTTGCAAGTTATTTCATAGATTCTCAAGGTAATGATGCCTGTGGTGATTTAGACCATTATTACGATTGGTTTGATTTCAATTTAATTGCTGTTGAAGGTGGTTCTCCTTATCTCCAAAATTTCACTGATGATTTTACTTCTGGAATTAGTTCAGAAAATTATACTGTAAGTAATGGTTCTGAACTTTTAATTTATGGCGTTGATAACCAAGTTCGGATTAATGGTTCCATCACAGATGTTGTGGGAGGTGATTTTAGTTATTTTGCTACTTCCACTAATCTTTCGGGAGAAAATTTCACTCTTGGCATGTTTGTTAATTTAAGTAATACTAGTAGTTCCTTGGGAGTAAATGATTCTATTTGTGCTACTATCGGGGCAGAAAATGATAATGAGGATACTGGATGTTACATGTGTTATAACGAGACCGCGCTTACGTTAAGAGTTGGTGGTACTCTTGATGAAATAAATCTTATTCAAAGTGTTGGAACACTTACTATGAGATATGAAAATATCACACCTTCAACTAATTGTTCTTTTGGTTCTGTTAGTGTTAGTGGTACTGCAATACCCCTTAATGATACTTTTTATCTTGCTTTTTCCGGAGGTTTTGATGATGTGGATGAATTAAGCTCTACTGGAAATTTATCGCTTTATTTCGATGATCTTAATTTCAGTTTAGGAATTCTTCCAGTTGCAGAGGCAGCTGTTGAAGATGGAGACACTGCTTTCGGAGATTACTTTGACTTTTTTGCTACCGAGAATACGACTTTCTGGGAATATAGTCTGGGAAATGCCTCTTTAGTTAATTACACCTATCTTGATTATGGTCAATTAAAATCTAATGGGGCTGTTCCATGTCCTCCTGTTGTTGGCGATCTTAATATGTACTTTTTGTTAGAGAATATCACTTTCACTGAAGATGTTAATGCTACTTTGTGGGTTAACTTAACAAATACCAGTGCAAACTTGGATGGAAGTAATGAAAGTCACGTGGTGTTAAGTGTTGAAGATCCTGATGAGGACACAATTAGCTGTATGTTATTTGTTGATGCTAATGGTATTTATACTCTACAATCTTATGATTGGGCTACTGCACCAAACCAATCTTCCGTTTCGACGGGAGTAGGAAATTTAACCCTTTACTTTGATGTCACAACAAAAACAGCAACTTGTGGTTTTGGTGGACAAGAAGTTAGTGGTACACAAAGCGACCTTGACAATTCAGCACAAATTACTGTCAGTAATGCAATAATGGCGGCTGGTGGTGATGACGGTTGTGGTTATACAGAAGTTTATTTAGATTACTTCTCTGCAACATTTATTGCAGCGGCTGTCGATAACTCTCCTAACTTAACTTTAGTTTCTCCTGCTGCAACTGGTGGCGGAGGGGGTGGTAGCTCAAGAAGAACCATTGAAGAGACTAATCTCACTTACACAATCACAGAAGCACAACTAATTGTAGGTTATAGGGTTAATTTGAACGCTGGCGATGTTATTAAATTTCCTTACTTTGGAGAAACTCATTCCTTAACAGTTGACAAAATTTTTGACACTTACATAAAATTGACTGTAGAAAGTGAACCACGAACTACTTTCTTGGATTTAGAAGAAGACCATTTCTTTGAGATTGATGGCGATGATTATTATGACATTAATGTCAGATTAAACTTTCTTAATGAAACTGCTGACATTACTTTAAAGAAGATGGTGAAAAAGATTCCTACTAAAGAACCCGTGGAAGAACCAATCGCAGAAGAACAAGCACTTGTTGAACAACAAACTCCTTTGGTTTCCGGAGGAACAATTGCTTTAATTCCTACAGTTATGAATTATTGGCCGTATGTAATTGGTTTATTATTCTTTGCTCTGTTGGTCTTAATGGTCTTATTTGTCATAGGTGTTGTTAAAAGAATACATGCAAGGAATTTGCAGAAACCTCTTGTTGTGAAGATTGCTCCTCCTATTGTTGAGGAACCAGCGATTCCAATTACTGAAACTGGTTATGGTGGTCTTTTAAAAACCCCAATTAAGTGGGAAAAATATGAAAGGGTAGCTGAAAAACCACAATCTTTAATCAGAAAACGTTCTGTTACAAAGAAACCCGTAAAATCTAAATCTTCTAAGAAAACCGCTCCAAAAACCAAAAAAGTGGTAAAGCGAAGAAAAGGTTTAAAATAGAGCCAGTTATTTCTTTATTTATAAATGAATTTCCAAAATATTCCTCCAGTAGAAACAAGTAAACATTTCTTAGAGATAGCTTTTCGAAGAGCTAGAGAAAAAGGAATTTCAAAAAAACTTTCTGGAAATTGGCTACAAATTATTCGTCAAAAAGAAGGATTAAAATTAGATATCATTAAGGACTCAATTGTTCCTAGATTAAAGAAAATATTGGAATCTTTTCCCGATTCACGAGCATTACCTGATTTTTATATTCAATTAATGAACTTGACCTTGGAATATCCTAATTATAAAAAATCTCTAGGTGCAGTTAACTGGGCAATTGGTAAAACTAGGCTTATTCATAAGGATTACGTCTCTAAAATTATTAGGAGTAAAGATAGGGATTCTATTAAGGCATTATCTAAAGAATTTTATGGTCGTTTAGCTTCTGTGTTAAAACAGATTGATATTAATTTACGTTATTTAGAATCTTGTAGAAGGATAATGCGTTCATATCCCGACATTAAAGATATGTTTACTGTTTGCATTTATGGCTTTCCAAATGTTGGTAAAACTACTTTGTTAAATAAATTAGCTGGAACTACTGCAGAGGTTGCAGCTTACGCCTTTACTACAAAAAGAATTAATGCTGGTTATTTTAGAGTTGGTGGAAGAAAAGTACAAATTTTAGATGTTCCTGGAACTTTAGCAAGAAAAGAAAAGATGAACGATATAGAATTGCAAGCAGATCTAGTCTTAAAAGAATTAGCAGATTTGATTATTTATGTTTTTGACATTAGTGAATTTTGTGGTTACTCTTTCAAAAAGCAAGATCAGTTGTTCAAGAATCTTGGAAAGAAAAAAGCTTTGGTTTATGTAAGTAAAAAAGACATTTTAGAAAAAGGTGTTATTGAAGCCTTTGAATATCCCCATTATTCTCTTGAAGAAATTAAAGAAAAAATAATCTCTTTATTGCCAGAAGAAGTTGTTCCTCTTCCTCCTTCAGAAGAACCTATTGACGAATCTGTTGAAGAATCATCTCTCTCTTCAGAAGAATAAACTTTTTTTTATCTCTTTGAGTTTCATAGTTGTTCAACTTCGAAACTTCATAACTTCACCATTAGTAAACTTTATAAACCCTAAATATTTACTAATAGTATTCCATGGAAATAAAAGAGGAAAGATTATCACGAGGTATTAGTGCTTATTCTAGAAGGAAAATTCTCCGATTAATCTCAGACCAAGAATTAACTGTAAAAGAAATTGCCCAAACTACAAAGATGTCTGTGTCTTTAGCTTCTCGACATTTAAAATTGCTTTACGATCTTGGTTTTTTGAATGTCAGAATTAGCCATCCTAACAAATTTTATACCTTAAAGGTAAAAGATTTAAAGGAGCTATTAATACTCTATGATAAGGTGGTTAAAAAAATATGACTGCTAAAAAGAAGAGGGGCTGTAAGAGGAAAGTTGAAGGTAATAATAGGTACTTTTTAGCAATATCTTTGTTCTTAGCCTTTACTCTAATTGTAGGTCTTTCTATTAAAGAAGACGGACTTAACTTAAACAAAATTTCTTTAGACTCAATCTCTCTTGGTAATGGGATTACTGGCGCTGCCATTGGCTTACAAAGTGATATTGGTGTGCTTGGGTCTGGTCTTGGAGTAGGAGAATCTCCAATATTAAATTCCTCCTCATTAACAAATCAAACAGATGAGAACTTAACAGTGTATTATTATGAAGGCACTGGAAACAAAACTATTGTTAACTGGTATCTTAATGACACATCTATCACTTTGCTTAATGTTCCATTCGAAGCAGACGAAATAAGTAATGTTACAGATTATGCTAATAATGCTGTGGGAACAGTTCAGGGAGGAACTTTTAATGCCACCGGAGGTTATGATAGCAAGGGTGCCTTTGAATTTGATGGTGGCACGGAAGCAGCAGATCAAATTAATTTTAGTGATGTCAACTTAAATCATCTTAATTACTCTATTGAGGTTTGGGCTAAATTTAATGATAATACTGGACAACAACCAATCCTATCATTAAATACTCCCTTTACTTCTGACGATCTCTTGATTGGGGTAGATAATACTGATTTCAATATTGGAAATATTACTTTTGCTGTTTATTCTGCTAGTGATTGGAGAGAGGCTAGTTCTACCATACTTCCAGTAGTTGGAGAATGGTACCATATAGTTGTTATACATAATGATACTAACAAGTCCATTTATATTAATGGTCAATGGGAAGGAGCAGATGCAAATGTGGCAACGCCTGCAAAAACCACTCTCTCCATTGGTAAAAGAAAATCTTCGGATATAAATTTTAATGGTACAGTCGATGAATTAAAAATTTATAATCATTCTTTATCAGCAGAACAAATTTTAGCACTATACAATAACAGAACTGATTTAATAGTTTCACAAGAAACTTCTCTCGGACAAAACTGGTCTGCTTGTGTAACTCCTAACAATGGTACTGAAGATAGTGTTGAACAATGTAGTAATAATTTAACCATTGTTGCAGAGCCTCCAGTAGAGTGTGGTTCAGTTACTTCCAGCATTACTTTAACAAACAATATCACAGTTAGTGGGACCTGTTTTACCATCAATCAACCTAATCTTGTAATTGATGGAAATGGTTATTCCATAACTGGCGATGGGACCTTATACGGATTATATCTAGATACCAAAACAAATATCACTATTTTCAATCTGACTATAATTAATTTCAGTGATGGGATTAGAGCACTAAGTAGTACTGATGGTTCTTATTATGATAACATTCTGATTAATAATAGCAATAATGCTTTAGTTTTTTCTGGTACTAGTATCTCAATGGAAAATAACACTGTCTTCGGCTCTTCTACGGGTATAAGTGTTCTCAGCGGAAATGTCAATTGTGTTGTTAGAAATAATTCTATCACTGGAGTTAGCGGTAGGGGAATTGATGTCTCAAATAGTTGTATTGTTGAAAACAATTATATTAACTCTTCTTCAGATGCAATTTACATTGATGGTGATAATGCATTAGTTCAAAATAATTATATCAATACACAAAGTATTGGAATTACTGTTTCTTCAAGTTACAATAACATTACTAACAATACTATCCTTGCTTCTGGTGACAAGGGAATTAGACTTATGGGGGGGGCACGTACATACAACAATATCTCTTATAACACAATAAATATTTCATCAAACGATGCGGGAATTGGTGTAGATGGTAGTGGAAGTGATCATAATCTGTTTATTTCTAATGAAATTAATACTTTTACTGGTTCACTTTCTTATGGGTACTATATGTTTACTGGGATAAATAATACTATCATTGGTGGAACAATTAATACACCAACAGCTTCTGATGTATACGTTTATTATGGTAATGTTACTCTCATTAATGCTACTTTTAACATCACAGATTTTACCTTTGCTGATTCTGGTACTATTTCCGTTAAATGGTATGTTGATGTTAATGTCACAAACAGTACTGGTCCTTTGGAAAGTGTAACCATAACTGCAAATAATGTTTCTGATGCAACTGAACAAAGTTCACTCACTGATGCAAATGGTTTTACAACTTTAACATTAACAGAATTTTGGCAAAATGGTTCTTTAAAAATTAATCAAACACCACACACTATTAATGCCTTCTTAATTAGCTACAGTACTAATAGTACGACAATTAATTTAACTGCAACAAACAGTACGTCTGCAAATCTCACTTTGACCACATTACCAGGAGTAACCCTTACAGACTGTAACAATTTAACAACCCCAGGAGAGACGTATACATTAGATAATGATGTCTCTTCAAACGGGACATGTTTTAATATTTTAAACAATAGTATTACTTTAGATTGTGCAGGTCATTCTATTAATTATTCTATTTCGGGTGTTTCTAGGGCATATGGTGTTAATGTAACAAACTATAATAACTCTGTTGTTCAGAATTGTTTTATTTATGAAGGCAATGGAACAAACTCTAACAGTAATGCTATATACTTATTTGATTCTGAAAATCATCTGGTGACTAACACTACTATTGTTACTCTTGGAACATACGCTCGCGGTGTTTACGGTTATTGGTCAAGTGTAAATGTTTCTTTTAGTAATATTAGTACCTTTGGTAGCTCCTATGCCCCAGGGATATTAGTAGACACTGATTTTGGAACTTTCCTTAATAATACTATCACAACAAATGGTACTAATTCCAATGGTATAAGACTAAGTTATCCCACCTATTCTAACTTAAGTGGTAATATTTTCAATACTACTAGTGCTAATGCAATTTATTTGAATCATGATACCTTGGGTGTTAGAAATAATTATATTGATAATACTAACCTTCAGCAAGGAGAACAAATTCTATTCTATTTTAACCAATCAGATCTTGTTGTTGAGGACCTTACAGATGTGGGACAAATCATTGTATTAGATTCAATCAACTTAACATTTACAAATATCTCTTTGGATAAAAATGGATTTACTTTTTTATTTACCAATGATTCTCGTGTTGAAGAGAGTATAATCAATCTTAGTACACAGCAGGTGCAGATGGAATATTCAAATTCTAATAACTTTACTAATAGTGTTTTTGAAGTTGGTGGAAGCGGTTACGCCGTTAGCCTCACAACATATTCTTCAGAAAACTTATTTGATAATAACTCTATTTTTTGTTCTACTAGTTCTGGCAGGGCAATTTATCTCTCTTCCACCAATAATCTCTTCAATAATAATTTCTTTAACTGTTCTAATAGTATTGTCCTCACAGGCCATTTCAATAATTTCACTAACAATATTATTGAAGAGAATGGTAACGATGCAGTGCAGATCGATGCTAATTCAAACTATTTTGTTAATAATACTCTTATTGGGAGTTCTGTAGGCCGTAGCTTTTACATTTATCCTGGTGGAGAAAACAATACTTTCATCAACAATACTCTCATTTCAGATTTTTTTAATCCTACTTATCCTTATCTTTTTGATGCCTCTGGATCAGGAACAAACAACAGTTTAATCTATAATAATGAATTTGTAGAAATAAATTGGACCAAGACCAACTTAACTTCTCATATTAATTTAACAATTGGGGGGACAGTATATTTAGAAGATAACCTTGTTGGATTAATTGATGATAACAATTCGTTAAACCTAAATGGTTCTGCACAAATTAAGTTTTACGGATTGAATTCTACTGTTCATGAATTGTATAAGGACGGAGTCAGGTGTGACCATACAGACGCTTGTAACATCACACTTGATGCGGGAGGAATAGTTCTCGCAGACATTTCTTCATTTAGTAATTATACCACTCAAGAAAGTGGTGCATTCATCTTCACTTTAACCCAACCATCAAATCAGGAGATTGATACTAACATCAATGCCACTTATATTTTCACCCTTACAAACAATGGTATCACTGCTGACAATTATACTATCACTCTTGGAAATGACGATGGCGCTAGTTTCGCTGTTACAAATGTGTCAAATATATCTGATTTAACCAATAATCAAAATGTGTCTTTTTCCTTAATTGTTGGTGATCCTACTTCTGGAACTTATAATGTTACTGTTAACGTAACCTCTTTTGGAAATTCTTCTGTGATAGAAAGTGCCTCTGTTTTAACTATAATTAATGAGCCTTCTGGAAATCTTAGTTCTGAACAAATATTGCCTTTAACAAATGTAAACAAAACACAAAATCAGACTTTTACTTATACTACACAAATTACTTGTTCTAATGGTGCGTGTGGTAATGTTAGTGCAACACTAGACCCTGCCCCTATTGTTTCTAGTTATCCTAACGAGTCAACAACTTTTGAATTTATTGACATTAATTCCTCTGGTACAACTCTCACTCAAACTGATGACGATTCCGATTTAGTTAACATTGGTTTTAATTTTACGTTTTACAATAATACTTATGACCAAGTGTATGTGGCTTCTAATGGTCACCTTGTTTTTGGTGCTTCGAGTACCAATTATAATAATGTTATTATTCCTACTGTGGATGCTACAAACAATTTTATTGCACCATTTTGGGATGATTTAAATCCAAATGGTTGTTCTTATATTAACTATGAAACACAGGGATCCTCTCCCAACCAAAACTTTATAGTACAATGGAATATACCTCGTATTAGTGCTGGATGTGGTGCTCCACTTAATTTTGAAGTTGTCTTATCAGAGAGTACTGGAAACATTCAATTTAATTATTTAGATGTTTTGAGTGGTGGAGCTGGTGATAATGGTTCATCTGCAACTGTTGGTGTTGAAAATTCAACTGGTTCTGGCGGAACATTGTGGAGTTTTAACACTGCAAGTTTAACAAACAACCTTTCTATCCTTTACACTGGCGGGGGAAGTGCTCAAAAATCAGGTATAGTTCCTAATGGGAGCGGAGATCCATTTTATACTATCAGTGGAAATCCAAGAAACCAAACCACTGATGGTTGTTTAGCTGATATGGCTGATGGTGAAAATTGTAATATCAGTTGGATAGTTAATTCAACTGGAACTATTGATGTTACCCATCCTTTCTTTGTAATTTTTGATTCTGACTATCAAAATGTAACTGGAATAAATAGTAGCGAGATTAATATCACTATCTCTGCTTTATCTGAAACAGGAACAACCCTCACAGAATGTACAAACTTAACAACACAAGGAGAAATTTATACTCTTGCAAATAATGTTAATTCAAATGGGACTTGTTTTAACGTTCTTAATCATAGTATTACTTTAGATTGTGCTGGTTATAGTATTAATTATTCGCAAGCGGGAACATCAAGTTATGGTGTTAACATAAGTGGATTTGATAATGTTACTATCCAGAACTGTGATATCCGTGAGGGCAATGATACAGTTATTGATTTACATTCTATTTATCTAAATAATGCGGAGGAGTGTTTAGTAGAAAACAATAACATTTACATTACAAACACAGGAAGTAATTATGGGGGAAAAGGTATAAGGATGGACGGCTCTGTAAGCAATAGTGCTATTCGTAATAATAATATTACTGGTCCTGGGATACTTAGTTATGGTTATGGGATAAGTAATTGTCTTGGTAATGCTGGGTGTAATAATAATAATTTTACTGGTAATATAGTCATTGGTAAATCTTCCGCATTGTACTCTTCTGGAACAAATGATACAGTTCTTAACAACACATTAGGTTCTGTTTCTGTAGGATCTTCTGCCCTCACTTTAACGGGAGTTAATTCTAGATCTGAATATAATAACATCACTGGGGGAATAACTATTTCTGGAGAAAATCCGTTGTTAATCGGAAATAACGTTAGTGCAAGTGATATAGGGATTGCTTTACGTACTACTAATGCTACATTGTACAACAACTCATTCTCAACACCAAACGGAAGCAGTATTGATATTGATACTGGTGGGCTGGATCATATTATTGGCCCAGATAACTTAGCAGAAGGATTACCTATTGTATATAATTACTCCACTACAAATCAAATTATTTTTGAGAATGTAAATCTTTCAGAAACTTACGGACAAGTAATTTGTGCTAATTGTAACAACGTGACTTATAATAACGTTACTTTTGGTAGCGATGGATTACATTTTATCAATACCACAAATTCTAGTGTTTCAAATAGTACTTTTGTTACCTCTTTGGGAGAAGCTGTCGTGGGGACAAGATCTTTAGGATTAACTATTACAAATAATCTCATCAACACTACTGGTGACAATGGACATGGGGTTTATCTTTTGACAACTTCAAACTCAACCATTAGTGATAATCAGATCTATGCTAATGGAAGTAGGTCTGATGGTATTCGTTTGGACACTTCATCTAATCTCATTAGTGTTTTGGGTAATATTGTTACTGCTTCAGGTGCGAACAATCCTAGTGCAGTTTATGCTGCTCCAAGTACTGCTAATCTTTCCGTTGAAAACAACCAATTGAATGGAAGTTATTTTGCATTATACTTTTATTTTGTCAGTGGAAGTTCTGTGGTTAATAATAACACTATGGTTAGTGATGGGTTGTATATTACATTTTCTAGTGGTGTAAATATCAGTAATAATAATATCTCTGGTGGAAATAGTTTTCAAACGTCAAGTAATAATATTTTTACCAACAATACTCAGGAAGGTACTTTTTACATACAAAGCTCCGATTACAATAACTTTACTAGTAACACTGGAGTATTTGGTTTAGAAGGTGGCAATGATTACAATCGCTTTGTATCCAATAATTATTCTTCTGGCGTAAGTTTTAGGGAGGATAGTCACAATCTTTTTGAGAATAATATTATTGGCACATTTTCTGTCAGTAGTGGTAGTCCTGCTAATAACACTTTTATCAGTAATAACTTTACTGGGACAATCAGTTTTTCAACTAATAATGAGAATATTAGCAATACTTTATTTTTCAATAATTCCTTTGGTAGTATTAATTGGACCTCTTCAAACATTACTACTGACTTATTCCCGTTGGTTATTGGGGGGGCAATTATTATTGAGAATAATACTGTTGGGTTAGTTGATAATACTAGTGCGCTTACATTAAATGGGTCTGCACAAATATCCTTCTCTGGATTAAATTACGCTGCTCAGCCTTGGTTATTAAAGAATTCAGTTAGATGTGATAATGACACAAGTCTATGTAACATCACTTCTTATGATAACACTACTGGAACTTTAATTGCACAAGTATCTTCCTTTAGCAATTATACTACTCAAGAAGTGACAGACAGCTCTCCAGATGTCACTTCAGTTTCTCCTGCTACTAATTACATTAACGATTCAGCAGCAACAACAAGGATTAACTTTTCTTGTAATGCTACTGATGACCTTCAACTGGCAAATATTTCCTTATATTTAACAAACTCAACTAACCAATCATTTGCATTAAATCAAACTACTACTATTACTGGAACTTCCAATGGTACTTCTTGGATATTAAATTTAAGCACTGGAAATTATACTTGGAACTGCTTGGCTTATGATAACATTTCTCAGTCAGATTGGAGCGATGCTAACAGAACTATCTTATTGAATTATACGGTTGTAAATTCGATCACATTTACTTTAGATCTTGGAGATAACTCTTCCTTCCAATTAACTGGAAGAGAAGTGCATACTTTAACATTAAATAATGCTACCAATACAAGTGCAGAAATAACTTTCCAATCCACTCCAACAAATTATACTCTTGCAATAGGTGTTCCTGAATTAATTGATGAAGACGATAGTGGTTACTATGATCATTCCATAAACCTTGATGAAGCCAATCAAGGCAATAATGCTACCTTTACCATTACTTCAATCAATACGGTTGTTCCTACACCTGAAACCCCTGCTACTGGAGGCAGTGGTGGTGTAGGCGGTGGTTCCTCGCTTCCATTAGAAGAAGAACCTGTTATTGAAGAACCAGTCATTGAAGAGATCATTGAAGAAAAACTAGTTGAAACTCCAACAGAAGAAGTTTTAGATGAACAATTACCAAAACCAGGATTATTTGGTGGGGCAATTACTACAGCATTTTCGGGGCGTAATTACTGGCCTTATATTATTGGATTCTTAGCCTTTGCTATACTAATTGTAACTTCACTTTTCTTAATAGATTTAGTTAAAAGATTTAGGAGAAGAGAACACCACATCTATAAGGAAGCAATTAAGCCAGCACCAAAAATAATTCACCAGTATAAAGAAGAAGTCAAACCAAGAATTAATCCTTTTGTAGAGATGAGAAAATCAATTGTTGATTGGAAAAACAAACAACAAACAACAAAAGTTGTATCCAAAGAAACAAAAAGAAAACCAATTATTACCTCAGAACCAAAATCTAGAATTAATCCTTTTGAAGAAATGAGGAAATCAATTACTGAATGGAAAAATAAAAAGAAAGAAGAAACGACGTATCAAGAACCAGTTAAAGAAAACATTGTAACTTTAGATAAATGGAAAAGAAAAAAAGATTTAAAATTACAAGACCAGTACAATGCTGTAAATCAAAAGCTGGAACAGATGTTTGGAAATCCTGAATCTTTGTACAATCCAGAAATAGAAAAGAAATTAATTGGAAAATATGGTATTAAAGAACTTGTTCTTGCAAAAAGATTAAGTGCTATCAATGCCCGTTTGCACGGTTATCCTGGATTTAAGTCAAGAATCAAGGTCCAGAAAAATATGGCATTAGAAAAAGAAAAAACAATTGTAAGTAATGAACTCTCGCAAGTTGAAAGAAAATTACCTAAATGGAGAAGAATTAAAAGAATTATTGCTCCATTAATTACTGCAAGGAATTGGATCTTACAAAGAGAGCTAGAAAATATTGGGGGAAGAGCAAACCCCATTGTGATTAAAGCTTCTAAAAGAAATATAGAGCTGGGTAAGGAATTAGATACAATCAACAAAGAATTAACTAATGTTGGAAGAGTAATCCCTAAAACTCAAACTATTATTAGAAAGATTAAACCATTAAAAGATATTCAAAAGAAAGAGTTAGATCGTGAATTAAATAATGTTTCAAGTCTTCTTTCAAACAGTATTAAATTCCCTAGATTGTTGTTAAGAAAAACTTATCCTAAAAAGAAAATTAAAACTGCAAAACAAATTGCTATAGAAAGAAAAGCAGCAGCGCAAGTCGTTAGGATATCTAATAAATTAGGCAAGAAAATGCCAAAAAATCAGTTACAAATCATTGAAGAGAAATTAGCAAAACTTGAAAAAGAGCTAGAAGAATAAATTAAATTAGAAAAATAAAATAATTAAGCTGCAACTACAACTTTACAACTGCAAGGAAATTTCTTAGAAGCTTTTTGAAGAGCTAGTTTCCCTAATTTAACGTTGTTTTTGTTGATTCTAAGCTCCATTAAAGTTTGTCCTTCCTTAACTCGTGCAGCACAACTAATTGATTTTCCGTAGGACTTTTTCATCCCTGTACTCATCCTGTCAGCTCCTGCCCCACTTGCTAATGGATTTTCTCTAAGAACGTGAAATGGATATATTTTGATTCTAAGATGATATTCTTTACCAATACCTTTCTCTAATGTTCTGTTAGAAGTCATTCTTGCTGATTCAATAGCATTATGGCGGATATTCATCGCTTTCTCACTATTAAGTTTGATTACAGTTTCATATTCCTTTCTTGGGTTCCCCATATCAAACTTAATTACCTTCATATGTGGAAATCCTCCACGTACAAAATTCTTCTTAGTATACTTACTAATACGTGTGTACGGTCTTTCCAATTTCTGGTATGCTGCAAATTTTCTTACTTTCGCCATATTTCGCTTAGAAAAGGGTTTTATTTATAAAAGTTTTGGATATCTAAAATTAGTAACTAAGATACAAAGATTTTATACTTTTCTTTTCCTTCTAATTCTGCAATAATTCTTTTAACGACCATTGCTTTAGGGTCGGGGATTAGCTTCACTCTTTCTTTAAGATCATCAAAACTCTCAAATGGTTTAGCTTTTCTTGCATTAATTACTTCCCACATATGTTTCTTCCCTAATCCTGGAAGTAATTCTAACTGGTGCATTCTCATTGTTAATGGTTGAGCTTTATTAAAAAATAAGATGAACCGTGCTTCGTCCTTGCTGATTACTTCTTCAATAACGTGAGGTAATTCTGTTCTTGCTGTAGATGTTAGCTTGTCAGTTGGGATTCTACCTTTAATGTGGTGAATTTCGTCCCTTTTTCCTTCTCCTACATAAACTTCTTGATAAGGTTGCAGTTGAACTCCTTTTTTTGGTATCAGTTCTAATACAGTTAAATGGCTAATTCCTAACGCTTGCACTATTGCTGTTTTCATAGACCCTTGTTCAAAAGGATATCCATGTTCTAAATAATCTAGTACAATTGCGTTTTCTTCTCTAACTTGTTGTTTTTCTTGTGGAATCATTTTTTAACCTGTTTTAAGTGAGATTTATTTTAGAGTTAATAAAAATTACGTTTTAAAGCGTAAATTGAAGCCTATGCAGCCACAAACGCCTTAACTACCTTAACAACTTCTTCTTGATCCTTTTTAGGCATACTTAATGGGTATGCTTGTAAGACCACTTTAAGTTCATCCACTGTTTTTGGTAAGAAATCGCAGATTTTTGCAATATATTCTTCTTTTAATCTAACTAATCCCAAATCCTGTAATTTCTTTTCTAGTTCAGTCCTTTTTGATTTACTTAATGTAACAAAATTTTCCAAATATTCTTTAGTTTTGTTTGATAAATAGTTTAACTCTTTATCTCTTTTTTCGATTTTGTCTAAAATCTCTTTAACGTCTCCTAAAGATACAGTTTTTTGTTCTACAAATTTTGGGTTAGCCATTTTTTAGCACTTCTTAAGATGGATTGGATGTACGTATAATCTTTTCTCTTTTCCACCGTCTTTGATTTTAACTTCGTAACAAAATCCTTTTTTTCCAATAACAGTTGCGGTTTGTCCGTGGAATCTTGGGAAGAATCTTCCTTTTTGTACGTTTGGATTAACTTTTAAGCCAACTTTATCGCCTTCAACTAGTTCTTGAAAGTATTTACTCAAAGGAATTTTACCTCTGTTTCTATGATGTTGAGTATACTTCTGTCTTGTATTCCTTTGTTTTGTCCCTATTCTAGTTACCATATCTTTTGCTTATTTTAAAGATATGTTTATAAAGTTTTTGGATGGATTTCAAAATGAATGGACTTTTACCAAGAAATAATCCAAGATCTGAAAGAAAACACTTATCTCCCTAAAGCGTGGGCTAAACTAAAAAGAGATCTTTCTTTAAAACATAAATTAAAGTCCATCCCTACAAATATCCAAATTCTTATTCATTCCAGTGGGGATGAGTTAAAGATTATTAAATCAAAGTTATCCACAAAACCAACCAGAACAATTTCTGGTGTTGCTCCTGTCGCAATAATGACTAAGCCTGCAAGATGTCCTCACGGTAAGTGTATATACTGTGTTGGTGGTATTGATAGTCCATGGGGAGATGTTCCTCAATCATATAGTGGGCACGAACCAGCTACCATGAGAGGTATGCGTAATAACTATGATTCTTATTTGCAAATATTTAATCGACTGCAACAATATGTACTTTTAGGACACAATTTTGAAAAAGTTGAGATTATTATTATGGGTGGAACATTTACCGCAGCAGACAAAGAATATCAAGAAGAATTTGTTCTTTATACCTATAAAGCAATGAATGACTTTTCAGAATTATTTTTTGAATCAGATGATTTTGATTATGTTAAATTCAAGAATTTTTTTGAACTTCCTGGAGATATGAATAGTAAGGTTCGAGAAAAAAATATTCGGGAAAAAGTTTTAGAACTCAAATCCGAAAATATTTTGTCTTTAGAACAAGAACAAGACCGAAATGAAGATTCTAAAGTAAAATGTGTTGCACTTTGTATTGAAACAAAACCTGATTGGGGACTATTAAAACAGGGTAATGAAATGTTAAGACAAGGTTGTACTCGTGTTGAATTAGGTATTCAATCTGTTTATGATGATGTTTTAAAGTTTGTTAATCGTGGCCATGATAGTAAAGTTTCAAAAGATTCAATTAGAATTTTACGAGATTTAGGGTTTAAAATTAATTTTCATTATATGCCTGGCCTTCCATTAACAGATAGAGAAAGAGATTTAGCAGGGATGAAACAATTATTTTCAGATCCAGACTATCGTCCAGATATGATTAAAATTTATCCTTGTATGGTCGGAGAAGGAACGCCACTTTACAAATTATTTCAGGAAGGTAAGTTTCATCCAATTGATGCAGAAGAAGCGGCATATAGGATTTTTGAATGGAAAAAATTCGTGCCAGAATATTGTCGAATACAAAGAATTCAAAGAGATGTCCCGACAAAGATGTGGAAGTCAGGTGTAGAGATGACTAATTTGAGACAATATCTCCATAAAGAACATAAAGTTGTTTGTCGGTGTATTCGTTGTAGGGAACCAAAAAATAAAGAAGTTAATTGGGCAAAGACAGAAGTTAAGGTTAAGGAATTTGATGCATCAAAAGGAAAAGAGTTTTTTCTTTCCGTTGAGGATACAGAAAATGATTTATTAATTGGTTTTTTACGTTTAAGATTCCCTTCAGAATTTTTGCGAGAAGAGATAACTCCAAAATCTGCTTTAATTCGTGAGTTACACGTTTATGGTGTTTCAACAGGAATTGGAGATGATGGAACTGTTCAACATCGCGGTTGGGGTAAGAAATTAATACAAAAAGCAGAAGAAATTTGTAAAGAGAACCAAAAAAATAAAGTTGTTGTTATTTCTGGTGTTGGAGTAAGAAAATATTATGAAAAAATTGGTTATCTTAAAGAAGGTCCATATATGGTTAAAGAGATTTAATTTTACTTAAAATTTAAATAGTTCTATTTTTATTTTCTTTAGAATGATTGTTAAAGAAGTTTCATTGAAAGAGGCATTTAATGTTCACACTACCGTTTCCGAGTTTAAAGATTCATATAATTTAAATTTTTTCAAAGATAAGATTACCTGTAAAAACTCATTAATTCTTGTTGCTTATCTTGACAATACTCCGGTTGGTTATTTAGTGGGGTATAATAAATTCAAGGATAATTCTTTTTATTGTTGGATGGCTGGAGTAAACCCGAATTTTAGAAGAAAAGGTGCATTAAGTGCATTAATGAATCATCAAGAGAAGTGGGCCCAAAAAAAAGGGTACAAAAAGATTAAAATTAAAACTAGGAATTCTCGTAAGGCAATTCTTTCTTATTTGATAAAATCAGGGTTTAATATTTATAATTTTATTCTTAAAGATTTAATTGAAAACAATGAGATATTGTTAGAAAAAGAAATTTAATTTGCTTGGTAATACTTAACAAAAGTTTCTGGGGGAATCATTAATCCTGCTTCTAAAAAATATTTGCCTAATTTTGGTGCATCTTTGTTAACATCCTTACTTTTCTTAAATTCTAAAATTCTTTGTATTGTAAATGATGATAAATAACCTTCATTCAGAGCAATAATCGCTTCCTTAACAGTTTTTGATTTAGTCCTCTTAATTAAAGAAAACTTTTCTAAATCAAATGATAAATTTTTCAATTGAAATATTTGATCTTTTTTCTTAAATCCCATTGCCTTTAATTCTGGAATAATCAAATGAAGAAGAATTTCTTTTTTATTATTCCCCTCTTGGATGTCTTTTAATTCAGAATTTTTTTCAAACTTGTAAACTCTCCCAAGATATTGTTTGACTTTTTGTCTCGGCCCCTTTTCTGTAGATACATTCTCTACTAAATAAGCATAAAGATGGTTATTAATTTTTTTTGTCCGGATATAAGCCATATATAGTATGTACCATTAATATATATATAAGTTTTACTTTACTTCATTCATTACAGGGGGTAAAAAAATGAACTTTGGTGCTATGCAAAATAGATGTTTAGATTGTGACGACATTATCACTAACCCAATTTGTCCAGATTGTCTAGCGAAAAAAATGCGATTTGTAGTTAGCGAACATAATCTTGATTTGGCTAAAGAGATTACTTCAACAACAGTTGATGGGGAAACTACCTGTATTACTTGTGGTAAGGGGATGGGGATTTGTGCTCATTGCTTTAGTAAAGATATCTATGAACTATTGGTTGATAGGGGGTATACTCATACTAAAGAATTTATGGCACGCTTTGATTTTTTCCTCAGAACAAAGTTGTCTGATTTTAATTGAGTACTACTAGTCCTCAACAATCTTTAAATATAACTCTTCTTTTTTTCTTATTTATGATAAACTTCAGAGTCGCAGCTAAATCTTTTATTGTTAATAATAACAACGAACTTCTATTATTAAAAAGAAGAAGTAATGATGTTATGAAACCTGGGATGTGGGAAATACCTGGAGGAAGGTTAGAACCAGGAGAAGATCCCCATATTGGCGTAATAAGAGAAACAAAAGAAGAAGCAGGCATTGATATAGATGTTAAACAAATCATGGATGTACGGCATTTTGTTCGTTCTGACGATCAAACAATTACTATGCTAGTATTTCTTTGTAAGGCTCTTTCTCATGAAGTTGTTCTTAGTGAAGAACATACAGAATTTAAATGGGTTTCAATGATTGAAGCAAAAGAACAAATTACTGATTTTTTTCATCGAACAATTGATACTTATGAGAACTTGGGGATGAAGAAGTTATTATAATTTTATTTTTCTTATTCTGGACACCATTCAAAAATTCTTTCAACCATTAATGTGAAGGAAGCACTTGCAACGCTTGGATGGGTGATTACTTTACTTGTTTCTCCTTGTTTCAAAACAAAATGTTCTTGGTTGATAATCCCTTCCTGATCTTTTCTTGTAATTCTAATTGGTAATAATGCTGGTTCTCCTTTACAATGAGTTGGTCCATCTAAAACTTTCCATTCAATTGCACCAGCAGAGGTATAACTTCCTTGTCCTGGCTTAACTGGATATGATTCTCCATCACTTGTTTTAATTCTTGCAGCATAAGTGTTACATTGTTTAGAACAATCTCCGATGCCCGTGTATTGTGATTCTAGTGTTTGACAAGTCTTTGAGATGCAAAATTCTTGTTGGGGACATTGAAAACTATCTTGACACGCAGCTCCAGAAGAAACACTTTGAACGACCATAGCTTCAATATGATCACAAATTCCTGTGCTATCTTGGTCTAAACAACATCCATCCTTATCTACATTTAAAATATGGGGTGAGGTACATCCCGCACTAAAACCAACTTCTCCACTACCCGAAATTGTTTTCTGGAAAAAGATTGCCTGTCCAGTTGTTCCGTTAAGAATTAATAACACTCCGATTAATAAAAGAACACTAACAACCGCAATAGTAATAACTTTCTTTTTATCAGTTCCAACCTTTGTTGTACTACTTGTTGTACTAGTTCTTGAATCTTTAGAACCAGATTTCTTATAATTTTTATAATTTTTTTTAATCGTTTCTTTATATGCCCACCCAATTTGTTCTTCTTTCCATCCTGCAGAAAGTAATTTTTGTTTAATTTGTGGAAATTTATACCCTTGTTTAATATATTGAGTAATGTAAGAAAGAACTTTCTCATCAACTTTTCCAAATGGCATCTTTACTCTAATTATGTAATAACTTATTCCGCCAGCAACAATTAAGACAATTAAGATAAAAGCAATTATTCCAAACATTTTGTTTCGAGAAGATTTTTTTTCCAAATCGTCTTCCAAAGCAGTTACATCACTACTTGTTTCCTCAACTGTTTGTTGTAATCCTGCTAACCCTGTGGCCACATTATTTAATTGATTTTTTACAGTTTCAACTTCTTGAATTTTTGTATTTATACCTTGAAGTTCTGAATTTAATCCACTAATCTGTTGTTCAAAATTTCTTTCAGTCCCTTCAACAGAATTTAGCCTTGTGGTTAATTCTTGAACATCTTTTTTTAATTGTGTCACTTGAGAATTTAAATTTGCAGTTGCGATTTGTGTTGCAGTATTATTTTGTGCAGTTACATTTGAAGTAGTTGTAGTTTGATTTGTTGTTGTATCTGTAAAAAATGGTGATGTTGAAGGTGGAACATATGCTGGGGGTGTTGTTGAGCTAGTACTATCTAAACTGTAACAATTCAATGTCATCAGGTCACATAATGGATATTCCTTACTTATTGTATCATCTGCAAGAAGTAGTACAGAAAGATCAATACAATCTTGGTCTGAAAAACAAAGGTCACTAATGTCAGTTTGAGGCATTGGTTCACTTAAACCTAAATTGCTCAATAAAATAACCATCAAAACAAAAAGTACATTAAACAATATTTTATTCCTTGTCATCCTCTTTTAATCTGTTTGAGTATTATTTTTTCCTTTATATATTTATTGTTTTACTAATAAGGAAATTTTAGGGATTAATCAAGTTGATTGGTTTATTATTAACCCATGCTTCAATATTCTCAATCATCATTTTATTCCCTAACTCATCATTAACATCTGTACTCCACGCAATATGTGGCGTTGCAAGAATTTTTTCGTGAGCTAAAATTTTTTTATAAAATGAGTCAGATGTATCTCCCACTTGAATTCCCATTGCATCAATTGCAGCTTTTTCAATAATCCCTTCATCTAATGATTTTATTAATGCATCAACATCATAAATTGCATAATCACAAACATTAACAAAAAAAGACCCTCTTTTAAATGAAAAGAAGAATTCTTTGTCAAGTAGATTAAGCGTGGTGTCGTTTGTAGTAAGACAATTAATTATAACATCTTTGTCCTTTATTGATTCAATTAAGTTACTTCCTCTTGTAAAATAAGATACATTCATATCTAGAGCTTCACAGACTCTGCCAACTTTAATCCCAATATTCCCTTTTCCTAAAATGCACGCTGACTTTCCAGCTAAACTGTTGGTTATTTTTGGTCTTCTAGATTTTAAATCGTTAACATTCACTATCTCTTGAAACTCTCTAAACAAATTTATCATCATAAATATTATCCACTCAGAAACTCCATCTTTATTACACCCTGGAGAATTTGAAACTTTAATATTATTTTTCTCTAGAATTTTTTTATCAAAAAACCCAACCCCTACAAATGGCAAGGAAATGAAAACATTCTTTAATTCTTGATATTTCTGTTTTAACCCAAATTTACCCGTGCAAATTACATCTGCATTTTTACACCGTTCAACCCATTCTTCAGGCGTTTTAGCTAGATCCTTGTAAATTGTTAATTCTCCCATTTTTTCAAGAAGTTCAATGTGAGCTTTATTCAGTCCCAAATTTTGGGTGATTACAATTTTTGTCATTTTATTAATTCAGTTTCAAAAATATATAAGTGTTTGTGCCAAAACCCTTAAATATCTTAACCTTTCTCCAAATCGCTATGTTAGACATAAACTTTGTAAGAGAAAATCCTGACTTGGTTAAGGAGTCAGAGAAAAGACGGGATCACAATCCCAAGAGTGTTGACGAAGTTCTTGCCATTGATCAAAAGTGGAAGCAGGAACTTAAGAAAATGGAAGAATTAAACCGTAAAAGAAATGTGGTTAGTGAAGAAATCAATCAAGCAAAAAAGTCTAACAATTCTAGTTTAGCACAAAATAAAATTCAAGAGATGCGAGAAGTTATTGATACTATCAGAAAACAAGAAGATTCAACTGCTAACTTGTTAAAAGAACGAAATACTTTGTTAAAACAAATTGGTAATGTTTTACATGATTCCGTTCCTAAAGGGAAGGATGAATCAGAAAATGAGGAAATTAAGAAAGTTGGTAAAGTCCCAACCTTCAAGTTCCCAATAAAGGATCATATCGAACTTGGACTTGATTTAGATTTAATTGATTTAGATACTGCATCAAAAAATTCTGGTGCACGGTTTTATTATCTTAAAAATGAAGCTGTTCTTTTAAGCCAAGCATTACAAAGATTTGCAATTGATCGATTGTTAAAGAAAAAATATACCTTGTTTCAAACACCATATATGTTAAATCGTGCAGCTTTAGAAGGAGGAGTTAATCTCTCAGAATTTGAAGATACCATCTACAAAATTGAGAATGAAGATTTGTATCTTATTGGGACTTCTGAACATCCTTTAGTAGCATTAAAAAAAGACCAAACTTTGGATGAAAAAGATCTTCCATTAAAAATTTGTGGTGTTTCTGCATGCTTTAGAAAAGAACTTGGATCGCACGGAAGAGATGATAAAGGTATTTTCAGGGTTCATCAGTTTAACAAAGTTGAACAAATTGTTTATTGTAAACCTGAAGAATCTTATAACTTCTTTGAAGAGATGCAAAAGAATGCTGAAGATTTGTTTAAGGATTTAGAAATCCCATTTCGCGTAGTAAGAATTTGTACTGGCGATATTGGAAATAAACAAGCTCTTCAATATGACATTGAAGCCTGGATGCCAGGACAAAATGATAAGAAAGGAAATTATCGCGAAGTAACTTCTTGCAGTAATTGTACTAGTTATCAATCCGTTACATTAAATACTAAATTTAAACGTAATAGCGGAGAGCGAGAGTATGTTCATATTCTGAATAATACTGCTCTCACTGATACTAGGCCAATTGTAGCAATTTTAGAAAATTTTCAAACTAAAGAAGGTACAGTGAAGATTCCTAAAGTACTTGTACCCTATATGAATGGAATTACTGAAATTAAAAGAAAGAAATAATTTTTTATATTTTCTTATTATATTCTTTAATCGTTATATTTTTAAAGGTAGTAATTATACTTGTATCAAAAGAGGTGTCAGTTATGATTAACAAAAAATTTTCAATTGTTATTTTCTTAGTTCTTACTATTTTCCTTATTTGTGGATGTTCACAACAAGAAGAAAAGTATACTGGACCTGTTGAAACTATTGTAATTGCTGAAGGTCAACAACCAATTGCAGGGCCAGTTTATGTAGCTTATGAAAATGGTTATTTTAAGGAACAGGGATTAGAAGTAACTTTGCAACCACATCCTTCTGGAAAAGCTTGTTTAAATGCAGTTTTAGAAAATCAGGCAGATTTTGGGACTGTTGCTGAAACTCCTATAGTTGATTCTGCTATAAGTGGACAAGAAATTTGTATTTTGTCAACAATTCATAATTCAGATGAAAATACTATGGTCGTTGGAAGGAAAGATTCTGGAATATCTCAAATTAATGATTTGAAAGAGAAAAATATTGGTGTATCGAAAGGCACAAATGGGGAGTTTTTTTTAAGTCAATTCCTATTATTTAATTCGATATCTGAAGAAGAGATCAATGTTGTAGATGTAAAACCGGGAGATATGGTCAATTCATTAATGAATAAAGAAGTTGATGCTGTTGCTACTTGGCATCCTCACATCAGTAATTTACAGGAAAGATTGGGGGACAATAACGTTAGTTTTGAAAATGGAGGAATCTATACCGAAACTTATAATTTGGTGGGATTGAAAAAAAATATCGAAACTAATCCAGATATAACCAAAAGGGTAGTTATTGCTCTAGTTAAAGCAGAGAAGTTTATTCAAGAACAACCCGAAGAATCTCAACAAATCATAGCGAGGTCAATTAATATGGATTTAGAACAGTTAAAAAGATTGTGGCATATTTACACCTTTCAGATTTCATTAGAACAAACTTTAGTCATTACTTTAGAGAGCGAAACTAAATGGTCAATTAAAAATGGATTAAATGGAGCAACAGAATCGCTTAATTACTTAGATTATATTTACTTTGATGCTTTAGAAGAAGTTAAACCAGAAGCAGTAACAATAATACATTAAGAAAATGATGAAAAGAGGTGTCCATTATGATTAACAAAAAGTTATCACTAGTGATTTTCTTGGTTACTCTTTTTATTATCAGTGGTTGTACACAACAAGAAGAAAAATATGTTGGACCAATGGAAGACCTAACTATTGGTGCTACAGTGCAAGAGCTTTCAACCCTTATTTGGGTAGCTCAAGAAAAAGGTTATTTTGAAGAAAACGGTCTCAATGCTGTTGTAAAACCATACGATACGGGCATAGAAACAAAAAATGCTCTTTTATTGGGTGAAGTTGATATCGCGGATACTGTTGACTTTGTTATAACTAACATGGGTCTGGAAGAAATTGGTTTTAAAGTACTTTCATCAATAAGTATGTCTACAATTAATCACATCACTGCAAGAAAAGATCAGGGAATTAATAGTATAAGTGATTTAAAAAATAGGCGCATCGGGATTAAGAAGGGTAGTTCAGCAGAATATTATCTTGGAAGAACCCTTACATTTAATGGCTTGTCAATTGGAGATGTGGAACTTGTTTACTTGCATCCGCCCGAAATGCCTGAATCTATTGCTCAAGGAGAGGTAGATGCTGTAATTACTTGGCATCCACATAATTTTCATCTTAAAAACAGTTTAGGGGATAATGTAATCTCTTGGAATGCCCATAATAATCAAAACGTACATTGGGTAGCTTTAAGTAAAAACGAATTTGTTCAAAAACATCCGGAAAAAATTAAACGCTTCTTGAAAGCTTTAATCCAAGCGGAAGAATTTGTAAAGAACAATGAGTTAAAAGCAAAGAAAAGTGTTGCTAACCTAGTTAATTCTGATTTAGACTATATCGATTCTGTTTGGTTAGATTTCCAATTTACTGTTAATCTGCCCCAAGGCATGATATTAGGAATGGAAGACCAAGCAAGATGGATAGTTGAAAATAACCTGACAACAGCAACAGAAATTCCTAATTACCTTCATTATATTCACATTGATGCTTTGGAAGAAATCAAGCCGGAGGCAGTAACAATAATAAGATGAAAATTAAGATCAAAATAATTTTACTTTTTACTATATTTTTGGTATCTTTGATATCTTTATTAGTTATTAATCAATTAAATTCTCAGACAGTTCTTGAATCGTTAGATAAACAAGATACAATGAACTTGAAAATTCTCAATGCAGTGTCAGATTTAAGTATTCTATCTAATGATTACTTACTTCATAGAAATGATAGATCCATAGAACAATGGAATTCTCGTTATGACTCTATTCAGGTAACATTGAAACACCAGGAACATAGTCACACACACACAGAAGAAGAAATACGTTTATTGGAAAAAATATTGGAAGAACATGTTATTATTAAAGGCATTTTCTCAAAGTTAACAGAAAACGATCTCTCTAAAGAACTTGAAGAAAGACTTGTTTCTCAACTACTTATTAACTTAAACAGCATGTATGACCAGGCATCTCAAATTGCTAAAATCTCTAATGATCAAGTTGGCGTATCTCAAAGAAGAGCATATTTTCTTAATCTTATATTC